>Ga0315291_10005590_pt1 | contig 15754 bp, 40 predicted proteins | sample YL17G12_20_MG_FD_203070 | JGI IMG/M metagenome (GOLD analysis project Ga0315291, IMG submission 203070) | Sediment microbial communities from Yellowstone Lake, YNP, Wyoming, USA - YL17G12_20 | ecosystem: Environmental > Aquatic > Freshwater > Lake > Sediment | place: USA: Wyoming | collected...
TCCGATAAGCCACGAGTGTTGACCGATCTTGTTCACGCACGTTGGGCACACCCAGCGCTGCATCTCTTTCCCGTCCGCGACGGCGTTTCCGATCACGATATTCACGTAACCTGCTCCGCCTGCGGCGGCTTTGGCGCCTACCTCGGTAGGCTGTCTCTCGGCAGCTACCCCGCACAGGTCACACGCAACGACATACACCACAGACTCTCTAGATTCGAGCATTCACGCCTCCACGCTTGAGCTGCCTATAAGCCTTCTGAGAGATCCTGAGCTTCGCTGGCGAACCTGCCACGTCGAGCACCACGTAATAGACCTGGCGCTTGTTCTTGCCTGCGTGAGTCGTGATCTGCTGCTCGTAGACGCGGGTGATCTTGATGAGGTTCTTGATCATGGTGCTCCGCCTTCGTACCTGGAGAAAAACTCGACAAGCGCGCTGGGTGTGACCATGAACACACCTCGTTGGGTCAGGACCACCGGCAACTGATAGTCACCTGCCTTCAGCAGATCAGCGACGTCTGCCAGTGTGAGCCGTACGTTGCCGTCCTCGAACACGACGTAGTGCCTGTCCGTCTCGTGTCCAGGCATCACCGCCACAGGTTGCTTTAGGCGATCACACAGCAGGTGTAGCTGCGCTCGGGCTTCTCGCATCGACGCGTCCGGCGGCAAGCAGCCCACGAACGTGTGGCAGGCAGCGTGGTCAGAGTCGAACTCGGCGATCCGAGCGGTGATGTCGGGCGAGGAGGCGGTCAAGACGCCTCCCATGTACGTATCAGCGGGCGCGTCGATCAAGATCGTTCGCGCACCACAGGGCCAGCAGTCGAGCGCTACCACGACGCGTGTATGCGGGCTTGGAGTAGTTGTTTCTGCGGTCATGTGTCTAGCGCGCTCGTGTAGATCATTCCCGGTATCGGCTTGAGCCCGTTCGCTGCGACGAACACAGCGTTTCGGCGACCGTGCTCGATCCCGAGAATGCGCCACATGCGTCCTCCCTGAGTCAGGCATCCGCCTACCTGTGCGGTGACCGCGACGTCGTCAACGAGCACCATGAGCCCGCGATTCGGGATGTAGACGACGTCTTGCACCATCATCGCGTTACTCCCTCGGCAAATCGCGGATGTACTGCTCGCGCTCGGGCAGCGACAGGAACAGTTTGAGCGCTAGCATCTCCTCTGCCGCAGGCACCTCCCAGTCGTGCACGCACATGTCGCGGCCCTCGGTCAGATCTCGAAGCGTCCTGAGAGACTGGCTTACTTCAAGAGCATCGAACGAGTGCCGCGACCGAATCTGGTACTGGTGCCCGGAATCGGCGCCGATGGTCACGAAGCGGTTGTACCGCTCGAAATCGGCGAGCTGCTCAGGGTCGAGGAACGCTCGCAAAACTCGGTTGGCGCGCAGCTCGGCGCGTTCGAACGCGGGAATGGGACAGCCCTTCGTGGGCGTGGCCACAGCCGCCGCCTTGGCCTCCTTGTCGCTCTTCTCTGCTGCGATCACGTCGAGATCTCGGCTCGTGACCTCCTCGATCTTGCCGCCGGAGATCCGCACGGCGGTGAGCACCTCTCGTGTGGGTTTGAGTTCTGCCGCGAGAAAAATCTTGAGCGTTCCGATGGACGCTTCGAGCGTGATCTCGTTCTCGCCATTGCCGCCGACGCGGTAGCCGGACATGGGCACCTTGTCGAAATCCTCGACGGATGCCCATTTCTCGCTGATCGCGCGGGTACGCAGCTTGTCGAGAGCTTGTGCTTCCGTCTCCGACAGCGCAAAGAAACGCAGCGTGGTGCGCTTGTCGTCGATGGATTTGAGCAGGATGTCGCCGTGCATGGACGGGATGTATAGATCAAGTTTCATGAGATTTTACCGGTGCCTTTACATGTGGAACAACTGATCGTGCCGTACTGTGCTGGCATTCCGCCGCCGCTGCGACCGCCCACCATCAAGTAACCGTGCCCGTGGCAGCTATGACACGCATCAGACGATTCTCGATCGAACTTTCCACCGAGCATTTCCGTGATCTTGACCAGGTAGCTCGCAACATACGCCTTGTCACGGCCTTCCAGTAAACCAGCGGTGACGTGCATGAGCACTTGCAACGCCTCTTCTTTTGTCGGACACACTGGCGGCGCAAGCGCGTTAAGAACGGCTTCGACTGCATCACCTAGGTGCTTGGTATCGAGCTGTTTCATGTTCTTATCCTGGCACCTGGCACGCACGTACTACCACGCCGTTCACGCCAGGAACCACGGGCTTCTCTTCCAGCCGGATAGCCTCGGCGTTCCGGGCCTTCATGTTGCCCAAAATCACCTCGATCCGCGCCTTGATAGTGTCGCGCTGACTCTTGGGTGTTTTCTTCGGCAGGATGCGCTCCATCCGCATGAGCGTCTCCAGCTCGTCGGTCTCCTGCTTTACCGCCTGCGCTTGCAGCGCGGGGCCTAGACCCATCGTGGTCTCTCGCATCATGCGAACTTGATCGTTGCCGCCTCCGGCGTTGACCCCGTTGTCGCCGTACTCGTAGTCGCCTTCGGCGCCGTTGTAGTTGTAGACGTTGCCGTTGGCCTTGCCGCCGAAATCTGCAACGCGAGTTCCCACGGCGGCGCGCAGCGTCTGGCCGATCTTGCACACACGCTCCACGACGGCGAACTTGTCCGGACGATCGCCTTTGAGCACGCTCATGGCCAGCGCTTCCACGGCGGCGAGAGCGGCTTGTACCTCGGGCGACGGCAGCGTGGGTTTCGGGAGTTCAGCGAGTGCAGGTAGTTTGATGGTCATTGTCGCCTCACAAAGGCAGCTTGAGAGTTTTTGTTCGCCATGCCACGAACGTCTCCCACGTGAAATTATTCATGGGAGCTTCACCGTACGCAACAATCTCATCCCAGGATCGTGTCTCTTGCCCACAAATAGGACACTTGGGTGCGTCTGGATCGCTGTACACATTGCGTGTTTCGTCGTCACGGTACTCAGCTGTCTCCAAATGAATACGAGTCGTGCAGTTACTGCACCAGTAATAGAGATGTCGTCGTTCAGCTGACTCGTTCGATTCGTTGAATGCAGGTACCTTGGGATTCATCGCGTTGTAGTCCTCATCACCATGGGACGGAACGACTCGGGCACTATCAGGATGTTCGACCAGTTGGGCTGCTGGCACATCTGACATGTCCAACAGACGGCGTCTTCGAAACCGGTGTCTTCACGACAACTGGTAGCGCGCCGTAGATCCTCCAACCCGATTTGGAATCCAGTGCCGCAGTTGTTGCACGCGTCCTGGTGCGCCCAGATCGTGTTGTGCCTGAGTAATTTCACGTTTGCGCCTTGGCCGCGATCACGATCTTCTCTCGCGTATCTTGCGCCAGTTGCTCCTGACGCATCCTGTCAGCTGCTTCAGCGAGCACATACATCCAATCAGGCTTGTGTGGATGATGCTTTAAGGGATCGCGCAACGCCACGGAGCCTGCCGCGCTGAGCAGCTCGGCTGCTGTGTCGTACTCGCCGTCGACAGCGCACTTGAACGCCATCTCGGCGATGCGAAACGCAATTTTATTGGACGTACGATCACTCATGAGAGTTCCGTGTGTTGCGCTACAACGCGGTTGTTAAACGTACGATCGCTCATGAGAGTTCCGTGTGTTGCGCTACAACGCGGTTGTTAAACGTACGATCGCTCATCGTGCACCTAACCAGTCTTTCCTGTACTGCGCCATGAGCACCGCGTCGTGGCACGTAACCGTCGCCATCTGTTGACCAAATGCGCAGTACAAAACTCCTAGATCATCTGCGCTCGTGGCTCGTACCGTGTTGCAGTTCTCGCACTGCTCGATCTTGAAACGCATGTTTGCATCCAGCATTCTCGGAAACATGATCGGTACGTCTCGCCACACGTGCGGCGCATCCGGCGAGATTGTCACGAGTTCTTGCGTGGGCTCTTGCCTGGGCGCGGGTACGGGCCTGCGCCTGAGGAACGGCTGGAGCAACGCTACGATGGTAATCAGCCACACGCCGTCCCAACTCCACCCGTGTTTCGTCATGAAGTAGAACAGCGGAAAGATCACACATGTGATCCAGACGAGATCTACCCAATCGAGTTTGTGCCAGAGCTTCTTGATCACGGGCCACCCCAGCAGTGCGGCACTGTTGCTGTCTTGGTATCCAGATCAGGTTTCTGCGTCGGGCACAGGATCTTTCGCGTGCTCGACTCGTGTACGACCGTCACTCGGCACACGATCACCGGCAGGTTGAGGTACGTCGCGCCCATCACCGACTCGTCCAGATCGTAGTTGCCCGTGAAGCAATCGACCTTCTCGACGGCGTACCCTCTGTCCGTGGCCCACAGATCCGCCAAAAGCTCGGCGTACTGCGCGTTATGCATCGCGCGGTTCAAGACGCGAAACGGCGGTATGCCCCACGTGAGGAGCATCGCGAACAGTACGGTGACGGTGGTGGCGTAAGCTTTCATGCGAGCGTGACGTGTTCCCAGAACGATTCGAGCGTCCACCGATCCTTACGCTCCACCATGTTGTGGTCGAGCATGCCTTTGGCGATGAGGGCCAGAACGCGTTCCAGACGCTCAACGCGCTCTTCCATGGTCATCTCGCGCTTCTTCTCGTCGCTCGTATTTGTCATTTCCTGAGTTCTCCGCAGCCCATGCATCTGCCGTCTCGGTACTCTGGGTACGCGTGCGAGCAACCTGCCTCGCGGGTCTTCGTCTGCATCGCCTGCATGTCGAGCATCGCCTGAAGTTCTGAACAACCGCGTTGGTGCTCACCGCCGCGCATGTAGCACTCGCTGCACCAACGCTCGCCAGGCGCGAGCACGGGTTTACACACGGGACAGTAGAGATCGTGGCAGTGAGTTTTCACTGGCATTTCACTTCCCGCAACGCGTCCCGCGCTGCAAGCCACGCAGCGCGCGTGATCGCGTTGTCCAACTTGACGTACGCCAGAAACGCCGTGTTCTCTGCTTCAGCGAGCTTGGCGACCAGATCTATTTTCGCACGGCTCTGGTAGAGCGCTTCGGCGCGAGCAGCTACCTCGCGCCGCATGCGCAGGTTCTTGGTTTCGCGTTGCGGAGGTTTGAGTGACATCATCGATCCGTAGTTATTTCTCCGTAAGCTCGTCCACGCACGCCGTACAAATTCTACGTTCACTAAAGTGCTTGTGCTCGTCGACCGGCTTGAACATGCGTCCGAATCTGCGAATGGTCGTGTTGCACACGCTGCACGTTCGAGCGTGCTGATTCATGCAGTGCTCCCAGACAGCGTCGCCGTGGGTGCGGCTCGTGATGTAGGCTGTGGTCTCGGAGTGCATGCGGGCGCGGGTGTACACGCTCATGTCTTGGGACCCTGCCAACCGTGCTCGGTCAAGTAGAAGAATGCCCACATCACCAAAGCGAAGCATCCGATGCCGCCGAACACTCCCAGCACACCGAGCCATCCGCCTTGTGCATACGCCAGCAACCCCACGCTACCAAAAACAAAAGTGGTCATAACTGCGCACGTGAAAACTATCACGGTTCTCGCCACGTAAAGCTTCAGAGGCTTGCCTGGTGCTCGCTTGATCTCGCGCACGTGCGGCGTGCGGTACACGCTCTTGCTGGGTGCGTCGGCCACAGGCGAGACGAAGCCGTTAGAACCTGTAAGTGCGATCACTTCGTGTACAGGTGCGTCGTTAGGATCTTCACGCAGCAATTTATTTCGCCACGAAAAATCGTGTTCGGCGTTACCGCAGCCGCCTCGGCACTCGTTACCGGCGCACTTTACGTAGCTCTGACTGATCATCTCAACCGCCCATGGCCTTCACGATGTCGACTACCTCGTTCCAGCTGTTCGTACGCACAACGCGGTAGTTGATGCCTGGCTCGAATACGTGGGCCGTGTTGTATGGCTGCGACCAGAGCACGGGCACACCGTGATTGTGATAATGCTCCTTGGCCCACTCGTCGATGTTCTGCGGCTTGTCGTCGATGAGCATCTTGCCGAAGAAGGTGTACTTGGCATGCGTGTGCACCATCTTCTTTCGAGAGATGCCGAAGTGCTCCATGATCCAGGCGTCCCGTTCGTGTACCCACTGCACAGCGTCATGCAGGTAGCTCGTCACGATGTAGATGTCGGCGACCTCAGCAAGCTGCTTCATGCCGTCGACAGCTCCTGGGTAAGGCGTGAGATTGCGACAGATGCCGGGCTGGCCGATCTTCGCCCAGAACTCATCCAGACGTCCTGCGGGGATCATCGCATCCAGGTGCCAGCTGTCGAGATGATCCATCGTGATCTCGCGTTCGAGGATCTCGGACGCCACCGCAAAGCACGGAGTCAAGAGATCCGCGAGCACGCCATCGACGTCTACACCTACGCGCGGTTTGTTCATGACAGATCCTTCGTATCGTTGGCTTCGTCGAAACCGCCCTCAGCGACTTTCATGAAGGCTGCTTTACTGAGGTGTCCGCGTGCGAACCATGCGGCAGTGGCCATAAGAAAACTCACGACGTCCCTGTGAGGCACCTTCGCTTCTTGCGTGTAGTACTCACAGATGTTTGCGATATCTCCCTTGAAATTGTCGTAGCTCACTCTGACAACGCCTCCGGCACACACTTACTCACGAACCCTGCCGCCTGCTTGTGCCCACCTCCGCCAAACCGTTTTGCGATCTCGGTAACGTCGAAATCGCCGCGTGATCGCAAGCTGTACTGGTACATCCCGTCCGCGCGCTGGAACCAACCGACCGCAAACGGTACGCCTTCGGCGAGAGCGCTCACCAGCTCCGAGATGCCTACGTAGGGTGCGTTGACGACAGGTACCTCGTAACCGCAGAACGACAGGGTACGAGCTTGCGAGAGCATCTCGTGGACGTAGCTGTCGAGAAACGCGAGCGCACCAGAGCCCTTCTGCGCGGCTTCATCGCGATCCATACGCGAGAGCTTGTCCCACACGTCGAACGACTCTCGCGCAACCGTGTTGACCAGAGCGTTGACCTCTTTCGAGTCTTCGAGCATGAAGCGCCACAGGTCGCGGTCCTCGACGTAGTCGATGAGCCACGGTCTCTGAACGGTGTGAAAATGATCCCAGGCCATGCCTGCTCCTGAACGCTCCATGTCGAAACGAGCGAAGGGTAGATCCTTGAGGTCTGCTTCGGCTGTTTTGTGATGATCCAGGCACAGAAGCTGATTCGCGGCTCTGTTCAATGTGAGCATCACGTCGCGCTTATACGAAAAATCGACGATCACGACGTCGCGGTCGGTCACGTCGGGCGGCGCGTCACCGTACTTCGCCGGAAGATACTCGGTGTCAGCGTCCCCGAACTTCTTCCACACGGCCCAAGCCGCTGAAAAACCGTCCATGCAATTCGCGTGGTACAGCACCAATCGAGTTTTCATGTCTTCTCCGTGGCCTGAATGTATTACACGAAGCCTACAACGCGTCCAGCTTTATTTCAGCTCACCCGAACGCCCACAAGGGCAGCGTGCAGTGCGCGGCTTCACACTCTGGTACCTCGTGCTCGCACATGTCGTACTGGCACGGGAGAACTGCCCAGCGCGTACCTGCGACAACGGAAGCATCGATGTAGAGCATGGGATCAGAGATGCGCTCCTGAAATTTGGCCAGGTGATACGCGCAGAGTCGTCTTTTCGGTCCCATGTCGTCGCAGTAAATAGCGACCGTGAGCTGGTCACACGGCGTGGTTTTGTACGCGCTCATTTTGCGCAATCGCACGTCGTGTAGCTACGGCCATCCTCTTTACACACCTGGTACGCCGAAGTGCCGTTCGGGCACGCGCAACTCGGTTGGTGGTTGGGCACGCAACGAGGCGTGATGCCGTCGTGCAGAAACAGGACTGCGAACCCGACGAACGCGCCCGCGAGGCAGGACAAGATCCTGTTGGTGGCTACTCCGTCAATCATTCGAACTCTTTCACCAGCGATTTATTACCCAGTGCCTTGTTTCGAACGTACATCTCTCGCGCCATCGTCATGAAAGACTCTTCGGACATGCCCAGTTGCTCCGAGAGGCCTGAGGCCAAACGCAGAAGCGCTGATGGCAACATCTCGATGAAAACGCACGTCGGATTTTCTTCCACCTGCTCCAGACAGAACTCTTTGATGTTCTCCATGAGAGCCGAGTACGCGTGAACGAGATCCGGATCTGCGTCGTAGTCTGTTGTTTTCATCGCTACTTACCCTTCGCCTTACGCTTGAGCGACGTGGGCGTGCAGCGCTGGCAGTAATCGTGGTAGCCCACGTGGTGCACAGCGGGCTCCTGGCACGTGGCGCATTTCGCGCCCTCGGGCGCAGGTGGATACACGACAGCGACGACGGGAGCGGGCGCTGCCTGCGTCTCTGGTTTTTTCGGTTGCGTCTGTTTCATGGCGGCTCGGAGCACTGCCTCGGCAACCGGCGAGGTCATTTGTGGTGATGGGTCAGATGCGCGTTCGAGCGCGTCGAGTTCTTCGTCGGAGAGATCTTCATCGTCTTCACTCTCGTCTTCCTCGTCTTCGTCTTCGTCTTCGACATCTTCCTCATCTTCCTCGTCTTCCTCAAGGTAGTCTGACTCTTCAACACTGATCTCTGCTTTTGTAATTTCTGCGGCAGAAATCACGGCAGGGATCGCGTCGTTGTCTGTTTTCTGGGCTTCTTTGAGCCCCGTGTGCGCCTGTTCGTCGATGTTCGGTACCGCGTCAGACCTGTGCTCTGATTCAGGCTCGACAGTTGGCTCAGCTGTCGACGCGTCGTTCGCGGGCTGAGTATCACGTGATTTTCCACACGCCTCATCTACCAGCACCTGCATCTCGGGCGCCAACACGATGTGCAGCTTGCTCATCCGCTCGATCTCGCCGGGCGACAGGTACCGCATGCCCTCTATAGGAGGCGCTATGTAGGCGACAGCGAGATCCTTGCAGTCAAAACGCGAATCAGTTGCTGCGGCGAGGTGATCGATCGGATAATTCAGTGTCGGCGTGCGCCCCGCGTGCTCAGGCGCATTCAACACCTGCATGAGACCCGCGCGCTCGGGTTCCGCAGGCGAAGGTGTGACCTGGTGTTCTTCCGCCAGGAGACCAGACGCCCACGCGACGGGTATCTGCGCTGCATCTGCTAGCTTCTGCGCCATCGCGCGCTCGCGGGTCGCTCGGTGCCTGCGGTGCATCTTTCGAAGAACGATTCGGTGCATTACATTTCCTTCTCTGTCGCGTCCGCCGTGAGATGATTCTCGATCAACACGAGCAGCTCGTAGGTAAACGATCCGTGTTGGAAAGCGTTGATGTTAGACACGTCGCGTCCGTCGCCGAATTTGGGTGCGTCGTTGAACGTAGTCTCCAGCTCGCCGTCAACGATCGTGAGACTCTCGATGGAGTGAAGGATCTGGATAATTTCTTCGGGTGTTTTCATTTCTCGCCTTCACCGTGTTTCGCGATCAACGCTGCGGCGCGCTTCTCCCAGGTCTGGGCCTCGTTCATGTCCTGCGCCGCGATCCAGCCCAGAGGACACGCGTCGGCGAGGCACTGGATGGTCTCGATGAGATCTGCACGAAGAGCCTCTACGTTATCCGACTGCGGGATCTCGTCCCCGTACACGCCTCGGGCGTCGTGCCTATGCGGATACTTGGAGTCTGTACAGTGACAAAGCTCGCCCTCTGCGAAAGCTTTTTGAGCCGCGAAAAATGCGACGACCACACCCGTGACAAATCCTGGGACGAAATACAGAAACGCGCTCATGACACCTCGAACGTGGGCGAGAGTTTGTCCGCGCCCATCTCGCAAACACGCAACTCGATTGCGATGGGTCTGGGCAGCTTCTCGAAGCCGCCGATCTCGGGGAGCAGTGAACGCGCCAGCTGCGTGAGGCGTCGAACGTCGGTAACTTCCCGCAGGCGCTCGGGCGAGTTGGCAGAGCACGCACACGCGAGTATGAAATGCGTCTTCGCCTCGGCGATGATCGAGATGAGGCGATCGAGCTGCGGTGTGAGTTTCATTTACTGTCCTTGATGAACGGCGCTAGTTCTGCCGCTTTGTTGAACCATTCGAGACGAAACTTGGACAGTGCTGCGTTGTAGTCGCGCTCCAGCAGCTTGAGCTTGGCGCACAGCTCTTGGCCTTCCTTGAGAGGCAGCATGTGGATGTTCTTGAAGTAGAAGCCGTGGCCGTACTCCTTGAGTTCCACGCTGCCGTTCTCACGGACACACACGATTTCTCCACCGTGCGTGAAGGGGAAGTGACTGTAGCTGTGAAAGGAGAAGAGCTTGCCCAGCTCTTTCTGCGTGTGTGTTTTCTTCGCCATCACCGCTCCGTGATCTTCGTGTCGCTGGGCAACGGGCCGATGTACGTGAAGCGCGCGGTCTTGCGGAAGGTGTGGTTGTCGTCGTCCGGAACCGTGACCGTGTCTAGCCAGCCATCAGTGTCCTGACAACAACCAGGGTCTATCTTGTCGTTGCACTCCCACCCGCGCACAGGTCTCACATTCAACCCGCCGTAGGTGTGGCTCACGTAGAGCACCATCGGTTGCCTGGTCTCATGATGCGTAGCGGTGCCGATCACAGAATACAAACCGCCTTTGTAGTGCTTCCAGAGGCCACACTTGATCTCGTCGCTCATGATGCCTTTCCTTCTGGATCAATCTCGTCGGCTCGCGCTATCAGCAGCTGACCGATCCACCGTGCGCCGTCTGGGTACACATCGACGAACCAACCGTGTCCAGGATCGCTCGCTAGATTGACCTGAAAGCGAACGAATTTCTTGCCGTCAACTCGGTTGATGTTGCTGATCGTGTAGGTGACGTCGGGATCGTCGTCGTTCGCGTCGTACTCGCCAGAGGCGTGCGCGCGACCTGTGAACGGCTTGCTGTCGGTCACGGCGTGGTTGCCTTCTTGTCGTCCGGCTTCTTGTCTTCAGGTTTCGCGTCCGGCTTCTTGTCGCTCTCGTGCTTGTCGCGCGACCTACTGGGATCAAGCGTGTCCCGCACAATCTCGACGCCCCAGCTGACAAGCTCGGTCACGAGCGCGGCGCCTGCCGCGATGATCACGCCCTTGACTATGTCGCGCTTGTCCTCGTCGTCGAGGCGTTTGGGGTCTTTGATGAAGATCATGGTGTTTCCTTGTGACTAACGCGTGTGCTCTTCTTCGTAGATTTCGCCCGCGATACGTAGACTCTGTAACGCGTCTTCCAGCTCCAGACGCAGAGCGTCTCGTTCTGCTGTTACGGCAGCGAGCTTGCCTCGCTTCGATACCGTGCAATCCTTGAAACCCAAGACCTCTAGTAGCTCTTTCTTGTGTTGTTTAGCTGCTCCTGTCCGCGAACACCCTTTGTCTCGATCACCTGGGCAGGCACCCGAGTAGAATATGTGTCCCTCTGTCGCGGTACCGACTACGCGTGATCGTGTCGATCCCTGCTTGCGTGCCCTGAACGGAGCCATCATTTTTCTACACGCTACGCATTCCACGCGTACAGCCAGAGCTTCTGCTCGTACGTCAGCAGGAAACGAAAAATCGAAGTTCTGTCGTCCCTTGCTCGGAGGTTTCAGGTACGGCAGCACCTTCTGCCACACGGGATGATCGATAATCACGGCGCCTTCCAACCCAGAACTTCTTGAAGATCAACGATGGTGAGACCCAGATGTCCGAAATCCTGCGCCACCATCTTGTTCAGCTCTGCGTGAGGCAGCGTCGCGAGCGCCTGCCAGCCGTGGTGCATGACGATGCACGTGGCGTGCATCGACAGGCCTTCGAGCTTCGGTAGATCGAGACCAGGCCTATCGCACCCTTTGCACACCACGAGTTTGCGAACCGAATGGGAGTTTTCGAGATCAGGAAGGCTCGGCCACCACACCGAGTTACGCGGCTTGGCGCGCAGAGCAAGCTCTCCGCCCTTCGTGATCCACGATTTGCTGGTGCGTGGCAGATACGTATGCGAGACAACCAACCGATTTTCCTCCAGACGCAGCATCACGCGCGGGTGCGTGTTGGGACAGCCGTCCTTGGTGGACGCCAGAAGCAACGCGTCTCGCTGCGGCTTCGTCAGGCGAAAAATCATCCTCACTTCACCGCTCTCGATCACGCGACACCTACCCCAGCCGCGTAGCTGTCCTCGCTGCGCTCGATCTCTGCGATCATCTCCTCTGCTACTCGGTGCGTTCCGCCTCCGTAGTCTTGAAGACGCTGCGCGAGTGCACGAATGGCGTCGATCTGCACCGCGCGCAAGATCGGCGACAGTGCGACGGGTTCCGTCTTCGAGATTCCGTCCAGCCACTGCTTCACGCTCTTCATGGCACCGCCGCGAACAGCTTCGCATCCGTCATCGCACCACCTCCCAGTCGTCCGCCACGATGTCCTGAAGCGCGGGATGCCAGCTCCTGAAAAACTTGCCGTGGCACATCGCGTCGGGTGCCATACTTCCTGCAATAGAAAGAACGACGTACAGTTCCGTAGGCCAGTCGGGACGACGGATGCCACGGTTGCTGCCCCACTCCTCCACGTCCTCGGGCGTTTTCGCAACAGCGAGTAGTGCTTCTTTGAGGTTCATTTCGTGCTTATCCGGTTGACGCCCATTACTGACACTTCTTCGGGAAAGTGCCTCTCCTAAAACCAACCAGCGTTGGCGGACCAAAGCCATCGGCGTCGAGATGATGGAAAAACCACGCCCGCAGTCGATGCCAACCGTCGATCACGGTGCCTGCGTGGTCTGCCATGATTGGACGTTCCGCCAGGAACTCGGCAACATCGTTCGCTTCTAACGCCAGCCAAAACCCCATGTCATCCGGGTCGTTGGCCGATTCTGCAAGTTGCCGAGCAGTGAAGTTGAACCACTCAGCAGGAGGTCGAACGAGTCGCCAGTCCCACGAGTAGTGATCCTCGTTCAGCATTTCTGTTTGCTCTGGGTCGTCGCTCACTCGGCTCACGTCAACCGGATAAGCACCGACTAACTGATCACAAATCAATGCGTTACGGGATCGCTGCGAAATCATGGCGCTGTTCTTTCGTTGTGGGCGTCAACCAGATAAGCACGGTTCATTTGATCACCCACGGAACCTTGGGTCCCTCGCTCTGCACCAGATCGCCCAGCCCGAGCGCCCTGAGGGCCTTCTCGATGCGTTCCCGCGTCATCGGCTTCAAACTCTTTCCCGCGAGATATTTTTCAACGCTGCGCGGATCACACGTTGCATCCACAGCCACCTGCCGCACTTGATGTGCGTTGATGTGGGTGCGTTTTTCCGTCTCTGGCATGCGAGCGTTATGCACGCATAACGCAGGCACGTCAAGCGCAAATCGCACGTGGCTCGTACCAGGTGGACAAGATATATTGTCCAGTGTGGCTGACCCGTTCGGTACCCCTCCAGAAGCACCTGTCGAGAGCGCAGAACTCGTGTTTGCTGACGTGCAAGTACTTGATCTCACGTCGGTTGAAGCGCTGCCCAACGACCACAATCCTGCCCTCGTGTACCTGAAACGAGGGATGACGCCCAAGAGCAAACGAGCCATGGCGAACGCTCTCCTGCTCATCGTGAAGGTGGCTTCGGGGCAAGAACACCCGCCTGGGTTCGCGTGGTACCCGTGGCACAGGCTCCGCTACCAGCACTGCTTGGCCATCCGAGAGAGGCTCAATGATCGCGTCGGCAGAGCGACCACGAACCACGCTCTGTGCGCCCTGCGTGGGGTCGTCTACGAGGCCTGGCAGCTCAAGCTCATCGATACCGAAGACTACATGCGGATCTGCACCAAGAAGGCGCTGCCTGCCATCAAGGGCAGCAGTCTGCCTGCGGGCAGGTACGTGCCGTTCATCGAGATGGAGAAGCTCTTCGCTCACGCAGGCGAGGACGCGATCGGAGTCAGAAATTCAGCTCTTCTCGCCGTGATGTTCGGAGGCGGTCTGCGCCTCGCAGAGGTCGCTGGTCTTGAGGTGAAAGACTACCGTCCGACAACAGGCGAGCTGTTTGTACGAGGAAAAGGCCACAAGGATCGTCTCGTGCCTTTACCCGAGCGGTCACAGGCTGCGCTCATGGCGTGGCTTCGCGTGCGCGGTGATGTGGCGGGATTCATCTTTCAGGCTGTCGATCGTCACAAGGGTGCGACGTTCAAGGAGAGTCTCGCCGAGGGCTCGTTCGCCTTGATTCTCGTGTGGATTTCGCAACGTGCAGGTGTTCCCAAGCTCACACCTCACGACACCCGTAGGACGTTCATCTCCGACATCATCGACAAGACAGGCGACATCAGCATCGCTGCGGAGCTTGCAGGGCACGAAAGCATTGAAACTACGAAGCGTTACGACCGTCGACCGGAGGCTGCGAAGCGTGCTGCGGTGGACAAATTGAACATCCCGTACGGAGGACAAAAATGAGTTGGCACGAAGACGGTATCTACGATGCAGTCGAGACTCTGCTCAGAAAACCTGGAGCACTACAGAACGGTGAAATTCTCGACGACTAACTCACCTGCGGCCTGACGTTCCACGCGAAATTCTCAGCGTCACCGCCGAGCATTTTCACATGCTCCTGAAGCTTGTCGTAGTCGCTCCGTGCCTCGTCAGGCACCGGCACCCACGCGTCAGTGTGACCGCAGCGATGGTCGATCACGACCTCGACGACGCGAGGCTCCTTGATGTGGCGAAGAGCGTTGCGGTACATGACCCAGGCGGTCGATTTCACGCGGCTGTGCGGCGGCTCGAAGAAGCGGTTTTTCATGTTAGTTACTCCCTGGCGGGCGGGGAGGCAGTGTACCAATCTCTCGCTCATGTCGAGACACATCGTGAATGTTCTGGAGGTCTTTACGATGATCCTCCATGTATTCCTTGCCGAATTCCAGGTCTTGATCCCAGCAGACTGATCCAGATTCCAGGAAGTCGTACACGCGTTTCATCAGCAGCGCGAGCATTCCCGTCGTCGCGCCGAAGCCCACCAGGACAACCACCCAGCCTGCCAACGACAGCTCCGTCACACCGCCAGCAACCGCGTTTGCTGCAAGTATTTCACGCAGTTGCAACCACCGCAGCAGCATCCCCACCCACACCCCCACGCAGAGCGGGCAGTGCGCGAACTCCTGCCAGAGCTGCGGCCCACGATCCCGCAGGCCCTTGAAGATGCTGCCCTGCGTGAACACCACGGTAGCGCCCACGGCTTCGAGCAGCAGAAGCCACACGTTTTCAGGCATCTAGGTACTCCTGCTAGGCGGTCTGCCGATGAGAGAATAATCAGGCTCGTCATCAGGGCCCGACTGGGCGCGCTCTGCAACCGCCGTGAGCCACGCGCTGTCGAGCTTCAAGCTCTTGGGCGGCACAGAAGCGTTCGGCGCCGTTGTCGACGTTCTACGTGTCGACGTGAGATCTGCGAAGCCCGCTGCCGCGCGCTCCAGCGCCCGCGCGCCTGCACTGCCTGAGCGTGCATGGGGCGACTCTGCCAGGCTCTCTGCGAGCTTGCCCGCTGCCGTGGTCTCCGTGCGCGGGGCACGGAGCACAGGCGGCGGGTGCAGCCGATGGTGAGACTCGTGCATACGCCGCACACGCCGGTTGGGCGTGGCTTCTCCGCACGTGGAACAGCGGTCGCTCAAGTACCCTTGACGACCGCAGCGTGTGCCTGACCGTTGAGCCACATGCGAAGCTGCTCGCGCTGCTCTGCGGTGTAGACGATCTGCGAGCCCGTCTCGGCGTCGAAAACTTCAAGCGATCCGTCCACATGCAGCGTGTTCACGGGGCATTTTTTCCCCCCGCAGCACATGTCGAGCACTGCAACGGGCGAGTTTTTGGTGTTGTCCATGTGCGGAACGTAGGTGATTTGTGGTCATGCATGCAAGGAGAAA
>Ga0315291_10005592_pt1 | contig 15752 bp, 14 predicted proteins | sample YL17G12_20_MG_FD_203070 | JGI IMG/M metagenome (GOLD analysis project Ga0315291, IMG submission 203070) | Sediment microbial communities from Yellowstone Lake, YNP, Wyoming, USA - YL17G12_20 | ecosystem: Environmental > Aquatic > Freshwater > Lake > Sediment | place: USA: Wyoming | collected...
TTTTGTTGTTGGTTGTGTTGTTATGGCGTGTTTGAAGGGGTTTTACGCGTCTAAACAGCAGGTATTTCGAAATCCTCTCAAACTAGTTTATAAATGCGTTATTGACAACCGAACAAGGTACTCAACAAATATTTAAACACTTGAATGATTAAATATCATAGGTGGAATATATGAAATTTTGGAAAAAAAAAGTAAAGGATAGTGATGGTAAAGAAATAGATAATAAATCTAAAATTATTATTCCAACTTTAGAGATAACACAGGAGAGAGAAGAAGAAATTTTAGATTATATCACTGAACAAATCGCAAAATTTGGTCTTGACGTGCCTGCGTTATTGTTTTTATTCCCTATAGCACCTCTAAGTCCAGTTTTAAGCCAGTTGGGTTTATTACCTCTTGCCCCATTTTTAGAAGCTTTTAACATCCATGGTTTTGATTATGTTGCCTTCTTTTCAAAAACAGAAAATGTTAACCGTATAATAAAAAAAATCGAGGAGAAAAATTTGAAAAAAGAAGAGAAAGAGAAAAACATATCATCTAACGAAAATGGGTGATTGGAAAAATTTGCATTTTTAAAAAACATTATATCCCAGATTTTAGATGAAATAGCTGAGTGATTATGAAGGATTTTGAAGGCACATTTGTTGTGGCTGTAACACCTTTCAATAAAATGGGTGAACTTGACGTAGAGGCTCTGAAGGAAAATATTGATTTTTACGTTGAAAATGGTGTCCATGGCATAGTAGTAACCGGTAGCACCGGTGAATTCGCGGCCCTCTCGGATGAGGAAACGAAGAAGATCCATGAAACTGCTGTTGAACATGTTAATGGCAGAGTTCCGCTAATAGCGGGTACAGCAGCCTGTTCAACTAAAAAGGTAATTGAAACAACGAGTTATGCTAAAGACATTGGTATTGATGGAGCTTTAGTGGTTCCTCCCTTCTACTCAAAAATTGACGATGAAGAAATCTTTAGACATTATGAGAATATTAGCACGTCAGTGGATATGCCGATAATGCTTTACAATAACCCTTTCACAAGTAAAATCGACATAAAACCTGAGTTGATCTCAAAGATTTCAGAAATTGACAACATTAAATATGTAAAGGAGAGCAGCGGGGATATTATGAGGATATGGAAGATACTTGAGTTAACTAAGGGGAAGATGACTGTCTTTTGTGGCGCGGATAACTTGGCTTTAGAATCTTTTTTCGTGGGGGCAAAGGGCTGGATCTGCGTAGCTGCGAACATATTCCCGAGAGAGACGAGTCTACTCTATGAGCTCGCAAACTTTGAGAAAGACTATAAGAGTGCCCTAAAGCACTATCAAGCTCTTCTACCCCTCTATAACTACTTGGAGGATACGGGTAAATTCACGCATATCGCAAAATATGGGCTTGAACTAAGAAGCATGAAGGCGGGCCTTCCAAGGGAGCCTTTCCTCCCGCTATCCGAGGATCATAAGGAAAAAGTCGAGGAGATTATTAAAAAGATACAAAAAATGAATTGAGTTTATGCATTGATCTTTTTTCACAACTTTATTATCAAAAATTGATGTGAGCAATGATCATGATTACGGTCAAGATTCGCGCGCAGAACAAAAAGAAAAAGAGGAACCTGAAGACCCAGAAAAGTCTACAGGTTGACTTCACTTCGTTATAATAGTGTTACGCACACCGATAGGGGCAAACGCGGCGTCGCGCGCAAGCTTGTTTAGAAATTATATAGGACTAGAGCATCTACTCCTTTGAAGACAGGTTGAATGTTAAGCGCGTGCTTGACTCACTCAACCTAGACCAGATCCGAACCGACTTAGCCACCCACTACCACACCGATGGCCCAGGAAGAACACCAATCAACCCACTCTCCATGCTCAAAGCCCAACTAACCAAACACCTCCTCAACATAATCAGCGACAGAAGACTCTCACTAAGACTCAAACACGACCACAAAGTAGCCAGAGCCTGCGAATTCCGCAGACATACGCCAAGTAACGGACTCTTCACCCATTTCAGACACAGACTCGGCGAAGAGACGTACCACAAGGTCTTCAACAGACTCACAAGGATACTCATCGAATCGGGGACAATCATCGGCAAGGTCCTCGCCGTCGACAGCACACACCTGAAGGCCTTCAGCGGGAGAGCCATGGATCTCTGCGGGGAGGAGGCGGGTAAGAGGTGTTTGGGGACCTGTTCGGGTGTTTTCGATGGGTTTAGACAGGTTTTCTCGCTGTTTTGGCTGCTGCTTGGGTGTCTGGAGTGGGTTTTAGGGGGCGCTGATGGTTTTTGGGTGTCGCTGATGCTTGCTTGATGGTTTATTCGATGAGTGTAGGCTGAAAACGGAGTTAATATAAAACCTCAAATATATATTTAAAGGATGTTTATGTGAGAAAAAATGATAAGAGTGGGACTAGTTATTGGTCCATTTTTAACCGAAGAGCGGCTCAAGTTGGCGAAGCAGCTAGGTGTCGATGAAATAATTGGTGGAGTGCCGTATGATCAATATTCAATAGAAGATTACATGTATGCTCACACCAGTGTTTCTAAAACAGACGTAAAACGTCCAGAGGTATGGGATTTCGAATCATTAGTGCAAATGAGGAAAAGGATCGAGGATGCTGGCCTTAAAATTTCAATAATAGATTCTGGGCCACCATTAGATAAAGTGAAATTAGGATTACCTGGCAGAGATAAACAAATTGAGAATTTTAACAAGAGCCTTAAAAACATGGGTGCGGCAGGAATTCACAGATTAACATTTAATTTTACACCTCTCTCCACGAGTCGAACATCCTATTCGACCCGAATTAGAGGAGGTGCTCAAGCCACGAGCTTCGATTACGAGCAGGAGAAAAATGCTCCTCTTACTGAATACGGAGTAGTTGATATGGATAAAATGTGGGATAACTGGGAATATTTTATTAAAAGAGTTATCCCGGTAGCCGAAGAGTTTAATGTACGTCTTGCCTTACATCCTGATGACCCTCCAGTATCTGTGCTAAGAGGTATCGCGAGACCATTCACAAGTTTTGAAGGATTTAAAAGAGTGATCGAAACAGTTGACAGCGAGTATAATGGGATATCCTTCTGTATGGGATGCTGGGCGGAGATGGGGGAAGATGTCCCGAAGGCAATTCACTACTTTGGATCTAGAAAAAGGATCAATTTCGTCCACTTCAGGAATATCGTTGGCTCAAGCGAAAAGTTCACCGAAACTTTTCACGACGACGGCCAAACAGATATGTTGGCGTGCATAAGGGCCCTGAAGGATGTAAATTACGACGGCCCGATTAGGCCGGACCACCAACCTAGGACCGAAAATTACGAATCGCTGCCAGAGAATTCAGGGTACAGACTACTGGGGAAGTTTTACGCTATAGGGTACTTGAAGGGATTTATTGAGGCGGTATATGGAAAACAGCCCATAACGCCTCTGTCCCTCTAGACGATGTCGTTACTTGACAACTTATTTATACTAGCAACATTTTTGTAATTCACAGGTGCTATTCATGAAAATTACGGAGATAGAGACGATTCCGCTTAGCATCCCTATGAGCTTCTTTGAAGATAGATTCGATAAGGTGTCTGGGAAAAACGCTCCAAGCAAGTATTACGAAGGGGAGCCGCTCATCAGGAAGAAGAAGAGGAACGAAAAAGGAGCCCTCATGATAGACTATGTGCTGGTGAAAATTCACACCGACGAAGGCATAGTGGGGATGGGTGAGGCTCCGACAGATTCCTACGAGACGTTAGAGACGGTAAAATTGATGATCGATAGGCAAATGACGCCAAACCTAATCGGTCTCGATCCATTCGACATAGAGAGAAACAACGATATAATCAGCTGGCGAACAGACAGAATGGCTCTTCGCCACGCGACTTCCGCCATCAATTATGCGTTATACGATCTCGCTGGAAAGGCCCTGAAAGTGCCCTTATATACCCTCCTGGGAGGCCTATACAAAAACAAGGTACTGGCATCAATCGAAGTGCCACGAGGCACACCCGAGGAGATGGCGGCCCACAGTCTCGAATATTACAAGCTGGGAATAAGGGGGATCAAGGCAAAAGTGGGTTCAGACCCCGAGAGAGACGCCAAATCCCTGAAGGCGATCAGAGAAGCCCTTGGTGAAAAAATTAGTCTGCGGGCGGACGCGAATGAAGGCTATACTATAGAAGAGGCGATTCGGCTTTGTAGACTCGCTGAGAAATACGACACTGGACTCGAGCTCCTCGAGCAGCCGGTGACTAACTCAGATCTGGATGGCATGGCGAGGGTCGCCCGGGCCGTTGATATCCCAATTGAGGCAGATGAGAGCGCATACAGCCTTTATCAAGTCTACCAGATACTGAAGAGGGAGGCCTGCGACATAATCAACACGAAATGCTCAAATGCAGGGGGGATATCTGGGGTGAAAAAGTGGGCAGTTGTAGCTGAATCGGCGAGGAAACCAATCGTGATAGGGACGGAGTACGGCCTAGGAATCATGGTTGCTGCCAAGGTGCATTTGGGATGTGCAATCAAGAACGCTGACCCTGTGGTCGAATTCACTGAGATGATGATACATGATCTTCTGCTTAAGAGTCCAATAAATTTGGAGGATGGCTACATCAAGGTTCCGACGAAGCCCGGGATAGGCTGGGAACTAGACGAAGAAAAGATACGTGAATATACAGTGCGTGACTTCCCAAAATAAGCCGTCAACACTTTATCAACGGCTTAGATTGTTTTGATTGGTAGATCCTCTTCAACCCAAACCTGAGAATCATGTGGGATCGCCACGCCTACGCAGAAGACGTTTAAGGGCTGCTCAGTGAGTACTGTCCTGCACGTGTGCGGCACCCCATTCGGAATGTATATCGAATCGCCTGGTCTTACGGATACCTCTTCACCTCCAACCGTAACATAGCCTCTGCCCGAGTCAATGTAGTAGATCGCCTCGGTGTTGTGCCGATGATAACCCAGTATATTTGGAACCGACATCATCGTTGCGAAGAGGAGGTACTTCATGGACTCTCTCCGGATGGTGGGCCAAGACCAGCATGTGCTTTTGTGATCGGGTACCACGTCTTTAGAAACCCACTTGTCAACGATCACATTGAACCTACCCTTCTCTTCCCCCGTTAATGATTCGATGCATATTTCGTCTGAATCTAGTGGGTCCCTCACGCCGTATTCCAAATATATTAGTGGCTGATGGGACACCTTGGGACGTATTGAGTGAGGCACCTGAGAGGGGATGTAGATGACGTCATTCGGGCTTATCGCGAATGATTCGACACCAACCCTCAACACGCCTTCACCCTGTGAGATATAGAGTACCTCTTCGACGTTCTTCTTGTGGTAATGGAGCTCCCTATCTGAGGGGATGGTTGTGTGCCTGACCCATTCGAGGTATTTTGTAATCTTTATTCCCCCCTCAAGAGCTGGTTTATCTCTTCTTCTAAAGTAATCCCTGACGTAGCATGTTTCTCCATATTCCTCTCTTGGTGTGATCTCGTCCCAGTTTTTCTTGTACATAAGCGTGTACCTTCAATGAATGTAATTATAAGCATTAAAAAGATACACTGTATGCCATGGGGGAGAAACTTACGAGAAAAGTCAGTATCTTCAACGAAGTCATCGGACCCGTGATGCGTGGCCCATCGAGTTCACACACTGCCGCTAGCTACCACATTGGCTCGCTTGTGCGAAACCTGCTGGACAATGAACCCGCTGTTGTAGACATCATCTTCACCAAAAATGGCTCCTACGCTGCGGTCTATCATCAGCAGGGCAGCGACCGAGGCTTCGCGACGGGTCTCCTAGGTTGGAAAATAACGGATGATAGATTCCTCAAAGCGTTAAAGGAGTCAGAGAAGGCTCACATAAAAATTAATTTCAGAGTCGAGGCTTTGGTTAAGGATGATCACCCGAACGCTATCGAGATACTGGGAGAATCGAGAAGTGGCTGCAAGCTGACCATTTTGGCTAGATCAATTGGAGGAGGAGCCATTGAACTCAGAAAGCTGAACGATTGGCCAATCCATTTGATGGGAGATGCGTACGATGTGCTAATCGAGTTGAGGCGCATGACAAAGGGTGCCGTCGTTGAATTGCTCTCTAAGGATGTGGAGAACCTCGAGCCGCCTTCAGTTCAAAGCTCTGGGGATAGGATGCTGATCCACTTCAAGGCGTCTCACCCATTGAAGGAGGGAATGGTGAACCGGCTACGCTCACTACCAGGGATTATCAATGTCTGGATGACGAGCCCCGTTTTCTTCCCTCAGCCGGGTGAACCTCTCTTCACCAGTGGGGAAGAAATGATTGATCTGGCTTTAAAAAATAATTGCTCCCTTGGAAGATTGGCTTTATCCTACGAAGCTAAGCTTCTGGGCATCTCCGAAGACGAGGCATCTAAGGAGATGTTTCGACGATACGAGATCATGAGAGAAGCGATGATTAAGGGCTTGGATAGGAATTTGAAGGGAATGCAGCTTCTTCAACCGTCCGCTGGCTCAATTATTGAAGCCGAAAGAACTGGGAGAACCGCCATCGGAGGTATACACACCAGGGCAGCGGCGAGGGCCTTGTCGGTTATGCACGTCGACTGCGCCATGGGCGTCGTCTGCGCCGCCCCTACGGGCGGATCAGCTGGCACCATCCCCGGCGTGATAACGACGCTGGCGGAAGAGAAGAACCTAACCGAAGAGCAGATAGTCTTAGCGATGTTCGCGGCATCGACCATTGGTCTAATCTTGGCCATCAAGGGAACTTTTGCGGCTGAAGTTGCGGGGTGCCAAGTGGAGATAGGCGCAGCAGGTGCCATGTCAGCGGCTGCGGTGATCGAAGTCGCCGGTGGAACGGCTCAACAAGCATGCGACGCTGCAGCGATATCGTTTCAAAACACGATGGGTTCTGTCTGCGACCTGGTTCAGGGCATGGTGGAGATCCCATGCCACACCCGGAACGCCGTAGCTGCATCCTCGGCATTCGTCTGCGCCGATCTCATCTTGGGCGGATACATCAACCCCATACCTCTCGATGAAACTATCGACGCTGTGATGTCTGTTGGAAACATGCTACCACCAGAACTACGGTGCACAGCATTGGGGGGATTGGCCATCACCCCGTCAGCGCTAGCCATGAAGCCGAAGCCAATCGCTGATTGACGTGTGTTCGTCACAGATACTCGTTAAACTTTTTACAACCTATATTGGCACATAAGTTTATTAGCATTTAAACACCGGAAACAATCAGTGAACGAAGTTTGATAAAAATTCGAACACTGCCAGAGGAGAGTTGGATCGAACTCAGAAAGATGTCATCCTCTACGGCCTGGGGCACCCTCGGACAAGTGCTACGAGACGAGTACATGCGGGATCACTTTCGGATGATGAACATTCGACCGATAGATCGCAGCTACACGATCTGCGGACCAGCGGTGACTGTGAGGTACCTACCTGTGAATCCTCTGAACCCTACCTCCGAGGAATCCGAACTGATAAGCAACCACGCTACGATGATAGTTAACATGATGAATGCCCTCAAGACGGGGGATATCCTAGTGCTAGCGGCCCTAGGCAGGAGCGACGCTGGCGTAGCGGGGGAGGGGATGTGCCACGGATTCAAGGCTCACGGCGCTTCGGGCCTAGTCGTCGACGGCGGCGAGAGGGATGTCCCCGTCATACGTAACGATGTTAAGCTGCCCGTCTTCATGTCCGGCAACCCGACGCCCACAGTCGCTAGATGGCATATCCACAAGGGTAAGCCAGGGGGCGTTTTGCCTAAGGAAATAAACGTGCCAGTCATATGCGACGGGGTTCGAATCAGGCCGGGGGATGTCATAATCGGTGACGAATGCGGCCTGATGGTGATCCCAGTCGAAAACGCGGAGATGGTCGCCAGAATCGGAGGGGCGCTCGAGGACATAGAGGAATTGCAAAGAAGATTGATCCAAAGCGGGGAGTACGTCCACATGCAACCCATGACGGAGGAAATACTGAAAAAATACAACATGCTGGACAAGTGGAGGATCGCTAAGGAGGCCCAGGTCTGACGAGTGTGGTGATTCAATCTTGTTTAAGGCCGTCCACGATTTGACATACCACATCTATCCCGAGAAAACTCAGCGACAGCTTCGCCTAATCCCGACTCGGAGCCTCTCAACAAGCTTCGCCAACGAATTCGCCATGGAGATCCACACCCACATCGGCACACACATCGAGGGACCCTACCATTGCCTAGAAGACGGTAAGAAGTTAGATCAGCTGCCGGTGGAAACATTCATCGGAGAGGCAGCAGTCGTCGACTTAACGCGAACAACCAAGATGGATCGAGAGATTAGAAGAACCGACCTCCAAAAATCGGGCAACCATATAAAGAGAGGAGACATCGTTCTCCTATTTTCTGGATACGATAAACTGTTCACAACTGAGCAAATGCAGAGCGAGGAGTACATGTCAAACAGCCCATATCTATCCGATGATGCAATAGAATGGCTAATCAATAGAAAGATAAAAAACATGGGCATCGACTTCTGGAGCATCGAGAAGTATCCCATAGACCCAAGAATCGGTGAGCCTAAACACATACGCCTGTTTAAAAATGAGATACCCTTCATCCACAGCCTGGTGAATTTATCAGAGATCAAGAGTAAGAGAATTTTCTTCGTAGCTTTGCCGCTGCTAATCAGTGGTCTCGACTCATCACCCGTTAGAGCTATCGCGATCGAGTTTTAAACACCAACTTACAACGTGTTGGGGTACTTATTGGGGTGGATCCCCTCTTCAAACAGTGATGACTGTGACCATCCAAGAAAAGCACCTGCGACTACTCTTCCTCTCACAGGCAGATGTGAAAAAAAACAGAACTCAATGAAGAAAACGATAGAGCTAGTCGAAGAGGCATATAGAATGCTGGCTATGGGGGAAGTTGAAAACCCAACCAAGACCAGCGTCTTCCTCGATTCATTCGGCAAACCCGGCAAGGGATTTGTTTCTCAGCCAGCCTACATTGACCCGATCAGCAGGGCAGGTGTGAAATGGAATGGTATCAACTTTGAGAACCTATCAAAGCACGGTTACCCATCTCAAAACTGGGTCATCATTCTCTCCGATGGAGAAACCTTCACACCACTCTCAATTATGGATGGCAACTACATCACCGGAATGAGGACAGCTGCAGCCACGGCGGTAGGTATAAAATATTTGGCTAAAAAAGACGCTGATAAGGTGCTAATAGTCGGAGCTGGGCAACAATCAAGCTTTCAGCTAAGAGCAATAAACGAGGTAATTAAACCTGCAAAGATATACGTTAACGACATTAGAGCTGAAGCGAGCAGACGATTCGCCAATACGATGTCAAATGAATTAGGTCTAGATGTGGAATCGATTGACGATTTAAAGAACGCAGTTTCGAAAAGCGACATATTGGTTCTAATTACTTCCGCTGATGAGGCTGTGATTAAATTTGAATGGGTTAAGAAGGGCTCACTCATTTGTGCTTTAGGAATATTTCAGCAGTGTGACTTTTCGACGATAAAGCAATCTAATAAAATCGTTGTTGATCACAAGGATCAAACTATGCATATGGGCGAACTGGCTAAATTGGCCTCTAAAGGTTATCTTACTAAGAATGATCTATACTCAGAAATCGGAGATATTGTGATCGGTAAGAAAAAGGGAAGAGAAGATAATAATGAAATCATACTTTATGTGCCGATTGGCATTGGCTCCTTAGATGTGAGTACAGCTAACTGGGTTTACGAATCAGCTAAAAAAATGGGATTAGGAATTAATCTAGAACTATTCTAAGGAGAGTTTCGATTAACCTCTTTCAAGGTTTTCAGGGTCGCGCGCGACTTGTCAAAGGGCTCTATGTGTCTGCTGTGTCGGATTTGATCCTTAAATTTAACTGGTTGGAGTAAAAAAAACGGGGATTAATACGAATCCTCTTAAATATTTATTTTAGGAAATTGGGGACTGTATATTTCTCTATCTTCTCTTCATCTAGCTCCACACCTATCCCATGTTTGGTTGGAACCTTGATGTAGCCATCATCTAATTTTAATGGCTCCTTCAGTAAGAGGTCGTGGAGCATTATTTCTGTGTACTCGACGACAGGGTCAGCATTTTTTATCGCACCTCCTAGATGCGTTTTTGCAGCGACCATTATGCCAAGTCCATACTCAGTTCCAATCACAATGGGTTTTCCCGCTGATTCAGCTACAGCTGCCCATTTTTTAACCCCTGATATTCCTCCAGCTTTAGAGCATTTCGTGTTAATTATGTCACAGGCATCTTTCTTGAGGATCTCATGAACCCGATACAGACTAAAAGCGCTCTCGTCTGCCTCTATTGGTATATCCACGGCTCTTGCAACCCTTCCCATGCCATCCAAATCCGAGTTAAGTACGGGCTGCTCGAGTAATTCAAGACCTGTATCATATTTCTCGGCCAGTCTGCATAGCCTAATTGCTCCTTGTACCGTGTAACTTTCATTTGCATCGGCTCTAAGGCTGATTTTGTCACCAAGAGCGTCTCTAATGGCTTTCAAAGAATTTGCGTCTCTATCAGGATCAGATCCGACTTTCGCCTTAATCCCCCTTATGCCCAGCTTGTAATATTCTAGGCTGTGGGCCGCCATCTCCTCCGGTGTGCCTCTAGGTACCTCGATGGATGCCAATACTTTATTTTTATACATTCCTCCTAAGAGTGTATATAAAGGTACTTTGAGGGCTTTCCCCATTATATCGTATAAAGCGTAGTTAATAGCCGAAGTCGCATGACGAAGTGTCATTCGGTCCGTTCGCATACTAATTAAGTCATTAATTCTTTCGATTTCAAAGGGATCCAAACCGATTAGTCTTGGTGCCATATACCGATCAATCATAATTTTTATCGATTCAAGAGTTTCATAGCCGTCTGTTGGAGCTTCGCCGAAACCAATTATATCTTCATCTATATAAATTTTCACTAAAACGTAATCTTTGTAATCTGGTCCTTCCTTTCTGCGCACGTACAACGGTTCTCCTTGATAGTATTTACTCGGAGCGTTTTTTCCTCCCGTTTTACTAAGTCCATCTTCATAGGAAGTCTGAGGAATCCTTAAAGGTATGGTCTTTATCTCCGTTATTTTCATTATAACCACCAATCATAGTTTTTTTTATTTATATTTAAAGATTTTGTAATAACTTCGTTTTCCGATTCTATTCCGGCTCAAACGGGATACTTGTGGAAGGAACAGATCAATATAAATCTCTTCTCTCCCAGTCCCTCATAGTTATGATTAGACGTTTAATAAGAAACTAGGAGACACGCGCGAATTCCAACGGTCGAGGAGAGATTTTGTCAGTTTTATCAAGTTTGGTAAATTTTCTAATTTCTGGCCACGCCCCCATAAACATTAAACGCGCGCGCCTAAAATTTCAATCAAAATAGATTTATTATTGAATCTAATAGCTATATTGATACCCGTTTGCTGAGAGAAGCAGCCTGGGTGGGATATTAAGACAGGGATACCGACGAAGAAACGTTTGAAAGAGCTGGGGTTAGGATTTGTCAAACTCGATAAGAATTGAAAACATCCTGAAAGAGTGCACTAAATATTGAGGTTATGATATGAAACCGACCAATCATACGACACTTCAAAACATCTTTTCAGATGAAAAAGTTGTAAAAGTTGTAGATGGCTTCATTTTCACAGAAGGCCCAATTTGGATACCTAAAGGATACCTTCTTTTTTCTGATATTCTAGCCAGCACAATATACAAATGGAGTCCAAGTTCATTAACTTTGGAAATATTTCGTAGACCTAGCTGGCGTGCCAATGGACTGACGTTGGATAAAACGGGTAGACTATTAGCCTGTGAACATGATGGGCGTGTATCACGAACTGAACATAATGGTGAAGTGGTTACATTAGCGAATAGTTATAATGGCAAACGCCTTAATAGTCCAAACGATATCGTAGTGAGGTCAGATGGCAGCATTTATTTCACTGATCCTCCTTTCGGAATAATAAATGAAAATCAAAAAGAGTTAAACTTTAACGGAGTATTCCGTGTATCCCCGGTAGGGGAGATAACCCTTCTCGATGACAGTTTTAGAGGACCCAACGGATTGGCCTTTTCTCCAGACGAAAAAACATTGTATGTGAATGACTCTATTGATGGCTATATTAGATCATTTGCTGTAAAGGAAAACGGCTTACTTGGAAAAAGTAAGTTATTTGCGGAACTGATTAATTCTGATGTAGAAGGAGTTCCTGATGGTATGAAAGTTGATTATGAAGGAAATGTTTTTTGTACAGGACCTGGTGGTATTTGGGTATTTAATCAAACTGGTACACTTCTTGGAATATTAAAGATCCCTGAGGTACCTGCAAACCTTGGTTGGGGAGGACCAAATATGAAAATTTTATACATTACAGCTCAAACGGGAATTTATCAAATAAATTGCACAACAGGGGGTCAAAAATAAACTCACCCTCAAACAATTCTTGGAGAAAAAAAATTGAATATCATTCAAGTAGGTTTGGGCTCTTTCGGGAAGCAATGGATTAAAGTTATTCTTGAAGACGAAGACTGGTGTTATGCTGGAGTAGCTACGAGAAATAAGGAAACGCTTAAACAATGTGGGGTTCAAATTGGCCTCCCTAAAGAGGCTCAATTTTCTAATCTCGAGGATATGCTATCAAGTTCTCAATCCGCTGACGCTGTCTTAATTACGACCCCATATTTTCAGCACACAGAGCAGATACTTTTGTCGCTACAACATGGGAAAAACGTGTTAGTTGAAAAACCGTTATGCGGTTCTCTTGAAGAGGCTTATGAAATCAGAGACGCTGTCAAAGAGAGTGGGAAGACATTGATGGTGTCTGAAAATTATAGGTTCAGCCCTGGCGCGATATTTATGCATGATTTACTGAATTCTGGAGAAATTGGAAAACCCGAGCTCATTTTCATTCAATATTTCGTTAAGCATAGATTTCCAGATAATGACTGGAGAAATAATTATAGATACCCCGTTCTCATTGAGAACGCAACACACCATTTTGATTTACTAAGATATATCACAAGTTCTGAACCATTATCTGTATGGGGATCCGCTTTTAGTTCAAAATTGACTAAAAACTGGGCATACCCTTCTGTAAGTGCACAATATGAGATGAGTAATAATCTTAATTTTCACTTCGCTGCAAGCTGGGCTTATGAAGGCTTTAATACACCACGGGAAGGATTCTGGCGAATATATGGTACAAATGGATCGATAACATGGGACGGTGAATTAGTGAAGGTGTTTAAAGACGTGGAAAACCTCTATAGAGTTAAAAAATTTACGACAAAAGACTCATTAAAGAAGGTGTTAATGGAGTTTTTCACCGCGTTAACTGAGAATCGAAAGCCCACGGTGGATATCGATGATAATATTAAAACCCTACATATGGTTTTCTCAGCTATTGAATCAATTGAAAATAGTAGAAAGATAATCATCTCACTTTAACATAGCTGAGAGAATTTTGATTTACCTCTGGTTATGCCTACTCCCCCTCGGTTAAACTTATAGATCACAGTAACCAACCTTTAAACATGGACTCCTTCAGGACCTACATGCTACGCCAAGCCTACGAGAACGTGAAGAAGAACGGCGACAGACTCGCCGAGGCAGAGAAACAGATAGACTGGGAGGCCTTCCGACCCATCACCAAACCCATGTACACCAACGACACCCCGCGGGGAGGCAGACCCAACACCGACGAGGTGGTGATGATGAAGCTCCTGGTGCTACAAGCATGGTATGGCCTCAGCGACCCCGAGCTGGAGAGGCAGGTGGATGACCGCCTCAGCTTCCAGCGGTTCCTCGGCTTCCCCGAGAAGGCGCCAGACTACTCGACGGTGTGGAGCTTCAGAGAACGCCTCGCAGCGACGGGAACCGACCGCCTCCTCTGGGAGGAGCTGCAGCGCCAGATGGACGAGAAAGGGCTCAAGGTGCGGAAGGGCGTGGTCCAGGACGCCACCTTCATCACCAGCGACCCGGGCCACGCAGCGGCGGACAAGCCCCGCGGCGGGGAGGCCCGGACCCGTCGGAGCAGGGATGGGACGTGGGCTAAGAAGGGTGGCAAGTCCAGCTTCGGCTACAAGCTGCACGCTAAGACGGATGTGGACCATGTCCTCATACGTGAACTGGAGACGACCCCGGCCTCGGTGCATGACAGTCAGATAGACCTGTCCCGGGCCGGGGAGGTGACGTACCGGGATAAGGGGTTCTTCGGGGTCAAGCCTCGGGGCTACGATGCGACGATGAAGAGGGCGTCGAGGGGCCACCCTCTCAGCATATGGGATCGGCTGAGGAATGCGAGGATCAACCGGAAGCGGTCTCCGGGGGAGCGTCCGTTCGCGGTGATCAAGCGGGTGTTTGGGTCGGGTTATGTGCTTGTGACGACTGTTGAGCGGGTTCACGTGAAGATGGTTTTCTGCTGTCTTGGCTTTAACCTGGTTCAGCTTGGGTCGCTGGGGGCGGGGCGGGCAGCGTAGGCCATCGATCTGGTGAGGGAGGAGGCGTGTGAGACGCGTCCTGGGGCTGTTTCCGGGTGCTGGTGGGTACTCTTGGTGGGCGGTTCCCGGGGTTCGGGACCGTGGTCTCTGTTCTGGGGGCTGTGTTTGTGGCGGGTTATGTGTTCTTCTACTACTTGTTCTGTTTAAACATCTGGTTCAGAAGAAAAAACTAGGTTAATACGAATCCTCTAAGGCATATTAAATAGAGTTCAACCCATTTCGATAAAGCTTAATTTTTTCCTCATCTAGCTCCAATCCAAGACCGGGTCCTTTAGGAATTTCAAGATAACCATCGTTCAACTTCAGAGGCTTGGAAATCATCGTATCGTGGATCATCATCTCAGTAAATTCGATAACAGGATGAATATTCCTAGTTGATCCTCCCAAATGAAGTTTAGCAGCTATCTGACACCCTACGCCCCATTCTGTCCCAATCACGGCCCCAAGCCCAGCTGATTCAGCAACTGCTGACCACTTCTTGACCCCATAGATACCGCCTGCTTTGGCTACTTTCGCATTGATGACGTCGGCCGCTCCTTTCTTGATGATATTCATTACATCAAAGAGACTGAAGGCACTCTCGTCAGCTTCAATAGGGATATCAACTGCCTTTGTGACCCTTGCCATTCCATCTAAATCCCATTTTTTAGTCGGTTGTTCGAGAAGCTCCAAACCAACATCGTGTTTCTCCGCAAGCCTGCATAGCTGAATTGCTTCTTTTGGAGTATAGCCTTGATTTGCATCGGCTCGTAGACTCACTTTGTCTCCAAGTATTTCACGCATTGCTTTCAATGACTTTGCATCCTGAACAGGATTCGAACCGATCTTAGCCTTGAATCCACGGACACCCTGCTGGTAGTATTCGTAGCTGTGCTCCGCCATTTTATCAGGTGTACCCCTGGGGACTTCGGTTGATAGCAGGATTTTATCCTTCTGGCAACCTCCCAAGAGTTTACTCACTGACACATTCATTGATTTACCTAATAGGTCGTATAGCGCAAGATCCAGACCGGAAGCAGCTAAGACACTATGGGATCCTCCAGATTGGCTGATTATCTGCGTGATGAATTCAATATCAAAGGGGTCAAGACCGATTATTTTCGGGGCCATATATTGATCAATTATTGCCTTAACAGATTCCCATGGTTCTCCAAAGAACCCAATATCTGGTGCCGCAGCACCGACCCCGATAACATCTTCGTCTGTGTAAATT
>Ga0315291_10005593_pt1 | contig 15745 bp, 15 predicted proteins | sample YL17G12_20_MG_FD_203070 | JGI IMG/M metagenome (GOLD analysis project Ga0315291, IMG submission 203070) | Sediment microbial communities from Yellowstone Lake, YNP, Wyoming, USA - YL17G12_20 | ecosystem: Environmental > Aquatic > Freshwater > Lake > Sediment | place: USA: Wyoming | collected...
TTTCAATACCTTATTCCTCGAGAGATGGGATATCTGAAACAACCACCCAGCTCAGATCCTAGACCCCACGAGGAAGAAGGTCGGCAGGACTCCGACTATGGCCGTGATGAAGATCAGGATGATGGCCAAAATGAAATGCATGGTAATGAATGACAGCAATGTCGACATCGCTAGTATGACCAGTACGAGGATCCAGATGGCTGTGAATCGCATCGCCCTCTTCCCAGGAGTGCCGCCTATCCAAGGGAAATCGTTGAGAAAATCGTCCTTCCCTGGTCCTCTCTGCATGTGCTGCTGCATGTGTTCGCTTGGAGGATGCGGAAGGAGCCAAGCACCGCATCGCGGACAATTCGTCCCCCTCTGATTGAATCCGATTCTTCTGCCGCAACGGGGGCATCTCATTGGGGGACCCTCCGGAAGCAATAAGACACGTTGAAGTTCATGAACTATTGCCATCGAGTGCTTCTCGCGACGAATACGAGTCCTCACCACTCAAGTACAGTGATTCGAGGATCTCTTTCTCAAAGCTGGGCGTCCAGAACGTAGAATAGGTCGTGACCACCCGGATCATAGATGTCGCCAAGATTCGCTACTGCGTCGAAGCCGATCCTTTCGTAGAGCTGTCTGGCGTTCTTCCTCTCGGTCTGAGTTGTGAGGATCACCTTCCTGAGTCTGATGTCGTCTCGTTCAAAGAAGACTCTCATGTCATCAATGGACTTCCTCAGGAGTCTCTCTCCCAGGCCTTTTCTCCGGTACAGCTCTTCCACCCAAAGGTTCTCAATCCAACCAAGTCCGCTGTATTTCTCTCCCTCGATTCTCCAGAAACATGCTCCTCGGATCTCCTTGTCGACCTTCGCGATATTGATGTGATGATAGTCGAAATAGCAGTTTACGAACCAGGCGGATTCCTCGTGATTCGTCTTGAGATCCGGGCCGGCGAAGATCGCGATCAGCCTATCAAGATCCTTCCTTTTGGCTTGTGTTATCTTGACAACCACGGATGTGACAATTCCAATATCACTATTTAGCACCAATGTAGAGTGAAGGGGATCTGCGACTACCGTGTTGATCCTCTCGAGGCTCCGACAGCATTATCATTGAATGGATTTCAGAAAGTGGGGGCAGAGGGATTTGAACCCTCGTCGACGGGTTTCCACCAGGCGGAGAGCGACTCCGCCCGTTTCGAACATGGGTCATCGCTCCAGTTAATCATCACTACTGGTCAGCAAACCCAACGGAAATCATTCCCATAACTGGAGCCCGTAAGGATACCAGGTTACCCCATACCCCCGTATGGTCTAGCGCAGGGAAGCCTACTTCTTCCGGAGCTTCTGAGCCCTCTTTCGCCTTCTCATCTTCTTCTTGCGCCATTTCCAGCGCTGCTTTCCGCGCTTCTTCCAGGCTCTCGAGCTTCTCTTCATTAGTCAGACTCCCTTGCGTCATCCTGGCGTACATCGCTCCCTTTTTATATGCCTTTTGGAGGGCTCAGCGGGCCGGTCGGGAATTTCGGGCGTCCTTGAACGCCTTTCGAACCCGAGACCACTGGCTTGCCTCGGTCCCTTTGGAGACCGTAGAAGGCCAGTGCTATATCCTGTCTAAGCCACCGGCCCATCTGGCCAGTTCGGACATGAGGCACACTTGTATTAAACCTTGGCTGATGTCTCGATACTCCCTGAACGCCCTCGGTTCCGGGAATCGTTTTCGATTCGGCGCGACACCTAACGGTTAAGTTCAACATCCTGAATCCCCTTAATGGTCTGTCCATGGACGAAATCGAGATCTACGAGCTCAAGAAGATGGACCTCAGAGACGCCGTGGTGATAGACGGCTTCCCAAGCGTGGGCCTCGTCAGCTCGATTGTCGCGAACTACCTCATCGCACTTCTGAAACTCGAGTATATTGCGGTCATGGACTCCAATCTCTTCCCGACTGTCTCGCTGATAAGGGATTCTGAGCCGTTGGGACCCGCGCGCGTGTATGCTCGCCCGCACCTCAAGGACGGGGATCAGCAGATCGTGATCTTCTCCACTGAACTCCAGCCCTCCGCCAACCTGCTAAGACCGATAGGGACTGCGATAATCGAGTACGCGGTGAAGCAGAGGTGCAAGCTCGTGATCTCCGCTGGAGGGCTCATAGTTGAGAGAGAGGAGGGGGAACCCGAGGAGAACAGGGGAGAGATCGCGGTGTACGGGATAGGGAGCACCGAGGCCGCCCAGCAGCTGCTGATGAGCGCCGATGCTGAGCCCTTCATCGAGGGTGTCATATCCGGGACCGCTGGGGTGCTGCTCAACGAGGGCAAGCGCAGGGGGGTTGATGTCATCACTTTACTAGCGGAGGCAAGGCCCGACATGGCCGATGCCAGGGCTGCGGCACTGATACTAGCGGCCATCGATCAGATGATTCTTCACCTGAACCTAAACGTCGAGCCGTTATGCAAGGAGGCGGAGAGGCTCGAGGCCCAGCTGAAGATCCTCCACAAGGATGCCCAGAAGAAGAGCAAAGGGCAGTCGCCCGATGTTGCGGGCTACTACTAGACAGACTGGCTCTGTAGGAACCTCTTTATATCGTCCAGGACCTGCTCGCCCTTGCTAGGGGAGTGTACCATCTGCTCGACCCGTTCTACAACGGCATCTTGGCCGGCATCATCGCCCTCTGGTTGCTCGGCTTTCGTCCTCCCATCGCGACCAAGGTCGCTGCGGCTCTGAAGAAACGTAGGAACTTGGTGACGATTGCAGTTTGGGCGATATTCTTTCTGTTCGCCGCCGCCTATGTCCTGAACTTCGGGTATTTCGAGGACATCCACGACATCGACGATGCCGTAGACGCCGGATATCACAGCCTGAAGAATGGTATCAATCCATACAAGGAAGATGTGATCCCTAGGTTCAAGGAGAAATACTCCGCGCACCCGGAGTTCGCAAATGGGACGTACAACTACATGCCCCTCGACCTGCTCGTCTACTACACAGCTGGCTCGCTCACGAGTTCCCTCGGCAAGCCGCTATGGTTCGTTCTCACCAACTTGATCTTCGCCGGTGCAGCATTCTACATTCTGCAGCGTCTGTTGAAGGTTAGATGGACATCTTACCTGCCTGCCGCAGGTATCGTGATGCTATTCTACTCATTCGACAACGCATCTCTGACGCTTCTTCTCATGATCTCGTCGCTCTACGCACGCGAGCGACTGGAATCTCGGAGTGAATTAGTGTCGATCCTCCTTATGGGCTTGGCGACACTGACAAAGGTCTACGCCGCGATCCCATTCGCCATCATGTTGCTGTTCGACATCGAATCGAAAGCAAGGTCGCGAGATTGGAGGAAGATGACTGAACCTCTAGGAGCGGCCGTGATCAGCGCTGTAGTTGCGGTCGCTGTCATGGTCCCGTTCGGATTCTCTAGCGTTCTGAACAGCGCCGTTCTGTTCCATGCAAGCGCCGGATCCAGGGTTGGCACGGCCTCAGGCGGCACGCTTCTGTCGGAGTTGACCGCGAACAGCCAGTACTTCGCTGTGATGAGTCTCGCCATGGTGCTTATCGCCGTGCTTATTAGCTTCAGATTCAGGAACTTGAATGATAGAGTTCTGCTCGTGATTGCTGTCTTCTTGCTCGTGTCCGCAAAGAGTAGTCTAGCACCACTTACAGTCGCAGGTCTCTTCCTAGTCATGAGGCTAAGGGATCGGGCGCTTGCGAAAAAGGCGAAGGAGAAAGCGGATCTCGAGAAAGGCCATTTAGACAGTTCCCCAGCGTTGAGTGGATTGCAGTCTGATCCGCGATGAAGATGACGTCCTCGAACAAGTAGCCCTCCGCTTGTCGCAGCCACTTTTCCGAATGATTGTCGACGACGGGCCTTGGCATCATGGTTCAAAGTTGTGCAGTTGCCTTGGGACAGTGCGGAAGATTCTTGTACGACCTCTCGATGTCGTTCCTAAAGAAATATCTAGGATTTCAACCATGCACGATAAAGCCCATACCAAATCGCAGAAATTTCGAGGGATGTAGATGGCAACGAAAAAAGCTTCAATCAAGACGCCCGAGGTCCCCGGACCAAAGTCCGTGGAGCTCGGCAAGCTGAGGGACAAGTACATATCGAAGTCGGTCGGGATTACCGCCCCGATCTACATCGAGAAGGCGGAGGGCTCGCTCTTCACCGACATCGACGGCAACGTCCTCATAGACATGGGCAGCGGAATCGGGGTGACGAATGTCGGCCACAGGCCAAAGGAGGTCGTGGCTGCAGTCAAGAAGCAGGCGGACAAGTTCCTCCACCTCTGCTTCCAGGTCACGCCGTACGAGAGCTACCTGCGGCTCTGCGAGAAGCTCGCCCAGATCGCGCCAAATCCAGCACTCACAAAGTCTGTGCTCTTCAACTCGGGTGCAGAGGCAGTGGAGAACTCCGTCAAGATCTCAAGACACTACACCAAGAAGCCAGCTGCGTTCTCGTTCGTTCACGCGTTCCACGGCAGGACAATGATGGCAATGGCACTCACCTCCAAGGAGATGCCATACAAGGCGGGCTTCGGTCCGCTGCCAGAGACCTACAAGGTGGAGTTCGCATACTGCTACAGGTGCCCCTTCAAGATGAGCTACCCATCCTGCGGCGTCGCATGCGCTGACAAGATCGACGAACTCTGGTCGTCGCCTCAGTTCCAGGGAAGGGTTGCATGCCTGATCGGCGAGCCGATCGAGGGCGAGGGAGGCTTCATCGTCCCCCCGAAGGAGTTCTACGTGAAGATCACGAAGATCTGCAAGAAGCACGGGGTCGTCTATGTGGACGATGAGATCCAGACTGGTGCCGGCAGAACTGGCAAGATGTGGTGTGTCCAGCACTGGCCCGGCGTCGAGCCGGACATGCTTGTGAGTGGCAAGGGCATCGGCGGAGGGTTCCCTGTCTCAGCCACGACCGGCAGGGCAGAGATCATGGACGCCCCACAGTCAGGTGGTCTGGGCGGGACATTCGGAGGCAACCCAGTAGGATGTGCCGCAGCGCTCGCGCAGTTTGGTGTGATCGAGAAGGCCTTGCCGAACGTCACCAAGATAAACGCCTATGTGACCAAGCGCCTCACGGAACTGCAACAGAAGTTCCCGATCATCGGGGACGTGAGGGGTATGGGCGCCATGATGGCTGTCGAGCTGGTCAGCGATCCGAACTCAAAGACCCCGGCATCCAAGGAGACGAAGGAGATCAGGGTGGCTGCGCTCAAGAAGGGCATGGTCCTGCTGACCTGTGGTACCTACGACAACGTCATAAGAATGCACCCGTCGATGCTTATGCCGCAGGAGCTGCTCGAGCAGGCGATGGACATCCTAGAGGCGAGCTTCAAGGATGTTGTGAAGACCTGATTCCCCCGACTCGATCTCTAGTCCTGGTAAACCCCTTCGCTCGATTTCTGATCGACAAACGCGGGTTAGATCCTGCGCTCCAATGCAAGCCTCTGCGCGAACTCGAGATCTGCTTCGTTGTTGATGTTGAGAGTCAGCAGCGGGTCCTCGAAGACCAAGAAGTCTGTTTCAGGGTTCATTGTAACGAAGTTGAGTCCTGCCCAGATCATTTCCTCCCCGCGAGTGCCAACCATCAGTGAGTCCTTGTCGGGTGGTCGTACCGCAAGCCTGGACGGGACCACGCCAGCGATGCTATCTCGTTGCCCGCTAGAGGCCAATCTGGAAATGTGGCTCTTCACGACGAACGGGACGTCCACGTTGACGGAGATGAAACGGCCGAAGGAATTGATCAGGTCGATCACATCGTTATGATATCCCGCACCCTTCGTCCGGAAGACCTCGAGTTTAAGATCCCTGGCCAGGCGCTCAGTTCCAATTGTTGACGCAGTTGTGGCGATCACAATCCTATCGATTCTCGGAACCCTGAGAGCGTCTGTCGCCCTCTCGAGGAGGGTCATTCCACCAACCTCCAGGATTCCCTTCTCAACCCTTCGCTGGAATCTGGTTGCTTTTCCGCCTGCCATTACAACGCCAATCAGAATACCAACACCCACGCGAGCAGAGTGAGCAGCCTTCCGATTTCGTTTGCGGCGCCGAAAGCATCTCCGGAGACACCTCCGAAGTTCTTCCTGGCTAACATAGTCACCACAAGGCCGGCAACGACACCGAGGTACACTATGAAAAACAAGTACCCTGCGATCAGAAATGCTGCGGCGCCCGCGATTGCCAAAGAAATGAGCAGCCTGTCCGGTTTCGCCTCGCCCACGAAAAGAGAACCCATTCCTGGATGCGAGCTCGGACCTAGATACATGACTACGTTCATGGCGACTTTTCCCGCCATCTCTGATAGGACGAACCCGAGCGCGAACACAACTCCCCATGGAAGCGGAAAGATTGACGTGGTGTCTCTCGCCCGGAAACATATCTCCACGGCAAGACCAAACAGCAACAACAGGTAGAGGTTCACGGTGATGATGGCCGCGGCGCCCGAATGGACGTCCTTCATCACCTCTCGCTTCCTCTCCTTGGTCCCACTGGCCATCGCTCCATCAGCGAAATCCGCAAGGCCCTCGGTGTGGAGTATTCCGGTGACGAGATAGAGGACGACCAGAAGCACCGCTCCCGACACGATTGCCTTGTCTTCACCCAAGAACCCGTTCAGAAGGATTGCCGCAACCGCCGCGATCAAGCCGATGACCAGCCCCACAAGCGGGAACAGATGCTGCTCCCTCGCGGCTCGCTGTAGATCCGTGCCAGCTCCAGATACCCTGATCCTAGTGAGCAGGCCGAAAAGATCGGTCGTCATGCTACTCCTCGAAAAACCTCGTCATGGTTCCTGCCACGAGGGCGCCAACAGCGTCGTCGGTGAAGGGAGGCAACCTGCTAAGAATCCCCGGTTTTGCCTTATCGTATCGCACATAATTGAAGAGCCCCTTCTTGCCGGCTATGTACTCTGCAATCGACATCCCAATGAGCTCGTCTGCTACAAGTGCGGCGGGGTCCCGCGAGATCTGGAAGATGCCTTCCGACTCGGATTCGACGAGCTCATCAAGAAATGACGCTGCGGAGATCAGCAGACCGATGTTGGGGTCTCCCATGTTCTCAGCGAGCATCTTCTTGAATCCTGCCTTCAGCTCTTGGAGAGCCTTGCCTCTGGCCTTCCCGACGTAGAGTTCGAAGCCTGCCTCGACCATTGACTCTAGGGTCACGCCGTGTTTCTTCAGCACCTTTAGCGCGTCCATCTGTCAGCCTGCCCCCGTGGCGGCGAAAGTGTAAAATACACTTTCAGTATTTCAAGTTTGCTTTAGTGATTGCATGGTCACATTAGAGAACTACACGAGGAGAATCGCCAAGTTGGACGAGGCGTCTATGGTTGAGGCTCGAAGGATTCAGGATGCGTTGACGAAGCCCAAAGGTAGCCTCGGCAAGCTCGAAACACTGTCAGTTCAGCTGGCGGGCATCTACAGGACGCCGTCGCCTACCATGGGCCGAAAGGTCGTGTTCACGATGGCCGCCGATCATGGCGTTACAGCCGAGGGTGTTAGCGCTTACCCTTCGGAGGTCACTGCGCAAATGGTGCTCAACTTCGCGCGCGGGGGTGCGGCAATCAACGTTCTCGCGCGACATGCGGGCGCGGAAGTCAAGGTCGTTGATATCGGAGTCGCCTCTGACATGCGATGGCCTGAGTGCGTCCTCGACAGGAAGATCATGAAAGGAAGCAGGAACATGGCCGTCGGTCCCGCCATGTCCAGGGAAGAGGCAACAGAGGCGGTCCTGGCCGGCGCAGAGCTGGCAACAGAATCGATTGCGGCAGGCACGTCAGCCCTTGCGATTGGAGATATGGGCATCGGCAACACCACCGCAGCAAGTGCGATAACCTCGGTCATCACGGGAACCCCAGTGAGGGATGTGACGGGAAGAGGAACTGGAATTGACGACAAGACTCTGGACGCCAAGGTGAGGGTCATCGAGAAAGCCATCTTTCACAACAGGCCGGATCGTGCGGATGGTCTCGACGTACTCTCAAAGGTCGGAGGACTTGAGATCGCGGGTCTAGTCGGTGTCATACTCGGGGGCGCGGCACGTGGCGTGCCCGTCTTCCTTGACGGCTTCGTTTCGGGGTCAGCAGCACTAGTCGCAGCGGTCATCTGCCCAGAGTCGAAGGGATACATGATCGCATCCCATCTGTCTGTGGAACCTGGCCACAGGTATGTAATGGAACATTTGGGATTCGTGCCATTGCTGGACATGGGCATGCGATTAGGAGAGGGAACCGGCGCGGTGCTCGCGTTCCAGATCGCCGAGGCCGCGTGCAAGATCATCAACGAGATGGCGACTTTCGAGAACGCCAACGTATCTAGATCAATCAAAGAGGTGAGGAAATGAGTGGGAACAAGCAGAGAGTTGTCGTTTGGAATCTGTGGACGTTAGTCGCCGTGGCAATCACCGCGCTGGCATCTGTCACCGCAGGGTACTACATCGGCTCCTCTGGACACACCGAGAACGGCACACAGGCATCGTATTCAGTAGAATGGGACGAATCGGGGAACATCACGAAGCTCACCGTGACGGACGACTACGGCAGGGCGGTCGCACTCAACGGTGTTCCGAAGAGAATCGTGTCTGTGTCGCCGACACCAACTGAGATCCTCTTCGCTGTCGGCGCGGGTGACCTTGTTGTTGGAGTGGATGAATATAGCGACTATCCAGCGGAGGCCACAAACAGGACAAAGGTTGGTTCGTTCACCCTCAATATTGAGGCTATAGTCGGTCTCGATCCGGATCTGATCGTGAGCAGCGATCTCGTACCGCAGCAACAGCTCGACCAGCTTGTGGAACTTGGGTATCCATACTTCATCTTTGCCACGAGGGATTTCGAAGGAGTCTTCAAGGACATCCGCATGGCTGGTGTCCTCACCTGGCATATCGCTGAGGCCGATGCTCTGGCGACCAGTCTGGAGGCTCGCGTGAATGAAGTCGCACTGAAGACCCTTGCCGCAGGGGTGACAAAGCCTAGAACATACGTCGAGTACTACCCTTACTATACATACGGTCCGGGATCTTTTGGTGACGATCTGATCAGAGTGGCTGGTGGTGTCAACATAGGACACAATCTAACGAGTGAGTATCCCACCGCCACATCCGAGTTCGTCGTGGCATCTGATCCTCAGGTGATTATCTACGCTTCTACCTCGAACGCAACCGAAATAGCTTCGCGCCCTGGGTGGAATACCATCTCGGCGATCAGGAACGGGCAATTGTACTCAATTGACGAGGACATTCTCAGTAGGTATGGCCCTCGGATTGTCGACTGTCTTGAGGTGATGGCTCAGATACTTCACCCCGAATTGTTTGACTCATGAGGTCGAGGATTAATGGGTTTTGGCAACCGAGATGTCCCTGCCGTCGCGACCGACATAACTTCAGTTAGACGGCGTCACAGGCTCGTTCTCTTGGGGCTTGTCGGTCTCCTCGTGTTCGTGATTTTCGTCGCGATATTCACGGGCTACACCGGTCCTATTGCGCCGTCTGGGGGCGATCGTCTCTCATTCAAGGAGGCAATCCAGGGAATCTTCGGCCATACGAATGACTCGGTGTTCTTCTGGGACATCAGAATACCGAGGGTTGTGTTTGCCGGCATTGTGGGCGCAGCGCTTGCTTGCGCCGGGACAGCCATGCAAGCCATATTCAGGAATTCCATGGCCGATCCATTCATCATCGGGGTATCCTCAGGTGCTGCTGTTGGCGCGGTATGTGCTAGCGTTCTCGGGTTCGGAGCCTTTCTCGGTTCTCTCGCCTCGCCTCTGTTCGCCTTCTTCTCCGCGCTCGTGACTGTCCTCGTGGTCTATTCACTGGGTGTCGTGAAAGGAAGGGTCTATGTGGACACGGTCCTGCTGTCTGGTGTAGCTGTCGCAGCGTTCCTCGGGGCGGTTGTTTCGTTCATCATCTACTATGCCGGTGAGCGATACGACAGGCTGATCCCATGGCTGCTCGGGAGCTTCGCGGACGCCAGATGGAGCTATGTTGAGGCTGCAGTGCTCCCTGTTGTTGCAGGAGCGCTGGTCGTCTATCTCTACGGACGGGATCTCAACGCGATTCTCATGGGCGAGGAGACTGCTTACAACTTAGGCACGGACCCGGACCGGCTCAAGAAGGTCATGCTGGGGGTCGCCGCACTGATGACCTCCGCGGCAGTCGCGTTCGTCGGCATAGTCGGTTTCGTCGGGCTCATAGTCCCCCACATGATGAGGCTATTGGTTGGTGCCGACCATAGAATCCTGGTGCCTGCATCAACCTTGTTCGGCGCGACGTTCCTCATAGCCGCAGACGCGGTTGCGCGGACAGCGGTGATTGGCGAGGAACTGCCAGTTGGCATAATAACTGCCTTGTGCGGAGGGCCGTTCTTCCTCTACCTGCTCAGACGGAACAGGATGAGAGGTGAGTCCTAGTGAAAGCTCAGATCAAGAGCCTCTCGTTCTCGTACGGTGAGAAGAGGATTCTGAAAGATATCTCGTTGGACATATCCGATGGAGAATTCATAGGCCTGATGGGCCCAAACGGCTCGGGCAAGACGACCCTTCTGCGATGTCTGATGGACTATCTGCCCTCTGATAAGGGGGCCATCCTGATCGACATGAAGCCGGTCCATACTCTGTCTCCTGCGGAAATCGCGAGGACCTTCGCGGTAGTCCCTCAGAGCTCCAACACCGACTTCCCCTTCACATGCTACGATATAGTCATGATGGGCCGGATGCCACACATAAGAAGCCGGCTCTCTGGCGAGACCGCGAAGGATGTCAAGGCGGTCAGAGAGGCAATGGATCGCACTGACACATGGCGGTTCTCCGGCAGGTTGTTCTCTGAGCTCAGCGGTGGTGAGAGGCAGAGGGTCATCATCGCAAGAGCGATTGCGCAGAGCCCGAAGGCGATGCTCCTCGATGAGCCCACTGTGTTCCTGGACATAAGCGGCCAGCTCGAAGTTATGGACCTCGTGAAGAAGTTGAACCAGGAGAACGGAATCACGATTGTTGCTGTGCTGCACGAGGTGAACCTGGCCGCGAAGTACTGCGACAGGATAGCGCTCCTGAATGATGGTCGGTTAGAGGCGATAGGCGCTCCCCAGGACGTGCTCACGCCTGAGACCATCAAGAGCGTCTACGGAGTGGATGTGGTGGTCAGGAAAGACCCGTTCACGAAGGCAGTATATGTCATGCCCCGATCGACAACGGCTCCTGTGCACAGGCACGGCACGCGAGTCCATCTCCTTTGCGGAGGCGGTTCTGGGGGACCAATCATGCGGCTCCTTCACGACGGCGGGTATGGAATATCCGCAGGAGTTCTGAATGTCCTGGATTCGGACTTCGAGAATGCCAACGATCTGCACATTCCTGTAGCCGCGGAGATACCGTTCTCACAGATTAGTCCGGAGGCGCATGCCGAGAACCTCCGCCTCATCGACGAGTCTCCGGCTGTCGTTGTGTGTCCATTCCCGGTGGGGCCGGGGAACTTCAGGAATTTAGAAGCGGCGAGACACGCCCTTGATTCGGGAAAGAGAGTGCTTATCGTTCTGCCGGCGACAGGCCAGGGAATAGACTTCGTGGGCGGAAAAGCCGATTCGACAATCAAGGAATTGATTAGCTCTGGTGCCATTGAGGTTCCGGGGGAGCAGCAGCTCCTCTCGCAGCTATCAGAAATCGGAAGGTGAAAGCCTGAAAGAGCACCCGCTTCGTGATCTCAAGAAGAACACCGAACTCCTCATTCTCATAGAGTTCTCCAAGGCTCCCTCGGTTCGGTTCAAGGAGGTCGCTGAGGCCTTGAACATCACGATCCAGGCGGTCAGCCAATACGTCGGCGCGATGAAGCGCGAGGGGCTCCTGAGGGAACGGTCGGGATCATACAGGCCTACGAGGAAGGGCATGCAGATCCTGCAGGAGCACTACTCCGAGCTAAAGACAGTCGTCGATTCCACCCTTAGAAGGATCTCTGTGATTGACAAGTGCGTGGCGATCGCAGGAGAGGACATCAAGAAAGGCGATTCGGTAGGGCTCCTCATGGAGGACGGGATGCTCCTGGCATATCCGGACGAGAAGTCCTCTTCAAAAGGTGTCGCGCTCGAGGCTGCGTCCGAGGGGGACGATGTTCTCGTCGGGGAACTCGAGGGCATAGTAGATCTCGAGCTTGGCAAGCTGTTGATACTTGAGGTACCCTCCGAGTTCGACGGCGGATCGAAGCGGGCGGATGTCAACAGGGCGAAGGAGGAGATTGATTCGATGTCGCCCGGCATGGTTGCTGCGGGCGATACCGTCGGTGCCGCCCTTCTGATGAAGGCTGTGGGGGAGATGTTCACAGTTCACGCGCCAGTGGAATCCTCCATGAGCGCGCTCAGCAAGGGCGTCGATGTCGTCTTCTGCGGGACCAAAGACTCTGTCGACAGCATCCAGACCGCAATATCAGGTCTCAGGAAAGACACGGGCTATCAGATCGTCTGGAAGTCCTTCAGGCTCTGACGCTACCGTTACGGCCGATCCCCGAAGGAACCAACTCTAAATCTCATGAGCCCGATTCGAGTCTGAGGTATTGACATGGAAGTGGTCGAGGCAATAAGGACTAGGAGGGCCAGGCGCGTGCTATCCGAGAAGCCGATCGAGGATGAGAAGGTCGAAGCCCTCGTCGAGGCTGCTAGGCTCTCAGCGTCGTGCTTCAACAACCAGCCTTGGCGATTGGTGTTCGCCAGGGGCAAGGAATCGCTCGACGCCGTCAAGGGTTGTCTGTCAAGGGGGAACAGCTGGGCCACGAGAGCCCAGATGATAGTCGTGGTCGCCGCGAAGGATCAGGACGACTGTCAGCTGAGCGACAGGAGGAACTACTTCCTTTTTGATTGCGGCCTGGCCATAGGCCAGCTTGAGCTCCGGGCTACGGAGCTTGGCCTCATATCGCATCCGATTGCAGGCTACGACCCTGAGAAGGTGAAGCAGGTACTCGGCATTCCGCCTGAGTACATAGTGATCACATTGGTGATATGCGGCTATTCTGGTACTGACGATTCCCTTCTCTCAGACAAGCAAAAGGCATGGGAGACGGACAGGCCAGAGAGGAAACCCGTCGGGGAGAACATCTTCCTGGACAAGTGGAATACTCCCTTCAAGTGACCTCAGCCTCCTTTAAAGGGGTATATCAAGGCAGCCACAGAAACCACGATTCTAGTGTCAACTGGCGTCTCGAGAAAGCATATATCCCGCCTTCTCTAATCGGGTGCCGCAATGAATGGAGCGCGCCACTATGATGCGGCTTTACTGCGCTGTAGACGGGGAGCTCAAAGAGGCCGAGCGGGCAGGATGCAAGGAGGCACTCTGGATAGACATGGTGGCCCCGACGCCCGAAGAGGTGGAGCGCATACACAAGGAGTTCAATGTGGCGCTCCAGGACGTTGCCGACTGCCTCGACCCTAATGAGCGGGCCAGGGTGGAGATCGAGGAGTCTTACGATATGCTGGTTCTCCGGAGCCTGCTCACGGAAGAGCGGAACGGCGACAAGACACAGATGATGCCTATCGGCATCATCGTCACTCCTAAGAATATCGTCACGGTCAGGATCGGCATCACGTTCGATGTCAACGACTTGACGACAGACCTGAGGAAGAGGCCAAGGCTGGATACGAAGGAGGACCTTTTCCTAGCCCTGGTCAGGAAGGTCAACAGGGACGTCGAGCGGCGGGTCAGGCCCATGGAAAGAACGATGTCAGCAATCCAGCAGGAGATACTGACGCCTAAGGGGTCGGACGTTGCCACAGGTGCTTTTGCCCTGAGCAACAGCTTGATTGTCCTGAACACAGCACTGCTCGCGAACCTCAACGCGATGTCCATGATCCCGAGGATGAAGCATCTCCGCCTGAACAAGAGCCAGATCGATCTCGCTGAGGACCTGGAGAACGACGTTGCCCAGCTCTACGAAATGACCACGATCTACAGGGAGATCATGGCGAACATACTTAGCGCATACGAGTCAACGCTCGCGAACAACCTGCAGGTCGTCATGAAGACGCTGACGACAATCAGCTTGATACTGATCCTTCCGGTCATGATCACTGCGATGTTCAGCATGAATGTGGATCTGCCGCTCTCCGATAACCCCTATGCGTTCTGGGTGATTGTGGCTCTCTCCGCCACGGCGGTCTTCGGCCTCTGGTTGATGTTCAGGATCAAGCGTATACTCTAGACGAGCTTCTTGTCACCCTCGTAGAGGTGTATGCAGGTCGCGGGGCAATCCTCCGCTGCCGAGCGAGCACATCCCTCATCGTCGAGATCCAGCTCGTCATTGTCTCCAGTCCTTCGTCCGCCTTTCAAAGTCGAGAACCCATCGGACGCCATCTCGAAGTAGTCCGGGCAGGTGCCCGTGCAGAGCTCGCAGCCTGTGCATTCCGGTCTCACAATCTCAAGCTTGTACTTCGCCATTCGGATCCTTCCTTTGCGTCTCTGATCTTGCACCCCTTATCGGCCTGGGGGATTTATCCCCTTCGCCTTTGCTCCGCCGCTCTCTATCGTGCGCACCAGAGCCCGAATCCTCTCCGTGCGTAATGACCTCATTCCCGATTGCTGCTAGGATGCCTCCTGAGACTCAATTCTTATCAACTAGGTCGTCCTTCCCCTGCCTATGAAGTTCGACCCGAGGTTCATCAGGAAGGTCAGGAAGGAATTCCCTGCTGTTGAGACAGATCCCCTGGGACGGAAGAGGGCGTTCCTCGACAACGGCGCCGGCACGCTGGTCACCAGAAGGAGCGCTGAGATGGAGTCGCGGGCGCGAGTTGACTGGAGCGCCAACGTTGGGAACTTGTTCTCTGAATCCGAGGGAGCTGGTCAAACGATCCTAGAGGGAAGGCAGTCGGTGGCGGACCTGTTGAACGCTGAAGGCCCGGAGACGGTCATATCTGGCGAATCCGCAACCAGCCTCCTGTTCAGTCTGAGCTACGCAATGGGACGCGAGTTCACGGGAGAGGAGAACGTCGTGACCACGGGCTACGAGCACTACTCGAACGTGAGCCCCTGGGTGGAACTTGGAAACGACGGCATCATCAAGGAGCTGAGGTTCGCGGATTTCGATCCGGACACATGCGCGCTCAACATGGATCACCTCGAGAGCCTGGTGGACAACAACACAAGGGTCATCACGGCTACTGCTGCATCCAATGTCCTCGGAGTCAGGACGGATTTGAAACGCCTCGCGCAGATAGCCAAGGATGCTGGTGCATACTTCGTAATCGATGCCGTACATCATGTCGCCCACGGCCCGACAGATGTCAGGGACATCGGGTGCGACGCGTTCGTGTTCTCCGGGTACAAGCTGTTCTCGAGGCACGGGAGCTTCATGTATCTGAAACCGTCTCTGATCGACAAGCTGAATCCTTACAAAGTGCTGCCATCGCCCAAGCACGGGCCTGAGAAGTGGGAGTGGGGGACGAGAGACCAGGCGATGTTCGCGGCGATCACGGGTGCAATCGATTACCTCTCATGGGTGGGCAACCCGTCCTCCAAATCCCCGCCCAAGGCGGGGAAGCAGAGGGTCGCCAGGGTCCGCACGGCCTTGGAGGTGATCGAGCAGTACGAGAAGGGGCTCTCCAGGATCGCGCTCATAGGCCAGGGAAATGTCCCCGGTCTACTAGATGTCCCGGGATTGACCCTGTATGGCCCAAAGGAACTGAGCTCGCGCGCTGGCAGGGACCCGACATTCGCGTTCAAGGTCGCAGGCCACGACGACCGAGACCTGTCTAAGCTCCTGTGGGACAAATACGCTCTCGCCGTCGGGGCTGAGGA
>Ga0315291_10005597_pt1 | contig 15739 bp, 11 predicted proteins | sample YL17G12_20_MG_FD_203070 | JGI IMG/M metagenome (GOLD analysis project Ga0315291, IMG submission 203070) | Sediment microbial communities from Yellowstone Lake, YNP, Wyoming, USA - YL17G12_20 | ecosystem: Environmental > Aquatic > Freshwater > Lake > Sediment | place: USA: Wyoming | collected...
CATTACGGCGCACATTCTGGAGCAATCTGTTTTCCGGCATGTCGACTTCAGATGATAACTTTGAAAAATTACACCGCTATGTTATAAATTCGTTGTCAAATGTGGCTTGAAAGTGCGAAAGTCCAGCCAAAGACTGAAGATGTCTATTGATAATTGGTGAGATCATACTTCCTACCTGACAACCTCCAAAGGGGTTCCATTTGGACCCGTATATTGATTTCGGACCGTAATCGACAGAACTACCCCTGAAAATAGTAGGATTCTTAAATGGGAGGATAGGAGTATCCGATACGTTATAGGGCGAGACCAGGCATAAGGAGGTATGGTTGTAGATGTCCGTTTTCAAAATAGGAATCAACGAGGAGGGCAACCAGGCTAATCATCAAAGATAGCACCAAGGAATCCTATGCCCGGTGAAGATTTCACCTACAAGTCTACAACCTATTATTTTTGTGAGACTTAACGATTACCGATAGAAGTCTGCAAAAAGAAAAAAGGCAAAGCCATTTCTGGCCCTGCCGTCAAACGACCAGCTTCATTCTGAAGCGATGAGTCCTTTTACTTAGGACCGACGATCTCCCAGTTGGTGTCAGTGATCTGTAGGAGCTCTGCATAGCTGCTATAAGTGGTACCGTTCATAAACCATACGATGTTCTGACCCGTGCTCTTGTTTCTCCAAAGTATATCTGTTTTGCCATCGCTGTTGAAATCAGCCGTACCAACAATCTCCCAATTAGTGTCAGCAACCGCGTCAATCAATGAATAGCTGCTAAAAGCGGCACCATTCATCAACCATACCACATTCTGACCCGTGCTCTTGTTCCTCCACAATATGTCTGTCTTACCGTCGCCATTGAAATCACCCGTACCCACAATCTGCCAATTAGTGTCAGCAACCGCGTCAATCAATGAATAGCTGCTAAAAGCAGCACCGTTCATTAACCATAACACATTCTGACCCGTGCTCTTGTTCCTCCACAATATATCTGTCTTACCGTCGCCATTGAAATCACCCGTACCCACAATCTGCCAATTAGTGTCAGCAACCGCGTCAATCAATGAATAGCTGCTAAAAGCGGCACCATTCATGAACCATAGCGCATTTTGACCCGTGGTCTTGTTTCTCCACAATATATCTGTCTTACCGTCGCCATTGAAATCACCCGTACCCACAATCTGCCAATTAGTGTCAGCAACCGCGTCAATCAATGAATAGCTGCTAAAAGCAGCACCGTTCATTAACCATAACACATTCTGACCAGTGCTCTTGTTCCTCCACAATATATCTGTCTTACCGTCGCCATTGAAATCACAACGATTGGAGGGACCAGTGGCCCCCTGACCTACCGTCAAAGATGTATCATCCACAAAAAAATCGGTTAGTAAATACTCATCAGTGGCGGTATAAAATCCAAGCCTTATTGTCTGACCTTTGAAGGATGATACATCATACTGAGCACTTTGCACCCATTCGGTACTCTTATTAAGATTACTCAGAGTTACAAGAGTTGTTAATAGTGCATTATCACTTGGTCTTCTTATTTGAACCGCCATCGTGTCATAAACAGTACTTTCTGTTTCATCCGTTCCAATCTTATACCAGAATTGTACATATGCCTGAGTAGAACTGGAAGGAATCGATACATCTTGATAAATATAGTCATCCGCATAATTATACCCAGCTAACCAAGCTAACCAATTACCACTATGTGACATTATAGTATTCTGCCAGATAATCTCACCATGTTCAGTCCAGTTATTATCAGAACCGCTTTCAAAACCAGGATTCTTCAGGAGATTTGTTGTGGTAACCCCTGCTCCCTCCTGCGTTATCGTAAATGTTTGTCCGGCTATGGTCATCGTGCCTGTACGTGAACTGCCTGTGTTTGGAGAAACTGAATAGGTCACTGTTCCACTTCCCGTCCCACTACTGCCAGAGGTAATAGTAACCCAACCCAAACTCTCCGATGCTGTCCAGGTACAACCACTCTGGGTGGTAACACTCACACTACCCGTGCCGCCACTTGAACCAAAAGACTGAGACGTTGGAGAAATCGAATAAGTGCAGGTCGTCCCTGAAGTATTCCATCCAAGGTCTTTGAAAATACCAATTGTAATAGGACCTGGATCATGAATAGACTCACCTGCTGAAATGGCATACACCATCAGCTGATTTGCCGTATTGTTAAAAGTAGTGTAGTCCAGGTGTGAGTAACTGGATCCTGAACTCCATGTTGAGGGAGCGTAAATTTTGACTCTCTGGCCGCCATTTGCCGCCATAGCATTGCTCCCATGGAACCAGATGTTGTCAGACGTCAAGGCACTGCCAAGCGCTGGGGAGGGATTGGCATAGACACCCGTATTGATAAGCCGATTGCCGGAGCCATCTCTCATAAAAGTATCGTAAATGTTGGGATAACCAGTGTCACCCCAGCTGCCCTGCCCTCCCGAATACGTCATAGAACCGCTAAAGTTGAGTCCGTGAGCTATTTCATGAAGAACGACCGACATTAAGTCATGCTGGGTTGACGGCGTATTGCCATCCGTTCCGTAATACCAGGAAAACCTGCTATTGTAGGTAATGTGCATGTCAAAGGAACTTGAATCCAGATCAGAACCCGCCAAAGCATTCGCCAACGATCCCCCGTACCAAGTATTTGCGAGCGGGGCGCCGGTGAAATCTCTTCGCCAAGGTCCCCCGCCGGAATATCCTAACGTGGTGCTCTCTGCACCTAAATCCGCCCAACAGGCCTTAATCGTTATCGGCACAGCGGACTGAAGAATGTTGCCCCAGACAGCGGCGGCGGCATTAAAAGCGGCCTTCGCCTCTTCAGGAAAGGTGGTACAGCTTTGACCCCAAAGGTCTGCGCCACCACTTGCCACATAGGTAATAGAAAAAGTCGCGAGAGCAGATTCAGGTAGGTCAAGCAGATCAAACGGTGGCGGTATGCGCACCAGTTCGTGAGAGGGATTGGGGTCATCCACATAGACTACCGGAGGAACGGCGTTGTATAACGTCTTTCCATCACTGGAAAGCTGCGGCTCCAGGGGCGCCGGAACAAAATACTCAATGGTAGGCGCCGTCCAAGCATATTGTGCGAACAGCAAACCAACCGCCACCACTGCATAACTAAATTTAAGTAACTTGTTAATCATTTTAGTACCTCCCTCATATACTGTGAAGTTCTGATCCCAGTATTTCTACACCTACTTGAAATTCCCCCGAAAGCTCATTACTTCAGTAATTCACGGCAGGTTCAAAGAAAAAGAAAACGCCATTAATGTGAATAACCAACCTCCTATCTCTCAAGCGTATGTATTCTGCAAACCCCGGCAGGTCGCAATTGGTCTTTACCACCTCCACTACCTCTTCGTCAATGCCTAGCGCTCGTGATGTAGTGCGATAGACACGGGCCAAATATTCTTTAGCATTTACCATCCCTTTTTCAAAAATGACATCGCGGCACATCCGGCCATCAAACGTGATCTTCGTCCCTTCTATGTCAAGCGGCTTGAAAAGCAGCCTGCGCGCTTCCTCTTCCCCCCAGACCGCACTCTCACCCACCTTATATTCAGAAATCCTCCACAAGACCCGCATAGAAACACCGCCGCTGACAGTGGGCGGCGAGGACAGCCCTTCAGTTTTCAACACCGGAGACTGCCCTTCTGCGTTAGCCGCAAACATAGGTGTCCCAAAACCCCAAATCAAGGCCGTCATGAGAAACAGAAAACTTAACGGCATTCCAGTAGCTCCTGCAATATTTTAATTTGAATAAGATTATTGGTATCAGTTTAGCCTTTTGAAAAATGAATTTCAAAAGCCAAAAAAATTAGAAGAATCACTATAAAATCCCCCTCTATCCCCCTTTTCCAAAGGGGGAAGCTAATATTTCCTCCCTTTGGAAAAGGGAGGCAGGGAGGGATTTTCAAAGCGCTAAAGTATTACGATTATTGACATTTTTATCGGCATTCCTTCAAGCAAACTTTAGCGATTTTTATAAGAATTCAAAGGTGTCAAAGAAGGGAATGATGTATAAACGCAGGACAATGAAGGAGGGGTAGCACCAATGATTACCACTCGAAAGCACGCATTTTCGTCGAGGTTAACATTTTATTGATTTCAGGAAGAAATGAACGCGTATTCTGAACTGTCCAAAAGGACACTTCATCCTTCAGGTTAGATTTTTTGACGGGGCAGCGGAAGAGTTGTTTTTGTTTCATAGCCATCGCGCAAGGCCCTTTCTTCGTTCCCTTGTCTTCCTTCTCGTTCGGTTCTTTGCTGCGATGTGTCTCTATGGTTCATGTTGGGTTTGCTCTGCCTTTGGCCGATCCCCGCTCCCGCCCTCATAGAACAGGAGGCAGATCGTCACTCGGCTTGCCTCCAGGAGTGAGTTGAGAGTTCTGGGCCTTCCATGCCACCACGCTTCAATCTCCAGGCTTCCCGTCCCGGATCGGGTGGCGATTTGCCGAAGCTTCTGCGAGAGATCACCCGGCAGAGCCGAATAGTCCTTCTGTTCCATCAGCACCAGCCGGGGGGTGGGCCTGCTCAGCGGCCCGCGCACGAACTCGGCCTGTTTGGAGGGGTTATTCGAATCCGTCCATTCGGTAACCCGCCGGCCAGAATAGGCCAGCACCACCGCCCGTGCACATTTATCCAGTCCCACAGATGCGATCAGTAGATCCTTCGGTTGCGCAGTAATCACCTCACGGGCCAGAGCGGCCGCCGTCTCTTTCGGCGCCGGCGGAGTCAGAAAGGCATTGATCGACGCCATTGAAACGATCATCAGCGCGCCGCCGCAGAGCGCCGCCGCTTGCAGTAGCCGCTGGCGCATCAGCAGCCACATGATCACTCCGCCTCCGATCAGCACCAGGGCCGCCGCCACCTCGGCGATGCTCGCACCCCAGCCGGTGATGGCGAGCACAATAGCCTGCCCGCCGCAGACCAGTCCGAGTATGACCGCGCCCACCACCAGCAAGTAGAGCCCCCAGACGAACCCGCGAGGCCGCGCCCCCGGGCTTCCGAGCAGAGCCATCAACAAGCCCGCCAGCAGCGAAAACGACGGGATCATCGGCAGCATGTACCTCCCGCGTGAAATGTTCGCACCCACAAAGATCGCGAACATCACGACAAACCACGTCAGTAAAAAGGTCCACTCCTCCCGCCGCTGTCGGATCGCACCCCAGAGCGGTACGTCCCGCGTGATCAGCCCGAGGGCCACCAGGATGCTCCAGGGCAATGTGTCTCGGAAGAACAGCCAGGGATACTCCGCCAGGTTCAAGAGAATATACCACTTGCTGCCCGTGACCAGCCCCCCGACCTGATCGTGGAACAACGTATTGACGAACGTCTCTCCGTGCCGGAGCAGCGCCAGGGCAAACCACGGCGCCGTCACCAGGACGAGCATTGCCAGGCCCCAGGGTGAGGCCACCGCGCGCCAGCGCGCCGACCCGATTCGCCGCCCCCTGATTGCCATGAACACCAGCACCGGCAGAAGAATAAACCCCAGACCAGCCAGTCCCTTGGTGAGCATTGCACCCGCAGTGGCCGCGTAGGCCAGCAGCGCGTCGCGGCGCTCGTGGCCCGGCTCGAAGATCAGGCGGGCGAAGAAATACATTGCAGCCACCACGAAGAATGCCAGCAGCGTATCCGTGCGGGCCTGGTGTGTGTTGCTGTAAACCACCTCCAGCGAGACCTGCACCGCCACAGCCAGGAGCGCTGCCAAGCGATCCCGCAGCAGTACTCGCGCCAGCCCATACACAAAGGGCACTGTGGCGAGAGCCAGCAGGACCATGGGGATCCGCGCCTGCGCCAGCCCCATCCCGAACAGCCGGATCGGACCCCCGACAATCCAGTAGGTGAGGATCGGTTTCTGATAGCGCAACTTCCCCGTCTCATAGCGAGGCGTGATCCAGTCACCGGACTGAATCATCGTGTAGGCACCCTGGATGTAGAACGTCTCATCGCCACGCAGGGTTCTCGCTCGGAATGCCTCCATCATCTGGCACGCGGCGAATAGGGCGACGATTCCCAGCACCACCGCGGTCAGCCGACGGGTATGCTCACTCATCTTCCACCCACCGCTCATTTACGAAAAATCCGCAATTGCAAGGGTTCGGAAGTATCCCTGCCCGGGTTCGATATTGCAACATCTGGGTTAATCCTTCAGATTAGACTTTTTGACCGGCGTAGCGGAAAAGTTCTTTTTGTTTAATGGCCATCGCGCGAGCCCCCTTCTTCGTCCCCTCGTGCTCATATCCAATAAGATGAAGAATCCCATGGATCATGAGGAGAATGACCATTTCCATCTCGTTCAAACCGAACCGGTTTGATTGACGCCAGGCCGTCTCGACCGAGATCACCAAATCCCCGAGGAGATTTGGATGGAGAGTGGAGAATTCGCCTTCACCCATCGAGAAGGCAAGGACATTGGTGGGTTTGTCGCGACGAAGATATTGCCGATTCAATTCTTGAATCTGGGCATCATCGACCAATAAGAGGCTGAGTTCGGCATCAGGGAGCGCCAAGTCGGCCAATATCCTTTGGGCTACCCTTCTTATTTTTCTTAGGTCTAAAGGGATACGTTTTTGCCGATTGCGAATCCAGATCTTCATCGTCCCTCTTCTTAGGAGACTCAGAGGTTGGGGTAATGGGATAATCGATTCTCTGGTGAAAAATTGCTGTGAGAATTCGACTAAAACTCTCTCCGATCTTTTGAAGGTCTTTCAGGGTTAATTCACATTCTTCCAACTGCCCATCCAAGAAAATGCTATTCGTGATCCGTTGAACCAGGCTTTTGATTCGAGAAGAGGTGGGTTCAGAGAGCGTCCGGGAAGCTGCCTCGACTGCATCCGCCAGCATGACGATCCCTGCCTCTTTCGTCTGAGGCTTGGGGCCGGGGTAACGAAATTCCTCTTCATTGAGAGAATCCATCTCCGGATTCTCTTTTTCTTTCGCTTTTTGATAGAAATAGGAAATCAGACTTGTTCCATGGTGCTGCTGGATGATGTGGGCGACCCGTTGTCCCAAACGATTTTCTCGCGCCAGCTCCAGTCCGTCCTTGACATGGGAGATGAGGATAAGGCTCGACATACTCGGTGCAAGATGATCATGTTTATTCTCGAGGCCCCCTGCATTCTCAATGAAGTAAAGAGGTTTCTTCAGCTTTCCAATGTCATGGTAATAGGCACTGACCCTTGCCAACAAAGGGTTGGCGGCAATTGATTTGGCGGCGGCTTCCGCGAGACTCCCGACGATGACACTATGGTGGTAAGTGCCAGGTGCTTGGAGGATAAGATCCTTCAGGGTGGGGTTGTCCATGGTGGCCAATTCAAGCAGTTTGATATCCGTGGTGTAACCAAACAGACCTTCAATCATGGGTGCGATCCCCAGGACGAAGACCGATGCGAGGGATCCTCCTAAAAACCCCATGGTCAGATCTGAAAGAAGGGCTATCTTGAAAGGATTTCCGGAAATCAAGTTATAAGAAAGAATTGTCAAGAGATTGACACTTCCTACGGTGAGCCCTGCTTTAATGAGGACGCTCCTCTGTTCGCACCGCGCCACTTTATGGGCGCCGATGACACTCCCGATCAAGGCGAAGATGAAGAAGGAAAGTTGATTTCCCATCAAGGCAGCAGAGAGGAAACTGATCAAAGTGGCGAAGATGATGGCCACCTCTGAATTGATGACAATCCTAACCAGCATGGCACCGCTGGCAATGGGGAAGAGATAGAGATAAGAGGAGGATGGAATGTAGAGGAACTCTCCTCCTAAGATATCTGTGATCAGTTGAAAGAGTTTGAGAAGGGCAATCATCCCAACAAGGGTGCTGGAAAAGAAGAGGAGGTCTTTTTGAGAAAGGGAGATCTTCCGAATGTTTTTTGTAGAGAATTCATAGAGACTGGCCAGAAGGAGGAAGGTCAGAAGGCCAACACCCAGGAGGATATAAAGGATATGGCTCCTTTCCTGTGCCTTTCTTAAGACATTGATTTTGAGGAGATGCTCTTCTTGCACTCGCTCTCCGGTCCTCAGAATCACTTCCCCCCTCTTGACTTGGAAATAGACGGGATTCACCTTTTCCCTCGCCCTTGTCTTTCGCTCTTCGGTCTCATCCTTATTGAAAGTGAGATTGGGTCTGAGGAAGTGTTCCCCTATTTTCAGGACAATGGGTGGTAGTTCTCTTCCCAAAGACGATGAGGGGAGATCGGCCTGAGACCGGAGTTTCGTCCTCGCTTCCTTAAAATCCAAAAAGGTAAAAGGAGGTACCGTCTTTCTCTCCTCACGGGTCTGGATATTTCGAATCAGCACCCCTCTGTCAGAGTCTGGGTCGAGGAGGTCTTTATCATTGACGACCCCTTTTTTCAGAATGGGGGCAATCAGTTTCAAGGCAGCCTCCCCGATGGAGGGATTGAAGCGTTCTTTTTCTAAAATATTCCATTCCCGTTGGGTCAAAGAGAGACGAAGGGAAGATTCCCATTCTTTTTTCCGTAGGGCACGTTGGTCGGTCCCCCGTTCACCACTGCGGAAAGAGTTCGCCAATGACTGGAAAGTGGACAGGAGTCGATTTTCCGCATCCGTAAGGACCATCATATCGTAGTCATAAACCGAAATAACAGATCTTTCTGCCTCGCTCCTTTTCTCTTGCGTCGACTTTCCATCCTCGACCAGAAGGTCCTGAGATGATTTGATCTCTTTGTGGGCAATATCCCCGACCTTATATTTTTTGAGAGAAAGTTGAAGGGTAGGGGAGAGAAGAAGGGTCAGAAGGAGGGCTGTGCCCATGCCGATAAACCATTTTTGATAAGAGGGGGCTTTAATCCTCTCCATCCATGAATGATCTCTAAGACCATTCGTCGTTTTGAAAAAAGGAAGATGATGCAGAAATTTCTTTATCAATGATTTCATAAATGATGACTCTGATACGGATGACTCGAAGCCAAAGAGCTATGGCAGAACCCGAAATCCGAAACAAATTTTTGATGACGCATACTTCACCCACGAACCATGAAAATAAAGGGTGTCATTCCCGCCCCGCATCAAGTGCGGGATAAACTCCAGCGGGAATCCAGGCTTGTCCCCGTAAAACAGGCAACAAAGGCAGATAAATAGATTCCTGCTTTCGCAGGAATGACGAACTTGATGGTAGATTTCTCTCCGTTTTATTTTCCCTGTAATTCAAAATCCTAATTTCAAAATTCCAAACTTCTCCCCGTTAGGGAAATTGTTATTCTAAATCTCTCGGTTTGTTTCGAATTTGGTGCTCCAGATTTGGGATTTCCACCCGTTTAATGATTTCCCTGTTCTTTCTGGCGATGCCGCCTTTCCTCCATCCTTTCATAGGCTTTGATGATGTCTTGGACGAGGGGGTGTCTGACGACATCCTTGTCCGAGAAGTAAACGAATTCGATCCCTTCGATCCCTTTGAGAATGCCTTGGACTTCGATCAAACCCGATACTTTATTTTCTGGAAGGTCCACCTGGGTGATGTCGCCTGTGATGACGGCCTTGGAACTGAAACCCAATCGCGTCAAAAACATCTTCATCTGCTCTGACCCCGTATTTTGGGCCTCATCGAGGATGACGAAGGAATCGTTTAGAGTTCTGCCCCTCATAAAGGCCAGAGGGGCCACCTCAATCACACCCTTCTCCACCAGTTTGGACGCTCGATCAAAATCCATCATATCGTACAAGGCATCGTAAAGGGGGCGGAGGTAAGGGTTGACCTTTTCGGCGATATCTCCGGGGAGAAAACCCAACTTTTCTCCCGCTTCGACAGCTGGACGGGTCAGGACAATCCTCTCCACCTCCTGCTTCATGAGAAAGGCAACGGCCATGGCCATCGCCAGGTAGGTCTTTCCTGTTCCAGCAGGACCGATGCCAATGACCAGATCGAACTTCCGAATCGCATCGATATAACGCTTCTGGGCGAGACTCTTGGGTGTGATCACCCTCTTTCTCGAGGAGATATAAACGGTATCAAGGAAGATATCCTCCAGATTAACCGTTCGATCGTCAGAGATCATCCGAATTGCATAATCGATATCTGGTGGATAGAGGGGATAACCTTTTTTTACGAGGGTATAGAGATCGTTCAGAATCCGTTTTGAAAGATGAACATCCAGATCGTCGCCTTGGATGACAAGGGCATTGCCTTTGGCGTTGATCTTCACACCGATCGTCTTGGCAATCCGCCTTAAATTTTCACTGTGGGGGCCGAAAAGGGCGTTGGCGGTTTGAAGATCATCAAAGATGACCTTTCCGGCCGATTCCTCTCGAAGAGTCGAGTCTCCGACTTGCTGTTCTTTCAAATATTGACCCATCCGGCGGCGCCAAGGCTTCGGCGTGAGCTCAGCCGAATGCCCTCTCTTTGAGAGTGGGGTATCATGGTGCCGCTCAGGGTCAACCCTGAGCCCTCGACCTGGGACTTCGACGAGCTCAATCGAGCAGCTCCTGGTGATGGGACTTCCCAACCTTTAGGTCGGGAGTCGAAGGGTTGACCTTCACCCCATTTTCACTGCTTTTCCTTGTCTTTCGCTTGTCTCAAGGAGTCAATAGAGACAACTCGGACAGGGGGAAAACCTCATTTGCTAAAATCATATCACCTTGAATCTTGGATTGCAATACTCCCCTTCAGCCGCCTGCAATTCAGACACTGGACTTCAGACTTTGGACCTTAGACTTTTCTATATAGGGAATTAACCCTAACATTGCATAAACTTTTGACGATACGGACATGGGCAAGCCGTTCGGAGAGGCTTCGAGGCGAACCTTTGGCCGAATCGGCACTCTCGTCCCCTTCCCCTGCTGGAATTCACTTGGAGTGATGTCCTCCGATACCCTTAAATTCTCAAAACAACCGCCTTCCGAAGCCTTGAAGGGCGGTTTGCCCGTGTCCGTTTTGCAACTGTCAGGTTAACCCTTGAAGTGTTCTCAAACCTTCTCTTAACGTGTCCGTGCTGCGTGCCTTCACGCCAAGGTGCGGCGGTTCGGCACGCAGGCATGGCGGCTTTTTGTTTACCCCGTTAGAAATAATGCCCCGCTGCTCTGCAGCGGGGTTAGATCTTAGAATAATTCCGGCGGGATCTAACGCCCCGCTGGAATTTCTAACGGGGTTTACTGTTTTGTGCCTTCTATTTCTCCCCATCTCCCCATTACCCGATCACCTCATAATTTTTGTCAAATCTCTGGCCATTTCCTCACCTTCAGTCTAATGTCTGAAGTCTACGGTCTAATGTCTGAATCACGGTTCAGGCGTCTCCTTTTCATCTTGCCCGTTTCACTTCTTCGACGATTGCAGGGACGATTTCACCCGCCGAGCCACAGATCAGATAATCTGCTATTTGGTCCGTCAGGGGAGTGGGTTCCATATTGATTTCGATGACGATCGCACCTCTTTCCTTCGCCGTGATGGGAATGGTCGCCGCTGGATAGACCACGGCAGAAGTCCCGATGACTAACACAGCGCTGCAGGATTTGGATTCTTTGAATGATGTGATCTGGGCTTCCCAGGGGATCGGTTCTCCGAAAAAGACCACATCGGGCTTAAGGAGAGAAGAGCAACGAGAACACCGGGGAGGGAGGTCCTCCAGTTTAAGGGAAGTCCCTTCGATCTTCGTTGAGCATTTCAAGCAAGAGAGGGTTCTGTGGGTTCCATGAAATTCGATCACATTCTTGCTCCCTGCGGCCTGGTGAAGACCGTCCACATTCTGTGTGACGATAGACGAGAGAAGACCCATCCGTTCTAATTCGGCCAACCCGATATGGGCGGGGTTCGGTTTTGCCGTCATGATGAGTGAGAACATATCTTTGAGCATCAGCCAGACTTTATCGGGATTCGAATAGAAGGCTTGGATATGGGCGTACTCCTCTGGATCATACTTCTGCCAGAGGCCCTGAGCACCTCTGAAATCGGGGATGCCGCTCTCCACGGAGATGCCCGCTCCCGTAAAGGCGATTGTCTTTTTTGAATGGAGAATATCCTTCGCCGCCTTCTGAATGAGTTGATGATCCATTGTTTTCCTCCTCCCCCTCACCCCGCCCTCTCCCCTTGGAGACTGTGTTGTAGTCAACGAGAAACTACTTCCGTTGCAACACGGAACAGGCGGTCGGGTGACGAAGCTTTAGAGCGGGAACCTTTCATTGCTCAGCTTCGGGGCTCCAAGCCCATGAAAAGAATCCCATTTTTAAGAAGGCCGATTACCCATAACTTTAAACGACCGCATTCTAAAGCTGAGGAGCCTGACTGCCTGTTCCGGCAGAATCTACCTTCCATCATGATTACGACACACTCCCTTAAAGGAGAGGGGAAGGGTGAGGGGTTTTTCTCTTTCTAAGAAATTTTTTGATCAAAGAAAAGGGCCCCGACCGAAATATCCCGTTCCTCAAGGTATGCCTCCTCACATTGGTCCAGGACTCCCAATGAATGATCTTCTCCAATTCAACTCTCGGAGGGACTTCCGCTTTCTCGTCAGGATAACCCAGGGTGATGAGTCCGATGACCTCAATGTTTTCTGGAATCCCGAGTATTTCCTTCACCTTCGGTTCATCAAAGGCCCCGATCCAGCAGGTTCCAAGGCCGAGGCTCGTCGCCATGGTCATCATATTTCCACCTGCCAGGGTCACATCATATCTTCCATACTTTCCCTTTCGGGTATCGAAACCGAGGACGAGGACGACTGGAGCCTTTTCCACATGGGAAGATTTGATGAAGAAGAAACGGGCCACCTCTCCGATCTTTCTTCTCGTCTCCGGATCTGTCACCACAATGAAGTGCCAAGGCTGGAGATTTGCTCCGGTAGGAGCCCATCTCCCTGCCTCAAGGATCTGGAGGAGAAGATCTTGCGGGATGGGTTTGTCCTGATAGACCCGGATGGACCTTCTGGATTTTAATAGGTTTAAAATATCCACTCTACATTTTCGTCATTGCTGAATGATTTGAATTACTCTCTCAATTACTTCGGTCAATTTTCCTATTTTCAGATTACCAATCCGATATAAAACAAGATGAGTGTCTGCGGTAAATATTCGGTTAGGTCTCACGTTGCTCGGTTTCTTCAAACTGCCTATCTCGAAATCCTTATCCGTAATTGGGATGATATAGTTATCCTTGATTGCCTGGCTGGTGATTTGGCAAAGGATTAGGTCATCTCCCTCTAATTCTGCAAGAACAAGGGCAGGACGTCGTTTGGCTTGGGTTAAATCGGAGAAAGGAAATGGGATAACAACAACTTCACCTTTTATAAATTTTGCCAAGCCTCATCCTCCTCTGGCCTCAGCCAATCTTTTTTAAGAGAGGATTCGCTTGCAATAGTAATATCTGCCTTTTCCTTAATGATTTTTGCTTTAAGAAATTGAACAAAGTCCATCACCTCATCAAGAAATGGCTCTGGAACCTGATCAATCTCTTTTATCAATAATTCCTTTTTACCCATGTCATCCCTCACTTTATTTAAAGATACCACTTTATTAAAATTTTAGCAATTTGTAGTACCACACCGGTTATTCACACTTTTTCCGCGGTCCCTTCCGCTCCGACCGGATTGCCTATAATAATAGGCAACTTCAAAAAAATACAACAATTTCGCCCCTTTTTTTCCCGCCATTAAAATAACAAAAATTTTAATTATCTTTTAATTTCGGTTGGTTATAAAACCTAACAAGATTTAAGCCCTTTGGCAAGGAATTTGCTATTATTTAGAGGTTAAAGAGTCAAGGGTTCAAGTGGCAATCGAATTACGGAATGCGGAATAAAGATCCGAAATCCGCAATCCGAATTCCACATTTTGATTAAAAGAGAGCGCAAAAGTAGTTTTTCAGAGCTCTCTCAAATTGCAGTTGACTTTTGTAGGCGAAACGAATAGACTGTTGTTGTTTTAATGCCCAAACTTTGGGTGGGTAAAGAACCAGTACCGGCATTTAATAAATTATTTAACACATTAACCCATCAACTCTAATATCTTTCTGGAGTGAACGATGAAATGGTGTTTCCAGAAGATGCCACGACGTAAGCTCTAAGGGGATTTTGTATTCCCTTAGAGCCTTCCTCAATCTTATCCTTCACAAATCGAAGAGTATCTGAATCGTTTAATTTTCACTTTTTTTGTGGGTCTCTCTGTAAAGAAAGAGACTGTAGTTGCCGAGGATAAATGTTCGACCCCATAATCGTAATAATTATTTAGGAGGAGTTTCTATGCCAGCAAATATTGCCCACCTTTTAATTTGTAACAAGGCGGTAAAAGCTTTTCAGGATGGGGATGCATATGAAGAGTTCATCAAAATCCTCGATTCCGATGAATGTAAACCCTATCTCAACCTTGGCTCCATCGGACCGGATCTATCCTATTACGGAAGCCAGTGGGAGGGCCTTAAAAACCTCTTCTTTGAAAGGTCAGATAAACCTCTTGGAGTAGATGGATGGTCCTACCTCTTACATTCAAAAGCCCCCAACCAATTCCCTCTCACTCTCATCGAGCTTACCTGGAAGGATACCAGTTGGGAGCAACAGGAGTGGGAGGGAGAGGATTATTACAAATTTGCCTTCACATGTGGATTCCTTTCTCACATGGCTGCAGATCAAATCATCCATCCGAAGGTGAACGATATTGTAGGGCCATATTATCGGAGGGGAGAGAATCGGAGGAATCATAGAGAATGTGAAGTCTATCAAGATGTAGCCCTATTTAAAAAGCTCTACCCTGGAGAGGACTTCATGGATAAGTCATTTAACCTCTGGGTAGATCTCGATCCTCACAGTACTCACAATGCACCTGATTGGTTTAGATATTTTATCCAACGGGCCTTTGTTGAGAGCCATGGTGTTTATCCAGAGGAGAAGGAGGTTGAAAATTGGATGGATGGCCTTCTCTTAATTTTACGTGGATTAAAACTCTTGGGGCCTTATAAAACTGCTTATGAGGAGGAACAAAGTAGTGGATTGGGGTCGGAAAAATTTAAGAAATATTTTGAAGGCTATGACGATCTATTTTTTCAAACTGTTGAACTGACCAGTATCTACTGGCGAATGGTTTTTGAACTCTATGATCCTCCGGGAAATGTCCTTCAAATTTCTGATCCTATGAGGAAGCGATTTAAACAAGTGGTACAGAACGCGGATCTGTCTTCACCTCTTCAAAAGAACATATTGGAGGATGCAAAAAAAGCCCTCGAAACTGGAGCCCCCCAAGAATTCAGTTCTCTTGTTGAGAAAGTGAAGTACCCTCTCAAAAAGGCGGAGATTCTATTGATTAAACAAGAGGATGTGGGGAAATTTACATAAAGTGATCTGGGAGGATCAGGTCTTCGATGTAAATGGAATTTGGTAGAAAAGGTGAACGCCGAGAAAGTGGACTCAATAAATACTGTGAAGTGGGTAGCGCTGAACGTGGACGTGAACCCTTGTGTGGAATCAAGGTACGTTCTGCACGAACGTCCCCTTGTCACGTCCCCTTTTGCCCTTCCTGCCATCAAAAGCGAGTGGTGGAGTTTGGCGAATGGGTGTGCGGAGAGGTTTTGAGAAAAGTTCCCCATCGCCATTTTGTCTTCAGCATCCCCAAGATCCTCCGGCGTTATTTTCTTTATGATCGTTCGCTTCTTTCGGAACTGAGTCGCTGTGCTTGGGATGCCTTGAGGGTGTTTTTCCAAGAGGCGGTTCCGCAAGGGGACGCAATGCCGGGAGCGGTCATTGCCATCCAGACGTTTGGAGATTTGTTGGGATTCAACCCTCATTGCCATGTTCTTTGC
>Ga0315291_10005599_pt1 | contig 15737 bp, 23 predicted proteins | sample YL17G12_20_MG_FD_203070 | JGI IMG/M metagenome (GOLD analysis project Ga0315291, IMG submission 203070) | Sediment microbial communities from Yellowstone Lake, YNP, Wyoming, USA - YL17G12_20 | ecosystem: Environmental > Aquatic > Freshwater > Lake > Sediment | place: USA: Wyoming | collected...
GGGGCACGGTGCGATGGGGTCGCTCGCGGCCATACAGGCCGGTGAGATTCTGCGGCTGTACGACTCTTTAAGCGCTGCCACAGTACGCGGGTTGTTTGTCTACGTCACCAAGACCGGCGCCGGTCTCATCCTGCACGGCGGCTACTTTCTCGCTATCTACGCGGGCACCAGTGGCGGGTCTGTGTCGGGCCTCTTCGGTGAGGGGAGGACCTCGGCGACGGCTGACGACTCCTCCGCAGAAGGGTTAAACTTTGCCGCTACCGCCAACGCTGGTGCGTGCAGGGTAGCCGCGGTCACTGCCGTGAGTGTAGCCGTGCAGTGTGCTTCCCAGAGCGGCGTGGTGACGGCGGCCTACGGCGTGAGGCTCACAGGAAACTGGGCTTCGGGCAGCAAACCCGTCACGGCAAAGGGCATATATATCGAGACGAGCTTTGCGCCGTCGGGCGTGGTCAACGCCTATGGCCTACATATCGAGGACATGGCGGGCAGCACCTTAGTTCGACTCCTAGAGATCGGTCCCGCCACCCCCTACCTGCGGCTGGTGGGCGGGGCCACGCCTGGCGCGAATCAGACGAACCTCTACCTGGCCGAAGGGGTGACGCCGACCCTGCGGCGTGTTCAGTGGAAGTTGAAGTCGGCCCTGGTGGACGCGGACATGGTGATGGTGCTGGTGTAGTCCTTCGGCAGGCTCAGGACAGGGAGGGTGCGATGACACGGGATGGAAGGCGGCGGGGCGTTGACGGGCAGGTGGAGCTCCATGTGATGCTGACGCCGGAGCACATCCAGGCGCTGTTGCAGCTCTGCGACGCGATTGCGCTGAGGGGGCCGGCGTCGAAGATGCTGGTGGCTCAGGCTCAGGGGCGGCTGCTGAGGGCCCTCGAGGTCGGCGCGACGGCGCCGCTGGCGAAAGGGGAGGGCGCCGCTGGTTAGACGGCGCCCTGGTTGTGTGTGGTGGTCGGCGGTTAGAGGGCTTCTCTTTCTAGGGCGGCCTGGGCTGTGGTGATAGCGTCCACCGCGGACTCGTGGGCCTGTCGTTCCAGGCCGTAGGCCTCCTCTGTCTGGTGGTCGCGGCGGCAGGCGTGGGCGCGGATCTCGAGCCTGATGGCGTCCAGGATGCGGACTAGGGCCAGGGTCTGTTCGTTTGTCATTGTCTTGTCCTTTCTGGGGGCGCCCCTGGCGGAGCGCCCCCGTTGCTGCCTGTAGTCTAGCTGCCTGTAGTCTAGCTGCCGGTGGCCTTGTTCTGCGTGGGGGGCCAGACCCACTTACAGTACCCCCCGTCCTCTAGTTTGGTGGGGCAGTAGGAGCCGCCGTTGAACCTGCTGGCCTTGGCGACGCCGTGCTCTGGGCACACGTGGCCGGTAGCCTCGCGCTGTTCCCTGACGTTGGCGTGGGCTCTCTGGACCTGCTCGACCTCGGTCTGGCGGCGGGCCTGGGCGATGCTGACCGGGGCCTGGGGGTCTGCGTCTTGGTGGTGAAGTTTCTCGTGGGTGACTGGTGTGGGGGTCTGTGCCGTGAAGTTGCCGCCTGGGAAGGCGGTGGCGGTGGCCTCGAGGTTGGCCTTGAACTGGTCTATGGTGGTGCCCCTGACGGACACCAGGTGCTCCACTCCGTCGGAGTCTAGCCACTTGCTGTTTGCGCTGTAGGGCATGTCTGACGCCATTATGGTCTCCCCTCTGGCTGGCAGCCGAAGTGGCTGCAACAGTAGGTGCACTTGCCACAGCCGGGGCAGGTCTGCGTGTCTCTGACGCTAGCTGTGCACGACGGACAGCGGACGCGGCGCTGGTTGTCCATGTGAATCCCCTTGCTCTTGGAGTTCTGCGCGGTAGACCTCTGACTCTGCCGTGGCGAGGCAGGGCTGGCAGACCTGGGCGACCTGCGCGAACCCCAGGCGGGCTACCAGGACGCCTTTTGCTCCGCAGTGGTCACACGCGCCCCTGACGATCTCTGTCTGCATGACACCCCTTTCTCCAGAGTCCGACTCTGGCCGGTGAGCCCCTGCGCCTCCGCCGGGCTGTGTTGCCACAGGTCCGAACACAGAGGCCCACCGGCGAGCGCCGGACGGCGCTGCTAATCACAGGAGGAGTACCCGCAGTGGCAGAACCAACAGCCGCCCGACGGGATGAGAAGTGCGCCACAGGGACAGCGGGGCCGGGCTGACTGTGCCTGTGGTGGGAACGGGACCGCCTGCAGCAGCCCATGGCTGGCCAGGCCCCGACAATGCGCCTGCCAGCACGACCGGCAGCGGGCCGGGCCTGACGGTGTGAGCCAGGCCCCGATGGTGCGGCCACATGAGACGCAGGTGGGGAACGAGAGAGAGTGGCGAAGCGGCATGTGACACCCCCAAGAAAACTGGCCCAGCCCCCCGGCGGGGCCACGTGCCCCGCCCTGGCCGGGGACCCCGCCGGGCGCCGTGGGGAAACGCGGCCGGGGGCCCGCCGGCCCGTCCGGCCAGGGGGAAGCCAGCGGGAAACCACGGCGGCCCGGCAGGGGTGGCCCATAATGGGTTGGCCCCGCCGGGGGGACAGGAAGAGGGGCGCCGCAGCGCCTACCGCTAGGGTCTCCCGTGGGTCGGGCCGCCGCAGCGTCGGGGCTCGTCTCCCGGCCGCAAGCCGCGCCGCTCCCTGGTGTGAACGGACAGGTTCGGCCCCGTGAACGGCAGAGGGCGGTGGTGAACGGCAGGGGCCACCGCAGTACTGGTGTGGAACGAAGCGGGTTTTAGGGGGAACGGCGGAAGCTGGTCGGGGCTTTTCTTGGCTCGGGGTGGCCCGCGCCACCGTGTGGGGCGGGTGTTCGTCCGGTCCCTGAGGGCGCGACGGCGCCTGCGATTAAACCGGCGGGAGACACCGGAGCTTGCGGAGGTGGGCAGCCGCCGGTCGATGGGCGGCCCGGCCGTGGCGCCCGGCCCTCTGTCGGTGAGCGCGGCGGCGCGACGCGCCCCAGCCCCGACGGCCCAGGCAGACATAAGGGGCTTATGTCTAGGCGGCCGAGGGCAGGCCACTAGCCCCCTGAGGGCCCGGTGGGCCTGAGCGCACTACCGCCGGTAGTGCGGGAAGCCGAGGCCGCCGACCTGGGCCGGCCGGGGCGGGCCGGTGCCGAGGCGTGGGTTGCGGAAATCGGAGCTGGCCAGCTCGTGTTGTAGCTTCGCTTTTTCTTATTGTCGAGTGGGTGTGTTGCGGGATTGCCCTACGGTGCGATTCTGGGCGGTACTTCGTGTGCGGGGGCGTGGCGCTAACGGCCGTGGATTTCGAGTCTACTTTGGTGTGTTCTGGGGTTGGGTTGTCGCTTTTCTGCTCATATTATGAGCGGCAACGGTTGCGGGTGAAAGGCGGGCGAGATCGCCGGAGCTGGCGGATCTACTGAAGCTGGTGTGGAGACGTTTGTGCGGCAGTGGGTTGCCGGTCTACTTTCGCCAGGTGCGCCACTCGTTTAGGACCTTGGTGATCCAGGCGAGGGCGAAGGCGCAGACGGCGACGCTGGTGGCGGTGATGGCGATGGCGGCGGTGGAGAGGGCGGTCTCGAGGGTGTGGCAGTCGGTGGGTAGGTCAGGCATGGCCGTGTCCTGAGCTTGTCGAAGGGGCGGGCTCCGGTGGTGTGCTCATCGCTTCTTCGATGGACTTCAGCACGTTTCCCATGGCGTCGGTGAGCTGGGCGGCGTCGGAGCCTTTGAGGTGGTACTGCGTCCGGGTGAGGTTGGCGAGCGCGCGGGTGGCTTCGCAGAGGAGCTCGAGCTTGTCCGGCGCGGCCTGCAGGAGGGTGAGGATGCGCTGCCTGAGCAGGGCGATCTCGCCGGAGAGGTCGTCAACGGCGACGGCGGCGGCTTGGTCTAGCTCAAGGGCCTGGGCTTCCTTCAACGCCTGGGAGTAGAAGCCGTGCTTTAGGGCGTTGAGGTTGCCGGGCTGGCCGCCGGGCTTTCGCTTCGTTCGGGGCATGGTCGTCTCCGTTCAGGACGATGGCCGCGCCGACGATGAGGGCGTGTGCGGCCAGGTGGTAGTCGTGGGCGTCGAGGGCTTTGTCGAGTAGCTTCATGGCGGGCCTCCCATGTAGGCGGCGACGGCGCGGAGGGCGGTGGGGTCGCCTCGGCGTAGGGCGTCGATGCCCTGCTCGAGGACGGCGATGCGGATCTCGAGGAGGGCGGTGCTGGCGTTGACGATGGCGAGGGTGGGCTGTCCGAGGAGGTGGGCGCGGCTGACGAAGAAGACGTTGCGGTCGGCGTAGACGCCGGCGACCTGGTGGCCGCCGCTGTACTGCTCGGCGATGACCTGGTCGGGGCGCCAGCCGCCGTAGGGGTTGGCGTCGAAGTCGCGGTCGGGGTCTTCGTCCCACCATGCGTTCCAGAGCTCGCAGTCGGTGAAGTCGTGGGGGTCGCCGATGGCGCGCCAGCGGCTGAGGCTGGTGTAGATGGTGCGGGGTTTGTCTAGGGCGGCGACGGTGTCGACGGCGTAGCGGATGGCTTTGGGGGTGATGCCGTCGAGCTCGACGTCGACGGCGCAGCGCACGAGGGCGGCCCAGAGGTCGTCGGGTACGCCGGAGCGTGCCGCGGCGACGTGGGGGTGGCGGTCGGTGGCGCCGGTGGGGAGTGAGGCGTAGGCGCCGATAAGTAGGCCGGCGTTGGTGTAGTTGCGCAGGTTGGTGACGCGGTGCGGGGGCTGCTGGGCGCCGGTCCAGAGGCACTGCAGGGCGAGCTCGACCCCTGCCTCGCGGACGGCGCGGGCCTTGTCGTAGGTCACGTCGTCGTAGGACGTGTCGATGGCGTAGAGGACATCGGGCATGGTGGGATTGTAGCACAGGTGGGCGGGTAGACGACGGCCCCCGCTTGTGGCGGGGACCGTGCCCGCTTCGGCCGCTGCCGGGTGGTTGGTGTCCCGGTGGCCACGGACGGACGTGTGGCCTGTGGAACGCCGGAGCGGCGCTCTGCCTTATTCTACCCCGCCGAACCGGTGTTCGGAAAGTGGCGGCGCGGCGGTCTCTTTGGTCGGGGCGACTGGATTTGAACCAGCGACCTCCTGAACCCCATTCAGACGTACATTTTGAGTCTAGGGTGTTGACAGGCGTTGGCGGCGGGCGTACTGTTCGCGCGGTTGGTGTTGTCTGGTGGCGGGAGAAGAAAGGACGGACGCTGTTGGCGGCTGAACCTCTTCGCGCTCCTCGTCAACCCCCTCTTCTTCGTGGGATACCCCGAACGGTCGATGATGTTGTTGATGGTGTTGTGAGAGAAGATCCTCTCTCAGCTCACCATCATCAACAACAACAACAACAACGAACGCCTGACCACGTTCACAGCCCGCGGTGTGGGTGCGCTCCGACGCGAGAGGAGCTGGCGGGGCTGACCGCGTCGGAGGCGCGGTTGGCCCGGTGGCTGGAAGGGCGGCTGCGGTTCGTGGGGGCGTCGACGTTTGTGGCGCGCTGCGGGGTGCCGGTGATACGGGCGGCGCTGTACGACGGGGTTCTGGTGTGGGTGGAGGCCGCGCAGGGGCGGCGGGCTCGGTGGGAAGTGAACGGCGGGGTGCGGAATCCCGCCGGTTTTCTGCGGTGGCTGGTGAGCCAGCGGGTGAGACCGGGACGGTGAGAACGGCTGACGTGGTGGATGCCTTCGTGGCGAGCCGTCGGGCGCGTGGCTGCTCGGCGTCCTACGAGGGCTGGCTGCGGTACTGCCTGGGCCGGCTGGTGCGGACGTGGTCGGAGCTGCCGCGGGACCCGGAGTCGGTGGAGCTGGTGCTGGCCGAGGTCCGGGGCGTGTCGGATGAGACGCGCTATGACGTGTGGGTGGCCATGCGGCTGCTGTTCCGGTGGGCGTCGCGGCGCTACACGGTACCGGATGCGGCGGCGTTCGTGGAGCGTCCTTTGCGCCGGCGGAAGGTGGCGCGGACGCTGACGGGTGAGGAAGTTGACCGGCTGCTGGGGAGCGGGCTGTCGCGGCGGGACCGGGCGCTGCTGACGCTGCTGTTGGACACGGGGATGCGCATCGGCGAGCTGGCGTCGTTGACCTGGCAGACGGTGGGGACGTCGGTGGTGGTGGTGACGGGTAAGACGGGGCGGCGGGAGATCCCCATCTCGCCGGTGACGTCGCGGGCGTTGATGGGCCTGGGCGATGGCCGGCACGTCTGGGCGACGGCTCACGGGCCGATGTCGGTGGAGGGTTTGCAGGTGGCGGTGAAGCGGGCCTTGGCGCGGGCCGGTCTTCGCGGTGGGCCTCACCTTCTGCGGCACACCTTTGGTCGGCTGTACGTGATGGCGGGCGGGGACATCTTCTCGCTTCAGCGTATTATGGGGCACGCAGATGTTGCGACGACCCGCCGGTACGTGGAGATGGACCTCCGCGACGTGCAGACGCAGCACGCGCGGTTCAGCCCGGTGGCGCTGCGCGCTGCCGGTGGTGGCGGGTAGAAAGGACGGACGGTTGGTAAGAAAGGAGCTGGCGGACAAGCTGAAAGAGCGCCGGGAGGCGCTGTCGAAGTTGGCGCCGGTGCCGGGTCTGGACGGGGCGGCTCGGTTCCGGGGGCAGACGGGGCCTGTGCTGGCGGGGCGGCGGAAGCTGAAGCTGCACGGGTGCCGGCTGGCGTCGGTGGTGGTGGAGCCGCTGGTGTTGGGGTTTGAGATAGTGGTGAGGGTGAAGGCGCAGGTAGGGGATGACCTGGTGGTCGATGCGTCGTCGTGGCTTGGCCGGCTCAGCCGCCAGGAGATCATGGTGGATCTGGTGGTGGAGTCGATGCAGGCGGAAATGGAGGTTGGGCCGTGAGCTATCGCTTTCGGATTCCGTTGGACCCGATGGCGGGTTGGTGGCTGCTGGTGGTGACTGGGGTGACGGCCGTGGTGCTGATCGGGTGGTCGGTGCTGACGGGGAACTCTGTGGAGCTCGAGATCTCGTTTGTGACGCCGACGGCGACGGTGTCGGCAACGCCGGAGGCGACGCCTGAGGCGGGGATATCGCCGGTAGAGGGCCGTGTGGCGGCCCTGGGGGTGCCTGTGGCGTCTGATGGGTTCCCGCCTGTGGAATCGGTCATAGAACATTACTTCGGGCCGCTGGGCGCGACGGAGGACGCGCTGCGAGTCTGGCGCTGTGAGACCGGGCCGGACGCCGTGTCGTGGGTGGGCGCTGAGGGCGAGCTTGGCCCGATGCAGCTCCACCCGGAGGGCGCTGGTGCGCGGTTCGTGGCGGCGGGTTGGAACCTCCTGGACGCGCGGGAGAACGTCATGGCGGCGGCGCTGGTGGTGGCGTCGGACGGTTGGGGGGCGTGGGATGCTTGCTACTGATGTTGGGCTGCGTCCGGCGGGGCTGCCGTGCTGGGGTTGCGGCGGGTCGGTGCTACGGGACGGGGCGGGCGAGCAGCGCTGTCTTCAGTGTGGGCGGTCGGTGGAACCGGCGCGGCGGCCGGAGAAGGGGGAGCGGCGGCGGCTTGGTGGCCGCGCGGGTCACTTCAACGTGGCGAAGGGCCGGGTGGTCTGATGGCGCGGGTGAAGGTGCGGCTGGTGCCGGCGCAGACGCGGTGCCTGTTGTGTGGTTCGCCCATCGTGTGGCGGCGGACCTCGCGGGATGGGTGGCTGGCGGTGAACCCGAGTGGGAGGCCCCACGCGTGGACGTGTTCGAGGGCGGTTGGTGGTCGCGGGGCTGACTGAGCTGCGGCCGTACCAGGCGGAAGCGGCGCGGGCCGTGTTGGAGTCGGTGCGGCGTGGCCTGGGGCTGACGTTCGTGGTGGAGATGAGTCGGCAGGCGGGTAAGAACGAGCTGTCGGCGTGGCTCGAGGCCGTGCTGCTGTCGCGGTCGATGGTGAGCGGTGGGAACGGCGTGAAGGCGGCGCCGACCTTCCGGCCCCAGGTGATGTACTCGATAGACCGGCTCGGCACGATGCTCGACCGGGCCGGTCTTGCTCAGTGGGCGCGGGTGTTGGAGGGGCACATAGTCCGCCTGGGCCGGGCGCGGTGGACCTTCTACTCGGCGGAGCCGACGGCGAACGTGGTCGGGGGTACGGCCTCGCTGCTCCTGGAGATTGACGAGGCTCAGGACGTGTCGCCTGACAAGTTCAACAAGGACTTCCGGCCCATGGCGTCGGCCTTCAACGCCACGACCGTGCTCTACGGGACGGCCTGGGAGGAAACGTCGCTCCTCGAGGCGACGCTGGCTGCGAACCGTGAGGCCGAGCGCGGGGATGGCGTGAGGCGGAACTTCGTCTACCCCTGGGAACACTGTGCGCGCTACAACCCGGCCTACGGGGCCTATGTGGAGGCGGAGGCGCGTCGGCTCGGCGGGTCTCACCCCTTGTTCACGACCCAGTACGAGTTGCGTCCGCTGGCTGGTGGCGGCCGCCTGCTGGGGCCGGCGGTGCTGGACCTGATGCGTGGCCGGCACGGGCCGGAGTCGGGCGGCTCGCCGCTGTCGACCTACGTGGCGGGTCTGGACGTGGCGGGTGAGGCGCCGGCGGGTGTGGCGTCGGTGCGCGGGCCGGACTTTACGGTGCTGGTGGTGGGTCGCCTGGTCTGGACCGGGGCGGACCTTCCGGAGATAGAGGTGGTGCGCCTGTACCGCTGGCGGGGCGAGTCGCACGAGCGGGTTTACCCTCAGGTGATGCGGCTGCTGTCCGACGTGTGGGGTGTGCGTCGGGTGGCGGTGGATTCGACCGCGATCGGTGAGGCGCTGGCTCTGCTGCTGCGTCGGCACCTGGGGGAGTCGCGTGTCCGTTCGTACCGCTATACTCAGCACAGTAAGTCGAGCCTGGGGTACGGGCTCCAGGCGGCTGCGGGGACTGGGCGTGTTCGTACCCACGCTGATGACGGTTCGGCTGAGTGGCGGGCGATGGATGAGGAGCTGCGGCTGTGCCGAGCGCGCTACTCGGCCAGCCGCGTCCTCTCGTGGGAGGTTGACCCTTCCGAGGGTCACGATGACCTGGTGAACGGCCTGGCGCTGTGCGTCGAAGCGGCGTCGGGGTTGAAGCGGGCGACGGCCCGGGGGAGAAGGCGAGATGTCTGACCTGTCGGTGCCTCGGGAGTTGGCGAAGCTGGACAAGGGGCGGCTGGACGCGTATGCGTCGAACCTGGCTTTCTACAGCGGCGAGCAGTGGCCGCCGGCGCGGTCCCGCCGGATGCGGCGGCTGGTGGTGAACTATGCTCGGGTGGTGGTGGAGAAGGTGACGTCCTACGTGATGTCGGGTGCGCACCTCGAGGTGGTGGCTGCTCCGGGGCCGGGGGAAGCGTCGGAGCCGGTGTCGTCGGCGGCGTTGGCCGCTGAGGCGGCGCTGTCGCTGGTGGCGGCGGAGAACGGGCTTGAGCGGCTGGACTATGAGACGGAGATAGACACGTCTGTTCTGGGGGACGGCGCCTACAAGGTGGTGTGGGATGACGATCTGGGGCGGGTGGTGGTGACGGCGCCGGACGTCCAGGGGCTCTTCGCCTGGTGGGATCCCCGGGACCGGCGGCGTCTGCTGCGGGTGGCGGAGCGGTACATGGTGTCGCCGGAGTGGGCGGCGGGTTACGGGGTGGTGGTGGCGAAGCCGGTGGTGGCGGTGGAGTACTGGACGGCGGAGAAGGTTGACCTGTGGGTGGGCGAGACGCTGGCGGAGTCGAAGGTGAACCCTTGCGGGTTCGTCCCTTACGTGGTCTTCCCGAACCTGCCGGTGCCGAAGTCGAACTGGGGGGTGTCGGACGTGGCGGTCATCCGTGAGGTGGCGGTGGAGCTGAACCGGGAGTTCACGGCGCTGTCTCGCATCATGGAGCTGTCGGGGAACCCCATCGCCGTGCTGGAGAACGTGGAGGAGAGCGCGGACATTGCCGTGGAGCCTGGGTCGGTGTGGGAGTTGCCGGAGAAGTCGAAGGCGTACCTGTTGGACCTGCTGTCGGGCGGCGGTGTGGGGGTGCACCTGGACTACGTGGACCGGCTGTACCGGGCGCTGCATGACCTGTCGGAGTCGCCGCGCACGGCCTTTGGGGACAACGCGCGGTCGTTGTCGGGTGTGGCCCTTGAAATCGAGCTGAAGCCTCTCGAGCAGAAGGTGGTGCGGAAGCGGCTGGTGCGTGGTGACGCCCTGGTGCGTCGGGGTGAGATGATCCTGGCGCTGCTGGACGTGTTCACGAAGACGGAGCACGGGCGTTCTGGTAGGGTGGCGGTGTCGTGGGGCGCCGTGGTGCCGGGTGACGTGAATGCTGATGTGGACCGCGAGGCGAAGCGTGTTTCTGGCCTTCTGTCCTCGGCTCGGTCGTCGATGGGCCGCCTGGGTGTGGATGACGCCGCGGGTGAGTGGAAGCAGCGGCTGGTGGAGCTGGCGGACGTGGCGGGGATATCGGCCGGGGCGGCCGGGAAAAACGGAGGTGGTGTGGGGGCTTGACATGCTAGTTTTCTTTGTGTACCTTCTTTGGTGTAATGGCTGAAGTACCTGACGACGAACTGACGGCGCTGCGGGCCGATGCGCAGAGGGCGGGCCAGCTCGAGGGTGAGCTGGCCTCTTTGCGTGAGGCGGCGGGGCGCGAGCTGCGGGCCGCCGTGGTCTCGGCTCACCCTGAGCTGCCTGAGCAGCTGGTGGTGGGTTCGACGGCGGTGGATCTCGAGGCGTCGGTGGCCAGCGCGACGGCGCTGGTGGATCTCATCCGGGAGCGGACGCTTGGCGAGCTGCGGGGTCTGTCCGGCTTAGCCGGAGGGAAGCCGCCCATGGGGTTCCGGCCGGCGGGGGCCGGCGGCGGGCGCGTGGGCGTCGACCTGTCTTCGATGACGACGGCGCAGAAGATTCGCGCCGGTCTGGACGCGCGGAACAAGCCGGGGGGTTAGTCGGTGGGCTACACGCTGGCTGAGGCCGAGAACTATTCCCACGACGCGCTGCTGGCGGGTCTGGTGGAGTGCATCGTCTCCGAGAGCCCCGTCCTTCAGGTTCTCCCCTTCGAGAGCTTCCAGGGTAACGCCTACACCTACAACCGTGAGACTACCCTTCCCACGGCCGGCTTCTACGACCCCGGTGAGGTGTGGCAGGAGAGCACGCCGGTTGTCACGAAGGTGACGGCGAAGCTGAAGATTCTCGGCGGGGACGTCGACATCGACAAGTTCCTGCGCACCACGCGCCTGAACGTCAACGACATCGCTGTGACGGGCGTCATGCAGAAGGCGAAGGCGGTCCAGCGGACCTTCGAGGACCGCTTTATCTACGGCGTGTCGGCGACGGAGCCCAAGGCTTTCGATGGTCTGCATACCCTCTGCCCGACGGCGCAGACCGTGAACATGTCGGCGGATGCGACGCCGGACGCGGGGACCTTCGCCAAGCTCGAGGAGATGATCGACCTGGTGCGGCCGGGCAAGCCGGACCTTATCCTGATGACGCGGCGGACGCGGCGGGCCATCAACGCCGGTGCGCGGACGCTGGGGGGCGGCAATGCCTTTGTCGCGGGTCCCGGCGCCCTTGGCCCCATGACCCTCAGCTACAACGGCATCCCGGTGGCGATTTGCGACTTCATGGGCGACGTTGAGACCATCTCGGCGGGCGGTCTTTACACGGGGAAGACCGGGAGCACGGCGTCCAGTGTCTTCGCCGTGAAGTTCGGCGTTGAGAACTATGGGCTCATCGGGCTGGAGCCGGAGGGCGGGGGCCTTCAGGTGGAGCCGGTGGGCGTCCTGGAGACCAAGGACGCGGACCGCGAGCGGGTGAAGTGGTACGTTACGGTGGCCATGCTGTCGACGGTGTGCATCGCCCGTCTGACCGGGCTGAGTGGGGCGGCGTTTACGACCTAAGATGTTCGACAAGAAGGCTGGCCCTGCGGCTGTTCCTGACCCCGAGAACCGGGACTTCGAGTACGAGTGTCCGGGTGTGGCCGACGCGTCGGGGAAGTTCCGGGCGTGTGGTCTGCGTGTGGTGGTGACGGAGACCGGTGAGGACGGTTGGGACGGCCCCTACCACTGCGCGAAGATGACGCGGCTGGGTCCGGTGCCGGAGACGGAGGAGTAGGTTGGCCCTTACAGACGCCCAGGTCGGCGGCGTGCTCAAGATGGCGGGTAACCCCATCAGGTTGCTGCTGGCCGGCGCGGTGGTCAAGGGTGACCTCATGGGCTTCGCTACCGGCTGGAAACGGGCGCTGGCGACCACGGGCACGGCCATCCAGGGCAAGTACATCGCCGGCGAAGACGGGGCGATTGGCGACACCATCAACTGCTACGCCGAAGTCGTCCTGAGCGGGCGGATTACGGCTGCGACCCCTGGCGGCGCCGTGTACGGCGCTGAGGGGACCTCGAACGGTATGTATACCGAGACGGCGCCGGTGACGGGCGGCGACTGCAACAAGATTGTCGGGACCATCCTCTCGGCCACTGAGCTCCACCTTTTCCCTTGCGCTAGAGCCGATTCGGTAGCGTAGCGGGGCGGCGGCGTGACCACGCTCGCCACCCTCATTTCGCGGGTCCGCCAGGACCTTCGGGACACTCCTGCTCCCCAAGAGTTCACTGACGCCGAGCTGCAACGCTGGTTGGAGCGGGCGGCGGCGGAGATCTCCGCTGTGTCCGGCCTTCAGGTGACCACGGCGCTGGTGACGGCGGCGAGTCGGGACCTGAGCCTGACGACGCTGACGGGGCTGCTGCGCGTCGTGGGCATCGAGTACCCGACGTTGCGGTGGCCGCCGGAGTACGTCCGCTTCAACGTCTGGGGAACGGTGGCGACGCTTCACATTGATTGGGTGCCGGCCGCCGGTGAGGCGGTCAACGTGGTCTGGGAGTCGGTACACAGTCTCGGTGGCGCGGCGATCACGCTGACGCCCGACCTCGAGGACATCTGTACTCTGGGCGGCGCCGGCTACGCGCTGGATGCCTTTGCCGCCAGCGGCGCCCATAAGCTCCTGACTGGTGGCGGTCCTTCTGAGGATGCCTTGGGCCGTGAGGCGTCAAAGCGGCTGACCGCCTACGGGTTGGCGCTGCGGCGGCTGCGGGCTCGGGTCCGGCGGCGGGTGCTGTACGTCCCGGAGGAGCCGGGGCCTTCTCAGTCTACGGACTTCGGGCCGTGAGTGGTTCGACAGGCTCACCATGAAAAACCACGGCTCCGGGTCGGAGTGGCGGCGGGCGATTCGCGATGGTGAGGCGCGGCTGCGTCGTGCCGGGAGGCGCAAGCGGCCCGCGCCGTCGGTGGTCGTGCCTGGTAAGGCGGTGAGCGGATGCGTACCCTCTCCGCCGAGCTCCTAGCGGCTCAACGGGCTAAGTCTTCAAAGCCCTACCTGACGGTTCTCTTTACGGACACGTGTGCGTACCGCCGTCGCTTCCGCTGGACGTCGGTGTACTCCGGCGCTGAGGCGGCGGGGCCTCACTGCGCCGTCCTCGGGTCTGACGGCTCGCTGAACCGCTTTCGGGTGGCGGCCGGCATCCTCTACCGGCAGCGGGTTGTTTCCCCCGCCCCCGGCTCCGACTTCTCTTCCTGGACCCAGGTTGCTACCAACCGGGGCGCCGTGGCGGTGACGCGCTACGGTGCCACGATAGAGCTCTATGCCGTCCGCACGGATGGGGGGACGCCGAACCGTGAGGTGTGGCTGTACGTGTCGGCTGACGATGGGGCGAGCTGGGGGGCGGGCGCCTTGGCCTTCACGGCGCCGGTGGCGATTAACTACCTGGCGGCGGGGTCGAAGTCCAACGGGACCGTGCTGGTGGTCTTCGACAACGGGGCGGCGGTGCGGAAAATCAAGCGGGTGGCCGCCGTGTGGGGCGCTCAAGCGGACTGGACGAACACCGCCGCCTCACTTACCGGGCTGGCGTGCAGTTTCTCCGTCGACTTCGAGCTGGTGGTGACGGGCACGGAGGCGGTGACGCTGGAGCCCCGGGTGTGGCGGTGCATCTACGGCGATGGGTACACGCAGGCGCTTGACACGTGGTCGGCGTTGATGGTGTACGCGCGGGCGGCCGCCGGTCTGGGGGTGACCTTCTCTGCGCCCTTCTTGCGGGTGGCGTCGGGCTACCGGTTCACCTACCGAGAGGCGTACACGGGGTTGGGGGCGTACGACCGGGTGATGCAGGCGATGGGCGTTTCGTCGGGGAGCGGCGAGTTCTTCGGCTCGTGGCGGGAGCCGGAGCCCTTCGACCTGACGGCCACCTACGGGCTGGCGCTGGCGGGGCTGGCGTCGGGGGCGTCGGGTCGGGCCTGGGTTTGCACGCCGTCGCGGGTCTTCTGTTCTCAGGTGTACCTTGTGGCGGACCTCTCGTCGCGGCTGGTGCGGTGCGACATACTGGACCGGCCTTACTCGCCGGAGGGCGGGTGGCTGGAGCTGGATAACGCGGACGGGGTGCTGAACTGGGACAAGGTCGGCGTGGGCGACCTGCTGGGGTTGCGGCTGGGGTCTGAGGTCTGGTTGGGCGCGGGGTACGTGACGACGACGGGCGGCGTCGTGTCGCCCTGGCCGCACATGTGGGTGGTGGGTCTGGAGTACCGGCGGGAGAAGCTGAAGTCGCGTCTGGTGGTGCATCTGGGCAGCACGTTCTGGCTGCTGGACCGGCCGGTGCTGAGGGCGGAAGAGTGGGCGGCGGGTTCTGAGGCGGTCTACTCGCTGGTGCGGGCGGTGGTGGCGGGGGTGGGTCTGGGGTTTGGGGCGTACAGTGGCAGTCCGGCGCTGACGGCTCTTTCTCCGGCCTTCTCTGTGCGGCCCGGCCAGAGCCGGCTTTCGGCGGTGGTGGAGCTCCTGGGTCTGGTGGAGGACGAGGTGGTGGGCGAGTCGCCCTACATCTTCACGGTCTGGCCTCAGAAGACGGACGCGACGGATTACGCCTACGGGACCGATCATGCTATCCGGTCCGGGGTTCACGTGGAGGTGGCGCGGCCCGGTCTGGCGCGGGCCTTTGGGGTGGATGCCGGCGGCGGTTCTGTGTTCGGTCAGGCGCTGGACTTCCCCGCCCTGGAGAACTTCAACGTGGGGTCGGTGCGCTTCCGGCGGGCCGGCGGCACGGCGTCTGAGGCGGCTACCGTGGCGCTGGCGACGCTGCGGGGCGACGACCTGGGGTCTCGCGAGGACGAGCTGGTGATCGGGCCGAACGTGGGCCAGATGCCTTACGACGTCGTGGAGGTCACGGATGCCGCCCTGGGGTACGCCGCGTCGAAGCGGCGGGTGCGGTGGGTGAGGTTGCAGTACGACGCGGACCGTGGGGTGTACGCGATGCGGCTTGGTCTGGGGGGTCTGTGATGGCTCTGACGGCTGAGGGTGTTGTCCTGGGCGTTGTGCGGTCCTACTCGGCGGGGCCGCCGCGTGTGGCCGGCGTGCGGCTGATGGGCGGGCTGGAGACGCTGCTTGGGTTCGTGCCGGTGGCGGCCCACGTGGTCGATGCGGACCTGACGGCGGGCCGCGAGTGCGTGGTGGCGTTTCTGGAACCTAACGATGTGTCGTCGGCGGTGCTGGTGGGCGTGGTGGGCGCGTCGGTCGGCGGTGGTGGTGGTGGCGGTGTGGCGGTGGAGGAAGGCGACGTGTCCGTGGTGGCGGTGGCCACCGTGTTGGACTTCGGGCCGGGTCTGGACGTGACGGAGGCGCCGGCTGGTGAGGCGAACATTTCCCTGGACCTCACGGAGTCGGTCTGGACCTTTGCCCAGGGCGGCTTCCGGTTCCGGGATGTTGATGGGCCGCTTCTCTACACTGGCGCAGCGCCGAGTAACGACCTGTTCCTGACCGGGGACCTGGACGTGTCGGGGCACGGTGCGATGGGGTCGCTCGCGGCCATACAGGCCGGTGAGATTCTGCGGCTGTACGACTCTTTAAGCGCTGCCACAGTACGCGGGTTGTTTGTCTACGTCACCAAGACCGGCGCCGGTCTC
>Ga0315291_10005600_pt1 | contig 15735 bp, 7 predicted proteins | sample YL17G12_20_MG_FD_203070 | JGI IMG/M metagenome (GOLD analysis project Ga0315291, IMG submission 203070) | Sediment microbial communities from Yellowstone Lake, YNP, Wyoming, USA - YL17G12_20 | ecosystem: Environmental > Aquatic > Freshwater > Lake > Sediment | place: USA: Wyoming | collected...
TACCCTCCTTCGCCAAGGCTTCCAGCCTTCGTAGCCGAAGCTACTTCGGCGGAGTAGGCACGGAGGGTTACCCTTTTCGCATTCATCCACGGGTTTACACCCGTGGCTTTCTGCGAAGGCGGGTAAATACAATAATGTAGATTTATATGTAAATATCTACAAAAATGTAGGCGAGAAAAAATTTATATTGATTTTACATGTTTTTATAATATCTTTTAAAATAACATCATATGGAAATTTTTACACTGAAAGGCTGATTGGTACAGTTATTGCTTATTTATCTGACTAAGCAGATTATGGAATGTATCTGTATCAGAGCCACAGAGACAAGCTCGGTCACAACAGGATAAAAGAACTTATAAATAACAGGAGTATAAAAATGGGCGAAAATTTTGAACCTGTAACCACATTATTCGGCAAAAATGTCTTCAATGATGTGGTAATGAGAGAACGGTTGCCAGAGAATGTCTATAAAGAATTCAAAAAGACTATCGCCGAAAGCAGATTCCTCGATACGGCTCTGGCTGGAGTCGTGGCAAATGCAATGAAAGACTGGGCTATCGAAAAAAACGCTACGCATTTTTGCCACTGGTTCCAGCCGATGACGGGACTGACCGCTGAAAAACACGACTCGTTTATCTCACCAACCGCTGAAGGCAGAACTATTATGGAATTCAGCGGCAAAGAACTTATTCAAGGCGAACCTGACGCATCAAGCTTTCCATCCGGCGGACTGCGGGCAACTTTTGAGGCAAGAGGCTATACGGCGTGGGACTGCACAAGTCCGGTATTCATTAAGGAAACAGGGAAAAATATTACTCTCTATATACCTTGTGCCTTCTGCTCGTATAACGCTGAAGCACTCGACAAGAAAACGCCTCTACTTCGGTCTATGGACGCACTAAACAAACAAGCACTCAGAGTACTAAAGGCTTTGGGAAACAATACTTCAAAAAGCGTCAGCGCGACATTAGGACCAGAGCAAGAATATTTCCTGATTGACAAAAGATTTTTCGAGAAAAGACTCGACATTATGCTAACGGGAAGGACTCTTTTCGGAGCACCGACGCCTCGCGGACAAGAAATGAGCGACCACTACTTCGGCTCACTGCACGAAAGAGTCGCTTCGTTTATGCATGATGTTAATGTGGAACTTTGGAAGCTCGGTGTATCGGCAAAAACTCAACATAATGAAGTAGCACCTGCTCAATATGAGCTTGCGCCGGTCTTTTCCACTGTAAATGTAGCTACAGACCATAATCAGCTTGTTATGGAAACACTGCAAAAGGTCGCTTTAAGACATAACATGGTATGTCTGCTGTATGAAAAACCGTTCACAGGCGTCAACGGCTCAGGAAAACATAATAACTGGAGTATGGTTACCGACGACGGCATTAACCTGCTCGACCCGGGCAGCACACCTCACGACAATATGGTGTTCCTCGTAATGCTGTGCGCAGTAATCAGGGCGGTTGATAAATATGCAAAACTGCTGCGGGCAAGTGTCGCTACCGCAGGAAACGACCACAGACTCGGCGCTCATGAAGCTCCGCCGGCTATTGTGTCCGTTTTCCTCGGAGACCAATTAACAGATATATTCGAACAACTGTCGTCAGGCGGCGCAAAAGAATCTAAAACCGGCGGACATCTGAAATTAGGCGTCTCGGTACTGCCGCCGCTGCCGAAAGACTGCACCGACAGGAACAGGACCTCGCCGTTCGCGTTTACGGGCAATAAATTCGAGTTCCGTATGGTCGGCTCAGCACAATCGACCGCTGGGCCTATGTTCGTTCTCAATACCATCGTCGCTGATGTGTTGAGTGAAATCGCGGACGAGCTGGAGAAAAGCCCAAATGTAAAAACCGCTGTCCAAAAGATTCTGAGTAAAATCGCAAAAGAACACAGCAGAATTATCTTCAACGGCGATAATTACACCGAAGAATGGGCCAAAGAGGCCGAGAAAAGAGGTTTGCCAAATATTAAAACGACCGTCGAATCGCTGAAAACCATTATGGACGATGAAAATGTTAAACTATTCGTAAACCATAAGGTTCTCAGCAAGGCGGAATTGAAGGCAAGAACGGAAATCCTGCTCGATGCTTACAGTATGACTATAAACATCGAAGCAAAAACAACCTTGAATATCGCACAAAGGCAAATTCTGCCGGTTGCAATTGAATATTCCGCTAAACTGGCAAAGGCTGCCGAACGTATCAGCAACGCAGGAAGCAACCCCAGCACTCAAAAGAAAATACTCGATAAGGTCTGCGAACTGATAAGCGAACTGAACAACAGTATCGATGAACTGAAAAAAGCCGCTGCTGCTGCAATCGACATTAACAATTCAGCCAAAAAGGCGGAAGATTTTAGAGATTCTGTTGTCCCTGCAATGGGTAAGGTAAGAAAAGCAGCCGACAGTCTGGAAATGATTGTCGATGCCAAAATGTGGCCGCTGCCAACTTATGCTGAAATGCTGTTTGTCAAATAAAACTTTACAACAGCGTAAACCGTTTAGTAAATGGCCGATTTTAAAAAAATCGGCCATTCTACGATATGATTTCTTAAAGAAATAAGATGACAAGAATACAGAAAGACTGCGGATTATACGAAGTAAAAACCGAGCATGACGGCTGCGGTATCGGCGCTGTTGTAAATATCTGTGGCAAAGCAGACCACTCCATAATAGATTACGGCAGGGAAATCCTGATTAACCTCCACCATCGCGGAGCAGCCGGCGCCGACGAGACCACAGGCGACGGCGCCGGAATCCTGTTTCAGATTCCGCATGAGTTTTTTTTTGCACAGACTCAAAAGCTGAAAATTAATCTGCCACAGCCGGGCAAATACGCTGCGGGCATGATATTCGCTCCAAAAGATAACGAGCTTCGCGAAAAATGCTTCTCCATACTCCAGCAGGCAATCGAGCTTGGCGGAATGAAAGTTCTCGGCCGGCGAAATGTGCCGACAAAACCGGACTGCCTGGGGAAAATCGCACTTGAAGCCGAACCGCATATCAGTCAGATTTTTGTCGACGGATGTGGCGCGAAATCAGAAGAGTTCGAAAGAAGACTTTTTCTCGCAAGAAAACGAACCGAAAAACAGGCAAGAGAAAATTTCGGTGCTGCGGGGGGCGATTTCTATATCTGCTCACTGAGCAGCAGAACCATCTGCTATAAAGGAATGTTCATGGCCTGGCAGCTGTTCGCTTATTACCCCGATTTGGCAGACGAAAATGTCAAAAGCGCACTGGCAATAGTCCACCAACGATACAGCACAAATACCTTCCCAAACTGGAGGCTGGCCCAGCCGTTCCGCTGTATTGCGCATAACGGCGAAATCAACACCCTGAGCGGAAACAAAAGCTGTATGCAGGGGCGAGAATATAAAATGGTCTCCAACCTGCTCGGCCAATACATGTCCGATTGTCTGCCGGTGCTTGTGCCGGAGGGAAGCGACTCGGCCTGTTTCGATAACGCACTCGAACTGCTGGTGCAGGCAGGCAGAAGCCTGCCGCACGCTATGATGATGATGATTCCTGAGGCCTTCGGGCAAAAATACCATATAAGCACTGACAAACGCGCTTTCTACGAATATCACTCCGCCATAATGGAGCCGTGGGACGGCCCTGCTGCGATGGTTTTCACGGACGGGCAGATAATCGGCGGAACGTTAGACAGAAACGGTCTGCGGCCGTGCAGATACATCGTAACAACCGACGGGCTGGCTATCCTGGCAAGCGAGGCCGGTGTTGTGGAATTTCCACCGGAAAAAATCCAAAAGAAAGGACGTCTTCAGCCGGGCCATATGTTCCTCGTCGATACCATCGAAGGCAGAATAGTTACAGACAACGAAATAAAAAGCAAAATCTCAAGACAAAAACCATATCGACGATGGCTTGAAGAAAACCGCATCGAACTGCGAGGGCTTTTCGACAGCCCCAAACTGGTGCCAAGCGACTCCGATACCATTTTTCAGAGACTTCGTGCCTTCGGATACACCCGTGAAGAACTCAAGATGATTCTTGCTCCGATGGCTGTCTATGGGCAGGAACCGGTCGGGTCTATGGGAAATGACAGCGCGCTGGCGGTGCTGAGCAATAAGCCAAAACTTTTGTTTAACTATTTCAAACAGCTTTTCGCTCAGGTTACAAATCCGCCAATCGACCCGCTGAGGGAAGGCCTGGTAATGAGTCTGATGATGTTCACAGGCAGAAAACCAAATATTCTCGAAGAGACACCACAGCACTGCAGGCAATTAAAACTGCCTCATCCGATTCTGACCAATGAAGATATCGAACGACTGCGCTCAGTCAAAAGAGAAGACTTTAAAGTCGTTACAATCTCTGCACTTTTTGACGCAAACATAAACGACCCGGCAGGCTCTCTGCGGCACGGCATCGACAGACTCGTAAAAGACGCTCAGAATGCCGTAAGAGGCGGCGCAAGTCTGGTAATCATAAGCGACAGATTCGTATCCCAAAGTATGGCGCCAATTCCTTCATTGCTTGCCACCGCCGCAGTTCATACAGGATTGCTTAAAGCCGGCCTGCGGGCCGATGCAGGCATTATCGTCGAAAGCGGCGAACCGAAAGAAGTCATGCATTTCTGCCTGCTGTGCGGATACGGAGCAAACGCAATCAATCCATACCTCGCCTTCGAGTGCCTCGATGAACTGCAAAGACAAGGCGAACTGCCTGGCGGTATGGAGCCAGTGCAGATTGCGGACAATTACATCGCAGCAATCAAAAAAGGCATTCTCAAAACAATGAGCAAAATGGGAATATCAACACTAAGGAGCTACCATACCGCACAGCTTTTCGAAGCAATAGGACTCAATAAAGAGTTCATAAACGAATTCTTCACAAATACCAGCTCGCGCATCGGGGGGGCCGGACTTGAAGAAATAGCAGAGGAAACAATCCGGCGGCATAAATACGCGTTCGGGCCGAGAAAGAGCGGAGAACTTGAACTCGAATTCGGCGGCGAATACCACTTCAGACAGACGGGCGAGGTGCATCTTTGGAATCCGACAACAATTTCGCGCCTTCAGCATGCTGTAAAAAACAATGACCAAAAAGCATACGATGAATATGCAAACGCGGTCAACCAACAGGGCGAAAAACTGTGCACACTTCGAGGACTTTTCGAATTCAAAAACGCTCAGCCAATTGCGATTGAAGAGGTTGAGCCGGCAGGCGAAATAGTAAAAAGATTCTGCACAGGAGCGATGAGCCACGGCTCAATAAGCAAAGAGGCACACGAATGCCTTGCAATCGCCATGAACAGAATAGGCGCGATGAGCAATACCGGCGAAGGCGGCGAAGACGAAAGCAGATACATCGAGAAAAAGGGCCAGATTTCAAGAAACTGCGCTATAAAACAGGTTGCAAGCGGAAGATTCGGAGTTACGCTAAATTATCTTTCACACGCTGCCGAGCTGCAGATAAAGATGGCTCAGGGCGCAAAACCGGGCGAAGGCGGACAACTGCCGGGACATAAGGTAACGGAAGAAATAGCAAAACTGAGATACTCAACGCCGGGCGTTACGTTGATTTCGCCGCCGCCGCATCACGATATATACTCAATCGAAGACCTGGCACAGCTTATATACGACCTTAAATGCAGCAATCCGGGTGTGAGAGTTTCCGTCAAGCTCGTCGCTGAAGTCGGCGTAGGCACCATAGCGGCAGGCGTCGCAAAAGGCAATGCCGACGAAGTTCTTATCAGCGGACACGACGGCGGAACAGGAGCAAGCCCATTAAGCTCAATCAAACATACCGGCTGTCCCTGGGAACTGGGACTGGCAGAAACACAACAGGTGCTGGTTGGGAACAACCTGCGGGACAGAATAAGCGTACAGGTTGACGGACAAATGAAAACCGGCAGAGATGTCGTTATAGGCGCCCTGCTCGGAGCTGAAAGATTCGGATTCGGGACGGCAGCCCTTGTTACGCTGGGCTGCACGCTTCTTCGCAAATGCCACGAAGGGGCGTGCCCATTCGGAATAGGAACACAGGATAAAGAGCTGAGGGACAGATTTGCAGGAAAACCGGAATACGTCGAGCGATTTATGTTCTTCGTTGCGGAGGAAACCCGGCAGATTATGGCTCAATCAGGCTTTAAGAAATTCGAAGACATGGTCGGCAGAGTAGATATGCTGTGCACCAGAAAGGCAATCGAGCACTACAAGGCAAAAGGGCTGGATTTTTCGGCTATCTTTTACAAGCCTGATACATCAGACGGCAGAGCTATCAGAAAAATCAATCCTCAGCCGGATAAACTGGCTGACCATCTCGATTGGCAGATTCTTGAAAAAATAAAGTCTGCGATTGACAGCGGACAAAAGGCAAAACTCGAAATGCCGATTCGCAACGTCAACAGGACTGTCGGCACAATAATAAGCAACTATATTGTAAGAAAACATGGGCCGAAAGGACTGCCGGACGACACCATCGAACTTGCCTTTGCCGGCTCGGCAGGTCAGAGCTTCGGGGCATTTCTTGCACCGGGCATCACGCTGAAACTGACAGGACAGAGCAACGACTATTTAGGCAAAGGCCTGTCAGGCGGCAGAATCGTTGTAAAAACGCCTGAAGATTCGCCATTCGCGGCTCAGGAAAACATCATCGTCGGAAATACCCTGCTCTACGGCGCTATAAAAGGCGAGGTTTTCATCAACGGTATGGCAGGCGAACGATTTGCCGTGCGAAACAGCGGCGCGGTCGCTGTCGTCGAAGGACTGGGAGACCACGGCTGTGAATATATGACAGGCGGAACGGTCGTTGTGCTGGGCAAAACGGGATGCAATTTCGCAGCCGGCATGAGCGGCGGCATCGCTTACGTGCTCGATGAAATGCAGCTATTTGATACGCTCTGCAATCTCGATATGGTGGAACTTGAGAGCATCTGGCACAATGAAGATAAAAAACTTTTAAAAGAGCTTATCGAAAAACATTATAAATGGACGCAAAGCAAACAGGCCCAAAGAGTTTTGAACTCCTGGTCCGACATTCTCGGCAGATTCGTAAAGGTAGTGCCGATTGATTATCGAAAGGCGCTGGAAAAGATGCGAGCAGCCGAACAACGACATACCGAGACAACGCCTGCAACGGAGGAGGTTTTCTATGGGTGAACTACGAATAATATACCGGCTGTGTGGTTCGTCTATCGGTTGCGATGCTCGTTTCGGTTGCGTCAAACGTCCAGCGTCGTTTAACACGCAACCGTCAGACGATAGACGATACGAGCCTCGCAACCGCAACCGTTTAACGCGGAGTTTTATATGGCTGAGATAAAAGGCTTTCTGAAATATAAAGGCAAAAAAACCGCTTATCGGCCAATAGAAGAAAGAGTAACCGATTTTAAAGAGGTCGAGCTGACTCTTACGCCGGATGATATTATCCAGCAGGCGGCAAGATGTATGGACTGCGGAATACCTTTCTGCCACGGCGTCGGATGTCCCTTGGGAAACAACATATCAGAATTCAACGATATGATTTACAAGGGACAATGGCAAAAGGCCTGCGAACTGCTCCATTCGACCAATAATTTTCCGGAAATTACGGCTCGCGTCTGCCCTGCTCCGTGCGAAACAGCGTGTACGCTGGCGATAAACGATGAGCCGGCTCTTATCAGGCATATCGAATACCAGATTGTCGAACGCGGATTCGAGGATGGATGGATAAAACCAATCATCGCAAAAAAAAAGACCGGCAAAAGAGCAGCTGTTATCGGCTCAGGGCCTGCAGGACTGGCTGCGGCACAACAACTTGCCCGCGCAGGACACAGCGTTGTCGTCTTTGAAAAAGATGACAAAATCGGAGGTCTTTTGCGGTACGGAATACCGGATTTCAAGCTGGAAAAACATATTATCGACCGCAGATTAGCACAGCTTACTGCCGAAGGCGTTGAATTTCAGACCGGAGTCGAGGCAGGCAAAGATATATCGGCCCACTATCTGAGAAAAATGTTCGACTGCATCTGCCTCACAATGGGAGCAGGTGAGCCGAGGGACCTGGCTGTTACCGGCAGAGGATATGAAAATGTCGTCTTCGCGCGGGATTATCTGGTGCAACAAAATAAAATCTGCGGCGGCGAAAAACTCGAAGGAAAAATAATCTCGGCCAAAGACAAAACAGCAGTAGTCATAGGCGGCGGCGATACGGGCAGCGACTGCGTTGGCACCGCCCGCAGACAAGGGGCTAAAAGGATTTATCAGCTTGAAATCCTGCCAAAGCCGCCGGAGGCAAGACCTGAAGATACTCCCTGGCCGATGTGGCCGAGAATTATGAGAACATCATCATCGCACGAAGAAGGATGCGAAAGAATCTGGGGCGTCAAAACAACCAGGCTTTCCGGCGCCGAAACAAACGTAAGCGAACTGAACGGCTGCCAGGTCGAATGGATGAAAATCCCCAGAGGATGGAACATCAAGGAAATAGGAGGCACGGGGTTTTCAATAAAGACAGACCTCGTGATACTTGCGATGGGCTTCCTGCACGTAAAACACGAAGGCCTTGTGAAGAGTTTGCAACTGAAACTCGATGAGAACGGAAACATTGCAACAAACAATTTCCAGAGCAGTAAAGCCGACGTATTCGCTGCCGGAGATTCGGTGCAGGGAGCTTCGCTGGTAGTAAAGGCCATCGATACAGGCAGAAAAGCCGCTGACAGAATCGATAAATGGCTTATGGACAGAATTTAAATAAGCTGTAAAATGACACAGAAACGGAAAATTAGATGAGCTTAAAAACAGGTTTAGCACAGGTAAACACAACCGTCGGGGATTTTGCGGGCAATATTGAAAAAATGAAGCTGATGTACGGCCGCGCAAAACAGGAAAAAATCGAGCTGCTTGTTTTCCCGGAATTGTGCGTCTGCGGCTATCCGCCGGAAGACTTGCTTTTGAAAAAATCCTTTCTTGCTGAAAACAAAAAAGCCATCGAACAACTTGCCGCAGATTGTCCCGGTATGACCATCATTGTCGGCTTTGCAGAAATCAGTGACGGACTGCCATATAATTCACTCGCTGTACTGCAAAATGGAAAAATTGCTGCCATATATCGAAAGGCACTGCTGCCGAACTACGGAGTCTTTGACGAAAAAAGATACTTTGCCGGCGGCACTGAGCCTATGGCAATAAAAATAAAAAATTTATCCGTCCTATGCACTATCTGTGAAGACATCTGGGACCTGAACTGGCTGAAAAGATTTCTGTCCGGCATATCTGAAAAAAATCTTATCATCAACATATCGGCATCGCCATTTCATGCGGGTAAGATAAAACAAAAAATGGCGGTTCTGCAAACCTGCGCCAAATCCTTTGCCTGTCCGGTAGCTTACTGCAATATCGTCGGCGGGCAGGATGAACTTGTCTTTGACGGCAGAAGCATATTCGTTGACTCAAGCGGCAAACTAATCAGCTGTGCAAAGGCATTTGAAGAAGATTTGCTCATCGCCGATATCGACGCTGATGGAAAAATAAAATCCGAATCTGCCCCGATAAAGGCCGACTATATCGAGGAAATCTATCAGGCACTCGTGCTCGGAACAAAAGACTACGTAAGAAAGAACGGCTTTAAAAAGGTCCTTGTCGGCTTAAGCGGCGGAATAGACTCCGCTTTTACGGCTGCAATTGCCACTAGCTCGCTTGGAAAAGAAAATGTCATCGGCGTTACAATGCCGACAAGGTTCAACACGGCTGAAACGATAAACGATGCCGAAAAAGTCGCGAAAAATCTGGGTATAGAATTTCATAACATACCAATCGAAAAAGTACTGCAAAGTTTTAACCAGGAACTCGGAAGAATCAGCGGCTGGAACGAAAAAGGTCTGGCCTTTGAAAATCTGCAGGCGCGAATCAGAGGCACGATACTGATGTCGATGAGCAATCAGTTCGGATACCTTGTTCTGACGACAGGCAACAAGAGCGAAACCGCGGTCGGATATTCGACACTTTACGGCGATACTGCCGGCGGTTTTGCGGTGATAAAAGATGTGCCGAAAACGGTTGTCTATCAGTTATGTGAATATTTAAACAAACGGCTAAGCCGAGAAATTATTCCGAAAAGCGTTATCACAAGAATACCTACCGCTGAACTCCGCTTCGGACAGAAAGACAGCGACACCCTGCCGGAATATGAAATACTCGATGGGATACTCAAGGCCTATATCGAAGAAGAAATGTCACTGGCGGAAATTGTCGAGCAGGGCTTCGATGCCGAGACCGTTCTAAAAGTCATCGGGATGGTTGACCGGAACGAATATAAGCGGCGTCAATGTCCGCCAGGTGTTAAAATAACGCCAAAAGCCTTCGGAAGAGACAGGAGGATGCCGATTACCAATCTTTATCGACAGCAGATTCCGCGACAAAATAATTAGTTCACAACTCGGATGTAAAAAATGCCCAAACGCACGGATATCCACAAGATTATGATAATAGGCTCCGGCCCTATAGTAATAGGCCAGGCCTGCGAGTTCGATTATTCCGGCGCTCAGGCCTGCAAGGCCCTCAAGAAAGAGGGATTCGAGGTGGTGCTGGTCAACAGCAACCCGGCAACGATTATGACAGACCCGGAACTTGCGGACCGAACTTATATTGAGCCGATTACACCCGAAATGGTCGAAAAAATAATCCGCAGAGAAAAACCGGATTGTATCCTGCCGACACTCGGCGGACAAACAGGACTGAATACCGCTGTCGCACTTGCAGAAAGCGGCGTCTTGAAAAAATACAACGTCAAACTCATCGGCGCAGACCTGGCCACGATAAAAAAGGCTGAGGAACGCGACAGATTCAAAAAAATCATACTCAATATCGGCCTTGAAGTGCCGAAAAGCGGTTATGCTCACTCCTGGAAAGAGGCACAAAAAATCATCGAACAAATCGGCTTTCCGGCAATCATTCGACCATCATATACACTTGGCGGAACAGGCGGAAACGTCGCATATAATACCGAGGAATACAACGAATTTGTACACTGGGGACTGAACTTAAGCCCCAAAAATGAAGTGCTAATTGAAGAATCGGTTCTCGGCTGGAAAGAATTCGAGCTGGAGGTAATGCGGGACAGAAAAGACAACGTTGTGATTGTCTGCTCGATAGAAAACCTCGACCCGATGGGAATCCATACGGGCGACAGCATCACGGTAGCACCGGCTCAGACGCTTACCGACAAGGAATACCAGACGATGCGCGATGCAGCGCTGAAAATTATGAGGGCTATCGGCGTCGAAACAGGCGGCTCAAATATTCAGTTCGCTGTCAATCCCCAAAACGGCAAAATGTATGTAATAGAAATGAATCCGCGAGTTTCGAGAAGCTCGGCACTGGCTTCAAAGGCTACGGGCTTTCCGATTGCAAAAATCGCTTCGCTGCTGGCCGTGGGCTATACGCTCGACGAGATACCAAACGACATAACCAAAAAGACGCCCGCGTGTTTTGAGCCGACAATCGACTACTGCGTAGTCAAATGGCCAAGATTTACCTTCGAGAAATTTCCGGCAACAAAACCAGAAGTGACAATCCAGATGAAAAGCGTCGGCGAAGTAATGGCTATCGGAAGAACATTTAAAGAGGCATTCCAGAAGGCTATCCGCTCGCTTGAAATCGACCGATATTCGCTGGACAGAAAACATATCGATTCAAAAATAGACAACGAACGACTCAAACAAATACTGCGAACCAACCGCTGGGACAAAATCTGGTACGTCGCAGAGGCGCTTCGAAGAAAACTGGCCGTCGATGAAATTTACGAGCTTACAAAAATCGACCCCTGGTTCCTGAACAATATCAGACAAATCGTTCAGTTCGAAGACAAAATCAGCATCAAAAATCTCAGACAGGCAAAAAAACTGGGCTTCAGCGATAAATATATCGCTTCAAAATTAGAAATCAGCGAACCACAGCTTAGAAAACAGCGAATTGCTGAAGGCATTTGTGCCGTCTATAAGATTGTCGATACCTGCGGGGCGGAGTTTGAGGCGCATACGCCTTATCTGTATTCAACATACGAGGACCAGTGCGAGGCAAATCCCACAGATAAAAAGAAAATCATCATTCTCGGCAGCGGACCAAACAGAATCGGGCAGGGAATCGAATTCGACTACTGCTGCTGCCATGCCGCTTTTGCGCTGAAGGAAATCGGAATCGAATCCATTATGATAAACTGCAACCCTGAAACGGTAAGCACGGATTATGATACATCAGACAGACTTTATTTTGAGCCGATTGTTTTCGAAGACGTAATGAACATCGTCGATACGGAAAAGCCGGACGGAGTTATCGTACAGTTCGGAGGACAGACGCCGCTGAAACTTGCAAACGCACTGGCAAAAGCCGGCGTAAAAATTATCGGCACAAGTCCGGACAGCATCGACGCTGCCGAAGACCGAAAACGGTTCAATAAAATAGTTGAAAAACTCAAGCTCAATCAGCCGCCGAGCGGTACAGCAATGAATTATGGGCAGGCCGTCAAAATTGCAAAGAAACTCGGTTATCCTCTGCTTATACGGCCGTCGTTTGTTCTGGGCGGAAGAGCAATGCAAATCGTTTACGATGAAACAGAACTAAAAAGCTGCGTTGAAAACGCCATCGCAGTATCGGAAGAACATCCGATACTCATCGACAAATTTCTCGACGATGCAACTGAACTCGACGTCGATGCAATCAGCGACGGCCAAACCATCGTTATCGGCGGGATTATGGAACATATCGAAGAGGCGGGCATACACTCAGGAGACAGTGCATGCTGTCTGCCGCCGTTTTCCCTGGGCTCTGCCCTAATCAAAGAAATAAAACGTCAGACAAAGATGCTCTCGCTGGAACTTAAAGTCAAAGGGCTTATGAACGTCCAGTTTGCAGTAAAGGATGACCAGATTTACATACTTGAGGTAAATCCGAGGGCTTCGAGAACAGTTCCTTTTGTAAGCAAGGCTATCGGCGTACCGCTGGCTAAACTTGCCGCAAAGGTAATGGCGGGCAAAACACTCGATGAACTTGGATTCACAAAAGAGGTACACCGCAATTACTTCTCCGTCAAGGAGGCTGTCTTTCCATTCTTAAAATTTCCCGGCTGCGATACGCTGCTGGGGCCTGAAATGCTCTCAACCGGAGAAGTAATGGGATTATCTGATGATTTCGGCATCGCTTATGCAAAATCGCAGATTGCGGCCGGCAATTCACTGCCGATAAGCGGAAATATCTTTATAAGCGTTAAAGATGCCGACAAGCCAAAGGCTGTTGAGATTGCCAAAAAGCTCCACCAGATGGGCTTCAAACTTCTTGCAACAAAAAGAACCTGCATCGAGCTGATTAAGAACAATGTGCCCTCGGAATTCGTACTGAAAATGACCGAAGGCAGGCCGAATATCGTCGATTTAATTATCAATAGTCAGGTCGCACTGATTATAAACACCACCATCGGCAAACAAACTATTAAAGATTCGTTCGCGATAAGAAGAACCGCTCTCGACCGCAATGTGCCCTATACCACAACAATCAGAGGCGCTGCGGCGGTTATAAAGGCAATTGAGTCAATGAAACAAAAGAAAGTAGACGTAAAACCTATACAGCTTTATTACAGATAAAGGAAGGCAAAGTGAAAGGCGTATTACTGCTTGAAGATGGGACACGTTTTGAAGGCTGCGGATTCGGAGCCAAGGGCAGAAAGTGCGGTGAGGTCGTCTTCAATACCGCTATGAGCGGCTATCAGGAAATACTTACAGACCCTTCCTATCACGAACAGATTGTTACAATGACATACCCTTTAATAGGCAATTACGGCACAAATGCTCTTGACATCGAATCCGACAAGCCTTATCTGAGCGGATTTGTAGTAAAAGAAAATTGCAGCTTCCCGAGCAACTGGCGAAACAAATTCTCGCTCGATGACTACCTTAAGAAACATAACATTCCCGCAATCGAAGACATCGATACCAGAAAATTAGTTATGCATATTCGCCAGGCAGGCGCAATGAAAGGAATTATCTACACAGACGGGACGAATATAAAAACTCTTAAAGATGAGCTTGATGAATATCCCGGACTTTTAGACAGAGATATCGTGGAAAACGTCAGCACGAAAAAAAGCTATTTGTGGGACAAACCTGTCGAAAACGAATTCGGACAAAGTTTTAAATCCGAAGCAAAATATGATGTGATTGCCTTTGACTACGGAATCAAGCAGAATATTCTGCGGCTACTGGTTTCGCACGGCTGCAAAGTTACAGTTGTGCCGGCAAAAACGACCGCTGAAGAAATACTCAAACAAAAACCTGACGGCGTATTTTTAAGCAATGGACCCGGAGACCCGGGACCAATAAGCTACGCGATAGAGACAACACGCAAACTGCTGGGCAAAGTGCCGATATTCGGAATATGTCTCGGCCACCAAATCCTCGGACTTGCCGTTGGCGGAGAAAGATTTAAACTAAAATTCGGTCACCACGGCGCAAACCATCCGGTCAAAAACCTTGCCACTGGAAAGATTGAAATTACCAGCCAGAACCACGGCTTCTGCATCGACCCGGATTCACTGCTCGATAAAGATGTGCAAATTACACATATGAATCTTAATGACAATACGCTGGAAGGATTCCGCTGCAAAAATGTGCCGGCTTTTGCTGTGCAGTATCACCCCGAAGCATCGCCCGGCCCGCACGATTCAAATTACCTGTTCAACGAGTTCACAGAACTGATGGATAAGGCAAAATAAATAGCCACGGAAATATTAAAACACGAAAATTTAACCACGAATTAACACGAATTTCCACAAATTCAAAAATGTTCAGCCTGTTGTTTTACGGCGGGTTTTATTTTGAAATGTAATTGCGGTTTTTTATCTGATTTTGGGGAATTATCCATGCCTTTTTCAACGGTTGCTTCCAATTATGCGAAACTGGTTTGCAGGAAACCAGAGCGCCTTGATTTAAAAGTAATTCGTATTTACAAACCAGCTTATCCAATTGCTGTAAAATCCCATCGGCATCTTTAAATGTAGGGATTTTTCGAATTCGTTTTTTATAATCGTGATGAGCCAGGAATTTATCTGCAAATCTTTTTACTCTATCACTTATTTTTTCGATACACTTTTTGTCTCGTTCCAATTTATCCAAGTCTATATCGCTATGACTATTTCGAGAGAACTCATTGAAATCGTAATCTGCCAAGCCTATGTCATGGCCTCGCCTATCATATTGAGATGAAAACCATTTTCTCGTAATAGCACCAATATTTCCTTCAATATCATCTATCAAACGGTACAAGGAAACAGCTCTTTTGCATCTACGGTCCTGGTCCGTTAATCGTCTAATATCAATTGCTAATCTGGTGGAATAGTTTTGTTTAAGCCACCTATAGAATCTGGTAGGCTTTCGTATATCAGGATTATCACGGTGCATTTTTTGAATTTCGGTAAATATCTCATGGCTTATTAAGAGATCGCCTAAATCAAACTCAATGACTTTGAGCCATTTTTTCCATTTCTTGAGTAATGTGTTTCTTTCTATTGGACTCATTTTTTACAAGCTCTAACAATCGTCAACTGAAAATAATTCGTGTCCATTTGTGTTTATTCGTGGTTAATTATCCGTGTCATCATCGAAATCCGTGGTTTCAATCTTTGTTTTTTTATTGCAGCTTTTCATAAGGCCACATTTCGAGGCCGCCGTCGAGAACTTTCACATTCTTAAAGCCCTGATGTTTCAATATAATCGCTGCCTCATAAGCCCTCAATGA
>Ga0315291_10005601_pt1 | contig 15734 bp, 9 predicted proteins | sample YL17G12_20_MG_FD_203070 | JGI IMG/M metagenome (GOLD analysis project Ga0315291, IMG submission 203070) | Sediment microbial communities from Yellowstone Lake, YNP, Wyoming, USA - YL17G12_20 | ecosystem: Environmental > Aquatic > Freshwater > Lake > Sediment | place: USA: Wyoming | collected...
TGGACCGGGACTATATCCGCACCGCCCGCGCCAAGGGCTTGCACCGGCGCACCGTCTTCCAGCGGCACGCGCTGCGCAATGCCAGCGTCAGCATCCTGACCGGGGTCGTCGTCTCGTTCCGCTTTGCCTTGGGCAGCCTGCCGGTGGCCGAGATCTTTTTCAACTGGCCCGGCCTGGGCGTCACCATGCTGAACGCCATCTATGCACGGGATGCCCACGTCCTGGCGGCCCTGGCGCTGAGCCTGGGGGTGACCTTCCTGCTGATCAACCTGGCCGTGGACCTGCTCTACCGCCTGATAGACCCGCGCCTGCGCGGGGGGACTGAGGGAGAGGGCGCGTGAGGCTGCCGAGGAATCTTGCTCGCCTGCTGAATCCTCGCGCCGACCTGTCCAGGCTACGCCACACGGTGGGGCAGCCTGGACAGTCTGCCAAAGTAGATGGAGAAGTGCGGCGACGCCGCCTCCGCCCTCGCCACGTCCTGCTCAACGTCCCCCTGCTGGCCGGCGGGCTGATCGTGCTGGCGCTGTTCGTGGGCGTCCTGTTCGGCCCGCTGCTGGCTTCCCAGAACCCCTACCTGCGCGGTCGCCGCTCCATCGAATACGTGGATGGCACGCTCCACGCCCCGCCCTTCCCTCCTTCGCCCGAGTATCCGTTCGGCACCGACGAACTGGGGCGGGACACGCTGAGCATGCTGCTCTATGGCACGCGCAACACGCTGGTGGCCGCCGCCTTCATCGCTATGGCGCGCCTGGTCTTAGGAGTGGCCCTGGGCGGCCTGGCGGGCTGGAACGCGGGGCGGCTGTTGGACCAGGCAGTCATGGGCCTCATCCAGATGCTGATCTCGCTGCCCATGCTGCTGGTGGCGATGGTCCTCATCCTGGCGCTGGACATCCGGCGCGGCCTGCCGGTCTTTATCGTCGCCCTGTGCGCCATTGGGTGGGGGGAGATCGCCCAGTACACCCGCGCTGAGTTCATCCGCCTCAAGAACGAGCCTTTCCTGGACAGTGGGCGAGCGATCGGCTTGAATGGGCTGGAGTTGGCCGTCCGCCACGTGCTGCCCAACCTCTTGCCGGCGCTGATCGTCATCACGCTGCTGGAGATGGGGGCCGTGCTGATGATCCTGGGCGAACTGGGCTTCGTCGGCGTCTACATCGGCGGTGGCACGGCGGTCCAGATGGACGAGTTTACCCGCCAGCAGTATTTCGCCATGCCCGAGTGGGGGGCCATGATGGCCGGCTCACGGGCCTGGGCGCGGGCTTACCCCTGGATGGTATTATCGCCCGCCGTGGCCTTCTTTGCTTCGGTCGTCGGCTTCAACATGCTGGGCGAGGGGCTGCGGCGGCTGATTGACCAGGGCCTGTTCAACACCGGCGTGCTGCTCAGTTGGCGGGGCATCGCCGCCAGCGTGCTCATCACTGCCGCCAGCGTCTACGTGATCCTCACGCTGGGGCCGGCCCCCTCCTACCGGCACCTGGCCGAGCAGGTCAGCCAGGCCAACCTGATGGAACACGTCGCATTCTTGAGCGACCCCAGCCTGAACGGGCGTGGCGCCGGCAGCCCCGACGCACGCCGGGCGGCCGAGTACATCGTGCAGGAACTGGAGGGGTATGGCATCCGTGTACCGGCCGGCGGCTGGCTGCGCGAGGTGCCGCTCACGCTGGCCCGCCCGGCCGAGCCGCCGGAACTGGCGCTGGTGGACGCCGCGGGGCGCGCGCTGGCCCCCTTCACCCGCCTGGCCGATTACGGTGAGTCCGTCGAGCATCACGGCGGCAGCGGGCAGGTCGAGGCTCCGGTCACGCTCGTGCTGTTCGCCCCCGCTGAGGACATCGTCCGGCGCCCGCCGGAGGAAGCCTACGCCCGTTTCAAGGGGCTGGACCTGCGGGAGCGCATCGCGCTGGTCATCGCCGGCAACGCGCCAGACGATTTCGTCAATGAGGCGCTCATCCGCGGCGCGCTGGGGGTGCTGATCGTCTCCGACGACGTGACGCCGCGCAACCAGGTCCTCTCCACCGACTATCTGGAGCACCCGGCGCTGCCGGTCCTGCGCATCACGCCCGCCACTGCCGACGCCATCCTGGCGGGTGACGGGCTGGACGTGGCAGCGCTGCGCGAGGCCAGCCACGCGCTGGACCCGAACGCGACCACCTGGGTCACCCGTGAACTCAACGCGCGCGTGCGCATGCGGGTCCAACTGGGGCCGCCCGAAACCGTCACTGCCTACAACGTGATGTGGCTGCTGGACGGTTCCGACGCCACGCTGGTGGACGAACTGGTCATCGTCTCCTGCCACTACGACGGGCTGGGCCGTGCGCCGGTCCAGGCCGGCTCACCGGAGTCGGGCGGCATGCTCTATCCCGGGGCCAACGGGGACGGTTCGGGCGTGGCCGCCATGCTCGAGATCGCCCGCCTGTGGCAGGCGCAGGAGTTCCAGCCGCGCCGCTCGGTGCTCTTTGCGCTGTGGGCCGGTGGGGAGTTGCCCTACTCGGGCGCCCACTACTTCCACGACCAGCCCGCCGGCTTCATCCACCGCTACGACGTGGCAGCGGTGGTACACGTGGACCGGCTGGGCGGTGCGGACGGCAGCGGGCTGGTGGTCCAGCAGGTGAGTGGGGGGGACAAATTGTTCGACCTGCTGGTCGCCAGCGCCGGGCGGCTGAACGTGGAGGTCACCCGCGGCCCGGCAGTGCTGCACGACTACCAGCGGTTGTTCAAGGGGCAGAACGGCACGCTCGTCGTCACCTGGGGCAACCCGCCGCCTGCCCTGGAGGGCGACACGCCGGATCGGATTGACGCTCGCCACCTGAGCCGGGCCGCCCAGGCCGTCAATCTGGCGCTGATCACGGCGGCGCACGAGCCGAGGTACTGAAACGTGAAACGTGAGGCGTGAAACGTGAAACGTGAAACGTGAGATGCAGAGGACTGGCCCACCTGAGCGCCGTCGTTGTCTGCCGGCGGCGAGGTTCACGCCGGCGGCGGTGTCTACGGTGCGCTTGCTCCGGCCAAGTCGTCCAGCCAGCCGCGCACTTGCTCTGCGTTGGGGTCCTCGATGGCCTCGAAGATCTTCAGGGCCTGTTCCCACAGGTCGTGGGCACGGGCCAAGTCTCCCAGGCTCTTGTAGGCCAAGCCCAGGTTGCCCAGGTGAATCCCCTCCCCGTGCCGGTCCCCGATCTCCCGCGCGATGGCCAGCGCCTGCTCGTAATACTCGATCGCCCGCCGCGTCTCCCCCAGGGCGGCGTAGGCCAGACCCAGGTTGCCCAGGCCTGTCCCCTCCCCACGCCGGTCCCCGATCTCGCGGTCAATCTCCAGCGTCTGCTCGTAATACTCGATCGCCCGCCGCGTCTCCCCCAGGATGAAGTAGGCACTGCCCAGGTTGCCCAGCCAATTACCCTCATTGCGCCGGTCCCCGATCTCGCGCGCGATCGCCAGCGCCTGCTCGCAGTACTCGGTCGCCCGCCGCGTCTCCCCCAGGGTGAAGTAGGCACTGCCCAGGTTGCCCAGAGCAGCCCCCTCCCCGCGCCGGTCCTCGATCTCGCGGTCAATCTCCAGCGCCTGTTCGTAGTACTCGATCGCCCGCCGCGCTTCCCCCAGGTCCTTGTAGGCAATCCCCAGGTCGCCCAGGGCGTTCCCTTCGCCGCGCCGGTCCCCGATCTCGTGGGAGATGGCCAGCGCCTGCTCGTGGTACTCGATCGCCCGCCGCGTCTCCCCCAGGTCAGCGTAGGCCAGACCCAGGTTGCCCAGAGCAGCCCCTTCCCCGCGCCGGTCCCCGATCTCGCGGTCAATCTCCAGCGCCTGCTCGTAATACTCGACCGCCCGCCGCGTCTCCCCCAGGGCGGCGCAGGCATTGCCCAGGTTGCCCAGGTGGCAGCCTTCGACCTGTCTTCTACCCAGCCTGCGGGCTGCCGTCAGGGCTGTCTCTAGCCACGCGATTCGCTGCCTCGGGTGTTGGCGCATGGGGAGAATATGGAAGCATTCCGCCGGGTAATCGTCGCACAACTCGAGCGCCCGCCGGTTCCCTCCGGCGTTCTCCTCAGCCCACCTGTGCCCGGCCTCGACGTTGTCCCACTCCAGGTCGAATAACCCCAGCCCACGCAACAGCCACTCTCCACCCTGCTCGTAGAGGGCGTTGGCAGCCTTGCACACCGTCTGATAGTACATCGCGTGTCGCTCACGCCCGCCGGTCCGCTCAGCTTCCCCCAACTTGCTCTCGGCGAACACCCGCGCCAGGTCGTGCAACCGGTACCGCTCCGCCTCCGAGTCCCATTCCGCTAGGCTGTAGCATAGTAATTCACTCAGCTCGTCCTGCGCGCGGTCTGCCTCCAGCCCCCATACTGCCGCAGCCCCTCCCCGCTCGAACGTGCCGGGGAACACCGTCAGCATTGCCCACTGCCGTTGCAACCCCTCGCAAAGCAGGTCGTAGCTCAGGCTGAGCGACGCCTCGACCAATCCCAGCCGTGTCTGCCTATCCTCCAACCGCCGCAGGTACTCTGCGGGGCGCAGACCCTCCTGCCTGGCCAGGGCGCTGCCCGCCAGCCGCAGCGCCAGCGGCAGGTACCCGCATAGGCGCGCCATCTCGTCGGCACAGTCACCGATCCGCCCGGCGATGCGCAGCAGGAAGTTGCGTGCGTCTGGGGCAGGCAGCGTGTCCAGGTTGATTGGCCGCATCCCCGGCAGGGTGAAGCGCTGGCGCGAGGTCACCAGTAGCAGGCACGATGGAGGGGGGATCAGCGGCTCCACCTGCGCAGCATCGGCTGCGTTGTCCATCAGCAGCAAGGCGCGTTGGCCGTGCAACACCGAGCGATACAGCCCACCCAGTGCGGCCTCGCCTTCGGGCAGCCGCTCTGTGGGACGGTAGGCCCGCACCACGTGGATCATCGCCTGCCCCGGCGTCAGAGGCGCGGGGCTGGTGCCCATCAGATCCAGGTAGATCTGGGCATCCGGGTAGCGCGGTGTGATCTGCGCGGCCAGTTTGAGTGCCAGAGCCGTCTTGCCGATGCCCCCCATACCCCGCAGACCGGAGATGGTCACGCCGCCTTCCTCTATGGCCCCGTATAGCATGGCCAGTTCCTTCTCCCGCCCGGTAAAGTCGCCGGGTGGTGCGGGGAGCTGGTGCAACGATGTGGCCACAGCGGCCCCGGTCTCGTAGACGATCTTGGTGCCAACCGTGTCCCCTATGTGCACAAGGTCGCCCGCAGCCTGCACCTCAAGCTGGAGTAGAAACTGTTCTGCAATTGCGTCGCTGGGCTCCGCTCCGCCCGCGTAGCGCGCCTCGTGCTGGGCCTTGATCTCCAGCAGTCTCTCCACCGCGTAGGTCTCGACGTCGCTGTCGATCACGTCGTGGTGGAGTGGGCACATCAGCACCAGGTTGGCGAACCCGTGCCGCTCTTTATTGTGCTGCTCGGGGTCGTAGCGGGGGCCGCCCGGGCTATCTGCCTTGATGTGGCAGATGCGCCCCGTGACCTTGCCGCTGGCCTCGTCCACCAGGGGCAGGGCACACCCCGGGAACGCGCACCGGTTCCCCGATACTGCAAACAGCCTTTTGACGGTTGCTGCGCTTGGTCCAGCCATCAGTGCTCCAATCTCAGTGGATACCATCAGGTCGCCGTGCTATCCCCGATCCTCTCACTGGCGCTCAGTATGCCCTCGCTAACCCAAGAGGCACGCCCCCTCTGGACTCCCCCTCAGAGTTCCAGAGTTTCGGAGCCCTGAGCAACAGAGATCAGGGGGGAACGGGGGCTGCCACAACCCGAAAACCGAAGTCCCTGCTGCGATGGTTCGGACTGTACCCGAGGCGGCAGGCGCACCGCACGCTCCCGACTTCATTGAAGAAGGCGCCCCCACGCAACACACGGGCGATATGGTCACCTGTCTTCAGATCCTCCCGCCCGTCGCCGGGATCGTACGGATACCCAAAATCAGGCTTCGCAAAATTCCAGCCCCACAGGCTCCGCGTCCACTCCCACACGTTCCCGGCCATATCCGCGCAGCCGTAGGGGCTGTCACCATCGGGAGAGTACTGTCCCACCGGCGTTGGCTCGCGTGGGCCTGCCTCATGGGAGTTGCACTTATGGGGGTCCCATCTGTTCCCCCATGGCCACAGGCGACCGTCAGTCCCCCTGGCTGCCTTCTCCCACTCTGCCTCGCTTGGTAGGCGGTGTGTCTTGCCGGTCACCTGGGATAGCCAGTTGCAATAGGCTACAGCGCTATGCCAGGAGACGTAGACCACAGGATGATCTTCTTTACCCTCTGGGGGTTTCCTGCCTTTCCAATGCTTCGGCTGCCTGTGGCCGGTGGCCTGCACAAAGGCTGCGTACTGGGCATTGGTCACTGGCGTCTTGGCCAGGTAGTAATCGGGCAGGTATATGGTGTGCTGGGGTTGCTCTTCCTCATCAGCGTCTCTGTCCGTCCCAGGATCGCTACCCATCAGGAACTCACCGGCGGGGATGAGAACCATCTCCGGCTCCCAGGCAGGCCGACGCAGGCCGAGGGACTCAGCGCGTGCTCGTAATGCGCGGAGCAGCCGCTCATAGCCTGTCTCCCGAAAGAGGTCAACCCACTGCCAGCGCCTGAGACGATCGGGAGTCTCACACTCTTCCAAGCGGAGAGGGATCAAGAAGATAGTGCTCTCTGGCTGTTCATCAGCCACATCCAGAGCATACCTGATCTCCTTCTGGACGTAGCCGGCCTTCGTGATTGCCCTCCTGGAAAGGCAGATGATGACGGCATCTGAAGACCGCACGGCCTTTGGTATCTCCAGTTGCCAGTCCTGCCCCGGTAGCAGGTCTTCCTCATCCAGCCAGGGAGCAATACCATCGGAGCGCAGGCGACGGTAGAGGTCGCGCACTGCGGGCTTGTCGCCGGAAGCGTGGCAAAGAAACACCCTCAACTGGCGTGGCAGTCCCATAGAGGCGGCAGATAGGGGAGATGCAGTGTTGGCTGACACAGGCAGGGAACGCAGTTGCTCGGGGGAGAGTGTGAGGTTGAGTTGCCCAATCTGGATAGCGTAGTCACCCGCCGACTGCTTGGTGACAGTGGCAACGTTGTGGTCGCCGACCACGTTCAGTTCGGCAGGCTGGAGCAGAAGCTGCCGTGCAATCGCGCCGCTGGGCTCCGCTCCGCCAGCAAAGCGCGCCTCGTGCTGGGCCTTGATCTCCAGCAGTCTCTCCATCGTGTACTTCTCGGTGTCGCTGTCAATCACGTCGTGGTGCATCGGGCACATCAGCACCAGGTTGGCGAATCCGTGCCGCTCCTTTTCGTTCTGCCCGGCGTCGTAGCGCAGGCCGCCCGGACTATCTGCCTTGATGTGGCAAACGCGTCCCGTGACCTTGCCGCTGGCCTCATCCACCAGGGGCAGGGCACACCCCGGGAACGCGCACCGGTTCCCCGATACTGCAAACAGCCTCTTGACGGTCGCTACGCTTGGTCCAGCCATCCGTGCTCCGATCTCAGTGGATACCATCAGGTCGCCGTGCTGCTCCCGATACGTTCACTCGCGCTCAGTATCTCCTCGCCCACCCAAGGCGGCACAGACCCCTCTGGACTCCCCCACAAATTTCCGAGTTCCAGATTCCAGAGAGACCCGGGCTCAGAGACCGACGGGGGCCTCCACAACCCGAAAACCGATGAACCTGAAGCGGTCGAGCGGATCGCTCCAGTAGCGGGCGGCGCACCGGACGCGCCTGACTTCATTGAGAAAGGCGCCGCCACGCAGCACACGACCACCCTGCTCGCGTTCACTCGTCGTCCACTCCCAGACGTTGCCGGCCATATCCACGCATCCGTAGGGACTATCCCCCTGCGGCGAATACTTGCCCACCGGCGTCGTGGTGCCGATGCCGGCCTCCTTCCAGTTGCAGCACCCGTCCGCCCACTCACCCCATGGGTATTCCCGCCCGTCCGTACCCCGTGCCGCCTTCTCCCACTCCTCCTCGGTGGGCAAGAGCCCACCGGCCCACGTGGCGTAGGCTGCCGCGTCGTCCCAGGAGACGTAGGTCACAGGATGGTCGGCGATCTCCCTTGGCGGGGTCTTGCCCTTCCAATGCTCTGGTCGTTTGTGCCTCGTCTCAGCCACGAAGCGAGCGTACTCGGCGTTAGTGACGGGCGCCTTGTCAATCCAGAACTCGGGCAGTTCGACCTCTCTCTTGTCGTCGCCGTAGAGGAACCGGCCCGCTGGCACGCGCACCATCTCTTTGCCATCCTTGGGATTGCGCCAGCGGTCTCTGGCAGGCCAGAACGGATGCGTACCCAGATCGAGAGACGTGGCGGACCCGAACGGAAGCGTGGCCAGACCGAGAGACTCAGCACGCGCTCGTAATGCACGGAGCAGGCGCTCGTACCCCGGCCGCTGGAAAAGGTCAACCCACTGCCAACGCCTGAGGCGCTCGGGAGCCTCACATTCCTCCAAACGGAGAGGGATCAAAAAGATGGCACCCTCTGGCTGTTCGTCAGCCACATCCAGAGCGTACTTGATCTCCCTCTGGACGTAGCCAGCCTTCGTGATTGCTCTACTTGAAAGACAGATGATAACTGCATCTGAAGACCGCACAGCCTTGGGTATCTCTAGTGGCCAGTCTTGTCCGGGTAGCAGGTCTTCCTCATCCAGCCAGGGGGCAATACCATCAGAGCGCAGGCGACGGTAGAGGTCGCGCACTGCGGGCTTGTCGCCGGAAGCGTGGCAAAGGAAAACCTTCAACTGGCGTGGCAGTCCGGTAGAGGCGGCGGGTAGGGGAGATGCGGTGGGGGCTGACACAGGTGGGGGAGGTAGGGCGGACGCGGAGACAGGCGACACAAGCAGGGAACGCAGTTGCTCGAGGGATAGTGTGAGGTGGAGTTGCCCAATCTGGATGGCATAGTCACCGGCCGACTGCTTGTTGACGGTGGCGACGTTGTGGTCGCCGACCACGTTCACTTCGGCAAGCTGGTGCGGAGACTGTCGTGCAATCGCGTCGCTGGACTCCGCGCCGCCGGCGTAGCGCGCCTCGTGCCGGGCCTTGATCTCCAGCAGCCTCTCGACCGTGTACTTCTCGACATCGCTGTCAATCACGTCGTGGTGGAGTGGGCACATCAGTACCAGGTTGGCGAACCCGTGCCGCTCCTCTTCGCTCTGCCCGGCGTTGTACCGCGGGCCGTCCGGGCTATCCGCCTTGATGTGGCAGACGCGCCCCGTGACCTTGCCGCTAGCCTCATCCACCAGGGGCACGGCACACCCCGGGAACGCGCACCGGTTCCCCGATACCGCAAACAGCCTCTTGACGGTTGCTACACTTGGTCCAGCCATCAGTGCTCCAATCTCAGTGGATACTATCAGGTCGCCGTGCTGCTCCCAATCCGCTCACTTGCGCTCAGTATCTCCTCGCCCACTCAAGGGGGCACGGCCCCAACGAGCGTCCAGAGGGGGCACGCTCCCTCTGGACACCCCCACGGATTCCAGAACCCCGCGGCCCGAGTACCAGAGGTCAGAGGTGGATGGGGGCCGCCACAAGGCGAAAACCGTAGTCCCTATTCCAGTTGTACGGATAGTCCTTGTGGCGGTAGGCGCACCGGACCGACCTGACTCTACTGCTGAAGGCACCCCCACGCGACACACGGGGAACACGCCGACCTGCCCCCAGATTCTCCCGCCTATCCTCGGGTTCGTAGGGATAGCCCTTGTACGGGCTCCGTGTCCACTCCCACACGTTCCCGGCCATATCCGCGCAGCCGTAGGGGCTATCCCCCTGCGGCGAGTAGTGCCCCACCAGCGTAGTGCTTCCCTCGTTCATATTGAAATTGCACCGTCCCTCATCGGGAGGCTGATCCCCCCAGGGGTAGATGCGCCCATCTGTACCCCGTGCTGCCTTCTCCCACTCTGCCTCACTTGGTAGGCGATACACCTTGCCGGTCACCCGGGATAGCCAGTTGCAGTAGGCCACAGCATCTTGCCAGGAGACGTAGACCACAGGATGATCTTCTTCACTCTCTGGGGGTTTCCCGCTTTCCCAATGCTTGGGCTGATCGTAGCCGGTGGCGTCCACAAAGACAGCATACTGAGCGTTAGTCACCGGCGTCTTGGCGATGTGATAATCGGGCAGGTATAGGGTGTGCTGGGGTTGTTCGTCGTAAGAAGCACCTTCGTCCCTCGCAGGATCGCTGCCCATCAGGAACTCGCCGGCGGGGATGAGAATCATCTCCAGTTCCGAGGGGTGTGCACGCAGGCCGAGATGTTCAGCACGTGTTCGTAATGCACGGAGCAGGCGCTCGTACCCTGTCTTCCGAAAAAGGTCAAGCCACTGCCAGCGCCTAAGGCGCTCGGGAACCTCACATCCCTCCAAGCGGAGAGGGATCAAGAAGATAGCACCCTCTGCCTGTTTGCTGGCTACATCCAGAGCATCCTCGATCTCTTTCTGGACGTAACCAGCCTTCGTAATCGCCCTACGTGAAAGGCAGATGATGACCGCGTCTGAAGACCGCACGGCCTTTGGTATCTCCAGTTGCCAGTCTTGCCCGGGTAGCAGGTCTTCCTCATCCAGCCAGAGAGCAATGCCGTCGGAGCGCAGGCGACGGTAGAGGTCACGCACTGCGGGCTTGTCGCTGCGGGCGTGGCAGAGAAACACCCTCAACCGCCGTGGCAGTTCCGTAGAGGCGGCAGGTAGGGGAAATGCGGTGGGGGCTGACACAGGTAGGGCAGGTAGGGGGGATGCGGAGACGGCTGACACAGGCAGGGAACGCAGTTGGTCAGGGGACAGTGTGAGGTTGAGTTGGCCAATCTGAATGCCATAGTCGCCCGCCGACTGCTTGGTGACCGTGGCGACGTTATGGTCACCGACCACGTTGCCGTCACCGGTGATGGCGGCCAGCCGGGCGGCGAGGGTGGGGTCCTGTGCCAGGAGCTGCTTCAGGCGCTCAAGCAATTCGCCAAACTGGGGCAGAAATTGCCGCGCCACGTCGTCGCTGGGCTCCGCCCCGCCAGCGTAGAGCGCCTCGTGCTGGGCCTTGATCTCCAGCAGTTTCTCCACCGTATACTTATCAGGATCCCGGTCCACCCGGGCGTGGTGCGTCGGGCACAACAGCACGAGATTCCGGAACCCGTGCCGCTCCTCGTCCGTCTGTTGCGCGTCGTACCGCGGCCCATCAGGACTCTTGGCCTTGATGTGGCACACCTCACCCATAATGGAACCGCCGGCCTCGTCCACCAGCCGCTCCTCACACCCCGGAAACGCGCACCGGTTCCCCGATACTGCAAACAGCCTCTTGACGGTCGCTACGCTTGGTCCAGCCATCCGTGCTCCGATCTCAGTGGATACCATCAGGTCGCCGTGCTGTCCCCGATCCGCTCACTGGCGCTCAGTATCTCCTCGCCCACCCCAGGGGGCACAGGCTCAACGAGCGACCAGACGGGGCACGCCCCCTCTGGACCCCCCCCCAGCAACCAGCGGCCAGCAACCAACAGCCAGGAAGTCAGGATTCAGAAGGCGGGAGAGCCAAGGCCACCACCACCCGCAACCCCACATAGTCGGGGAAGTCGTCTGGCGTGAGCCTGATGCGGGCCGCGCAGCGGACGTATCTCTGACGGCAGTCCCACGCCCCCCCACGCAACACACCCGCGCGGCCTATCTCATACTCGCTGGCGGTCCACTCCCCGACGTTGCCCGCCATATCCGCACAGCCGCAGGGGCTGTCGCCGCCCGGCGAGTAGCGGCCCACCGGCGTGGTAGTGCCGATACCGCTCTCTTCAGCGTTGCATCGGGCAGCGTCGAACTCGTCCCCCCACGGGTAGATCCGCCCGTCAATCCCCCGTGCTGCCTTCTCCCACTCTTGCTCGGTGGGCAGCCTCCCCCCGGCCCACTCCGCGTAGGCCACGGCGTCGTCCCAGTCCACATACATTACCGGGTGGTCGCGCCACTCGCCAGTCGGAGTCCTGCCTTCCCAATGAATTGGTGGCATGTGCCCGGTGGCCGCCACGAAGCGGGCGTACTCGGCATTCGTCACCGGCGTGCGGGCGATGAAAAGGCCCTGCTCTATGCGCGCCACCTGCACCGGAAGGCCCTCAGATCCACCCATGATGAACGGCCCCGGCGGCACCCAGGCCATCCCCTCCGGCACAACCACCCCCGGCGGTGGCGGTGGAGGCCATTTTCCCTCCGCTAACAGGCCGTAGACGAAGCCGCGCACCTCCTCGTTGATACGCATCTTGGGCGCGCTCCCGTCCAGCAGTTTCGGCACCAGCCATTGGGCGACGAAGAACTCGCCGAGGCTCTTGTGCACGAAGTAATAGTTCCCCTCCCCGCCCCGGTTCAGGAACGAGCAGGTACGGATGTCGTGCTCGAAGTAGTCAATCTCGCGGGCCTTCGCCAGGCGGAAGTGGACGCGCACCCGCTCCGGCAGCTGTGAGTAGTGGATACTCAACTCCTCCCGCCGCAGCATCTCCAGCGCCAGTTCCTGCATAAAGAGCCGCTTGTCGGCGCGGGTGATCAGCGTACGGCCTTTCTCTTCGTCGCGCAGCAGCCACAGGTCGGTGTAGGCCTGGTACATCTGGGCCGCCGACGCGCGCACGTAGGGCTCAAAGTCAACCAGTTCGCGGTAGAACTCGTCGAGGGTGAAGGCGCGCACCAGGCCGCCGGTCTCAGTAGCACGTTCCCGCGCGGCGGGTGAGACGCGGGTGTGGGTCACCAGCACGCCGCCGGCCAGCCCCCGCGCCTTCACATTAGCCAACAGCGCCTCGATGTCATCCCGCGTCACCGTGCCCTCCCGGCAGACGACGACCACCGGGCGGACGAGAGGTGCTCTGGAGGTGCACACCAGGCGAACGCGGTCCTCTGCGGGCTGGCGATCCTGGCAGGTGAAGCCCATCACGGTCAGGAGGCCCTCAATGGTGTGGGCCAGGTCGTCGGCGGGGGTAGAGCCAGGCGGGGGTGGGAAGTGGCGGTTGCGGACGTCGGGGTAGGCATCGAGGAGGCGGGCCAGGTCGCCCCTGGACCAGATCGAGGCGACGTACCCACCTCTCTCGCTCGCCTTCCCGAACTTCTCCTGCAGGTCTTCGGTCGGGACCGTGCTGGTGATCAGCAGGTAACGACGCACGCCGTACTGGTCCATCACGTCCCGGTAGTTGGCGACCTCGTTGAAACCCACAGCCTTTCCGCTATGCGCGTGGTGTTTGCACTGGACCAGCGTCCTGTGCTCCTCGGTGATCCCGACCCGATCCGTGACCGTTTCGCTGACAATGAGGTCTTTGCCTCCCTCTGGTCCACGGGCGGACTGATGCACGATGGTGAAGCCCATCGCGCGCAAGAGGTCTTCGCAGAGGAGTTCGAAGTCTTTGCCTTCTTTGACCTGCCTGAAGTCAACTGGCATACGTTCATCTCCTATGAGGAGCCGTGGCTTCTTGCTGTCACGATACCCGTGCTCAGTTCTCACTCATCTACAAAACCACCCGCTTGTCTCCGACGCTCGCACTGGTGCTCAGTATCTCCACAACGGCAGCAGCCGTGCTTGGCATATGAGTAAGAACACCCAGAAGCCCATTAGAAGCCGGTAGAACCACTTATGAGCCTTGTGTACTGACAATATCTTGTGAAAACGCTCACGCTCAATAACATCCTTGCCATGTGTGAAGATGCCTAGGGGGAGACCCGAAGAAGCTCGTGCAGAATCGAGGCTCTCACGTAGGTTCTTCAGGTCGTTCTCTGCCAACTTGTTTTCTATTCCCTCAACTGCCCTGAGCACCTCGAAATAGGCAGAGACGTATGGAGTGGTTGACATTTCAGTGGCTAGACCCATCAAAGAGACGAGTATCGACAGGAAACAGATCGCAATTCCAGCCGAAGGATTCTCCGTGGACAGCAGAACGCCCTGGCTAAATCCAATTGTCAAGACTGCGCCATTGAAGTAGCCTACGAACTGGAGTATCTTGTAACGACACTCGATCCAATACCTTATCGTTCTTGCACCTTCCTCATACTGAAGTTTCAAGTATTCAAATGTCTCGTCACCCATGTCATCAGCTCCTTCTTACATTGTCTCAGGTAACACTTGAGGATGCCAAGAGGGCTGCTCGATCGCGCCTTATCTGAAGCGCAAAGCCCACTCCAAGTCCGACGGCAGGCAACCTTCCTACCTCAATCCGTATCTCCTCAGTGCTCTTGCTGCCTCGGTCAATGCCCTACCTCCGTGAATGCTCTTCCACCACGGCGATCTCTTCCTCCGTCAAGCCGTGCAACTCGTACACTGGCGCGTCAATCTGGGCGTCCAGCCGCCCGATAGTGCCCAGGGCCTCGATGGCACGAACGACGGTACAGCCCTGGGTGTGATCCATCATATGAATCCCCTCTCGTGAAGCGCCTCTTCAACACAAGAGCGGTACTTGTCATTGAATCTCCATTTGCCAGTTTGCGGATTCTTTTGGACGAGGTTCTCCTTATCCTGCCTTGAGTAGAATCTCTTGAGTTTACCTGCCAGAACCTTTCCCGGTTGCGCCGCGCCTTGTGTCTCGGGGAAGCAGTGGTCTCTGATTTCTGTGAGGGGGAGCTCTGTCTTGTCTGTCTCAATGAAGCACTGAAGGATCGCCAAGGCAAGGCGGTCTAGTCGCACAATATCAGCCCGGGTCCATGCCCGCTCAGTTGCGAGATCCTCCTCCCCGACAGGGGTGCCGGATAGTATTACTTGTTCCATCATCGCTCCCAGGTCAGTCGACCTGGCTAGAGTCGTTATGGACCCCCTTCTTATGTAGCACGTGCCTCTGTGCAGTCTGTCAATGTCTTTGTTTATCAGATGAGGCTTGTCCGCGCTCCATGGTATCGTTATGACCCCCACATACCGCTGGCCAAGCGGTTTCACAGCGTATGAGAAGTTGAACGGCGGGTCCACGTACTCGGCGACAATCTGCTGGAGACGTTCTTCTTGCAGAGCGCCCGGCTCTATTCCGATCGGCGTGCGTTCTGTATCGGTGACGCCCAGGAGAATGTAGGCATTTTCGGGACCCACAGAGTTGGCCATCGCAGACACGTCTTTTACGAACTCGGCTTTGCCCTCCTGGGTGTCAAGATCCCAGGGCTGCTGTTTGACATCAAGCTTTGGCCCTTCTGGTGCATAAATCAACTCATAGTGAGTGCGACTGCTTGGCATCTGATCCCTCCAGTTAGCTGTTCATATACCTTCTCGGAACCTCAAGCGCTGCACTAACGACGCAGCGGGTAAGCCAAGAGCAAGACAGCCCCTCAACAAAGCACCCGCCACACCTTGACGGCGGGCGGGCTCCATGCTACCATATCGTTGCCAGGGCGCTTCCGCCGTCCTTGTCATTGCCTCGGACTGGCTAGAGCCGGGAGGCGTTTTTTGTTGTATGCTTACAGTATAGTGCAACCTTGCACAGAAGTCAACACTTTGCGGCTGAGGTCCTGTCATAAATCGCTTGAGGGTGCAACTGGAGCAGTGTCGCGGCCATATGAGGGCTGGAACATGATCGCCAGGTGGGCAACAACCCTCGATCTCATCCAGAAAACCGTTCGCCAGGTGGGCCATCCAGAATTATGACAGGATGCCAGTTGGCAGGGCCTGACGCCCTGCCAATGTTTCATGAACTTGACAGAGTTGTTGCTCTCGACCTTGGCCGGCTTGTCCACGACGTTGGGCGGCCTGCTGAGCACCTTTGTACGCCAGCCCGGCCCGCGCTTCACGTCGCTGATGCTGGGTTTCTCTGCCGGGGTGATGATCCTGGTCTCGTTCGGCGAGTTGCTGCCGGGAGGAATCGAGGAAACCGGCTT
>Ga0315291_10005602_pt1 | contig 15734 bp, 11 predicted proteins | sample YL17G12_20_MG_FD_203070 | JGI IMG/M metagenome (GOLD analysis project Ga0315291, IMG submission 203070) | Sediment microbial communities from Yellowstone Lake, YNP, Wyoming, USA - YL17G12_20 | ecosystem: Environmental > Aquatic > Freshwater > Lake > Sediment | place: USA: Wyoming | collected...
TTATTTAAAAGAATTCATGTTCCGCTATAACCTGAAAGACTATAATCACCGTGTTCAGGCTCTGAGATCATACTGTTCGCTCAATTTCCACACACTTTGGGTCTAGTCCCTGATAGCAAATTAATTGATTAATAATTTAAAAAGTGCTATAATAATATGATACGAAAATAAAAATGAAACATCGCCCCGCTACATCAATGGGGCCCTCCATTGAAAGTCATTGGAATGACCTAGGCACCCTTGAGCGAGTTAAATTGATCCTACAGTATACGGATCATTTTTTGTCTCTGGGGTTAGTAACCCAGGAAGAGATAGAGGAGGTCGCGATGACATCTGAATCGGAATGGGAATATATAATAGACCGCGAAGAACAACCATTATTCCAGAATATAAATATCAAAAAGGAAATCGGTACACAGATGCTCAGAGATCAATTGAAAGCCGCGCTTGCCGCGGCTTTTTTGTAATTTAGCAATTCGCATTTCAGATTTCGCAATCTATTCCGCATTTGGTATTTTTAATTTTTGCATTTTTGGTCAAATTTAAATCAACATCGCATAAAACGGTGTGTTGTGGGATCTATGCCGCCACTTCTTAGAATCGCACTGCATTTAAAGAGTCCTTATCAGCCGAATACAGTTTATAAGCCAGCGATTCTAGGCAACATTTATTATAGTAAACGATTATCGGCCAGCCGTGGTGCTGGACGGACGTTTGGCATTTGGAACAGGCGCCATACAAGGTGCTCAAAATTGTTATTTGAAATATGACTCTTGCTCTAAGGTTGTCCTATGGGCATAAATGTCTATATTTTTAGGATCCTCTTTTTTAAGCCTAGCCGTCACACTCGCAAGGTCCGATACAAAACCCGTATCTGTTGCGAGCTTGCCCCTCTCTTTCTTGGTCAGTGCGCATAAAGTAGCTTCATAATGTGCATACTCCTCCTGAAGTTTTACAATATATTTATTGTCAGTTGATCCACTAAGCCTATATAGAATTTTTTTATAAAAGGCTTCAAATTTATTACTAAATTCAAGCCCCTTATCTCGCTTGGAGACCTCCATGGGCTTACCGAACTCGGCATCACCGGCCTTTTTAGCTAATTCGATTTCAGCTAGGGGTTTAGAGGAAACGGGGGGCACTTTCGTTCTATTATCGGGCGTTGGCAGAATTTCATGCTGATAAATAAATTTTGAAGAGGCTCTGCGGCTAAAATCTTTAAAATAACAATTGGTTTGCATATTGTTGTAAATTAATAAATCATTATATTATACCAAAAAAAGCGGGAAGGGTCAATAAATTTTCATCTAAAATAGATCAACCCAGGTTAGGAAGGAATTTATTATTATGACTGTTAGCTCGATTTTATACGAAATGCGCAATTAAATTTGAGGTTTCTTTTTATGCCACTCCGTCGCCTGCTCAAACGCATGGCCGACTCGAAGTATGTTACCTTCTTTAAACTGATTGCCGAGAATCTGCATGCCAATAGGAAGCCCGTTTTTGCTGAATCCGGCCGGAACAGAAAGCCCGGGAAGTCCGCAAATACCTGCTGGAACAGTAAGTGTATCAGCCGCGTACATTGCAAGCGGGTCTTCCATGCGTTCACCGATTTTAAATGCAGGGAAAGGGGAAGTCGGAGTAATAAGCGCGTCGCATTTTTCAAATACTTTTTCATATTCCTGTTTCATCAGAGCACGGACTTTCGCGGCTTTAAGGTAAAACGCGTCGTAATAGCCAGCAGACAGTGAATATGTACCGAGCATTATTGTACGTTTTACTTCATCTCCAAAGCCCTCTGATCTCGATTTTACATAGATGTCCAAAAGTTCTTTGGCGTCATCGGCTGTGCGGCCATATTTTACGCCATCGTACCGCGCCATGTTTGTGCTGGCCTCGGATTTCACCAATATATAATAGGCAGGAATTGCGTATTTGGTTAAAGGCAGATTTACATCAATCACTTTGGCGCCGAGTTTTTTAAGCACTTCTATACCTTTATATATAATATCTATCGTTTCCTGCTCAACGCCCTGCTCAAAATATTCTTTCGGAATACCGATAGTAACTCCTTTCAAATCTGATTTCAGGAATTTTGTGTAATCAGGAACAGGCTCGTCAGGCGTTGTGCTGTCGTTTTCCGATTTACCGGCAATAACATTCAAGACCAAAGCGGCATCTTCAACTGTTTTTGTCAGTGGCCCGATAGTATCAAATGAAGAAGCGTACGAAATAACTCCGTAACGCGGAACACGGCCGTAAGTTACTTTTAATCCAACACAGGAACAAAGACTCGCGGGCTGGCGGATACTTCCGCCGGTATCCGTGCCAATTGAGAATACTGTTTGATCCGCCGCAACGCTGGCGGCTGGACCGCCAGAGGAACCACCCGCAACCCTTTTTAAATCCCATGGATTTTTTGTAACGCCAAAATAACTTGTTTCCGAGCTGCTGCCCATGGCGAACTGATCGGTATTCGTCTTTCCTAAAAGTATAGTGCCAGCATTTTTTAATCTGACTGTGACATCGGCATCGTATGGCGGGGCAAAATTTTCCAGAATTTTTGAGCACGCGGTTGTTTTTATGCCAGCAGTGCTGATTATGTCCTTTAAATTCATCGGGATGCCCGCGAGCGGGTTTCCAAATTTTCCTTCTTTATCTATTTTTTCAGCCTGTTTAAGTGCTTCTTCTTTCGTGATTGTCACGAATGAATGTAGTTTGTCATCCGTTTTCTCTATGCGGTCCAGGTATGCCTGAGTGAGCTCAGCCGCACTGAACTTTTTTTTCTTTAATCCGTCATGTGATTCTTTGATTGTGAGGTTGATCATTTTTAATATTTACCGCAGGCGACAATGATCCCTTCGACTTCGCTCAGGACAAGCATTGTCGCCTACAGATTGTCAGTAAAATTAAAATACGCTTTTCACTTTAATCATATGATCTTGTATCTGTTGCGGTGTCTGCTTCAGGAGTTCGTCGGTATATCCGCATTTCTTCTCCTTGTCTGGAAATAACACATTTTTAAGACCAGTAATCTGAGCTATAGCTTCAACGTTATCCGTGTTTACCTCATCCAGCATTTTGGCATGCGATAATATATCGGAAAGCTGTTTGCTGAATTTTTCAGTCTCTTCATCGGTTAATTTGAGACGCGCGAGTTTGGCTATGTGTTTTACTTCTTCTTTGCTGAGTTTCATAAATTTACGAAATAACGACACAACGATACAACATTTTAGTCTCAAGTCGCAAGTATCAAGTCAGTTACTTCGTCGTATCGTTGAATCGTCGTATCGTTTATGATAAAATGGCATCAAGTAAAAAAGAAAAAGATGAACACGGCAAAAACTATTCATAATATAAGTGCGAATTTCTTTTTCATTTTAGCTTTTTTATATGTATTTTCCGCGCTGGCTTTAAGAAATGATTATAATCCCGATGTAATGATTTTTCTGATGCGGCTTCTTGATATCCCTTTCGCCTTGATCGCGCTTTTTTACGGGGGAAGCGGTTTATACCTCCAGATCAATGAAGGCAAGGAAGAAACTGCTTCCGCCTGGAGCATAATTATTTTTGCATTTTGCTTGATTCTTTTCGGAATTGTGGTGTTTGTGAATTTTGCATTTCCCTCGGTATTATAACCACGGATTTTCAGGACTATTGTATGGATTTATAGGATTAGACTGTTTTCTGGTGTACGGTTATTCAGGGTTTATTAATTATATGTTTTTCTGGAAAATTACCGTAAACAGATTGCCGCTATTCAGTCCAATCCAGTAAATCCGTGGTTATAATCCTGAAAATCCGTGGTCTTATTTCATAGCCTTATAATTCGGCGCGTCTTTTGTGATTATGATGTTGTGAGGATGGCTTTCGTATAAGCCGGCTGAGGTTATCTGTACGAATTTCGCTTTTTTCTGGAGCGTCTGGATATCCTTACTTCCTAGATATCCCATAGCTGATTTCAGTCCACCCACAAGCTGGAATATTTCATGTGCCACAGGACCTTTGTATACAATATGACCCTCAATGCCTTCAGGCACGTATTTAGATTCTTCCTTAACGTCAGATTGTCCGTATCTTTCTTTGCCACCCATGGACATAGCGCTCATTGACCCCATACCTCTGTACATTTTAAAGGTTTTTCCTTCGTGGTAAATTAGTTCGCCAGGGCTTTCTTTTGTTCCGGCAAACAGGCTGCCTATCATGACTGATGACGCGCCCGCGGCAATGGCTTTCGCGACATCCCCTGAATATTTTATTCCTCCATCAGCGATAACAGGCATATTGAATTTTTTCGCTTCTTTGGCGCAATTCATAATCGCTGAGAACTGTGGTGCGCCTACACCTGTTACTACGCGAGTTGTACAGATTGAGCCTGGTCCAATTCCAACTTTTATTGCGTCGGTCCCTGCTTTGACCAGATCTTTCACAGCGTCAGGCGTCGCGATATTCCCACCGATAACATCGATATTTTTATAATTCTTTTTTATATATTTGATTGTTTCGATAACACCTTTTGAATGCCCATGGGCGGTATCGACAACAATCACATCAACGCCTGCCTTTACTAGTTTTTCGATCCTTTCTTCCATATTTCCCGCTGGGCCGACCGCAGCACCGACCCTAAGCCTTTTATCTTTGTCTTTGCAGCTTTCAGGGTATTGCTTATTTTTTTCAATATCCTTTCTTGTGACAAGGGACCTAAGCCTCATATCTTTTTTATTGTTTACGATAATCAGTTTGCTGTGCTTGCTTTCCTCAAGTATGTCATTAGCTTTGCTTAACGTTATGCCTTCATAAGCAACAAGCAGGTTTTCAGCTTTGGTCATTCTGTCCTTAACCTTAAATTTGCTATGCTTGTGATAAAAATAATCATTTGCGGTCACTAATCCTAAAAGTCTCCCACCCACCTTGCCGGTGTCGGTAATCGGAACAGCTTTATAACCGTATTTTTCCCTTATCCTGTAAATATCTTCAATAGTATCAGTTGGTTTCGCGCAAATCGGAGTGGCTATAAATCCATTTTCGAATCTTTTTACGCGCATAACTTCTTCCGCCTGGCTGTCAGGGTCCATATTTTTATGGATTATCCCGATCCCTCCGTACAACGCAAGTTCTATAGCAAGGTCATGCTCGGTAACCGTATCCATTGCAGCACTTATAAGCGGTATATTCAAATTTATATTGCGTGTCAGCTTTGTCCTGACATCAGTCTGTTTTGGCAGGACATCTGAATACTCCGGAAGGAGTAACACGTCATCAAATGTAAGATGTAGGTTAATATCGTTTTTTGGCATTTTATTGTTAAATTAAAATTATATAAAACGATGTAACGAAACGACGACACAACGACACGACTTTTATATGTCATATCGTTGTTTCGTCATATCGTCATTTCGTTATTGTAAAAAGATATTTTCTATTATTTTACTTAAAATTCAGAAAAAGTCAAATGATTTTTGACCATGATTTTCTTAATTACTCTGATTATCAGGATAATTTCTTACTTTTTTCTGGCAATAGCGATTCCTCCGATAAGACTTGAAAATATCAAAAGAAGAAAAGCAGGTGATCCTGTTTGGGCGAGTTGCAGAGGTTGCGACGATAAACCACCTGAGCCGCTGGAAGTCGGAGCGCTTCCCCCTGTGACATCTTCCATAGTCACCCTAGGCCCCATATAAGTCCTGCTATAGATTGTGCCAGTTGGTTCGGCAGGTGAAGCCGAGCCAGCGGAAGTATCCGTAGCTTCTGTATCAGTTGAAGAAGTATCGGGACTAACAGAGCTTTCAGATGTTCCGCTAGTTTCAGCAGGGGCTGAAGGCCCGCTTAAAGCTGGCGGGTTTGCCATTTGTTCTGAGGTCTGGAAATACTGCGCGTAATAAGTTATTGTCTGGCCAGCGATTAATGTCTGAGGATTATCAGAACGGATCATATGATAAGGATATCTAATTTCTTTTTTGAGAACCTCTAAAAAATATACACCTGCAGGAAAAGAGAATTTTTCGCCACTGGAACCATTTCTTACAAGCTGGCCACTGTTGGTTGTCCCCTGATACAGATACCAGTTGCCTATATAAGGCTTGTTATTTTCGTCATACACATTGATGATTATTGTTCCCTGATTATTCACCTCAGCCGTAAAAGCTGAAGCAGGAAAGGCAAATAGCAGAAAGATTATCAGAATCATATATTTAAGCGGTTTCATATTTTTTAGGTTATGTGCTAGGAGGATTATTTTAACTTTTAATAAGTTTAAAGCAAATATATTTTTAACCACGGATTAACAGGATTTGCGGAATTGGTCTATTTGTCTGGTTGATGAGTTCAGTTCTATAATTATTATTCTAAATTATTTTTGAGTACAGTTTCACATCATGCATATCAATCCTTTAATCCAATAAATCCTTTAATCAAGGTTAAAAAAGTGATTTGGCAATTGACAACGCAGTTATGTTAAAATAACTAAGATTTAATTATAGACAAAATGACCAAAGAACCTAAAAAATTATTCAGTTTTTTTTATTCGGCAAAAGCGCTATATATAGGTTTGCCCGTTATAGCCGTCGCCATTTTTTTCCTTTTGTACAATTTTTTACCTTTACCCGATATATCTGACGGTTATTTGCCTGATGAAGTCAGAAAAGTCACTTACAATGCGCCTCTTACCATACATTTCAGCCAGCCGATGAATAAGTTGAGCGTTGAAGCGAATTTTTCAGTTAATCCTAAACTCGATGGTGAATTTAAATGGGTAGATTATAAGACTTTGGAATATATCCCCAAAACCGCACTTAATATCGATGACGAATATCGCGTAACGATAGGCGCAAAAGCGAAAAGCCTGTACCTTAAATCCATGGGGGCGGATTTTGTTTTGCGTTTTGTCGTGACTGGCCCTCCGTATGTTAAATTTATCTCACCTTATCCGTATACCGGTAAGACTAAGGGGCAGAGGCCACAATGGATGGAGGGGCAAACAATTGGGGGAACAATCGATGGAACAATCGATGGAACAATTGATATGTCAGAAAATCAGAACGCTGATGATATGGAATCCGTTTTAGCGTCAAAAGAACAGCAACTTATTATAATTCCGAAAGACCAGAAAATAACTATAATGTTCGACAGGCCGATGCGCGAACTTACGACCATCGACGAAAGCGCTTCGAGCCAGAACATCCCTGAACTTGAAATAACGCCTTCGGTAAAAGGTTCTTATCGATGGATCGGCACAACGGCTTTCCAGTTCATACCCGATGAATGGGTGATGGGGACGACTTACACCATCAAACTTCAGAAAGGCATAACAGCTTTGGATGGCGGACAGACTGAGGGAGAAACCGTATGGCAGCTCACCACGGATTCTCCGAAGATCGTAAGCAGCAGCCCGAGCAGTGCGTATGACGCGTTCGGTGTTAATGATAATATCACTCTCGTATTTAATCAGCCGATGGATCTGGATTACATCAAGCCGGGCAATAACGTGCTTCTGTACCCCAGCAACGATACCGATGCGGAAAAAAATCCAAAGCAGGACGGGTTCTTTAACACTGAAGTAGTTTTTGGGAAGACCGAAGACGGAAAGACAGATAATAAGATCCTCGTATTCAAACCGGAATTCCCATATCTTTATGACCACTTTTACAAGCTTGTTATAAAATCCGGACTTGAAGGCGCGGCATATAAGCAGGGCGGGGGTTACGGAGACCGCTTTATGGAGGAAGATGTGACCATAAATTTCCGCACAACCAAAAAGCCTGATATCGTAAGCTACAAACCGGCAAACGGAGACCAGAATTATGGCGAAAATTATATAACAATAGATTTCGCCTCACCGATGACAAAAGAGCTCATAGCGGGTCTATATTCAATAAATCCGAAACCCGATAAGGAGCCGGATGTTTCAGTCTATCAGATTAACGACGCGACAAAAGGGAACCTATGGGAAGCTAATATAATATATGATCTAGAACCGAGCAAAAACTACACCTTTGAATTCAAAGGGCCGTTTAAGGACACTTTCGGAAACATTTCCAGTAAAGGATTTAAAACTTCATTTAAGACAGCGCCGAAAAAACCGTTTTTAAGCCTGCTAATCCAGGATAGTTTCGGGCTCTTTATGAACGGACTTGGGCCAATTTATACCATTAAGAGCATCAATGTAAACACGGTCGACGTTAAATATTGCGCTTTGTCTGAACAGGAATTTTTTGAGGTTAATAAAAAATATGGATGGTACCAGTATCACTGTGCTGAACCGGAGAAGAAAACAATTGAAGTGAAAAGCAAATTAAATTCCATGAATTTCTTTGACCTTGATCTAAGGGATATATTTAACAAAGAATTTGATAATGGGATTTATTTCTTTGAAGTGAGTTCAAGACAATATATTGATGAAAATAAACAGCCATACCGTTTTTACCAGACATTTTTTATTAGCGACACAAATCTTACTCTTAAAAAGTCAGGGCAGGACCTTCTTGTATGGGCAACAGATTTAAAAACCGGCAAACCTGTATCCAGGATGGATATCAAAATAATATCGTATCAAGGCAAAGAACTGCAGAGCGGAGTAACTGACGGCGATGGTTTATATAAAATATCCAAAGAGCTAAGCGACAACGTATATGTAATAGGCACAAAAACACTAGAAAATGAAAACCGATGGAGCATGGTAAATCAATACTGGAGCAATGGCATCCAAACATGGGAATATGGCCTTAATGGTGAATGGGTAGGATTAAATGAGCCTCGTATATATATTTACACTGAGCGCCCGCTTTACAGGCCAGGAGATGAGGTTTTTTATAAAGGTATATACCGTATGGACAGCGACGCAAAATTAACACTGCCTGCAGATAAAAAAGTCCGCGTGGCGCTTGAGGATCCCGAATATAATGAGATAAGTTCCGGGGATATCAAAATTCTTTCCGACGGTTCTTTCAGCGGTTCATTCAAGCTTGCCGAGAATGCCAGGCTTGGACAATATAACTTATATGCGGAAACGACAGGACATCAAAATCCTCAAAGATTTTACACATATTTCTTTACTGAAGAATACAAAAAGCCGAAATTCAAGGTCGAAGTTTTAGAGTCAGAAACGGATTATATTCACGGTGATAGCGTTTCTATGGATGTGATGGCAAATTATTATTTCGGCGGAGCCATTCAGGGCGGTAAGGTTACCTGGACATTAATGAGGGAACCGTATATTTTCACCAAATATAAGGGTGAGGATTATTATTCATTTGGCGCTTGGAGAGGATTTGAATGTTATTGGGGCTATTGCAGTTCCTCGACGGAAATAGTAACTGAAGGAGAAGATGTATTGGACCAGAATGGCAAATTTCATTTAATTCTGCCAAAAGACGAAAAAGCTGAAAAAGGACAAAGTTACATGTATACGCTTAATGCCATGATCACAAATAAAGATGGCGAAACTGTAAGCAAAAGAGAGTCATTTATTGTGCATCAGGGCACTTATTACATCGGCCTTAGCCTGAAAAATTATATCGTTGAACCTGGCAATAAGCTTCAGCTTAAAGTCATAACCGTTTCATCAACTGACGCAAAAATCGTTTCCGATAAAAAAATATCGCTCGAACTTTATCAGGAAAAATGGAACACGGTTAAAAAACAGGGCGTTGACGGGAATTTTTATGATGAGAGCGTGCGCGAACTCGTTTTCGTGAAAAAGCAGTCTGTGACTTCATCATCCGAACCTGTTGAAGCTGAAATCAATCTCGATGAAAATATGGAAGGCGGAAGTTATGTTCTGCAGGCAAAAGCTTCGGAGGGCGGAAATGAGATACTTTCCGAGGCGAATTTTTATGTTTCATCAACCGAATGGGTAAACTGGGGCTCATCTAACAACAGCAGGATGGAGCTTGTGCCAGATCAGCCGGAATATATTGTCGGCGGAAAAGCGAAGGTACTTATAAAATCTCCATATGGCACAGAAAAGGAACCCGTTAAGGCATTGGTGACATATGAGCGCGCGGGTATCCAGCATTATGAGATAATAGATATTAAATCAAATTCGGATACCATTGAAATCCCGATTACTGAAAACATGGCGCCTAATGTCTATGTGTCGGTAATGGTTATCAAAGGAACAGGTGAAAATTTTGACGCTTTTATGGCAAATGACAGCAAGGTAAGATTGCTTGAGCGTCAGAAATCGCTGAATTCTGATATCAATAAACTTGAATCTGAAATAAACGATTTGAAATCGTCAACGGATGAGACTTCTGCAAACAGAAACAAAATCCTGATTTCCAAAAAAGAACTCGAACTCGCCGCGCTAAAAAAAGAATTAGATGATGTGAACGGCTTATTGGATAAAGCCAAAAACGTAACCTCAGATACTATTGATTACAGTTTAATAAAGCCTGACTTTAAGCTTGGCATAATAAATTTGCCTGTAAATATAAGGGAGCATAAGATATATATCGACCTTAAAACCACTAAACCAAGCTACGAGGTGGGTGAAAAAGCCACGATTGAGATACACACTCTAGATTACCAGAATCGCTCCATTCCTGCGAATGTGTCTTTAGCGGTTGTGGATGAAAGCTTACTCGCCTTAGTTGCCAACCAAAAAGTCGATCCTCTTAATTATTTTTTCGGCCAGCGCGCGCTTCAGGTCAGTACTTCCGCGAGCCTGACCCTGCACATGGACAGGGCGAACATCAAATCCCAGCAGGGCGCGAAAGGCGGTGACGGAGGCGGTTCAGAATTATTTGAAAAAAAGAGGGGTGAATTTAAAGACACCGCCTACTTTAATCCTTTAGTCAAAACCGACGCCGGCGGTTACGCAAAAATTGAATTTGAACCGCCTGATAACCTTACGACATGGCAGATATGGGCTGTTGCTTCTGCAAAGGAAGATGATTTTGGGATGGCGACACAGGATTTTGTGGTCAAAAAGCCGCTTGCAGTTACTTCCATACTACCAAGATTCGTCATTAGCGGCGACTCCCTTACTATCGGCGCGCTTGTTCATAATCAATCCGGTAAAGATCTGGAAACCACGATCAGCGTTAAAGCAACTGGCCTAACCATAAAAGGTAGTGCTAAAAAAAGCCTGTTTATAAGAAATGGAGGAAGCGAACGCGCGGATTTCCAGGCTGAAATGGATCCAATAAATTTTGACACAAACGCTTCTGTGGAGTTCTCCGCGAGCGATGGCAATAAGCTTTCCGATACAGTTGTTTATACTTTGCCGGTAAAAACTTTCGCTTACCCCGAGGTTGTGGCAATTAACGGAACAGTGGATACCACGCAGACTGAAAAAATCCGGATACCTAAAGACATTGAACCGGATATGGGCGGGCTTGATATAAAAGTCGGAGGCAGTATACTTACGAAATTTATAAAACAGTTTAAAGCCCTTGCGGATTATCCGTATGGATGCGCTGAGCAGATAACAAGCCAGATTTTGCCCACATTAGTTTTGTTTAACCAGTCTTTAAAAAATACCGAAACCGATTTATTTAAGTTAATCAATTCCGACAAAGAAAAGAGCAAGAAGATCATTGAGGATGTTTTGCAGAAGCTTTCCAAATTCCAGCAATTTGATGGGGGCTATGGTTTCTGGGAAGGGGATTCATATAGCAACCCGATTCTGACTTCATATATATTGTATTCCCAGCGATTGGCATCACTATCTGGCTTTACCATCAGCGACAATAGCTTCGATCTCGCCATACAGTATTTATGGCAACGCCTGAATTCCAAAGATGATCGGTATAAATTAAGTTCAGATGAGCGGGCATTTATATTGTGGGTTTTAAGCGAATCTAGCCAGAATGACACAGGCATGACCCTATCGCTTTTCGAGAAAAGGAGTGAAATGTCTTTATACGCCCAAGGGCTGATGCTGATGAATTTAGAAAACCTGGTAAATTCAGGCCAAAAAAGCGTTGAACCATTTATAGAAAAACTGAAATCCGAAATCGTCTCGAAACAGATATCCGAAGACAGGACCGTGCATTTTGAGGAAGTCTCAAATTCATGGTGGGATCTTAATACCAACAGGCGCACAAATGCGATAATCCTTATGGCTTTAAACAGGGATGACCCTAAAAACCCGATTCTGCCGAAAATGGTTAATTATTTTGTTGCGACAAAGGATCAAAGTTACATCATAAACACTCAGGAAACCGCATGGATTCTGATGTCTTTGCTCGAATACGCGCAAAGCCAGGAAATCCTTAATGCCGATTTTTCATTTAGCACGATAGTGAACAGGAAAGAGATCATCAAAGGCACGATAAACTCAAAGAACCTTGAGCAAATTTTTGAAAAAGAGCTTGCCTTAAATCAGCTTTTATCCGTTGAAAACATCAATGAAATAACTTTCCAGAAAGACGGAAAAGGGCAAATGAATTATGATATGGAACTTAAATATTATCTCCCGAATGAGGTTATCTGGCCAATGGAAAAAGGCTTCTTCGTTTCAAGGAACTATTATGAGTTTAATACGACTGAAAAGAATAAAGTGGCGAAGGATATAAAATCAGGCGAGATCTACCGCGGAGAACTGAATATTATCGTTCCTGAGGACATGTATTATGCAGTCGTTGAGGAGCGTTTGCCAGCAGGATTTGAGGCCATCAACTTCAACCTCGAAACCACAGGCGCGAGCCTGCAATACAAACTGCAGGAACAGACAAAGCCCAAAGAAGGGGAATATTATTGGTACGACAATCCGCTTTGGTACTTCAACCATACTGAGATGCGCGACGACCGCGTGCTTCTTTTCGCCGATTATCTGCCGCGTGGCGTATACACCTACAACTTCCTCGTCCGCGCAGGCCTGCCCGGTAAATACCATCATCTTCCTGCATCCGCATATGAAATGTATTTCCCTGAAGTGTTCGGAAGGACTGGTGGGGAGTTTACGGAGGTGAAGGAGTAATACATTTCGCATTTCGCATTTCTGATTTCGCATTTTGGATAAACTGTAGTTAATTGAAATAATTTTCAGGGTGCACATTATATTATCAAACCCAAAACAAAAGTTTATTAGATGTAATAAATTATATTCTAAGATATGAAGCATAAACTATTACGCCCAGATCAAATAATAACATTAAGAGATTATCCTTTATTCAATGAACATATTCTTAGAATATATTTTAGAATTTTTGCGAAAAATCAAGGCAAAATTTTACCACCCTGTCCAGTAATACATAAATCTTTTGGAGCCCCTTTTATAAATAAAAAAAATATTAAATCTAAAAAATACAATACGCTCTTAAAAAAATTTTTAGATAATTGTCCTCATGCAGAATATTTTCTTCTAGACGGAAGTCATAAGACTACTGCTGCCACTTTGTCCCATAAATTAATTCCTGTTGTTGTCATCGAACAAGACAAAGATTTTAAGGAAGCAAAGAAATTAATTAAGATTGGTGAGTTTTTTGGCTGGTATTCAGTAGAAAATTCAATTAAAGAAGCTCTTCATGTATTGGCTAAACATCATTTTGGAACTAATAAATTTTTAACCGCAGAAGATAAAGCAAAATTGATGGTTAAAAATAAAAATGTTCCAAATTATATGATCTCTTTTTTTAAAAAACATAATAGATAAGTGTACTCTGAAAATTACTCTCGCCAGCCCTTCGGGTCGTTGCACTCTGGCTCGGCCTTCGCATCGCCTAACAACTTATTTTCCATTCGAAGTTTTTTATAGGTAAATAATCAATCGGGAAATCTAGGTATGTACATTAGCGCTAAAGTATATTTTAATGTAACCCACATTAATTTTTTTTAACCATTTAAATTATGAGCAGGGCGAATTTTAATCTGAGGGGGCGTGAGTTATCAGCTGACTTTGAACATACCTCAATACCTACTAGGTTTGCATTAGGCGCGCGGATAAAAGATCTTCGGGTAGAAGATATTGAGGAAGATTTTGAGATATATGATGTGTTCGATGCCATTACTGGAGAAAAAGTGGAATGCACGGAGGAAATTAGGCGTTTGGTTATGGAATTATTCCTTCAGGAATTAAAAGAGGGAGATAAGCTCGCTGAACAATGGCAAGCTGAACAAAGAGAATAGTATTGCATAAAATCATTACCTAACTACTTATGTTATTTTTTAAAGTATCAGTTGACTAGTGAACAAATGTTTACTAAAATAATGTTGTACGATTTAAGATGTATGTTTATGACCAATAATATATTTGAACAGATTAAAAAAATTAATGAATATGGGCAGGAATTTTGGAGCGCCCGGGATTTATATAAATTGCTTGGCTATACTGAGTATGGCAAATTTTTGCCTGCTATTGAGAGAGCAAAGAACGCTTGCCAAAATAGCAATCAAGCAGTATCAGACCATTTCGCCGGCGTGAGCGATATGGTCAAAATTGGGTCAGAGGCAGAACGTGAAATCGATGATTATAATCTTTCGCGGTATGCGTGTTATTTGATTGCTCAAAATGGTGATCCGAGAAAGGAGGAAATAGCGCTTGCCCAGACTTATTTTGCTATCCAAACCAGAAAACAGGAAATCAGTGAGCAGTTAATTGAAGACGGGAAGCGTGTTTATTTGCGAGATGAAATGAAAGGGCATAACAAGAATCTTGTTAAAGCGGCCAAAGAGGCTGGGGTAATCAATTACGCTAACTTTCAGGATTATAGTTATATGGGTCTTTATGGCGGATTAAGGCAAAAAGATATTCATGCCAGAAAACGCCTCAGGGAAAAGGAGGCGATTTTAGATCACATGGGAAGTGAAGAGCTTGCGGCAAATCTTTTCCGCGCCACTCAGGCAGAGGCAAAACTTCGACGTGAAAATATTCAAGGTGAGCAAAATGCAAACGATACTCATTATGAAGTGGGCAAAAAAGTCCGGGTAACAATAAAGGAAATCGGAGGAACTATGCCGGAGCAATTACCCACACCTGAAAATATTAAAGAATCCAAGAGGCGTATCAGGCAGTCAGGTAAAAATTCTTTACCAAGGAGTAAATAAAATGCATGATTATTAATCCATTTGTCCCTTTTCTGCCTTTGTATTAAACTTTGAGCTAGATTTCAATTAATTTATTTTTTTAATAAAAAAATTATGCCAGATAGATTTACAGAAGTTACTACTAAAAGCTGGGGTTCCAGGGTAATGAGTTCATTTATGGGTGTTGTAATCGGTTTTGTAATGTTTATAGTATCTTTCGGAGTTTTGTACTGGAATGAAGGAAGAGTGGATATGTCGAAAATCGCGGAGAAAGCTACTGAAATAACATCGACTACTGTCGCGCCAGTAACTTCTGATAAACAGCTAATTTCATCAACAGGAGTTTTAAAGTCCGAGGAAAAAATCGGTGATAATTATTTAAAGGAAGGTGATTATATTTCTATAAAAAGAAATGTAGAAATGTATGCATGGGAAGAGGAAAAGAAAGATAAGACTAAAACCAACGTCGGTGGTTCAGAAACCACAGAGACTACTTATACATATAAAAAAGAATGGACAAGTAGCCCTGAAGATTCAGCAGATTTTCGTATTTCAGAAGGGCATACAAACCCGCCAATGGCATTAGATGAAAATACGGTAAGCGTAAAAAATGCTGAGCTTGGGATTTATAGTGTGGATATGAGCCAAGTCAAATTACCTGAATACAGAGATATTAAATTAAATAATGATAACGTTGTACTGGCTGATGATCTCAAATTGGCCAATGAACAGTATTTATTTAAGGGTACTGGCACAATAGGCAGTCA
>Ga0315291_10005607_pt1 | contig 15716 bp, 15 predicted proteins | sample YL17G12_20_MG_FD_203070 | JGI IMG/M metagenome (GOLD analysis project Ga0315291, IMG submission 203070) | Sediment microbial communities from Yellowstone Lake, YNP, Wyoming, USA - YL17G12_20 | ecosystem: Environmental > Aquatic > Freshwater > Lake > Sediment | place: USA: Wyoming | collected...
ACCTTCATCCCAGCTACGAATCATCCATGTCGTTGCTACTCTCCAGCGAATTGTTGAGGCACACAGCCAATGTGGGGATGCGCGTGCTGGGTCACTACGGAGAATTGGACCAGGACTCCAAATGGGCTGTCTCTAAAGCCAGGATAATGCGCACGTATCTGAGTTGCATCTCCATAGGAGTCGGCGGTGGCACAAACGAGATTCAACGCAATATCGTCGCAATGAGAGGATTGGGACTGCCCCGGCAACAGTAGCTACTGATAAAACCGGTGTCTCGTGGCTTTGCAGGGGGGGGATATGGATTTCAGGTTCAGCCCACAGGAAGAGGCATTTCGGCAGGAAGTCGATGACTTCATAAAGAAAGAACTCCCCTCAAATTGGGTGGAGGAAAGCCTTTACTGGCCCGGAGGATACGGCACTATCCCCGACTTCGAAGGGCTAAGCCCTGCTGGGGAGCGATTCAGGCTTAGGTTAGCGGAAAAAGGCTGGCTCGCCATCTCCCTGCCTAAGGAATACGGTGGCTCAGGGCGCTCCCATATCGAACAGGCTATCTTCCATGAACGGTTGAGCTATCAAAGAGCGCCTGGACCCGGAGTAGCCACGTTAATCTCGGCACCGACTATCCTTCAATTCGGCAGCGATGAGGCGAAGAGGGAATGGTTGCCCAGAATCGCCAGGGGAGATATAAGGTTCTGGCTCGCCTACAGCGAGCCGAACGCTGGCTCCGACATGGCAGCGATTCAAACGCGCGCTGTGGAGGATGGCGAAGACCTTGTAATTGATGGGCAGAAGACCTGGAGCAGCGGCGCCCATGTATCGGACTATGCCTGGATGTTAGTCAGGACAGACCCTGCTCGTCCTGCTCACAAAGGTATCTCTCTAATTATAGTGGATAACAAGTCAGAGGGTATCACCATTCGCCCGCTGATAAATATTTGCGGCTTCCATTCCTTTAACGAGGTGTTCTTCGACAGAGTAAGGGTACCCAAAAAGAACATCATCGGAGAGAGGAACAGAGGCTGGTATTACGCCATGGCAGCCCTGGATTTCGAAAGGCTGGTAGTCCCCATAGGTGGATTCAAAAGAACCTTCGAAGAATTGCTTGAGTGGGTCAAGGAGTCAAAGCGCAGCGACAGCCCCGTGATACAGAACAAACTGGCTGAACTTGCAATAGATATAGATGTGGCGTACATGTTCTTCTGGCAAACAGCCTGGATGCTCGACCGTGGGCTTATGCCGAATATTGAGGCATCCGTACTGAAGCTGGTTGCAACTGAATTGAGCCGAAAACTAGCGAACACAGCGGTGGATGTTATGGGACATTACGGCGAACTGGAGGGGGGCGCAAAATGGGCTCCGCTGCATGGCAGGATGTGCACAGGCTATCTCGATTGTATCTCAGCCCTTGTTGGCGCTGGCACTTCCGAGATTCAGCGGAATATCATTGCCATGAGAGGGCTGGGGTTTCCATGGGCGTAGCTAAGCGTATATTGCACACACGGCTTTGTAGATATTCATTCTTCTAACAGGAGGAGCAAGATGGACTTCGGTTTGAGTGAAGAACAGGAGATGTTGAGGACATCAGCGCGCGACTTTTTGCATAAAGAGTGCCCCAAGCAACTGGTGAAGCAACTCGACGAGAGCGAAAAGGGCTATTCGCCGGATTTATGGGAGAAGATGGCAGGCCTAGGATGGATGGGATTGCCGTTTCCTGAGAAATACGGCGGTGGTGGAGGCAGTTTTCTGGACCTGGTGGTCCTGCTGGATGCTATGGGATATAACGTAGTGCCCGGACCTTTCTTTTCTACCGTAGTCCTCGGTGGCTTGGCAATATTATCGTCGGGGAACGAAGAGCAAAAAAAGGAATTTTTATCCCGAATAGCCACAGGCAAGCTAATCCTAACCCTGGCATTGACCGAACCCAGCGCCAGATACGACGCAGCTTCAATCAAAACCACAGCAGTTGCTCACAATGGCAACCACATTATCAACGGCATGAAGCTCTTCGTCCCGGATGCCAATGTGGCTGACTACCTCCTGTGTGTAGCCAGGACAAAGACTACCGGCAAGCCCGAAAACGGAATCACGGTTTTCCTGGTTGATTCCAAAAGCCCGGGAGTCAAATGCACCCTCTTGAAAACCCTGGCTCGCGATAAGCAGTGCGAGGTTGTCTTCGACAAGGTAAGCGTGCCCAAGAATAACATCCTGGGCGGGCTGAACCATGGCTGGCAGGTTGTACAAGATGTCCTTCAGAAGGCTAAAGTAGCCAAGTGCGCTGAGATGGTCGGCGGCGCACAGGCTGCACTGGACATGGCTATCGCCTATGCCAAGGAAAGGGTGCAATTCAACCGACCCATAGGCAGTTTCCAGGCTATCCAGCATTACTGCGCCAACATGGTGAGCGATGTTGACGGCTCGCGTTTCGTCACCTACAAGGCAGCCTGGAAGGTCTCCGAAGGTCTCCCAGCCGCCTTCGATGTGGCTGTAGCCAAAGCCTGGACCGGCAGCGCCTACGGACGCGTGACCCTGATGGGGCATCAGATATTCGGCGCCGTGGGCTTCACCATGGACCACGACATGCACCTTTACTACAGGCGGGCAAAGGCTGGCGATATAATGTTCGGCGACAGCGCCTTTCAACGCAAAATTGTAGCGCAAGAGCTCGGGCTTTAGAGTGTAGATTCAAAGCAGGAGGTGGCTGATGAAAGACAGAAGGGTAGCTATCCTGGGCGGCGGACTTTATCGTCCTGACAGGGTGCGCTATGACAATGCTGAGGAAGGCGTTGCTATGGCGTATCGGAGCATGCTCAACGATTTCCCCAATCTGGACCCGCAAGAGATACAGTTCGTGCAATCAAGCTATTTCAGCGACCACCTGAATCAACAGCTATGTATGGCATGGATTGTTCAGGACTACCTCGGACTGCACAGAAAAGGCGGCTACAGGGTTGAGGCAGGAGGCAGCACCCCTCTCGACGCGATAATCAACGCCTATTTCCTTATCAAGTCAGGTCAGTTCGACCTCATATTAGTGGCAGGTTGGGAATGGATGTCAGAAGTGGACACCGCAACTACTAACGAGTTCATTGCCTCCGCTTCCGACACCGATTGGGATTTCACTGTGGGCGGCTTCTATAACGGGTACTACGCAGCACTTGAGACAAGACATATGCAGCTTTATGGGGAGACCATCGAAGACCTGGGGCGAATCGCAATAAAGAACCGCAACAATGCGGTACACAATCCCTTCTCCCAGTGGAGAGCCGAGCATGGCACAGGCTACGTAACTCTGGATGACTATTACAAGGACAGGCTAATTGCCTGGCCCTACCGCAGATGGAACTGCGCTCTTATCAGTGAAGGCGCCTGCTGTCTTTTGATGGGGTCGGAAAAGGTGGCGAAAAGGCTCAGCAACAATCCCATGTGGATAGACGGGGTGGGTCTCGGCACAGATTCCATGAGACCCGGTGATAGATTGGTGGACTGGGCATATCACGGCGTGTATAAGGCAGAGGAAAAACGATATCCGAAGAACATTGAAAAACCTATAACACCTTACCCGGAGATGGCTAATTTCGGCTTCGCCAGAGAAGCTGCGAAACAAGCCTACGCTCAAGCAGGTATTAGCAACCCTCTCAAAGAGCTCGATGTAGCCGAGCTCTTTGCCCCATATGACGGTGTGGAACTCTGTCTCTATGAAGACCTCATGTTTTGTCCTCGCGGCGAGGGGAAAACCCTGATCAGGGAAGGAGTGGTGGAGAGGGGCGGTGAACTCCCCACACAGCTCAGCGGTGGCTTGACTGCTTTCACACACCCTGTTGGTGCGACATCGCTGCTCCAGACCCTGTTTCTATACTGGCAATTAGCTGGACTAATCCGGAAGAAGCTCGGAGACCCTACCCTTCAGGTGAAGAAAGCAAAGAAGGCTATCACCACAGGTCATGGCGGCACCGGATGTCAGGGCGGGGTAATCATCTACTCCAGGGACTAATTCGGGAGGTGGGAAAATGGCAGGCAAAGTCAGAATAATAGAGGACAAAGCGACACCCATCAAGAAGGAATGGGAAGAGTACGCCAGAAAGGGCAACTGGACAGTTAAAGGCTATGAGATGGTAAGGGCTCCTTCCGGACCCGGAAGGATCGAGGATGCCAAAGAAGCCGAGTACATGGTGATATACCGTCCTCACGGCGTGCTCTATCACCATAGCTATGGTCTGGTCTCAAAATTCTTCAAGGGGCTGATAGACAAGCAACTGTTCGGGACGAAATGCCCTGAATGCGAAACTGTGTACTGTCCCCCCAGAGTGCACTGCTGGAATCCAGCATGCAGAGTCGCTGAAACGAAGTGGATAGAACTGCCTCTCAAAGGCAAGGTGCACACCTTCTCCGTGATGCTTTTCTCAGCGGACGCATTTCTGGAAATGCTTCCCTTCGTGCTGGGCTACGTTCAAATCGAGGGCGCTGACACCGCCTTGCCCATCCAGATAGTAACAGCTCCGACGAACGTCTTCGTCGGGCAGAAAGTCAGGATAAAATTCAGGGAAAAGCGAAAAGGCGACCTTATGGACATTTATGCTGTGCCAGCTAAAGGGCAAGCGGTTCCCGAAGATTCCTGTCTCCACGACAATCCTGAAAACATAGAGCATTTGAACAGGGATCTAGAAAACACCTATGCGTTCCTGGGAAAGCGGTTCGGCATCAAGAAAGAGGATGTCGAGAAAAGGTGGAAAGGTAAATAGAGAGCCCCGGGTATCCATCCAGAAGCGGAGGTGCACACCTGTGATTGTATTGGAAGAAGGCAAGGGAAGGCTCTTCACTGACCCAGACCCGGACAAGGCAAGAGAGTTCTTCCAAAAAAAATCGCGGAAGATGGTCAATAAAGTGACGAGCCTCAAAGAAGCCATCGTTAAATTTGTACATGACGGCGATTACCTGGCAGTGGGTGGATTCGGCGCGAACAGGACCCCCATCGCCGCATGCCATGAGATAGTCCGCCAGGGCAGGAAGAAGATGGCGTTTGCCGGCAAGACCGCTACCCATGATTTTCAGATACTGGCAGTTGGCGAGGTTTTCGACAGAGTGGACGTAGCCTATATCGTGGGGCTTGAAGCCAGAGGCTTGTCTCCCTGCGCCCGCAAATATATGGAGAGCGGAAAGGTCGAAGTATGTGAGTGGACTAACTATGGACTTGCAGCCAGGCTCAGGGCAGCTGCTATGGGCGTCCCCTATGTCCCGGCGCGCAACTTGCTTGGTACCGACACCCTGAGGCACAGCGCAGCCAAGGTTGTGGAGTGCCCCTTTACAGGGAAGCGCCTGACTCTCCTGCCCGCCTTATATCCAGATGTGGCAGTGATACATGTGCATGAAGCGGACGTGTACGGCAATGCCAGGATTAAGGGCATCATGATTATGGATGGCGACCTTTCCAAAGCGGCAAAGCGCCTCATCATCACCACCGAGCGGTTGATTTCTAACGATGAGATTCGCAGGGACCCTACGAGCACCGGAATCCCTTTCTATCTCGTTGATGCGGTGTGCGAGGTGCGCTACGGGGCATATCCAGGCACCATGGCATACGAGTATTTCTCTGATGAGGAGCATCTGCAAGAGTGGTTAAGCGTGCAAAAAGACCCGGAAGAGTTCAAGAAATTTCTTAATCGTAACATTTACGAGTGTCCTGACCATTATGAGTACATAGAGAGGAATGGCGGTATCGAGAAGATGAACGAGCTCAGGCGTAAGGAACTCTTGCTCTACAAGGAGATGAAAGATGCCCAACTATAACACGATGGAGATCATGATTTGCGTGGCTGCGAGAGAACTCGAGGACGGTGCCATCGTCGGTGTTGGAACAGGAGCACCGTGCGCTGCTGCCATGCTCTCTCAGAAGACGCGTTCCCCGAACCTTGTGATAATGTTTGAGGCGGGTGGAGTAAGCCCGCTTTTGCCAGAAATGCCGATCTCGGTTGGAGATTCGAGGACGTTCTATAAGGCGGTCATGGCCTCGAGCATGTGCGACATCATGGAGACGTGCAGCAGGGGTTTCGTGGATTACACATTTTTAGGTGGTGCTCAGATTGATATGTACGGCAATTTGAATTCAACCATAATAGGCGAGGATTATAGAAAGCCAAAGGTGAGGTTTCCTGGAAGCGGCGGAGCAAATGATTTTGCATCGTTCTGTTGGAGAACGATGGTGATGACGCTTCAGGATGCGAGACGCTTTGTGGAAAGGCTGGATTTCGTGACTTCACCCGGTTGGCTTAAAGGGGGGGATTCTAGAGCCAAATCAGGACTGCCACTCGGCACTGGTCCCTACAAGATTATCACCAACATGGGGATCATGGATTTCGAGCCAGAGAGCAAGCGTATGCGGGTGATATCTATTAACCCGGGATACTCATTCAAACATCTTCAAGACAACTGCGGTTTCGAGTTGCTCCAAGTGTCTAAAATCGCGCAAACCACGCCTCCCACTGAGGAGGAGTTAAGGATACTCAGAGAGGAGGTGGACCCCTACAGATACGTGATAGGCAGGTAGGCCTGAAAACGAGGGAAAGGAGGGGATACATGGGCTTCAAGTTTCCATCAGATGAGTGGGTCAAGGAATTCGCCAGACAAATCAATGCCAGCAAGGCGTACGAAGAGTCGGGCAAGGACTGGGAAGGCGACTGGATTTTCGTAGTTGAGGCCGATGACGTTTATCCCCATACTGTCTACTTCTTCATAGGACTCTATCACGGCAAGGTCACCGATGCCGCCATGATAGAAAGCGAGAACGCGCGAGAGGCTCAGTATTTCATGCGCGGCTCCTTCACCACCTGGCGCAAGACCATCGAAGGGAAATTGGACCCCATCCAAGGGCTGATGACCCGCAAGTTCAAGTTGAAGGGCAACCTGATGAAGGTCTTGCGCTACCCCAGGTCGGCTAAGGAGTTGGTCAACTGCGTTGTGCGCGTGCCCGCCGAATTCCCCAACTGACAGTGAACAGTGAAGGGAGGTCACCCAGGTGTGGAACTTTATCTCACCACGTATAGTGTTCGGTGAGGGAGCTCTAGATGCTCTCGATGAACTGGTGGGAAATCGTGCCCTCATCGTAACTGACAAGACAATGGTCAAAATGGGCTTGGTAGACAAGGTAAAAGCCCATTTAATTAAAGCTGGCATAGACGTCCGAGTGTTCGATGAAGTCGAACCTGACCCCAGCGTGCAGACGGCGCGCCGGGGAGCGCAGGTGGCAGAGAAGGTGAAGCCCGACTGGATTGTTGCCCTGGGTGGAGGCTCGCCCATCGACGCCGCCAAAGCGATCTGGGTGCTGTATGAACGACCTGACATCGAGCCAGCCGCCATCGCTCCAGTGGGGGAACTCGGACTTCGCAAGAAGGCTCGACTGATTACTATACCCACTACCAGCGGCACTGGAGCCGAGGTAACCTGGGCAATCGTCCTGACAGACACCGAAGAAAAACGTAAGATGGGGCTAGGACACCCGGAGAACATAGCTGATATCGCCATAGTGGACCCGGAGATGGCTATCGGTATGCCTCCCCGGCTAACGGCTGACACCGGACTCGATGCCCTGGTTCACGCTGTGGAAGGCTACACCTGCACCTGGCACACCGACCTGACTGACGGTCTATGTCTTTACGCCGCACGCCTTGTATTTCAGTACCTGCCACGCGCCGTAGCAGACGGTCAGGATATGGAAGCTCGCGAGAAGATGCATAACGCCGCCACCTGCGCCGGACTCGGCTTCGGCAATGCTATGGCTTCGATGGCTCATGCTATGGGGCACGCTCTGGGCGGCGCATTTCAAGTGCCTCATGGTCGAGCTGTAGCACTATTTCTGCCCTGCACTATAGAGTTCTGCGCTTCCCAAGCGCCTGAACGTTTCGCCGAGCTTGCTGCTTTTGTGGGCTGCTCCGATGAGGGCGGCGTGAAGGCTACACATGCCTTTTCTTACTACATCCGAGATTTATGCCGCAAGGTGGGAAACCCGACCAGTGTCGCCGAGGTAGACATTGAGCGCAAAGCCTACGAAAAACAATTGGATAAACTGGTGGACGATGCCCTCAACGACACACAAATGGTCACCGCTGTCCGCACACCATCTGTAGAAGAGATGCGCAAACTATTTCTTTATGCTTATGATGGAGAGCCAGTGGACTTCTAGCGCTCTATGCAAGGGGAAGGATGAAGGGATACATAGGGAAAATCCTTCGGGTCGACCTTGGTAAGAGTAGACTATGGGATGAACCCATAAAAGAGGAGCACGCTCGCCTCTTTGTCGGCGGCAGCGGGCTAGCGGCTCGAATCATCTACGATATGGTAGATGCCAACACAGACCCCCTGGGACCCGAAAATCCCCTCGTCTTCATGACCGGTCCCCTTGTGGGCACACATATGCCTTCGGCTGGTCGCTACAGCGTTTGCGCCCTTTCACCCCTAACTCGCATCTGGGGTGAGGCTAACGCAGGAGGCTTCTTCGGACCTGAACTGCGCTTCGCTGGCTACGATGGCATTGTTATTAAGGGATGTGCCAGCAACCCTGTATGGCTGTCCATAGTCGATGGACATGCCAAGTTGAACGACGCCTCCGGGATATGGGGCAGCGATTCCCATTCAACACAGGATAAAGTACGCAAAGCTATGGGAGACCAGAAAGCCCGTGTAGCCTGCATCGGGGAGGCAGGCGAGAATCTGGCAAAGATGGCATGCGTAATCAACGACCACGGGAGGGCTTGCGGGACGCACAGGCATGGGCGCTGTGATGGGCTCCAAGAAGCTAAAGGCAATAGGCGTGCGCGGCTCTGCTAAAATCCCTGTGGTCAATGAAGATAGATTGAAGGCTCTGCACCAGGAAGTCCTCGCTAACCTGGAAGACGACATCTTCACCAGGGCGCTGCGACTGGCAGGCACCGCCGGCACTTTGGATTCACTCCTGATGTATGGTGATATGCCCATAAAGTATTACCAGACTGGAGAGTGGGAAAGAGCAAGCAATCTCTCAGGCATTCTGATGGTTCAGCATTATCAAAACAAGATTTACGCTTGTTACCGCTGCCCCATCGCGTGTGGTCGCGAGACCCGTGCTCCCAGCTACGGCTTGGAGAAGGTAGATGGTCCCGAATATGAGACCCTGACCTCACTAGGTTCCCTGATGATGATAGACGATCAGGAAGCTGTCATATACTCCGGTCACCTCTGCAACCTTTATGGTCTGGACACCATCAGCACAGGCTGCACCATAGCCCTGGCTTGCGAGATGTTCGAGCGCGGTATCATCAGCCAATCAAAAACCGGAGGCCTGGAAATACGCTACGGCGATAGCAGGATGGTGCACCGCTTGATAGAGATGATTGCCCATAGAGAAGGCTTCGGCGACCTTCTGGCTGAAGGAAGCGCCACCCTGGCTGAGCGATTCGGCGTTCCCGACTTAGCAGTGACTGTGAAACGGCTAGAGGTGCCCATGCACGACCCGCGCGCTTTCTCTGGCATGGCAGTGACTTACGCCCTCTCGCCGTGTGGCGCCAGCCATATGCAGGGTGACATGTATGGCGTGGATATGGGACAGGGTCCCCCTGAAGAGCTCGGCATCGAGCCAGGCGACCGTTTTGAGTCTTCCACCAAAAAAGGGCGGCTCGCAGCACGACAGCAAGCGTGGCGTAACCTTTACAACTCGATGATACTCTGCCAGTTTCAGGACCCTGGTGCCGAAGCAGTGCTGTCAGCCATGAACTGCGTGACGGGTTGGGGACTGAATCTCAATGATTTGATGATGCTGGGCAAGCGCATCGTGACCATGAAGCGATTACTAAATCTGCGCCGTGGCGTCACCCGCGCTGACGATTGTTTACCACCCCTTCTGCTCAAGCCTCTCAAGGAAGGAGGCACAGAAGGAAAGGTTCCCAATCTCGAGGCATTGCTCAAAGGAGCATACGCCGAGTTCGGCTGGGACATGAAAACAGGACGTCCCACGAGACGGACGCTGGAACTACTTGGGCTGACACCAATTGTTGAGGAACTGTAATTACTCCATTGAGTCATCCCACTTTAAAAAGAACAAGTTTATTGATTTGTGATAACTTGTAGGTGTGGAGAGGTAGTTAGTTATGGCTCATCACAAGGTTAAAAATGGCGAGTTGGTTCGTGCTGGAAGAATCCAGGTGATGGTAGATAATTTCTACTCCAGAAACGAACCCATGATCTTGAGGGTTTTGGATGCGACAACCCGCTTTTTTGTGAAGGTGAGAGCGAAACCCATCCTTGGATTGTTGTCGCGTTTACTCGGTTTCGTTCTTCCCACCGGCGAGGTGGTCACTACCGAGCGGGCAATAGATTTCATAGACGCCATATCGGTGCTGGATAAGACTGAAATCGCAGTGGGGCCATGCATGTGCCAGAAGGCTCTGGGAAAAAGAAATGGTACATATATCAAAGATATGGTGATCCTTTATGGTGCAGAAGCATACAAAATGGCTTACCCAGAGTACAAGGACTTGAGCCCAGAGGAGGCTAAAGAACTTCTACGCAAATTTCACAAGGAAGGCTTAATGCCTACCTTTTACTCTTGCCTGCGCTCCGGTGGTTGGATCTATGCTATCTGCAATTGTGAAGGGAAGATATGTTTTCCCTTTAGGGCACATCAGGCAGCAGGAGCAGTGATGTACCCCGGGCCGGACATAGTCGCAGTAGACAAGGATAACTGCATCGGCTGCGGCATGTGCGTTGAGCGCTGCCACTTCGGTGCAAATGCCCTGACAAACGAAATTTGCAAAGTTGACCTGGCAAAATGCTACGGCCGTGGTATATGCATCCCCACCTGCAACGGCCAGGCGAGAAGGATGGTAGAACGGGAAGGCTACCACACCCGATATTACCCTATCGAGCTAGTAGCAAAACACCTGTCTAGTATCTAACTGACTTGCCGTACTTCTCCCTAAGTTCCGTCTTCAACACTTTGCCCATAGCGTTGCGCGGCAGGGCATCTATGAAATCCACAGATTTGGGCTTCTTATAGCTAGCCAGATGTTTCTTACAGAAATCTATAACCTCTTTCTCGTTAAGCTCCTCTCCCGGCTTGGGAACAACCACAGCCTTAACGGACTCGCCCCACTCCTTATCATGAACACCGATTACAGCGCACTCCATGACCTTGGGATGCGTGAGGAGAACCTGTTCAATCTCAGCAGGATAGATATTCTCTCCTCCGCTGACAATCATATCCTTCGTGCGGTCAACTATGTAGATATACCCTTCCTTATCCATCCGGACCAGGTCGCCTCCGTGAAACCACCCACTCCTCATAGCTTCCCTGGTTGCCTCCGGGTTCTTATAGTACTCCTTCATCACTGTAACACTTCGATAAACTGCTTCACCTACCTGCCCTACGGGGACATCATTGTCGTGGGCGTCCACCACTCGTATCTCAACGAAAGGAAGGATTTTGCCTACCGATGTTTCCCTTCCTTCGGATTCGCTGGGCAAAAGGCCTGAGATCAATGCGCTCATCTCAGTTTGGCCGAAGAGGTCGAAGATTTTGGCACTAGGGAAATACTTCTTTACCAATCTCCGTGTCTCTATGGGCAGAATCGCGCCAGATGACCCCCAGACCTTGAGCGAACTGGTGTCGTACTTGTCCAGGTCAGGGAGCAGGAGAAGGAAGTTGGTCATGGCAGGCACCAGGACGAGGGCGTTGATTTTTTCCTCCTCGATAGTCTTCATTATGTAAACTGGGTCGAAAACCTCTGTGGGGAGCACAACTGTAGCACCCAGGAAAAACATGAACTGGCAGAAACCGAAGGACGCCAGGTGAAATATCGGCGGCGCACCGAAAGCCCTGAAGTTCCAGAGGTCAGACATACCTGGTTCTGTTAACACAAATGCTGTGCCCAGCATCCACAACACCATCTCGTTCTTATGAGTTATCACCGCGCCCTTGGGTCTGCCTGTGGTTCCAGCAGTGTACATTATAAATAGAGGGTCGTCTTCATCGACCAGAATAAGCGGTTCATCGGCAGAGTGTTTGGCAATCCACTTTTCAAAGTGCAGCATCCCCTCTATCGGCTGCTCAGAGATTGAGACATAGCTCTTAATCTTGGGCAGGTCTTTCTGCATACTCCTTGCGACTTCTACAAACGCCTCTCCCATTATCAGAGCTTTTGCATCGGACTGGTTTAAGATATATATCATTTCCTGGGGGTGCAGGCGGAAGTTGATGGGGACAGCCACTCCTCCGATTTTGGCGAGAGCGAAGTAGGTTTCCATGAACTGGTTGCAATTAAAAGCCAGTATTGCTACCTTATCGTCCTTCTTTATGCCAAGGTCTATCAAAGCGTGAGCTAACTGGTTGATCCGAGCATTCAACTGCATGTATGTCAAGCGGGTCTTCCCATAAATCAGCGCCTCTTTATTGGGAAACTTGCGCGCGTTTCGCGCCATCATCTCGCCCAGAAGAAGCCTTCTCCCCAGCGTCTCCTTTATTTCCTGCTCACCTTTCATGCTCATCCTCCTTATCAAATTAACAGTTTGGATGCAGTACTGAAGCGGTAGCTAATCCAAGACATATGAACCAGCTAGAAGACACCCAATGACTAAAAAATAGCCAGAGGTTCGAGGTGTACTAACATTTACCATGGGCTGTCTCAAATGTCAATAGCACGTAGCAGGTTCGCGCACTCCAGCGTCCTTAAAGAAAACCGACATATGCTCAAACTAAAGCGCAGCACCCAACCTTCGAGCCAGACGTTTGCCGAAGGCAATAATCGTCCAGACTGGCGGCAAGCCCCAGGGCTCGGGGATAATGCTGGCATCGCATACATAGAGATTTTTTATCTCAGTTTCCAGGTCGGTGTTAACCACGTGACCGATACGAGCAGTGCCACCTGGATGACCCGCTCCAATTGGTGCAGAGTAGATTGATTCTGGTTCAGCCCCAGCCCGCTTTAAGATTTTCTCCGCCATGTTGGCTCCTTTGTCGAGCTTATAGCGTTCTGCGTAAGTAATGGGCTTGGAGACTGTGCCATCAAGGTTAACCCTTCCGTTGAGGCTGTCTCTAACCTTTGTCATGATGCCGAGGACGCGCCGATAGCCAAAAAACTTAGGTAAATAAGTCCACCCCTTCCAATAGGCGTTCAGAAGGTACAGAGCCCAGGGATAAGCGAGGTCGGTCATCACTATGCCCTCGGGTGCAAACTCCAGAGTGCCTGCAGTCATGGGGATGTCTCGCCAGGAACCCAGTCCGTTGTAAGCACCATAGGTAATGATAAGAGGGTCAACAAAAAAACCCTGCCCGGCTTCGAAGATGCCAGCGCGCTGTAAAATCACCGGTGTAGTCATGCCACCTGCAGCTACCACAGTGACCTTGGCATTCACAGTAAGTTTACCTCTGGGGGTTACCGCCTGCACCCCCACTGCTCTACGGTTCTCGACCAAAACTTCCTGCACAAGTGCCTGGTTCAAAAGTGTTGCCCCCCTATCTACCGCCTCCTGGACGTAGTCCCGCGCTGTCCATTTAGCCCCTTTAGTGCACCCCAGCATACAGTGAGGGCATTTGAGTTCACATTTTTCTGCGTCGATAAACTTGTCTATGGGATTCCAATCAAACCCCAGGTCGCGGGCTGCCTCCATGATTCGCCGAGATGCGGCACCTATCAATTTATCGGGCAGAGGCTTGATGCCTATCTCCCGCCTCGCCTCCTCGACATACTCAGTAAGGTCAATTTTGTATTTCTCAGCTATCCATGTCGGGGGCGGTACCGCCGTCCCCGCGTAAATCACACTCGACCCGCCCGTCGTAAGAGCCCTTCCTACTCTCACGCCCTCTTTGGGAAATAGAAGGCTCTGCTTGTCAGTAAGCAAAAATGTGGTGAAAGTATTTCCCAGCCGTTTGTAGTGCCTGCCGCGCTCCAGGATAACTACCTTCTTACCTTGTTTAGAGAGGTCCCGAGCCACAGAAGCCCCTCCCGGCCCAGAACCCACCACCACAACGTCTGTCTCCAGCTTCTGCGTTTCACCTTTCATGACTGCACTCCCAGCAGAAATTCATTTGGCTCTATTGCATGCCGACTCTAAGTTTTTCCTTCAAGAAATCGACGTCCAGAGGATCGCCTTTGCTAGGATCCCTAACTAAGTTCAAGGCTTGCTGCTTACATTTCTCCACGCAGAGTCCACATCCCATGCAGACTGTCTTATCATACATGCGCTCATTATCGGGGGTAAAAGTAATTGCATTGAACATGCAGATTTCACTGCATTTCTTACACATCTTGCATTTCTTCGCATCATGCATTACAGAATACCCGGACGGGGCGATGTTGGACAGGGTCTTATCGAATTTTTGAGCTATACGCATGCCCTCGATGCCGCCACAGCAGCAGGAACAACAGGAGCAGATAACGCCAGTTCTGGCGCCAGTGGCAACTTTGAACCATGCTGTAGTAATGCAACCTCGCTCGTGGGCATCCATGATTATTTTAAGCGCTTCATCCTGGTTGACTTTCCGAACGTGGTATTTCTGGCAGTGCTCGAGCCAGAATTCTGCTGTGGTTCTTCCTACCGCCATGCATACGTCCACAGGCTGGCAAGGTTTTTCCCGAGTCAGGCGACAGGGGCAATCCATGACGGCGATGAACTCAGGTTCCTTTAAAATTATTTTGTTTGCGTAGTGAAAAGGAATTATGCGCTTGCTTTTGTCGGGACCTATTATCAGATCTTCGTTCAGAGTGATGATTTTCCGAGCATCGTCCTTGGTCAGCACCTTGGCATGATAGCGGACGAAGACGAAACCGAAAGCGTGACGTATCGCCTTCAGCCAGAGAAACCTGCTTGCCAGAAAACGGCCAGCCTTAAGAAAAACGGTAACGTAGGGGGGCCAATATACAAAATATATATAATTGTGAATGACGCGGTCTATCCTCCATCCATGCATCCTGATAATATTCTTAGTGGACTTCTTCACAGAGGTATGCCTCCGATTCGCTTGATAAAACTATTATTTAAGTTGTATTATGGTTTGGAATAAAAATATTATAGGAGATTCTTGTTAAAAGCAATAACCCTGGGACTGAGGGCAGCAATATGATACGAGATTTCATATTAAAAAACAGAAGCTATCGGCGCTTCCATGAAGAATTCGTTATTAAACATGAGACATTGAGAGAGCTCGTCGACCTCGCCAGGTTGTCCGCATCGGCAGCCAATTTGCAACCGCTCAGATATATTCTTTCATGCGACCCCGAGAAGAATGCCCTTATTTTCGCACACCTCGCCTGGGCTATGTACCTTAAGGACTGGCACTGTCCGCCTGAAGGAGAAAGACCATCGGCATATATAGTAATACTGGAGGATACACAGGTCGCTCATCCTCTTCGTTGTGACCACGGTATAGCTGCCCAGAGCATCCTCCTAGGCGCAACCGAGAAGGGCCTCGGTGGTTGCATTATAGGCGCTATCAACAAACCGAAGCTGCGCGAGGCTCTGAAAATACCTGAAAGATACGAAATCCTTCTCGTTCTAGCTCTGGGTAAACCAAAGGAAACTGTAGTAATCGAGCCGCTCCAGCCCCACGGAGACATAAAGTACTGGCGCGATAGCAAAGGTGTACATCACGTGCCGAAGCGGGCTTTGGATGACATTATCCTTCAGATTTGATAGCAGCTATTAACGTCCGGTATAAAGTACAGCCAGTATCCGAGTCTCCTTGCCCCCGACGCATT
>Ga0315291_10005608_pt1 | contig 15715 bp, 14 predicted proteins | sample YL17G12_20_MG_FD_203070 | JGI IMG/M metagenome (GOLD analysis project Ga0315291, IMG submission 203070) | Sediment microbial communities from Yellowstone Lake, YNP, Wyoming, USA - YL17G12_20 | ecosystem: Environmental > Aquatic > Freshwater > Lake > Sediment | place: USA: Wyoming | collected...
CACAGTGAAGACGGTCAAACGTACGCTTTTTCATCAGAAACAGTGAGCCTTGACATAAATGGCTTTGAAAGGGATTTTGAACTGGAGCCAGGCGAGTTTGTCAGGGTTTCCAGGAACGGGTTTGAAAGGCAGAAACTTGTGGAGGGCAAGAAGAAGGCCTTTTGTGCTTTTGAATTCGCGTATTTCGCCAGACCTGACTCGCGTTTTGATGATAGGTACGTCTATGAGATAAGAGAGGAGTTCGGAAGAAACCTTGTCAGGGAATATCCTGAAATCGTCAAGAATGCCGACATTGTACTTTCGATACCTGAAACAGGCGACGACCCAGCGATGGGTGTTCATGAGGGCTCGGGGTTAAGGTGGGAAAGAGCTTCACGCAGGCATCGATACGTCACTGAAAGAGCGTTTCTGTTATTGGCAAGGGAGCGGCAGTCGACTATCGATAGGAAGATCAACATTTTGGGGTCGAAAATTATTGGGAAACGCGTTATCGTGACCGAAGATAGCATAGTCAGAGGCGACACTACCAAAGTCATAATTGAGAAGCTCCGGAGAATGGGCGCAAAGAAGGTTTACATGTTCGTTACGTTTCCACGCATAATAGGCCCTTGCTTGTACGGGATAGACATGGCAACGTATGGTCAGCTCATAGGTTCGAAGCATGATCCTGAGGAAATAGCGAAGATCATCGGCGCGGATGCAGTGTGCTATCAGTCGGTAGAAGGCTTGGTGCGAGCAACGGGTTTCAAAAAGGACGAGCTGTGCATGGCTTGCGTAACAGGCCAGTATCCGACTCCGATGGCTCAGAAGATCGCTGACACTACAAAGAAGAGGTTCTTGGAAGGATATGAAGAGACTGGAAGACTCTACGAGATAGAAGAAGCAATTCAAAACGTGTAGTGGCAAGTTAAATTAGGCTTTTCGGCTAATCAGTCATTCAGGTTGAGTTGGCCATGGAGAAGACTGGGGTTCTCGTAGTTTCCTATGGCTCAAGAGAAGTGGCCATGGTTGATGCTTTAGTCAGAAGCGGAAGTTACCGCGTGGAAATCTATGTTGCAGATAAGCAGAGGAACCCTTTCAACTTGAAAATCGCTGCTAAACACGTTGTCATTCCGGATTTGAACGTAGAGTCTATTTGTCGATTTGCTGAAGCAAACAAGGATCGAATTAACTTTGGTATAGTAGGTTCAGAGAAACCTATAATCGAGGGCGTCCGCGACCTTGTGGAGAAGCGAACAGGCATACCGATGATATGTCCGACGAAGGAGTACGCGATCGAAGAGAGCAAAGTCCAGCAGCGACTGCTTTTCCAAAGAATAGCGCCAGAAGTAAACCCGCGCTTCAAGGTCTTTAACCCAAGAGAATACAAGAGCGTGGCCCTGGTCAAGAAGGCCGTTTATGGTTGGCTTGAGGAACTCGGAAATAGGGCAGTTGTGAAACCAGACAAGCCGGCAGCTGGAAAGGGCGTGGGCGTTTGGGGTGATCACTTCAACAGTCGCGAGCAACTCTTCGACCATTTTATGTCAAACTACCAGTTCGGTTCAGTTATCATAGAAGAAAAGATTGAAGGCGAAGAATCAAGCTTTCAGGCTTTCTGCGACGGGAAACACCTCGTCCCTCTGCCTGATACAAGGGACTACAAGCGAGCTTTTGATGGTGACAAGGGGCCGAACACGGGAGGCATGGGTTCTTACAAGAATAGGGGAGATGTGTTGCCTTTCCTAACCAGAGAGGATAGAGTTAGGGAGCTTGAAATCGTAACCAGAATCTTCGAGAGATGGAGAAAGAAAGATGACGGGAGCTTGCGTGGTGTGCCATTGTACGTGGCGTTTATGCACACTGGCAAAGGGTTGAAGATCCTTGAAAACAATAGCCGACCAGGTGACCCAGAGATAATAAATATCCTGCCTATTTTGAAGGACGATTTCATTGATGTCTGCTATAAAATGTTGGAAGGCAACCTGTTGCGTGTCGAATTGGAGAAAGCTGCAACAGTGGTCACATACAAAGTTCCGCCAAGCTATGGTGGATACCTAGATGCCTTTTCAGACCTCGTGGTGCAAGAAGAGATTGATAAGCCTGTTAATCTATCCAAAGCTAACGAACTGACGAAGAAACATGGTGACAAAATCCGTGTTTACCCTGGTTCAGTGGAGATGCGTGATCGTGAGACTTATGCCTTGAAGTCCAGAACCGTTTGTGTTGTGGGCGTTGGTGGAGACATCGAAACAGCCAGAAGCTTGTCTTTGGAAGGCCTGGAAGCCATTGAAGGCGGAGCGCTTTGGCACAGAACAGACATTGCTTCTGAGGAACACGTTGTAATGAGCAAAAAGCACATGGCAGCCTTGAGGAGCGAGCCTTGAGAAAAATCTTCGTCTCCGACTGCGAGGGACCGATTTCAAAAAATGACAATGCATACGAACTCGCATCGCACTTCATTCCGAATGGGAATAGACTCTTCACAGCCATGAGCAGATATGACGATGTTCTTGCAGACGTTGTAAAGAGATCAGGATACGAGGCCGGCGACACTCTAAAGCTCATCTTGCCTTTCTTCAAGGCATACGATGTTACCGACCAAAAGATGCTCGATTTCTCGTCTCGAAGCCTTGTCTTGATTCTAGGCGCAAAACACATGCTGCAACACGTAAAAAGCATAGCCGATGCCTTCATCGTCAGCACGAGTTACGAGCACTATGTGAAGGCATTATGCAAGATCACTGCTTTTCCATATGAGAACACTTACTGTACCAAAGTCAACCTTGACAAGTACGCTATAACAGAAAACGAAATGACAAGGCTTCGAGAACTTGCGAAAGAAGTCTCGAAAATGCCGATAATTGAGATTCCTTCAAAGGCAGAATCCGTAAAAGATCTCTTAAAACGAGATCAAACCGCAATAGCAAGACTTGACATGCTCTTCTGGGACAAAATTGCAGGCATGGACATTGGGAGGATCTACCTTGAGGTCAATCCTATGGGTGGGAGTGAAAAGGCAAGGGCGATTCGTGATGTGGTTCGCCGCGTACGCTCAGCGTTGGCGAACATAATGTATGTTGGAGACAGTATAACTGATGAAGAAGCTCTGAGGCTAGTCAAAGAAAACGGCGGGCTAGCTGTGTCCTTTAATGGAAACAGATATGCAGTAGAGAACTCTGAAGTGGCCATTATGTCTCCGAACAGCTTAGTGACCGCGGTCATTGCTGAAGTTTTTTGTAGGTTTGGAAAGCAACAAGCGCTGGAACTGGTCGAAAACTGGAGCCGTAAGGCGCTGGCGAAGAGTGGGATAGATAAAGCATTGCTTGGTAATGCCCTGAAAATCTTTTCACGACGTTTGCCCAAAGTTAAAATAGTGACAAGCGAGAATATGCAGACTCTAGTCAAAGCTAGTAGCGGTTTCAGAAAGAAGGTCAGAGGCGAGGCCATCGGTGGGTTGGGCTAGATGGTGAGGAAGGTTGAAATCGAAGACACTTATGCGGAAGCCTTTGACGGGCTATATTGCAGACTAATCGTCACCGCTGATGACCAGGAGACTCTGCAGAGAGCGGCTGAAGATGCCACCGCAACCCCATCAGGAGTCATTGGAAGACTTGAGAACGGAATAGAAAAATGGCTTCTTGAGAAGGAAACACCTGACAAGCGAAAAGGGGCTATTCTCCAATTCTGGAAAGGCTTCGAAAAAGGAAAGCCCGTAGAAGATGTCGTTAAACGCTTCGAGAAGGAGCTTTCCTACAGAATCCGCCAAGATGTTCTCGTTAAACCTTTCACTGCGGTCTTTGACGCTTTGACAGCTAAGCCTGAAGGAAAAATAGACATGATGGAACGGGTTGGGCACTGTGGCGACGGATTCGAATGGGAAGAAAGACGTTACGGCCGCAGCATGATTATTGTTCCGATTATGGTTCCTGATTTTCTTATCGAGCGATTTGTCGGGTACGCACGTGGAATATCGGGCGGCAACTTCTGGATAATGTGCGAAACCAGAGAGGCTGTCAAAGAAGCTGGTGAAAAGGCCTTAGAGGCAGCACATAGGGTTGAAGGCGTGATCACGCCGTTTGACGTCTGCTCAGCGGGCTCGAAGACTGAGACGCGTTTTCCTCTAATTGGTCCAACGACGAACCATCCCTATTGTCCATCGCTCAAGGAAAGACTCGGTAGAGATTCAAAAGTGCCGAAGCAGGTCGGCTACATTCCAGAAATAGTCATCAACGGTGTCTCGATGCAGGCAGTGGAAGAAGCGATGAAGGCTGGCATTAGGGCGGTGCAAAGCGTTGATGGTGTGGTTGGTGTCTCGGCAGGCAACTATGGCGGAAAACTGGGCGATTACAAGATATACCTGCGCGAGTTGTTCCCATGACAGTTTTCGATGTCGTCGGCTTCGGAGCTTTGAATTTTGACAAACTATTCAGAGTGAACAGCATTGCCTCCGCTGAAGAAGAAAGCTACGTTACCGACTATGCAGAGGCTTGCGGCGGGTCAGCGGCAAACACGATAGTGGGGTTGGCTAGACTTGGCTGTAAATGTGGTTTCATCGGAAAGGTCGCAGGTGACCGAGAAGGAAAGATGCTGATTCAGGATTTTCATCAAAACGGTGTTGACACAGAAGGCGTGATCCATGCTGGAACTGGACGAAGCGGGATTGTCATGGGATTTGTCGATGCGAAAGGACAGCGCGCATTGTACATTGACTCGGGCGTGAATGACACAATCCGCTTTGAGGAAGTGAACACAAAATACGCGTCCAACACGGGTTTTCTTCATCTTACGTCATTCGTAGGACAAAAATCTTTCAGAACTCAGGCAAGGTTGTTGGCAAAGCTTCCGGAACGGGTTAGGGTAAGTTTTGATCCGGGCGCGCTTTATGCTAGGCTGGGTTTCGCAAGACTTGAACCACTTGTTAGAAGGGTTTTTGTGATTATGCCGAATTTTGGGGAGCTTAAGTTTTTGACTGACAAGACTGATTATCGTGTGGGAGCCGAGTTTCTGCTTGAGAAAGGTGTCAAGATCGTGGCTGTTAAACTTGGCAGTAAAGGTTGCTATGTGACTGATGGTAAGGAAAGCCATCTAGTAGAGTCCTTCAAGGTCAAGGCTGTGGACACCACTGGGGCAGGCGACGCCTTTTGCGCTGGCTTTCTCTATGGGTTGACAAATGATAGAAGCCTCGATGATTGCGGGCGGATTGGCAATTTTGTGGCGTCAAGATGCATAATGGAAATGGGGGCTAGGGCAGGGCTTCCACGTTCCAGAGACCTAAAGCTTCTTGGATAGGTATTCAGCTAGGCTTTCGAAAACTAGTTTTCCATCGCCATATTCTGTTGTCTGCGCTTGCGTGGTCCAGTCAGGTTGTTGCCACCAGTACACGGCTCTCTCAGGATGAGGCATTAGCCCAAGTATTGTTCCTTCTGAGTTGCATATTCCTGCTATGTCGTGGAATGAGCCATTTGGGTTCGTTGGAAATACGCCTTCAGCGTAATCGCCTTTCTTGTTGCAGTATCTGAAAACAAGCTGATCATCGTCGCAAAGCTCTCGTAATAGTTTCTTTTCTTTTTCTTTTGCGAATAGGAACCGCCCTTCCGAGTGTGCAACGGGCACATGGAGAATCTTGCTTTTCGGAATTTTGCATGTGAACACGCATTTGCCTTTGTTTTCATTCTTGATCGAGATCCAGCGGCAATTGTATCCCGGTGGAATGTTCGTTGCTAGAGTGGCTTCTGGGTATGGGCTCATCGCTTCAAAGCCTGGAAGCAGGCCAGCTTCGACGAGCACTTGGAAGCCATTGCATATGCCTAGGATTGGACGGTTTTCATCAACGAAAGCCTTCAAGTCTTTGCCGAGCTTCGCTAGTATCCATTTCGCCCATATTGCTCCGGCTCTAACGTAGTCGCCGTAGGAAAATCCTCCGGGGAAGACTAGTGCATCATAATCAAGAAGGCTGTGCCTTTTGACGATTTCGTTTACGTGCACGATCTCGGATTGAACACCAGTTTCTTCTAGGGCGCGTTTTGTTTCTGCGTCGCAGTTCGTTCCGCCTACGCGGAGGACGCAGGTTCTGACTTCTTTACGGTTCACAGTTCAAGCCTCACCTGTTTGGCATGTTCTTCCACCTTGTGAGCAGATGACTGAGTGAAGCATCGACAGCAATGTTGCCGTTGAGTCCGTGGATGCATAGGCTGGAAGTTTTTGAAACCTTTCCTATTTCTGTGCATGTTTTTCCTCTCATCAGGGTTTCGAAATCATGTTTGTTCTTTTCTGAGACCTCTATCAGAAAGCGGCTATTTGACTCAGAAAACATGATGAAATCGTTGCGGTTCAAGTTCTCGTTTGGGACCTTGCGCAAGTCTAGTTCCACGCCGTATCCCCCAGAAAATGCCATTTCAGCAGCAGCCACGCCTAAGCCTCCTTCGGATAAGTCGTGGCACGCTTTCACAAGTCCTTCATCGATCGCTTTGGTGACTGCATCCAAGGTTCTCTTGGCTTGACTGAACCTGACTTCTGGTGCGGTTCTTCCAAGATGGCCCTTCAGCTTGTAGTATTCTGAGCCTCCTAATTCTTGGTAGGTCTGCCCCAGGATGTAGATCGCGTCGTTTGGTGCTTTGGTTTCCATGGAAATGGCTGAACGGATGTCGGGGATGATGCCTAAGGCTGTTATTAGTAGAGTGGGTGTTACGGGGCCAAGTGGGGACTCGTTGTAGAGGCTGTCTTTTCCAGAGATGAACGGTGTTTCAAACGCTACAGCCGCGTCGTAGCATGCTTTGCAGGCTTGGACTAGACTACCTAGTCTTTCTGGTTTTTCCGGGTTGCCCCATGTGAAGTTGTCCAGTAGAGCTATTCTTCTGCCTCCGACTGACACGTTGTTCCTTACGGCTTCGTCAATTGCAGATGCAGCCATCCAGTACGTGTCAACCTTTCCGTAGTTTGAGTTCATTCCGCAGGAGATCACTATGCCCTTCCAAGAATCGTCTATCGGCTTTAATATGGCGGCATCATTGGGGCCGCCAGATTCGCCTTGTAGAGGCTTCAGTACAGTGTTACCCTTTACTTCATGGTCATAGGTGCGTACTACGCTTTCCTTGCTTGCGATGTTTGGTGAAGACAGGAGTTGAAAGAGTGTCTCGGTCAGGTTCCTTGGTTCTGGAAATGATGGCTCGGTGAGATTTGGTGGTTTGTACTCTGCTATCTTCGTGCTTTTTGGCGGGGCAAAAAGGAATGCGATATCTACTTCACTGACTGCCTCGCCTTGGTAATGGATTCGGAGAACTTTGTCTGCTGTCATTTTGCCGATTGCGGTGGCTCCAACATCCTCCTTTTCAAAAATCTTCGTGGTCTGTTCAAGTTTTTCAGCTGGTACCGTCAAAAGCATTCTTTCCTGTGATTCGGAAATATAGATTTCCCACGGTGCCAAGCCATGATATTTCAGCGGGACCTTTTCAAGCTGTATGGTTGCGCCGCAATCGAACCTTCTCGCTGTTTCTCCGACGGCTGATGATAATCCACCGCCGCCTAAGTCTGTTATTGAAGAAGCAAGCTCTCGGTCTCGGATTTCGATTATGGCTCTCTTCAGTTTTTCTTCTTCGATGGGGTTTGCGATTTGGACGGCGGGTCTGGAGATTTCCTCAGATTTCTCTGTCAGTTCAGCCGAGGCGAATGTCACGCCGTGGATGCCGTCTCGACCTGTTTTTCCGCCTGCTAAGATGATTATGTCGTTTGGTTTGGCGGTTTTCCTGAACTTTTTCAGTGGAAGCAGGCCTATGCATCCGCAGTAGACGACGACGTTTCCGACGTAGCTTTCGTCGAAGTATATTGCGCCGTTTACGGTTGGGATTCCCATGTTGTTTCCATAGGTTCCGATGCCGGCTACAACGCCCATGTAGACGTACTTTGGATGCTTAATTCCTGATGGAAGTTTCCTGTAATCATAGTCCAATGGGCCGAAGCCTAAGACGTCGGTGCAGGCGATTGGGTCAGCCCAGACGCCGAGGATGTCTCGTATTACTCCGCCTACGCCTGTGGCTGCGCCGCCAAAGGGCTCAACTGCAGACGGATGATTGTGAGTTTCAACCTTGACTGCTATTCCATAGCCGTTGTCAAATTCAACTATTCCTGCGTTGTCTTCGAAGACTGAGAAACACCATGGCTGTTTGATTTCATCTGTGGCCTTGGCAATGTATGTTTTGAAGAGGCTGTTGATTTCTTTTCCGTTGAATCTTATTTTTCCTTTGAAGGTTTTGTGGTAGCAGTGTTCTGACCATGTTTGCCCTATTGTTTGGAGTTCTACGTCCGTGGGGTTTCGTCTTCTTGTTTTGAAAAAAGTTTTGATTGTTTTCATTTCTTGCAGGTTTAAACCTAACGCGAGTTCTTGGTTTATCTCCTCAAGTTGCCTGTCTGAAGCGTCAAGCATCTTTATTTCAAATAGCGGAAAAGGAGTTTTTCTGCGAATGTAGAGGACTTCATTCATTTTTCTTCCTCAATCGCAAATGAGTAATTGTCTTTTGTAGGATTCGCAAGGAGCCTCTTGCACATTTCGTCAGCCTTGGTTTCAGCTTGCTTCCGTGAAGTTGCTTCAAGAATGATGTTGTAGACCTTGCTCACGTTTACGGTTTCCACTTTGTAGGCAAGCTCTCTCAGCAGTTGCTCAGTAGTTTCGCCTTCAGGGTCGCTGTGCCCATGCTTAAGTCCTACTTCTATTCTTAAGCGGTATTTCATGGGGTCAGTTTAACTTTAAGGAATTTAAGCACTTTCGTCAGCAAAAAAGCAAAGGGTCTATTTCAGCACGATTTTCGTTTTCTTGTACAGGATCTTGATTCCAGCCGAACTTGTCACCTGTCCTATCTGTTCAGCGTGGGCTCCAGCGCTCTCTAATAGGCTAATTGTCTTGTCCGTTTCTGTTCTGTCGACTATCACTGCGAATCCCCATCCCATGTTGAATGTTCTGAACATTTCTTCGTCGGTTATTGTGCCGCCGAGATCTGAGGCTGTCTCCTGTACGAGTTCGAAGACGGGTTGTGGTTTGAAATTGTTGAACTCGAAGCCTATTCTCTTTGAGAACTTTTTCAGTCGATCAAACTTGGCGTATCCTTCGCCTGTTATGTGCACTGCAGCCTTCACTTCAACTTCTTCAAGTAACCTGAGTAGGGGTTTCACGTATATTCTGGTCGGTTCCAAGACTTCTTGGATTATCTCCCTTTTCAGCTTCTCCGGCGTGTCATGTGGCTCGTATTTTCCGCCCCACTGTTTTAGCAGGATTTTCCTTGCAAGTGACATGCCATTGCTGTGTAGCCCTGAACTCTGCAAGCCTATGATGGGGTCGCCTTTCTTCACGTTTTTCCCGGTGATCAGTCTTTCGCTGATCACTTCTCCTATGGATGCCACAACCATGTCGAAGCCCTTGCCTTCCACTAAGCCTTTTATGAGTTCAGAGACGTCTCCTATCTCGCCGTTAGGAACAATGCATCCAGCTTCGGTCGCCCCTTTCACCAAGCCTGCCATCCATTCTTTGACCAGATCAGGATCAGAGGCTTGTGCATGAATGTTATCAGCAATCGCCAGCGGTCTCGCTCCAGAACGTATGACGTCGTTAACGACCATGGCAACGCCGTCGATGCCAATAGTGTCGTATTTATTGGCGAGTTGCGCTACAAGCACCTTTGTGCCTACACCTTCGATTTGCAGGTCTAGGTAGCGTCCTTTTCCCATTGGGAAGACGTTTCCATATGGGAGTCTGATCACTTCGCCATAAGGACTGTACTTGTAGGTTTCCTTGAGGCGTTGCAGTGCCTTTTTGGATTCTGTTCGCATTTCCCTGTCGACTCCGGCCTTCGCATACGTGAATTTTCTTGGCAACTCTGTTTCTCCTAAGTGGGGTTTATGGTGGATTTGTTCTTTTGGGGATGGAAATAACGGTTTTGCACTCCTTACTGTCAAGGTCTGGAGAACTTGATGTGTGCTGTAGTTGGGTCGCGGGTGTTTGATAGAAAAACAAATATGCATCTTTGCACATAGTATTCTTGGGGAGTGGCTAGTATGTCATATTTCGGGTTGTTTGAGCTTCCTCAGATATTTCATTCCTTCAAGTACAGAGACCGAGGCGGAATAGTCTGCGACATACTGACAACGTGTAAGAGTTCGCAAGAGGGACGAAAGAAAACTCAGATAATGCAGAGCGCAAACCTGAACTATTTTCAGACAAGAAAATACCTTAGCTTCATGATCGCGCGCGGCTATCTTTCGGTTACGCAAAAAGAGACCTATGTGATAACAGCTGATGGTTCAAGGTATCTGCAGATGATCCAGATACAAGAGATCTCTCGTATGAGATGAGTAGAGCTTAATCCTCTAACCCTTTTTTGAATGCCAAAAGGTTAGCAGCAGTAGCCTTCTTGGGAACAGAGTTCTCTATTGCCTTCTCCATAGATTTTTCACTGACGATTTTTGTGGTCTTCGTCAAAGTGCCAAGCATGACGATGTTCGCATAAAGTTTTTCGCCGCAGGATGTTTCGGCTATTTGTGTGGCTGGAATCTTGACTACTGTGGCTTTGGTCTCGGGTATGTTTGTTACGATGCTGCTGTCCACTAGTATTGTACCGTTTTCTTTGAGGTCCATGATGTTCTTGTCGACTGCTTCTTGGCTCATGGCGATTTGTATGTCGCATTTTCTGACTAGCGGGAAGCCGATTTTGTCATCTGATATTATTACTTCGCTCTTTGTGGCGCTTCCCCTTGCTTCAGCCCCGTAGGTCTGCGTTTGAACAGCGTTTTTTCCATCGATTACGGCGGCCTTGCCGAGTATTTGTCCTGCTAGGATTATGCCTTGTCCTCCGAAGCCAGCTATTCTGATTTCAATCTTCAGCTTCTTGTGCCTCCTTCATTGTATTGTAAACGGTCTCGACGAGTGTTGGTCTCGTCTTCTGTGGGTATTCGCCTATTATGAGCTTCAGTGATGCTTCTTGGTCGCTCATTTTTTCTGCTTGCTCGATTGATACGGCGTTTTCTTTGAACCACTTCAGCATTTCTCCGGCGTCTTTGAATCCGGCTCTTCTTCCGAAGGCTGTTGGGCATTGGCTTATGACTTCGATGAATCTGAATCCTTTCATTTCTAGTGCTTTTTTGATGGATTCTTTGAACTCGTTTACGTGGATTGTTGTCCATCGTGCTACGTAGCAGGCTCCTGCTGTGACGGCTAGTTTTGCGGCGTCGAGTGGGTGTTCGAAGCTTCCGTATGGCGTTGTTGTCGTTTTTGTTTTGAACGGCGTTGTGGGTGCGACTTGTCCTCCTGTCATTCCGTAGACCATGTTGTTGACCATGATGGTGAGGATGTCTAGGTTTCTGCGTGCCGCATGTATGAAGTGGCCTAGTCCTATGCCGACTATGTCGCCGTCGCCGCCGAAGACGACTACGTTAACGTCTGGGCGAACCAGTTTTATTCCTGTTGCCACTGGTATGCTTCTTCCGTGAAGGGTGTGAACCGAATCTGCCATGAAGTGTGGGGAGGGAATCCATGCGGAGCAGCCGATTCCGCTGCAGAAGACGAACTTGTTCAGGTTTTCGTGACCCAGTTCATGAACTGCTCTTAAGAACGTGTTCGAGACCGTGTATGCGCCGCAGCCTGCGCAGAAGGGTGGTTTTATGTGTCGGAGGTATTTCTGTGCTGAGAACGCTTCAGTCATGTCTCTTTTTCACCTCGAGGATTTTGGCCAGCAGTTCTTCTGGCGTTAGGAGTTCGCCTCCTCCGATCTTGTTGAGCGGTGTTACGTGTGCGCGACCTTCGGCCGCTCTTTCCACCTCGTAGAACAGTTGTTTAAGGTTCATTTCTGGAACGATGATGGTTTCGGCGGTTTCAGCCAGTTTCCTTATGACTTTGTCTGGAAAGGGCCAGAGGGTTCTTAGCCTTATGAAGCCTGTTTTGATTCCCTTCTTCTGAGCGTTTTCGGCGGCTTCATAGGTCGATCTTGACGTGCATCCGTAGGAGACTATGCCGACCTGACAGTCTTCAACATTGTAGCTTTCGTAATCTGCAATTTCATCCACATGGTTTTGTATCTTGTTGTTAAGTCTTTCTACAAGTCGCCTGTGGATAACGGGATCTGCCGTGACTCTGATGCCGTATTCGTCATGCGTGGATCCTGTTACGACCACGTTCAGGTCTTCCCCGACGGATGGCATAGGCGGTACTTCTTCCAGTCCGAAGAATGCCTTGTCTCCGGCTTTTGGCTTCTTACGGTTCACTATCTCCAAGGTTCCAAGCGGTGGCAAGATTACTTGTTCTCTCATGTGTGCCGTTATCTCGTCAGCAAGGAGTATGACTGGCGTGCGGTATTTTTCTGCCAGATTGAACGCTCTGATGGTTAAGGTGAACAGCTCTTGAACCGAGTTTGGCGAAAGAACGATGGCTGAATAATCTCCATGAGTGCCCCATCTGGACTGCATCACGTCGCCTTGCCCGCACTTGGTGGCTTGTCCCGTGCTCGGTCCCGCTCTTTGAACGTCCACTATTACGCATGGTGTTTCTGTCATGAAAGCGTAGCCTATGCCCTCCTGCATTAGGCTGAAGCCCGGTCCTGACGTGGCGGTCATTGACTTTGCGCCGGCCCAGCTTGCGCCGACGATGGCTCCTATTGAGGCTAGTTCGTCTTCCATTTGGATACTGATTCCGCCCACTTGCGGAAGCCTTTTCGCTAGGTGTTCTGCTATTTCGCTGGAAGGCGTTATTGGGTAGCCGGCGAAGAATCTGCATCCTGCCGCTATGGCGGCTTCGGCGCAGGCTTCGTTTCCCTGCCAGAAAAGCACGTTTGCGGTTGAGTTTTCCTTCAATTAGTGTTCCTTCTTGGTGTTTCTGGGTTAAGGCTTCAGGGTTTAGCCTAAAAGGTTTTATCCTTTCTTTTCTCAAATAATGCTTCAAAAAGGTTGAAGGAAAAATGGACGAGGCAATTGTTGACTACGCTTTGGATTATGCACAGGGCAAGAAGGTTGATTATGCTGAGGTCAGAGCGCAGAGTCAAGTGCAAGATAGGCTGATGCAGAGGAATGGCATGTTGGAGGCGTATGCTACTAGTGTGGACAGCGGCTTTTGTGTGCGAATAATCGCGAGCGGCGGAATCGGCTTTGCATCGACGAACAAGTGGACGAAGGAGGAGGCGAAGGAGATTGTGGACTTGGCGTTCAAGTACGCGAAAGGCGCTAAGCGAAAGGATAAACTGGTTTTTGCAAAGGAGAAAGGTGTCAAGACGAAGTGGGTTGTTGATCAAAAGAAGAAGATAGAGAACGTTTCTCCTGAGGAAAGGATTTCCGCTCTTTCAGAAGTTGACAAGGCTTTGGCGTCATGCGGGGTAAAAGTGCCAGCGACGATGTCTCAACTCAGTATAGACTTGACCACAAAATACTTCGTCAACTCAGAGGGTTCTCGGATATCGTCATTCGTGCCAAAGATAGGCGCGTTCATCTTCATCACGGTGGCTGAACAGGGAAAGACTGAGCAGGCTTATGCGCAATTTGGGTACAGTGGCGGATGGGAGGCTTTTCATGAATGGGACATCCCTGGAAGAATGGTCCACAACGCGAAGGTTCTCAAGGACGTCATAACCAAGGCAAAAGCTGTGAAAGCCGGAGACATGGATCTGATTTGCGGTTCAGAGGTTACTGGAATCGCGGCTCACGAGTCCTGCGGTCATCCGATGGAGGCTGATAGGATTCTGGGACGCGAGATGAGTCAAGCAGGGCGATCTTTCATCTACAAAGGTGGCAAGTATTGGATTGGAACAAGAATCGGCAGCAACGTCGTTACGGTTGTGGATGATCCTACGATTCAGCATAGCTACGGTTACTATCCGTATGATGACGAGGGCGTGAAGGCAAAACGAAGATTCCTCTACAAGAACGGTGTCATAAACGAGTTCCTGCAAAATAGGGAGTCAGCGGCTAAGCTTGGCACAACAAGCAACGGTTCTTCGCGATCCGTCAACTATGATAGGGAAGCAATCGTGCGCATGGCAAACACTTTTGTCCTTCCGGGAGAGTTGAGCGAGGAAGAACTGATCGGAGACGTGAAGCATGGCATTTACATGAAGTCTTTCACTGAATGGAACATTGATGACAAGCGGTTCAATCAGAGATATGTTGGCAGAGAGGCTTACGCGATTGAAAACGGCGAGCTGAAGCACCCAGTGGCGAGACCAGTGATTGAGACGACAACTTTGAAGTTTTGGACGGCTGTTGACGCGGTTTCCAAGAAGGTCGAGTTTGACGCTGCCACTTGCGGAAAGGGCGATCCGGGCCAGGGGATTCCAGTGTACACTGGTGGTCCATGCATTAGACTGAGGAGCGTGTTCGTGAAGTGACCGACATACTAAACAAGACTGAAGAAATAGTCACGAAGGCGAAGAAGCTTGGCGCCGACGAAGTGGTTGCCAAGACAACGATCGGCAAATACAGGCAAGTGCGGTTCAGCAACAATCAAGTTGACATCACGGTTGCTTGGGATGACTACGTTACTGATGTGGCGTTGGCTTGGAAGAAACGTGTGGTTGCGACGCAGATTCACGATTTCAAAGACATCGATGCTTGCATCAAGCGGTTGCTGGGGTTGGCGAAGGTTTCGGCGGAGAACCCCACGTTTGGCGGGTTTGCGAAGGGAAAGTTCCGTTATCCGAAGAGCAATGCGGACAGTAAACTTGAGGATCTAGACAGTCCAACGGAGCTAGTCTCTGAGGCTATCAGCGCTGCCAAGAAGGAGATCGGTCCGAAGATTGACAGTGGAGGCATTCTGTTCACGAAGTTCGAGGACGTTTACTTGGTGTCTTCCGAAGGACCAGTTGGCTTTGACAGTAGATCGGCGATAGAGCTTTCGATAAGGGCTTTTGCGGAGCAGGAAGCGTCAGGCCACGGCGTCGAGTGCAGTTCCACGTTGAAGGGCTTCAAGCCTGCTAGGGCTGGTACGAAGGCTGGTGAAATTGCGAAGCTGGCTAGGAATCCGAAGACTGGCGACGATGGCGTTTATGACGTTATCTTTGATCCTTTGATTCTGGGTTCTTCGCTTGGTGTCTGGGGCGGAATGGTTTCGGCGTTCAGCGTTATGATTCAGATGAGTGTCTTTGTGGGTAAGATTGGGAAGAAGGTGGCGCCTGAGATCGTTACGATGAAGGACAATCCTGCTGCGTATTCGATGTCTAACAGGGTTTTCGATGACGAAGGAGTGCCCACAAAGGAGAACGTCTTCATAAACAAGGGCGTGCTCAAAACATACCTGCACAATGCTTCCACAGCGAAGATTTTCAAGACCAAGACAACTGGCAACGCTGGACTGGTGGCGCCGAATCCTTGGAACATTGAGCTGGAAGCTGGAGACATGAGCAAGGACGAGCTTTTCGGCGAAGTGAAGAGGGGTCTCTACTTGACTAACACTTGGTACACGCGGTTCCAAAACTATGCAAAGGGAGACTTCTCAACTATTCCCAGAGACGGCATCTTCCTGATTGAGAAGGGCAAGATCAAGAAGTCCTTGAAGGATCTTCGTGTGAGCGACAACGCTTTAACCATGCTCGGCAGCATCGCAGCAATCTCAAAGGAGCGGCAGCACGTGCACTGGTGGGCCGAAGCTGATCCACCGTCACTGAGCCCGTACGTTCTGATCAAAAACGTGCACATAACAAAATCCAAATAGAACCTCATCCCCTCTCTTTTTGTGTCGTTCCAACCATAACGCAAGGTTTATGTCGATTTCTCT
>Ga0315291_10005610_pt1 | contig 15711 bp, 13 predicted proteins | sample YL17G12_20_MG_FD_203070 | JGI IMG/M metagenome (GOLD analysis project Ga0315291, IMG submission 203070) | Sediment microbial communities from Yellowstone Lake, YNP, Wyoming, USA - YL17G12_20 | ecosystem: Environmental > Aquatic > Freshwater > Lake > Sediment | place: USA: Wyoming | collected...
GAGTACTGAGCGTGTCAGAGGGCGAAATCGCCGTTTCGTCGCCAGTTGCCGACTATCCCATATCCGGCATGACGGTCGAGATGCATTTTCACGACGAATGGGGATGGTACAGTTTCCGGTCGGTGGTCACGTCGCCACCGGACTTCGACAAACCGCGCATCTCGCTCACCAGACCCGTGTCCACGGAACGGTTCGTTCACAGGAAATACACGCGCGTCGCGGTTGACCTCGAAGCGCGGTATAGACTGCTCGACGCGGTCGATCTAAAACGGGCACGAATATGCGATCTGAGCGTTGGCGGATTGCTCCTCCAAACGGAGGAGAAGCTCCAGCCGGATCAGAAGGTGGAGATCAGGTTTTCACTACGGGGTGCCGAGATCCCGCCGATGGTCACCACGACGTGTCAGGAGAAGGAGCTATCGGTCAATGACATGCCGCCATTCTATATCGGGTGCGAATTCGTCGGGCTGAACCGCGAGACCATGCAGACCATACGCGACTTCGTCTGGCAACAACTCAAAGCTGGGCTCTCCTGAGAGATTGTCTCGTCCGGACCATACGTGGCGTCGCTCCGGATGTCCTTTGCGGTTCCAATCCGGCCCGCCCGTCATTCTGATCACGATGCAGTGTCCTCTTGGTGAGAGGCTCTTGGCTTCCAATCCTCCGCCTTATGGCGCACGATCTCGCCCTCGAGCATGTAGATGACATCCTCTGCGATGTTCGTCGCGTGGTCGGCGATCCGCTCGAGACATCGAGAAACAGAAATGAGGTGGGTCAAACTCTCAAGTTGTTCAGGACGTCGCCGGATGCCGTCCTGAACCTGTCCATACATGTCGCGGTGCATGGCATCCACCTCGTCGTCCAGTGCGCACACGGTGCGCGCCAACGCTGAGTCCATCCTCACGAGCGCGTCAAGGCTCATTGTAAGCATCCGCTGAGCCTTCTCGGACATCCCGGCGAAATCGAACGGGATGTCCACTTTCTCGTGAGCAGCAAGGAAGAACGCTTGTTCGGCGATGTTGACCGCAAGGTCTCCGATCCGTTCAAGGTCGCTGTTGATCTTGATCACGGCGATGACGAACCGGAGGTCAATCGCGACGGGCTGGTGAAGCGCGAGTATTTTCAGACACTCCTCCTCCACCTCGACCTCGGCGTGGTCAATCTCGAGATCGGATTCAATGATTTGACTCGCCAGCTTTGAATCGCGCTCCTCAATGGATTTGACAGCTTTCCGCACGTTGTCTTCGACGAACGCGCCAAGGGACAGTATCTTCTTTTTCAGCCTTTCGATCTCTCGTTGAAGATGGACAGGCATGGTAGGTCTCCCGCAGTTAGCCGAACCGTCCTGTAATGTAATCCTCCGTCCGTTTCTGGGCTGGATTCGTGAATATCTTCTTCGTCGGACCGGACTCCACAATCCGCCCATCATAGAAGAATGCAGTGAAATCGGATACTCGCGCGGCTTGTTGCATGTTATGAGTCACGAGGACAATGGTATAGTTGGTCTTGAGGCTTTCCATCAGATCCTCGATCTTCGCGCTCGCCACCGGATCTATCGCAGAGCACGGTTCGTCCATCAGCAGCAGTTCCGGCTCGATGGCGATAGCCCGTGCTATGCACAGCCGCTGCTGCTGACCGCCTGATAGCGCAGTTCCCGGCCGGTCGAGTTTCGACTCGACTTCGTGCCAGAGCGCAGCTCGCTTCAGCGCGTCTTCCACCCTGTCCGGCAGTTCGCTTTTGCTCATCCGATAGTGTAACCTCAGACCGTAGGCGACGTTATCGAAAACGCTCATCGGGAACGGTGTCGGTTTCTGGAATATCATACCTACCTTTTTTCGCAGTTCGATGAGGTCGGTTCCAGGCGACAGAACGTTCTCGCCATCGAGCAGGACCTCTCCGGTAGCTCGTTGATCGCGATAAAGCTCGTACATGCGGTTGTATGCCCTGATATGGGTGGACTTGCCGCATCCGGAAGGGCCGATGATCGCCGTCACCTGATTAGCTGCAATCTCGATCGTGTTGTCAAACAGAACCTGATGCGGACCGTAATAGAAGCTCAGGTTCCTCACGGAAACCTTGCTGGGCAGCGGGCCAAAGGCGCTCGTCTCGCCTCGTTCGCGCTCATCACGAGCGGTCACGAGAGGCGCAAAGACATTGTGCGAACGCGATCCATCACTCATGACTATCTCGGCCTTCTCCGTTCGAGGATCAGTCGAGCGAACACAGCAAGAAACAGGACGCCCACGGTAATGACCAGAGAAGCGACCCATGCCATCCGTTTCCAGTCAGGATAGGGCGACATCGCATAGTTGAATATGGTCACGGTCAGGTTCGGCATCGGATGCCGAAGCGACTGCGGCCAATACGGGCTGTTCAATGCGGTAAACAGCAACGGCGCCGTTTCGCCGCTTACCCGCGCGATAGCCAGCAACGTGCCGGTCAGCAGACCGGTTCGAGCCGCCCGGAAGATCACGCGAAGCGTCGCATGCCAGCGCGGTGCACCGAGCGCGAGCGCTGCCTCACGCAGCGCATTCGGCACTAGGTTCAGCATATCCTCCGTGGTTCGCGCGACAACCGGCAACATGATAACCGCAAGTGCGGCGGCTCCAGCAAACCCGGAGAACCTCTTCGTCGGAACCACAAGGAGCGTGTACACAAACACGCCAATAATGATCGAGGGTGTGCCCATCAGGATGTCCGACATCATCCGCACAGTCGTCGCGACGCGCCCGCGCTGACCGAACTCAGCGAGATAGACGCCGGCAAACAGTCCGATCGGCACTCCCATAACCGTTGCGAGCGCCGTCATCACAGCCGTCCCAAGAATCGCATTCGCCAGCCCGCCGCCCGGCATCCCGGGCGGAGTGGGCAACTTCGTGAAAAACGCCCTGTTGAACCCGCCGATACCGCGCAGGATCACCTCGTACAGTATCCATGCGAGAAACAACAGACCGACCATCGCCGACATGCCAGATACCGCTTTCACTGCGAGGTCAACGAGTCTACGACGCACAAGTGATCGGGATCTCATTACCGCGTTCCCATCGTTCTGCCAAGCCTGCGCAGCCACAGTTGCGCCACGATCTGGAACAGCACCGTGATCGCGAATAGCGCGAGACCGAGCTCGAAAAGCGCGCTGAGATACATCGGTTCGGACGCCTCAGAGAACTCGTTTGCTAACGTCGAGGCAATCGTGTTCCCAGCGCCAAACAGCGATGCCGACATTGTATGGTCGTTCCCGATCACGAAGGTGACCGCCATCGTCTCTCCGAGCGCGCGAGCCAGCCCGAGAAATACTGCACCGACAATCCCGCTCATCCCGTACCGGAAGCTGACTTTTCGGGTCACCTCCCATGTCGTCGCTCCTAACCCATATCCCGACTCTCTCAGCACCGCAGGCACCATGTGCAGGACGTCCCTGGTCACCGCGCTCACGAAAGGGAGTATCATGAGCGCGAGGATGATCCCCGCCGTGAGCATCCCGATACCCATCGGCGGACCCTGGAATAGCGGGAGCAACCCCAGCGTGTTCGCAAGGGCGGGCTGGACATGTTTTGCCATGAACGGAGCAAACACAAACAGTCCCCACATCCCATAGATGATGCTCGGAATAGCCGCGAGAAGCTCTATCGCACCACCAACGAACCTGCTGACCACGGGATGAGCCAACTCGACGAGAAGAAGCGCTATCGCGAGGCTCAACGGAACCGCTAGCAGCACCGCGATCGCCGTGGAAACTGCTGTCCCGAAAACGCTGCTCGCAGCACCAAACTCCTGGGTGACCGGGTTCCACTTTGGGGACACGAAGAACCTAAAACCAAACTGTTTGATAGACAGGTGCGAGTTCCTGACAAGTTCCTCGGATATCCCCGCCATGATCACGGCGATAATTGCGGCGCACAGAATCGTCATCCATTTGAATGCAGGGTCTCCGGTACTTTGACGGTGCTGTTTGCCCGCGCTTTTCGCAACGCCAGAAGCCGCATTCCTTATCACGCTAGGTTCTGCTCGTGCCGTCGCCATGATATTTTCGTGCCGTCCTGATTATTTCCAGACCGGCAGGCCGTTCGCTGAAATAGCTCCGCGCCAGTTCGTCTCGACAAGCTCCACAACGTTGAGCGGAACCGGAACGTAGTGGAGTTTCTCAGCCATCTCGGCGCCGTGCCGGTAACACCAATCGTAGAATTCAAGCATAGCTTTCGCTTTGGTCGGATCGGACTGCTGTCTCCGCACAAGTACGAACGATGCGCCAGTGATCGGCCAGCTATCATCGCCCGGTTGATCCGTCAACACCAGGTAAAAGCCCGCGGCATTTGCCCAATCTGCTTTCGCCGCCGCAGTCTGGAACGACGTTATTGTCGGTTCAACGAATTTTCCAGCACGGTTCTTCAGCAACACGTGCGCTAGGTTGCTCTGCAATGCGTACGCGTACTCGACGTACCCTATCGAACCGCTGATCTGTTGAACATATGCCGCGACGCCCTCATTGCCTTTTGCGCCAACGCCCGCCGGCCAGGCGACCGCTTTCTCGGTCCCGACTTTCTGATGCCATGTCGGAGAGACCTTATCCAGATAGTTCGTGAATATCCATGTTGTACCCGAACCATCCGACCGGTGAACCACGGTGATCGCAGTGTTCGGCAAGCTGAGCCCGGGATTGACCGCCGCTATCGCCGGATCGTTCCACCGGTTCACGCTGCCGAGAAAAATGTTCGCCAGCAGTTCGGGGGAGAGTTTGAGCTGACCGGCGCTGACTCCCGACACGTTCACCACGGGAACAACCCCGCCAATAACAAGCGGGAACTGCACCAACTCGCTTTTGTCAAGTTCCTCGAGCTTCAGTGGTGCATCGGACCCGCCAAAATCCACAGTGCCGGCTTTGATCTGCGCTATCCCGCCGCCCGAACCAATAGACTGGTAATTGATCCTTGTCCCTGTGAGACTCTCATACTTGTATGCCCACTGCGAGTAAATCGGGTATGGAAAGCTCGCTCCCGCACCGTTAACTGTGACCGCAAAGCACCGCGCGGGTGCGCAACACAGCAGAGCGGCTACCGGAAGGGCGACCGCCAGGCATCGAACCATAAGATGTTTCATTATCATCTTCTACTCCTTTCCTTTGCTTAAACCTCATACTAAATAATCTACGCAGATTGTTAGGTTTCTATTAGCAAACCGTAACGGTTGCGTGAGTGCACGATATCGTACTTGCTCAGAAATCGAACTGGAACCGCATCTGAAAGATATTCGCATTGCCATTATACTTCTTGTCGGCATCGGCGAAGGTATAGTTCCACATCACTCTCATGTTCGGGTTGAGATACCAGTTCAAACCCGCGGTGATAGTATCAAGCTCCCCGCCCTTAACAGCTTCATCGGTCAGGTCAATGTGTGCGTATCGAGCTGCGACTTCCCACGCGCCAGCGCCCCCGCCTTTCGAAAGGAAGTTCTTCTTCGGTCTGACCCTGTCAAACGCTGCCGTTGCCGTCTTGTACGGTCGGTTCTCGCCAGTGATGAAATGGCTTCCCATCACATAATATGCCGAGAAGTCCGGGTTGTTACCGCCCGGTCCATCCACCATGGCATCAACGAACTCCGCCTGGAGCGATGCAGGACCGTATACCAGAGCCGCTTCAGCGCCAACGAGGTCCATCTGTTCCGCGGCGAATTTCCCAGTATCAACGAGGGACGGCGCAAGGTCAGCATCCGGCTTCCGCTTAAACTGTACCGTCTCGTCGTTAGGCACCCGGTGGCTGTAGGCGATTCCCAGATGAAGCAGTTTCCTCCCCTCTTCCTCGCACCACGGGAGGCCCGTAATACGACCGGTATATGCATACTTGCCATCGCCGATGCCCTTACCGAAGTTGTCCACCTCACGGAACACGCCAGCCGCCCACGTCATCCGATCGTTCAGCACCGGATTGTAAAGCATAAGCCCCATGTTGCGGGAAGGCGCAAACGTGTTCACGAGAGACCGTTCCATGAACGTGATGAACCTGCTGCTCGTCAACTCCTCGATCGAGAACGGCTCCTTAAAGTGACCGACGCGCACGTTTCCGACCACCGGCAGACGGACAACTCCCATGTAAACGTCTTTAACGGCGGTGCTTCCTCCGGCAAAATCGTACTCTGCTTTGATCTCCGTGCGGTCGTAGATCGTGCCTTCGATCGCTAAACGAGCTGCCCTGAACTCTGTACCGTCCTCGAAATCGCTGGCAGCGGCTTTAAGGTCATCGTCCGCGGACATCCACGCCCAGTCGTTATACGTACGACCGGTTATCTTCAGTTTGAACGCCTCGTTTGCGCTGTCGAAATTGATCCCGTCCTTCCAGTACACCCGCAGGTTCTCCGACTTCAGTTGTGTCTGCTCGATTTCCGACAGATGCGACTGGAGTGTTCCGACGAGCTTTTCGAGATCGTCAACCTGTTGCTGGAGACTTTGCTCGTCAGCAAACGCCGTCATCGCGCTCGCGAGCATCGTGAGCGCGAGCCACAAACCACATACTAGTTTGCGCATCTTTTCCTCCTCCTCATACCATGCTTCCCTTTTCCACCACTTTACCAAACCATGCACCCATGTGCACCTGCCGGCGTATGCCTTCTCACAGCCCTCCTTTCTTTGTGAACCACGGGAAGTGCTGCAACTCCTGCCATCAACCACCGTCCGCGAAAGGTGTTCACAGATAGTGTGGCATGCCGAAAGTTGCCGATCCTTGTTCATTAGCCCCTACAAGACTCCCGATGTCGCTTAATCTTGCGCAAATTATGCTCGACGATTGTTAATGATATGTAAGGAGTGAGTTAGAAGCGTGCAAACGCGGAGCGGGTCAAAGAGAGTCTTTTGGAAGGTGAACCGCGAAGGTGCTGCCTTTGCCAGGGGTGCTTTCGACGGACACCCAGCCGCCATGTGCCTGCGCGATATGTTTAACAATTGCCAGCCCAAGCCCGGTTCCGCCGAGATTCCGGCTTCTCCCCTTATCAACGCGATAGAACCGTTCGAACAGACGTGGCAGATGATCGCGCTCGATTCCACAACCCCGATCCGTGACGCTGATCGTCACCTCGGATTTCGTTTGAAGTGCGCTGATCTCGACAGGGCTTCCCGTCTCGCTATACTTGATTGCGTTGTCAATGAGGTTCACGACAGCCTGCTCAAGCAACTCCGGCTTCATTTTCGCTCGAAGTTCGTCATCGCACGTCACTGTGATATGGATGGCTTTCTCCGCCGCCTTCGATGCGCACGCCTGAACGGCAGCCTGAAGCACCTCTTTGATGTGTCCTTCCTCGAGCTTGATGCCTGCTTTTTCAGCACCCTGTTCAATCCGCGATAGGAGCAGCAGATCCTCGATGATCGCGTTGAGACGGTTGGCTTGTCTCGCAATGATGCCGAGAAACCGCTGCGCGTCCTCAGGATTGTCCAACGCGCCATCAAGCAGCGTTTCGACAAACCCTTTGATCGAGCTGATCGGCGTTCTGAGCTCGTGAGAGACCGTCGCTACGAAGTCGCGCCGCATATTCTCCAACCGTCGGAGACGAGTCATGTCACTCATCACCACGACGGCACCAATGCCGCGTCCTGTTTCGTCCTCGAGCAGCGTGCCGTGCGCTTGCATGAACCGGTCGCCGTCGTCATGCAGAACTATTTCCGCCTCAACAGGCTCTTGACCGGCGAGCACGGTCGCCACAAACTTCTGCAGATCGGTGTTTCGTATAACCTCCTGGATGCTTCTGCCCTGCACTCTTGCGGGATCAACCTCAAGCAACAGTGCCGCAGCCTGATTCATGCTGATGAGGTGTTCCTCAGTATCTACAGCAAACACGCTTTCAACCATGCTGGACAGTATCGCCTCGACCTCGTTCCTCTGTCGCACCGACGAACGAATCTTTTCGTCAAGCTGCGCAGCCATCTGGTTCATAGCTCGCGCCAGCCCGCCGAATTCTTCCAGAGACGGAACCGTCAGGTGGGATTGAAGCTCGCCCCGGGCGAACCGTTCTGCACCTCGTTCCATCTGCTCAATGGGACGACTGATCTGGCGCGATACGAGCAGACTCACACCTGCGCCAAGCACAGCGATGACCAGCCCTGCAACCGCGACCTTGACTAGTATCGCTACCAGAGCCTCGGCAATGGCGGTTATCGGCATAGCGGCCCGGACGACACCTATAATCCGACCGTCCCTCGTAATCGGGACCGCGACATACATCATGTCCTTCTCAAACGTATGGCTATACCTTGTGTTGACACCAACTCGACCGGCGAGCGCGGTTCTGATCTCAGGTCGGTCGGCATGGTTGTCCATCCGAGCTGGATCCTCTTCGGAGTCGCCCAAAACTTTGCCGGAAGGCAGTATCACGCTGACACGAGTTGATGTCCGTTTCCCGAATTCCTTGCAGAACGGATCTACGCGCGCAGGATTTGTCGAGACGACGAGATCCGAGATCTGCCTCTCTATAAGCTGCGCTCTGGCTTCAAGATCTCGACCTGTCTGCTCAAGCCACGCCTGACGAACAAACCACAGCGCGTACCATGTTACCGCCAATAACGATACGATCGTGATCAGCAGGTACGATGGGTACAGGTGCCAGAGCAGCCGCCGTTTTCGCCGCATGAGCTACTCCTCAAACCGATAACCGACGCCTCTAACGGTCTGAATGTGCTTGCCAGCCTGACCGAGCTCTTTTCGCAACCCGGCGATCTGAACATCAACTGACCGATCGGTCACAGGATAGTTCTGTCCATGAACCGCATCAACGATTTGATACCGGGTGAGTACCCATCCCGGACGACGCGCCAGAACATGAAGAATCCGGAACTCAGTCGCCGTCAGTTGAACGGGTTTACCTTTGACCAGAACCTGGTGGCGAGCTGGGTCAATCACGATGTCGTGTATCCTGATTGAGGAGCGGTCACCAGCAACAACCATCGCCTTCTTGCGGAGAACCGCTCGGATCCGGGCGATCAGGACTCGCGGACTGAACGGTTTCGTAACGTAATCGTCTGCACCAACCTCAAGTCCCGTGACGATGTCGGCTTCATCGCCTTTTGCGGTCACCATCATGATCGGGATGTGCGAAGTCCTGGGATCGTTCTTGAGTATCTTGCAGACGTCCAGACCATCAACACCGGGCAACATGAGATCGAGCACGATAAGGTTCGGCACCTTTGACCGCGCAGTTCTGAGCGCATCTTCGCCCGTAGCGACGGCTGTGACGGTATAACCCTCTCGTTCGAGGTTATACTTCAGCAGCTCGCGAATATCGTCCTCATCATCAACAACGAGTATCGTCTCTTTCGCCATCAGCGCTCGCTCCGCGTGCCATCTAAATGCCCTCGGACACATTGTCATTATAGCTTTCGGGTACTATCACTGCAACAGATTGATGTCCGAAGCCTATCATGGAGTCAGGAAGACCAAAGACAGACGTGGTCCCCTTGTCTGGAGCGGTTGCTGCGGCGACTCTCGCCGCAGTTGATTGCTGTCATTATTCCAGTACCAGAAGCGGCTTACAGAGGTTCGGTATATTCGCACCTCTTGATTGCGCACACCATCGCATCTATGTTCTCTTTGGGAGTGGTGCTGGGGATATCGTGAGAGGAGAATATCAGCCCGCCGTCTCGTCCCAGAACGTTGAACACGTCCCTGACATGTCGTTCGACGTCTCGCGGCGAACCGTTTGGGATGATCTTCCTGTTATCGAGCGCGCCATATACTTTCAGTTTGCTCTTGTATCTTCCAGCAAAACCGGCAACGTCGTTAACATCGTATTGGAGCGGGTTTATCCCGTCAAATCCCGCTTCGACGAAAAGGCGTAGAAGCTTTTCCAGCTTCCCATCAGAATGATACAGCAGGTATCTGTTTTTCGTTTTCGCTATCCGAATACAGCCCCGAATCGGATTCAGCCAGAACCTGCGAAGGTGCTCCTCTGACATCATCGGACCATTGTTATCGCAGAGGTCGCCCATGAGATAGACCACGTCTATATCCATATCGCAGATGTGTTCCAGGGCTCTCGCGAGTACATCCCCAATACGGACCATGAGCGATTCAACCGCGTCCGGCTTGTCGTACATGTCCATGAATAACCCTTCGTATAGTCTGAGACCAAATCCATATTCGAGCGGAACTCCGACGTTCACGAAGATAGCTTTGTCCGGATATTTCGCTCGGACTTCTGAGATGTTCCTGTAATACTCCATGTTGTCCGGATCGGGCATCGGGAGAGTTTCCGCTCGCTCTATCGAATCCACAAGAGGTGTCACCTGCCAGACCGTCCCCGATACGATCTTCCGTTCAACCTTCGGGTCTGTCCACCACGCCAATGCTAAAGGCACTTCTATCACGTCTGCATCGTAATACGACACGCGAAAGTTCTCTCCCAGCAACTCGTCGTACCGCGCCATGGCATCTCGATCCATCCAGAAATTGAACGGCACTCTGTCTGGAATCTCCGATGCGAGCACCTTCCGCACCCTCTCCCGCGATGTCATCATGCGCCTTGTCCTCTCTAAATGCGCACGCGCCATATCGTAACTTGAGCTCCGTAAAGCCGGCGTGTCTTCTCAGACATTATAGGTATTGATGCGGCAGGGATCAAGAACCACGACAGCAAGAAGAAGCGGACGCGACAGAGCACGTACCTCCGAACGCACGGAGGGTCACGCTCCGTCGTGACCGAAGACCGACAAAGGGATAAAACGGGGATAGCTCATCGCGAGCGGCTGAATTCAGAAAAGCATGCGAAGCGCGGTGCGTGCGTCGGTTTGCTGGAACGGTCCCCAGTAAAGAGTACTGGGACGCCTCGCTGAAGGCGCTCGCCCGAGCCAAGCTGGTGCATGGCGATTTGCAGGGACAGCGTGAGTTCGAACTTCTGGGAGATGACGACGCTGTGTTCGGTGTTAATGGTGCTCCCGCTCGCAAATATGTGAAAATCGTCTCTATCACAGCGTCGCCGCGACCTACGGACGCGGTCGAATTTGCCGTGCCCTCTGAATGGTATTCGGGACATGTACCCTTCGAGCCCCATCGGCGCCGTCAGTCCGCCGAGGAGGCCGATGGGATCCGCGGTTACGCCCGGGGCTTCTGGCGCAGGCTCTGGATCGTTCCGATACTGTTTCTGTTCCCCGGGGGTGCGCTCCGTGACTTCCTGTACGGCAGCCTGAAATTGCCTCTGTCCATATGCCCTGGCATGAGTGCCGCCGGAGCCGCTCTTCTCTCAGGTCTTGTCTTGTTCCGCCCATGGAGAGAGGCGCGCATGTTGAAGGCGGATGCGGAGTTCGGCTGGGCCATTATCGTACCGCCGCACACCTACACCGACAAACGTGGCGTCCAAAGAACTCAGCAGGAGACGGTCGAGATACTGCCGATTTCGGAAGCGCTCTGGACAATCGAAGGGAACCCTGCCGGTTGGCGGCACAGACGATGACCTGCGTCGCCCGGGACGCGCCGCCTAATCCTATTTACACCCCTATTGACGACGGCTCGTGAAAGAACAATTAACCTCCTATTGCTCTATCCGTCAGATGGCCTCACGGTCATTCCTGCGAAAGCAGGAATCCAGTGTGCCGGAGCAAAGGTGTCACTTTTTCTCTGGATTCCCGCCCAGCGGGAATGACAACAAGAGGACATTTGTTATGAAGTTCTTCATAGTATACCGGCAGAAAACCTCGTTTCTTTAGTGAATACGAACCTCAATAAGTTCCCGTTCAATTGCAACCCTATCGCCCGCCCAAGCTGCCGAACGCGCGGCTGTCACGATTGCCATTTGACTGTAGAAGTGCTATGTTACAGGAAAGGACTGTCGTTTAGCCTTGATTCTGCCAGAGAAGCGGTTTCCGAACCTCGAGAGAGGACTTCAAGACTTGGCAAGCACGTCTGGATGTCGGAAGGTTTCGATCTTTTATAGGGCAAGGAAAGCCGTGGTGGGCAGTTCACTCTTGGCTTCAGGTGTTGCTTTTGAAATGGTCTCCAGAAGTGATTCTAAGGTAAAGGCTGAGATTGCAGACTGGCAAGATGGTTACGTCTTCTCAATCGGCGTGTTACCCGATGGTCCAGCGGTGTCATTCATGAAACGGGGGGACCAGATCTGCTACTTAGGCAAAGGTTACAAAAACCCACAGCTAAGGTTTCTATTCAAAAGCCTTGATTCCGCCCTGCTGGTGCTCACCGGTCAGATCGGTTCGCACATAGCTTCTGCGCAGCACCGCACCATCGTGCACGGCAACCTTGCTGAGGCAATGCAAGTTTCAAGAGTCATGAATATCGTGCAGACTTACCTGTATCCGGCTTTTGTACTCAAGAAGACGATGAAACGTCCTGCTAAACTCACCTCAGCACAACTGCTGCTCAAAGCTTGGGTCATTGCTACCTTGCCAGTCGGCATGCTGGCGAATATTGGGAAATAGGCGCTGGAGAACACCGATGATTCCTGAATATTATCAGTTCTTTTGTCCCGTGAAGATCTTGAGCGGCTTAAGAGCATTGGGGAACCTTCCCTATGAGATGGATCTGCTGGGTGCGCATCGAGCTTTGATTGTGACCGACAAGGGCGTCGTCGGCGCGGGATTGATCAGGCATGTGCTGCGGGCATTGGAAGGATCACAGTCCGAACTTGGGGCTATTTTTGACAAGACCCCTCCCGATTCGAGCATGGAAGTTGTAAATGAGGTGGCACAACTTTTCACGAAGGAAGGATGCGACTGTTTTGTTGCCGTCGGCGGTGGGAGCTGTATGGACACAGCCAAGTGTGCCAACATGATGGTCACCGAGGGTGCCTATGATCTGGCGAAGCTCCAAGGAACGGAAAGAGTGAAAAAGCGTATGAAACCCTTTATTGCCGTGCCGACCACTGCTGGTACCGGCTCAGAAGTCAGCCTGGCGGCGGTGATTCACGACGAAACTACAAAGGTCAAGATGGGGTTCGCCTCCTATCGCATGTTGACCGACGTCGCAATCCTCGATCCGAAAATGACTCTGACGATGCCGCCCAAAATAACCGCCGCGACAGGAATGGACGCGCTCACTCACGCTATCGAGGCATATTACTGCCTCCAGAAGAACCCGGTTTCCGACTCATTTGCGATAGCAGCGATCAAGCTTATCATGGATAACTTGATCAGGTGCATCGAGAACGGTAAAGATGAAACCGCACGGCTGGCGATGGCTAACGCTGCTCTGCTTGCCGGGATAAGCTTCTCCAACTCGATGTGTGGGGTAGTTCACGCTCTTGCGCACGCATGTGGAGGTGTGTCCCGCATCCCTCACGGTGTCGCGACCGGAGTTCTCCTGCCCTGGGGCATGGAGAATAACCTTGATAAAGCCGGCGGAACGATCGCCGAGCTGGCTCCTTTGCTGGGTGCCTCGACATCAGGCAGTCCAATGCAGCAGGCAAAGGCGGCAATTGAAGCTGTAAGAGGTCTCGTAACACGCCTGAGAGATCTGTGCGAATTTCCGACCACCTTGAACGAAGCTGGGGTGCCCGAAAACAAACTTGGAGATATCGCCAAAGCGGCACTAAACGATGCGACGATCACTTTCAACCCGGAAGAAGTTACCTATGAAGACGCTCTTGCCATCCTCAGGAAAGCGTTCGGCTAATCAATTACGGTGCGCCAAACTTGGTTTGTCCACTGACCGGGCGGCGGTGTGGTTTGTATCGAGAGTTGAACAGCACGGCAGAGGTCTCGTGCAATGAACAGATTACCGGTCGGTGCTGCACCGACGTTGTTAATAATTGTGCTGATATTGTCCGGCACGTGGTTGGCTCTGGTTCCTGCATCCCAGCCGGACCATAAGGCAGAGGGCACTACCCAGCTTCGAGTCTGGACGTTCGCCAGAAACCACTACGATGGTTATATCGAGGCGATCCCTTCGTTCGAGGCAGCTCATCCGGGCGTTAAAGTGAGAATTGAACTGGTTCACTACCGTGCGGTGAGCGAACGGCTTCAGGCAGCCTTTTGGGGCGACCTCGATGTGCCCGATCTCGTCGAGGTTGAGATAGGGTATGCCGGAACGTTCTTTCGCGGACCGATCGAGGATGTCGGGTTTCTGGACCTGACCGACAGAATTCACTCTTCGGGACTGTACGATCGGGTCGTTCAGTCCCGGTTCGCGCCATACACCTCACGGGGACACATTTTCGGGCTACCCCACGACGTTCATCCGGTCATGATCGCCTACCGACGCGATCTGTTCGAAGAAGAAGGCATCAATCCCGCCCAACTCGACACGTGGGACAAGTTCACCGAAGCGGGTCGTCGGGTGACGCGCGATCTCACTGGTGACGGCACAATTGACCGGTACATGATAGAGCTTGCGGATATGAGCACGCAAAGTCTCGAGGTGATGCTGTTTCAGCGGGGCGGCGGCTTTTTTGACGCAGATGGGCGTCTGTCCATAGACGATGAGGTTTCCTTAGAAACGCTCTGCTGGTTCGTTCCGCTCGTTGTCGGACCGGAAAGGATTGCCAACTCGCTCGGCGAAGGACAGATTCGCACGCAAGCAGTCGAAAGCGGGTATCTCTTGTGTCTGATATGCCCCGACTGGCGGACCAGCGTGTTTGAGATGGACATGCCGCGACTCTCCGGACAGATGGCGTTGATGCCGCTGCCTGCTCCCGAACCGGCAGAACGGCGCACGAGCACGTGGGGCGGCACGATGATCGCCATCACGAAGAAGACTCGCAACCCGGACCTCGCGTGGGAACTCGCATTACACCTGTATTACAACACGACGTATCTTGGCGACCGATTCCGAAGCTCCAACATCATTCCGCCTCTGCGTGACGCATGGCAGTTGCCAGCGTTCAGCGAGCCGCGACCGTTCTGGTCGAGCCAACGTATCGGGGAACTGTACATTCGGCTGGCGGACCAGACGCCACCCCAGTACACAAGCCCGTTCATAGCAATGGCTCGAACGAAACTTGGCGCGGCGTTGGTCGAAAGCGTTGACTATTATGGGCGGCACGGAAAACGCGGGTTCACCGATTATGCACGGTCTGTGCTGAACTCCAAAGCGGACGAGGTTCGAGCGGTCATGAAACGGGACAGTCTCGAATGAACACTCTATCATCGTCAACGTGGTGGTCAGTCCAACGGCGGGCGGCCCCGTATGTTTTTGTAGCGCCGTTTCTTATCTTATTTGCCACGTTTACGGTCTATCCGCTTGTCCAGAGCATCATGCTCGCGTTTCGAGCGACGAACGGACCGAAGAGCAGCGTCTTTGTTGGACTGAGTAATTTCATCTTCCTAGTTCGCGACCAGGATTTCTGGACAGCAGTTAAGAACACGGCGATTTACGCCTTTTTCAGCGTATTTCTCCAGTTGCCGTTGAGCCTGGGGTTGGCGCTTCTGCTCAACACCCGCTGGGTTCGCGGACGCACCTGGTTCCGGCTCGCTTTCTTCTCGCCTTACCTTTTGGGACCGGTGTTTGTCGCCGTCATGTTCACGGTGATCTTTCTGCCTCGGTTCGGCCTGTTCAACCGCGCTTTGTACGCAGTACTCAGACGCGGGCTGGACACAAAGTGGCTTCTGGACGCGCACCTGGTCATGCCGGCTTTGATTATCGCTGCGCTCTGGATGTACGTTGGGTTCAATATGATCTATTTCCTCGCAGCGCTCCAGACGGTTGACCGCGAACTGTACGAAGCGGCGGAGGTTGACGGCGCTAACCGGTGGCATCAGTTCCTGCACGTGACGGTTCCCGGCATCAGACC
>Ga0315291_10005611_pt1 | contig 15709 bp, 14 predicted proteins | sample YL17G12_20_MG_FD_203070 | JGI IMG/M metagenome (GOLD analysis project Ga0315291, IMG submission 203070) | Sediment microbial communities from Yellowstone Lake, YNP, Wyoming, USA - YL17G12_20 | ecosystem: Environmental > Aquatic > Freshwater > Lake > Sediment | place: USA: Wyoming | collected...
CGACGATGTCCTGGGCCGCGCCGCCGCTTACGAGTCAATCATCCGCGGCGAGCCGATCCGCGAGCCGAACGTCCCGGCCTCTTTTAACGTCTTGGTTAATGAACTCAAATCTCTGGCCTTTGACATCAAGCCTCTCTACTATTCGGAGTCCGATCGCCGCGACGATTTCAACGCGCTGAAGATCGGCATTGCTTCGCCTGAAGAAATCTTGAAATGGTCCCATGGCGAAGTTATAAAACCGGAAACGGTTAATTATCGGACGCAGCGCCCCGAGAAAGACGGACTTTTTTCGGAACGGATTTTCGGACCAACAAGGGATTACGAATGCTACTGCGGCAAATACAGGAGGGTGCGCTACAAAGGGGTTGTTTGCGATAAGTGTGGCGTGGAAGTAACGCGCGCCGTCGTGCGGCGGGAGCGCTTGGGGCACATTGCGCTTGCCGCACCCGTGAGCCACATCTGGTTTTTGCGGAGCGTGCCCTCACGGCTTTCTCTTATATTAAACGTTCCTTCAGCGAAATTGGAGCGTGTTATTTACTATTCGGCGTACATAGTTGTTTCCGTAAATGAAGAAGAGAGAAAACGCGCGCTTGATGAATTAAAGCGCGCGCTCAAAGGAAGATTAAAAATCGGCGGCAAGGACAAAAAAATAAAAAGCGAGCTTACGGAAGCCGCCGACATTACCGCGAGCTATCTCGAAAATCTTTGCGCCGGACAGGTTTTGGGCGAGACGGAATACTTCAACCTCTCGCGACGCTTCGGTTCTGTTTTCAAGGCCTCTTCGGGAGCGGAGGCCGTGCGCGCGATCTTGGTCAATATGGATTTGAGAAAGGAGACTCAAAAGACCGAGAGGGCGCTCGAGGAATCCAAAAACCCCTTGGCACAAAGCAAGCTCTTGCGGCGCCTGAAGATGTTCCGCTCAATGATTAAAAATCAGACGCGGCCGGAGTGGATGATTTTGACGAACCTGCCGGTTTTGCCGCCGGATCTCCGGCCGATGGTGGCGCTTGACGGCGGCCGCTATGCCACTTCCGACCTGAACGATCTCTATCGGCGGGTGATAAACCGCAACAATCGCCTCAAGAAACTTTTAGAGATCAAAGCGCCGGACATCATCGTTAAAAACGAGAAAAGAATGCTCCAGGAATCGGTTGACGCGCTCATAGACAATTCCGCCCGCTTCGGCGTCCAGCAACTTTCCGCTCGCCGCCGCCCACTCCGTTCGCTCGCAGACATGCTGAAAGGGAAACAGGGGCGTTTTCGGCAAAATCTTTTGGGCAAGCGCGTTGACTACTCGGGTCGTTCGGTCATCGTTATCGGACCCAAGCTTAAGATTGACGAGTGCGGCTTGCCGAAGCGGATGGCGCTTGAACTTTTCCGGCCGTTTATCTTAAGCGAAATTATCAAGAGGGGACTGGCGCACAATATCAGAAGCGCTTCCCGCTTCATTGAAGAGGGCAGCGACGAGGTTTGGGCGATCCTTGAGGAACTTACGAGAGACCGCAGGGTGCTCCTGAACAGGGCGCCGACGCTTCATCGCTTGAGCGTACAAGCGTTTAAACCGATTTTAATCGAGGGATTGGCCATCCAAATTCCGCCTTTTGTCTGCGCCGCTTTCAACGCGGACTTTGACGGCGACCAAATGGCGGTTCATTTGCCGCTTTCTTCGCAGGCCCAGAAAGAGTCGCGGGAGATTATGGCCTCCGGCCGGAATCTTTTGAAACCGGCCACCGGGGAATTAATCACCACTCCCACGCAGGACATCGTTTTGGGTATTTACTATCTGACGCGTTCCGTCCCGGGCTCGGGCGGGGCTCCGAAGGCCATAGCGGATATTGATGAAGCGATTATCGCCCACGAGAATGGCTGCTTGTCATTGCATGAACCGATCAGGTGTCTTGGCATGGAAACGACCGTCGGCCGGCTGATTTTCAACCAAGTTCTTTTGGGAACCGCCCCTTTTGTAAACGAGACGGTGGACAGAAAGAAACTGACAAGAATAATCGAGGACATATTGGAGCGCCACGGTCTGGACGTCGCGCGCGAGGTTTTGGACAGGGTCAAACTTTCTGGCTTTGAGATGGCAACGAAGTCGGGAATTACCTGGGCGATGGCCGATCTTATTACCCCCCCCCAAAAAGCGGAGGTGCTCGCGGCATCAGAAAAAGAAGTGGAGCTGATACGGGAACAATTCAATGAGGGTCTTTTGACCGATTCGGAGCGCCGGGGGCGGACTATCAGCGTTTGGGAGAAGGCGAAAGAAAAGATCGCCAAACTCGTTGCTTCGGCTCTGCCCTACGACAACTCCGTTTATCAGATTATTGATTCCGGCTCCCGCGGCAGCTGGGCGCAGCCGATTCAAATGATAGGCATGAAGGGGCTTGTTGCCAATGCCAAAAATGAAACAATCGAGCTGCCTATCAAATCTTCGTTTAAGGAAGGTTTGGGGGTTTTGGAGTATTTTATTTCGACGACCGGCGCAAGAAAGGGGACGACTGACACGGCGCTTAAAACCGCTCAAGCCGGGTATCTCACGCGCCGCTTGGTTGATGTGGCGCAGGATTTGATCATACGGGAGGAAGATTGCCGCACGAAGGACGGCATAGAGATTTTTAGGAGCGACGGAAAGGAATTTAACCAGTCATTCTCGGGCCGTTTATTTTCGAGGATTGCCTTGGATGACGTAAGAGTTGAGAGAAAGATCGTGGTGCGAGCAGGAGAGGTTATTGACAAAACCATTTCAGAAGTTATCGACAAATCGAAATTGGAATCGGTCAAGGTGCGTTCGCCGATCGCTTGCAAGACGCTCTACGGGATTTGCAAGGCCTGTTACGGGTTGGATCTCGGCGACAATAAACCGGTTAAGACTGGCGTCGCTGTCGGCGTTTTGGCCGCTCAGTCCATTGGCGAGCCGGGCACGCAGCTCACCATGCGCACCTTTCACACCGGCGGCGCGGCCGGAGCGGACATTACATACGGCTTACCGCGTGTGGAAGAAATTTTTGAAGCCCGTCCGCCCAAGGGTAAAGCAATTCTTTCTCCCGTTGATGGCGCGGTTGAAAAAATAGAAGAGAAGGGATCTTTGAAGATGGTTAAAATCGCGGCTCGCGGGTCAAAGTCCAAAGCCATTGAATTCAATGTGCCGCGCACGGCCTTGCTGTATGTGAAAGTCGGAGACAAGGTTGCCAAGGGGGATCAGATTTCGGAGGGAAATATGGACCTGAGGGAGCTTTTGGAGTTGAGGGGATCGGAAGCCGTGGGGCGCTACATCGTGAACGAAGTTCAGAGAATTTATCTTTCCGAGGGCGCTTCCATCAACAATAAACACATTGAAGTTATCATCCGCCAGATGTTTGCCCGCGTAAAAATCAAAGATTCCGGCGACGCTGCGGATTTGGTTATGGGCGAAATCGTGGAAAAAGCCAGGTTTTTGGAGACGAATCGCGAATTGAAAAAACAAGGATTAAAGCCGGCCAAGGCAGACGAACTGCTTTTGGGCATTACTCGCGTCGCCATTTCTGCGGAAAGTTTCCTTTCAGCCGCTTCCTTCCAGGACACGTCGAGAGTTCTTGTTAAAGCCGCGATTGAGGGCCGGATTGACAGTTTGCGCGGCCTCAAGGAGAATGTCATTATCGGCCGCCTGATTCCGAGCGGGGTTGCGGAAAAAAAGAGGGGGTATGAAGAGCCGGAGAAAATTGCGGAGGAAGCCGCGACGGAAACCTAATATGCAAATTATATACTCCTACAATTATGAAGCTCCACGGCCCTACAGCCGTGGTATCTTCAAATTCTTCGGCGGAATCCGCCGAAGCATACCCTCCTTCGCACAAGGCTTCGGAGGGTTATCCTTTTCGCATTCATCCACGGGTTTATCCAGCCTTCGTAGCCGAAGCTACTTCGGCGGAGTAGGCCGCCCGTGGTCTTCTGCGAAGGCGGATAAAATATAAACATGGAGGATTCGTTCAAAAAAGAAGGTGTAGAAAAAAAGAATTACGAACTGGCTTTTCTCGTCAAAGAAGAGGCGGCAATCGACGATTTGAAGAGGATAGTGCGGCAGAGCGAAGTAGAAATTCAATTGGAATCTCCGCTAAAAAAAGTAAATCTGGCTTATAAGATTAAAAATATCGGCGAGGCATATTTCGGGTTTTTGCGTCTTGTAAGCGAGCCCGCTTCAATGCATTCTCTTGCCCGCGACCTAAGAACGAATCCGGCAATCGTCCGCTTTCTTGTTGTTTCTCTGCCGAAGGAAGAAATGGCCGGGATTCAATCTCCCATGCGGCGCGAGCGGCCCATCGCGCGTCGAATGCCTATTCCTAAGGAAGTAGTGCGGCAGCAAGCCAAGCCGTTGAGCAACGAAGCACTGGAGAGGAAGATAGAAGAGATATTGCAGTAAGCGTCATGTGTCAGGCGTCATGCATCAAAAGAAAAATACTTGATTAACACATTAGCCCAACTTGACAATTGACACTTGATACCCGACACTAAAGTTATGAATCCCGTTAGAAGCCGTGATCGCCTTGACGAGATTCAATCTTTAAAATGAATAGCCGCTTCATAAACTTAATAAAATTTGTGCAAGTCGCTGATCGCGATCTGCTTCTAACGGGATGAATCTAAACAAAACATTTGTTCTGGGCCGGCTGACGGCTGACCCGCAGTTGCGGAGTACCACCTCCGGCCAGGCGGTTGCGAGTTTCGGCGTGGCGACGAACCGCGTCTGGACCGACAAGGCAGGCGCGAAGCAAGAGTCCACCGAGTATCACAATATAGTCGTCTGGGGCCGGCAAGGGGAGATTGCGAGCCAGTTCTTAACGAAGGGCGCGACGGTTTTGATTGAGGGACACCTTCAGACCCGTTCTTGGCAAGACAAGCAGGGTCAGCAGAGGAAAACAACCGAAATTGTTTGCGAGCGGATGCAATTGGGTCCGCGGCCTGGTTCGGCGGGTTCGGCAGGGGCTTCGACTGAGCTCGGCCGAATGTCCTCACCGCAGGCGGGCTCATGGCAAGCGCAGGGCGGCGGCGGACGCGCTCCGGCCGCAAACGCTCCGGCGCCGGAAGCCAAAGAAGAAAAAGCCGAAGAAATTCCGACAATCAATCTTGAAGAGGAAGGCGAAGTAAAACCAGAGGACCTTCCATTTTAGTGTAAGGCGGAAAGTTGAATGAGACATGGCAAAACTCCAAAGATTTTTCCGTGTCGCTTGTAGCATTAAATAAAAAAACTAATTAGCATATATGGCGGAAAGATTCGAAATAAGAGGCGGGGAAAGAAAATCAGAGTTATTGAAGGAACTGGATGACATCCTTGCCGAACAGCGGGCAATAGCAACGGAGATAAGGGAGGCTATCGCTAGTGCTCGAACCGCCGATGAAGCCAGCGAAGCCGTATTTAAAAATGGCCTCGCTGCTAAACTTGACGAGGCCCAAAGGAGGTTTACGGAATGCCTCACAAGAATAAAAGAAGAATAAAAATTTGTAGATATGGCCAAAAAAATCAAAACAATCACCAAGCTTCAGATTGAAGCCGGCAAAGCCAACCCCGCGCCGCCGGTGGGCACCGCCCTGGGTCCGCAAGGGATCAACATTCAGGATTTCTGCAAGAAGTTCAATGAAGCCACGAAGGATATGACGGGGGACATCGTGCCCGCCGAAATAACGATTTTTGAAGATAGGAGCTTCACTTTTAAATTAAAGACGCCGCCGGCCTCTGCGCTGCTTAAAAAAGCCGCCCGCCCTTTGGGCGAGGCTCGCCCCGATGGGGCGGCCGGCATTGAGAAGGGTTCCGGCGATCCCCTAAAAAACAAAGTTGGCAAGGTTACGAAAGCTGATATTCGGAAAATCGCCGAGCGCAAGATGCCGGACTTGAATACGGACAGCATTGAGGCGGCCGAGAAAATCATTCGCGGAACCGCCCGTAACATGGGAATAGAGGTTATCGAGTAATCTCAATTCCCATATTGGAGTAAAGCGGGGTCGGGAGATTGAAAACGGGCGGACCAAGAAAGGCCGCCCATTTTGACTTTTATCACGCCAACTGAATTTTCACTTCGACGTCATGTCCCTCTCGTGGAACCTCAATGCTGATTGTTTGCCCGTGCTTTAGGATTTTCGTGGCATTGCCGGTGCCAACCACGGAAACAACGCCTTTTTCGCGGGCAATGTTCGCGGCGTGGGAAGTTGCTCCGCCGTGGTCGGTAATCACGCCAATCACGTTGCCGAAAAATTCTACCAGTTCTGGTTTGGTAAATTCAGCCACCAAGATTGAGCCGATGGGCATCTTGCGCGCTGGATGCTTCCCGGAGAGGACATAAACCCGCCCCATTACCGTTCCAGGCACGACGCCAATGCCAATCAAATTCAAATTTTTGGTTCCCGCCGATTTTGCTTTTTTCGCTTTCCGCTTGCGCCAGTCGGCGTCTTCCCAGTTTTGTAGCCCGAGCTCGATTGCCTTATCTGGGTCGATTCCCCTTAGAAGAAGCGTTGCCAGCATTTGGACGAGGGCTTGGCCGTAGGCCAGTGCCTCATCCTCGGCAGTGCCATGCGGACGGGCTCCGGGATTAAGCTTGGGGTCGTGGGTTACATACTTAGCGATACCGCCAAATTCAGTTAAGGCAATGAGAGCGCGAAATTCAACGTCCTTCCTGTCTTCGTTTTCCATGCAGTGTTTAATACGCTTCATAATTAGTCTAGTGTCCATTTTTTCAACTCCTTGGCGCGTTTACGCCATGGTTTCGCTGATGGCATCATATCGCGTTTATTCCATTTTTGTCAAATATGCGCAACGGTTCCCTTACATTTTATTATTTAATCTCTCTGTTCGTCCTACTCGTCAAATGCGCGATCGCGCATTTGACGAGTAGGAAAAGAAAAAAAGAGACGTGACAATCATAACCTGCCGGCGCGCAGGATAACTTGGCAACGCCACCCGATTGTTTAGAATGTAATGGAAGACATGGAAAGGCGCGCGGGAAAATTCATTGTCTTGGAGGGCACGGACGGGTCCGGCAAGACCGAGCAATTCAACCGGCTTCTTCTGCGTCTGCCAGCCGAGCTGAAATTCCGGTCAATTGACTTTCCGAGATACGGCGAGCCCGCGGCATATTTTATTGAAAAGTATTTGCGCGGAGAGTATGGAGTGGCGGTCGGACCGAAATCGGCATCCTTGTTTTTTGCCTTGGATCGCTTTGACGCCAGCGCCAAGATAGAGCAGTGGCTGGAATCTGGCAAGGTTGTGATTTCCAACCGCTATATGGCGTCGAACATGGGACACCAAGGCGCGAAAATTGAGAGTGCCGAGGAGCGCGGAGAATTCTTTCTGTGGCTTTATGATTTGGAATATGAAATTTGCAAGATTCCCAAGCCGGACTTGAACATCATCCTGCGCGTTCCGGCGGAAACCGCTTACGAGTTAATCGGGAAGAAAACGGGGCGCGGGTATCTTGGGGGCGCAAAGCGCGACATTCACGAGGCGAATTTAGAGCACCTCCTAAGCGCCGAACGGGCCTACATGGAGATCGCCGCCGTTTTCCCAAATGATTTTACGGTAGTGGAGTGCGCGGAAAACGGCAAACTGCTTTCCATAGACGAAGTTCACGAAAAGGTCTGGCAGATTGTGAAAAAGATTTTAGAGGTCTGATTTTATAACCACTCGTCAAATGCGCGATCGCGCATTTGACGAGTTATATCGTCTTTCTGGTATAACGCAAGCGGATACCGCTCCGACCTCTGGTTGGAGCGGTTATTTATCGCGGGGCCCATGCGGTTTGCATTACAAGATCAAAAATTTCCTTGGCGACGGCTGGCGCGCTCAATTTTTCTCTGTATTCGCTTGGCGCGCAGACGCGGAAGGCGGCATAGGAAGAAGCCACCTCCTCCATGTTTTTAAAGTGAGCGGGATACCGCCGTTTGAGGGAATCCGGCTGCTCTCCGGTGTAAATCGTTATGTCTTTCGGCTGAAATCTGAAAATGTTCAAAATGGGCACGACCAGCGCCATGTTTCGCGGCACGCCGGCGATGTCCGCTATTTTATTTTCCAAATTTTCAAGCGAGGTCTGGTTTCGTTGGTTCAGGAGCGGCGAATCGGCGAGTTTTTCCATGTCCGCCCGCTCTATGCCGAAGACGGCAATCGGTTTGCCGGATTTTGTTTCGGCGTGCGTGAAGCCGCTTGGCCGTATGACCACCGCCTCGCGGAAAAGATCCCGTTCGCGGAGCATTCCGTACAATTTTCTTGCGGTTTCTTCTTTAGAAATGCTCAAAAGGCCCAAAAGCTCCGAATCGGTGAGAACCGGAAGATCGTCCGCCGTAATCTCTCCCGCGAGGATCAAGTGATGGACCATTTTCTGGAGCATGCGCTGGGCGATCGCGGACACTTTCCTCAAATAAACGTTTTTATACATCTTGAGATAGAAATTCTGCATCTCAATGGCGTTGTCTATGACTTTTTCGTCTATCGCCAGTTCGTTGTTGACGAAATAAATGTGCTTTCGCAGGTAGTCCGTTCCTGCCGGCCCGCTCAAAATAGTATAGTGGCCGTCTCTCGCGAGGTAGTCCAGTTTTTCCATTCCCAAATTTTTGTCGTGCACGGCGAGGTAGAGCGGGTGCTCGTGCTTCGCCATTTTTTCAAGGAGCGGATAATTGATGCCGCAGGCCTCTATCTTGTTTCGCAGCTGCTTGATGATTTCAAGGCCGAGCCCGTCGTTGTCCATCCGGCAGAGGTCTTCGGTAACGTGGGAAAATGCCGGATGTCCTATGTCGTGGTAGAGCGCGAATCCCGCGAGGGCGTCGCCTTCTTCTTCGTTAATTAAGCCGAGCTCTATCCAGCGGTTGGCGAGTTCGCGGGTCGCGTGATAGGAACCGAGGGAGTGCGCGCGGCGCGTGTGCGTCGCCGAAGGAAAAGTGAGATACGACATACCGAGTTGCCGCTTGTCTCCGAGCGACTGGAATTCCGGCGTTTCAATCATCGGTAGAACCGGCCGGATGTCAATAATGCCGTAGATCGGATCGGCGACAACCTTGGGCGTGTGGATTTTTTTGGCCATTTGTTTGTTGTTTATATGCTACAGTTTCACTGGTCAATCGTCAAGCGATTTTGGTAATGTGCACACACATATGGCGGTTTTCCCTAGAATGGGGAAATGGCCATATCTATGTCCAAAACAATTAAGGAAGAACGGCTGCGGTGGGTACTACCCATCGTGGGCGAGGAAATTAGGCTCGTAGACGCGGCAAGGGTATGTCCGTATGGGAAACGCACCCTTGAGCGGTGGGTATCCGCGTACCGGCGTGGGGGTGAAGGAGCTCTCGAACCAAAATCCACAGAGCCAAAACGATATCGTACGGAAACCCCCATCTGGCTCAAGGAGCGCGTGATTATGATACGGAAGAAAACGAAGAAGTGCGCCTTGAAAATTCACTGGCAACTCGAGAAAGAAGGAACGTTGATACATTCGAGAACCGTCGGGAAGATATTGAAAAAGGAGGGTCTGGTGCGGAAGTATAGGGTTAAGAGAATCAAATACAAATATATCAAGGCGGAAAGGAAGCCGGGAGAACTGGTTGAGATTGACGTGAAATACGTGCCGGGAAACATTGAGAATAAAGAGTATTTTCAATACACGGCCGTTGACACCGCTTCCCGGTGTAGACACCTGGAGGTGTTCGCGGAACAATCAAACTATCACGCGATTGCGTTCTTGAAGATTGTCATGGGAAAATTCAAGTATGAGATACGAGCAATAAAGACCGACAATCACTCTACTTTCACGAACTGGTACACCGGAACCAATAAAAGGAGCGATATGACGGTTAAGACGCTGCACCCGTTAGACATATTCTGCGGCCGGCACAACATCGTTCATTATCTGATTGACAAGGGCAAACCCAATCAAAATGGGACGGTTGAGAGAAGCCACAGAGAAGATCAAGAGAAATTCTACGAAGAAAACGACTTCAAAACATTCGCTCACTTGCAAAAAAAGATGGTGGAATGGAATATGTATTACAATAACCTTGAACACTGCGGGTTAGGCGGCAAAACACCGAACGAGTTTCTGGTCGATTATCAAAAACTAAACCCGCCAAATGTGTGTGCATAAGACAGCGGATTTTGCCCGTCAAATGAAAATCGCCCCGACGTACATCGGGGCGAGAACTATCTATGCACGTCGGTTGGCGCCTCGGCGCATGGTCTCGGAAGGATCAAAAATTATTTTTGAAGTTTTTGGAGCACCGCTCTAACGACCAACTTGGCCGTTCGGAGAGTGATCCACGAAGAGATTTGGATTCCGTATCGCCCGTCTGTCGTAACATACACAAAACTGCCCTCCGGCGGAATTCCTAGCAGCAACAGTTCCGCGCATAGAACCTTTTGCGCTCCCTTCGGAGCCCTTCTTTTAATTTCTATGAAACATACACGGACTCTGCGTTTTCTCGCGGTTCTCACTTTACTCACCGCTCTCACCTCCTCAAGATTTCTACGTCAATGATAGCAGACGCTAAACGGCCCGTCAAACGATTACTTGGCCATCTCCCTTACAGAATTTTGATAAGGGACAAAGATTGTGATTGTGCCGCCTGGCAACGCAAAATTTGCGGCCGTAATCAATCAAAAGGTACGTGATTTTGAACCAGTCCTTTTTGGGGATTATTCGCATCAAGTCCTTTTCTATCTTTTCGGGATCCGTATTTTTCGTGAGACCGAGCAGCTTCGCGAGGCGGCGGACGTGCGTGTCAACGGCAATCCCCTCCACGACGCCGTAAGCGTTGCCCAAAATGACGTTTGCCGACTTGCGGCCGATGCCGGGAATCGTGAGCATCTCGGCCATCATTTTAGGAAGGCGGCCGCCGAATTTTTCTTTGACGACTTTTGCCGCAGCCAGAATGTTTTTGGCTTTGGCGCGGTAAAAACCGGTCGGCCTTATGTCTTTTTCAAACTCGCGCGGCTTGGCGCGGACATAATCGTTTAGAGTCCGATATTTTTTGAAAAGTTTTGCCGTTACCTCGTTAACCTTTTTATCCGTGCATTGCGCGGAAAGCACGACCGCCGCCAAAAGCTCCCAATTGTTCCCATAGTTCAAGACGGTTTTGGCGTTGGGGAAAAGTTTTTTGAGCGCGCGTATAATTACAAACGCCCGTCGCTTGAGAAGGGCCTCTTTCTTGCCGCCAGACATGCGCTCATTATAACGGTTCCGGCTGCGTTCGGCCATGTTCCGCTTGCCGAAAAGAAAAGGTCCGCCTCGAGAGGCGGACCGGAAATGGTCGGATGTGGCTTGATCCCTGGTTGCTATTCGACGTCGATGGGCGAGATTGTCATATTTATATCTTCGCCTTCCTCTTGTTGGCTGAAAACGTCAAATCCCAACCAAGCCAGGAAAAACATGGCGATCACTACGAGCAGCTTCTTCATCGCACCCCTCCTTGAAATTAAACTCCGAACTTCATAGAATATACCATATTATGCCACAAAGGTCAACCCCGCACCCTTGGAAGAGCGTTGTCGGCAAAACCCAACCCTCCGGCGTAGCTAAAACGTACAATTACATGCAAGTCCACAAACTTTGGCAACGGCGGCAAATCATACACAACTCTTCCAAAGGTGCGGGGTCAAATCTGCCGAAAATCATCGCAGTTGTCGGCCCGACAGCCAGCGGTAAAACCGACCTCGCAATCTTTTTGGCGAAAAAATTTTCCGCCAGAGGCAGATCTGCCTTCGGCAGAAACGGCGCGGAAATCGTTTCAGCCGATTCCAGGCAAATTTACCGTAGAATGGACATCGGAACGGCGAAACCAAGCCTCTCAAATGAACCTCGAATGAAATCGAATAATTCCCGAATGGAACAAACAAAAATTCGAGGCGGATTCGGGAAACCGTTATTCGAGACTCATTCGCAAGTGCCGCACCACTTGATTGACATCAAAAATCCCGACGAGGAATATTCCGCCGCAGAATTCAAAAAAGACGCGCTAAAAGCGATTCGGGGCATCCTCCGGCGCGGCAAGTTCCCGATTTTGGCCGGCGGCACCGGACTTTACGTGAAAGCCGTCATTGACAATCTTGAAATTCCCGCTGTTAAGGCCGACCAGCGACTGCGCAAGAAACTGGAAAATGAAATGGCGCGCGAGGGACTCCACTCCATTTTCCAAAGATTGGTCAAACTGGATCCGGAAGCGGCTTATATGGTTGACCCCAAAAATCCGCGGCGCGTCATCCGGGCATTGGAGGTCGCCATTAAAACCAAAAAGCCGTTCTCGGCCGCGCGGAAAATCGGTTCGCCGCTGTTCAATGCGCTGAAAATCGGCGTCTTTCCCGGTAAGGAAATTTTAAAAAAGAAGATTGAGGCGCGCGCGGAGCAGATGTTCAAAAAGGGGCTGGTCAAAGAAGTTGGGGAATTGCTGAAAAAATACGGGCCAGGCCGCAAGGCCTTTGACGCCATCGGCTATCGGGAAATAATTGATTATCTTGAAGGGAAAATTTCGCTCGCTGAAGCGAAGGAACTTATAAAAAAACACACCCGGGGCTACGCCAAGCGCCAGATGACGTGGTTCAAGAGAGACCCCGAAATACATTGGATAAAAGACGAAAAAGAAGCCGTGACACTTACAAAGAATTTTCTTGGAAACAACTGACCAGAACCGCCGGTTGCAGAACCGCCAAAACTTGACTTTTTTAGCGCAATGGCTGTACGATACACCATAGAATATTTACACAGGATCAAGGGGGAAACGATGCCGTCGCTAAGAGAACTGATCAAGGGGAGAAGGGTTGGCCCGCTTCACACGCCGTGGATCCATTTTGAAACCAGATCGAGAATTGCATTGCTGCTCGGGCAAGTCGCAAGCAGCACTGATACTGGCGGCAACCCGGTAGAGAGCATCCCGCATATTGCCGAAGAAATAATCGGTACGTTGATGTTGTTCGCGCAGGAAGACCGCGAGAAACCCATAAAACTCCTTATCAATAGCACTGGCGGCTCCATCCAAGCTGGCTTCATGATCATAGAAACGATTGAACATCTGCAAAAAGGCGGGGTTGGTATATTGTCTTTTATTATGGGGGAATCTTACAGCATGGCCACGGTAATCGCGGCTTGCTGCAGGCCGCGATACTCCACCAGCGCGTCCACAATCCACATCCACATGCCGACTATCGGCATACCGCGCATGCGCGAAGCAGACGCGGAAAGCGTGAAAGAATTTCAGAAAGGTCTCTCAAAAAGACTCTACGAAATACTTGCTTCGCACACCAGGATTCCGGAGTACCACCTGAAACGACAGGGCTTGGTACTGAAAAACCGCAGCCGGCCAACAAGGCTTAGCGAAAGAGCGAAGCTGGTTAGAAGTTTCCTCGAAACCGAGCAATTTTTTAGCCCCGAACAAGCGAAAGAGGCCGGAATAATTGACGACGTTCTCTATCCGGGCGACAAGCGGATTAACGACATATATCAATTCGTAGTCCCACAAGAATAAGCCGCCGTCGGAAAGCCGCGGGCGCAGGCGCGATAAAATTCCGGATTTCAAAAAGAACCGACACCTCCAACAAAACCCCGATGCAAGCGCATCGGGGTTGTTTTGTTTCCCCTTACAGAGTGGAGTCATTAACTCTCGGTAGAAAATATCAGATTTTTCGTTCCCGCCTGCGGCGGGATATAAGAGCTTGTAAAGCTCATGACTCACACGAGGATAGCCCCGCTTACGCTTCGCTACTTCGGGGCACTTAGAAATCCAGTCCCGCCTCCGCTCAACTGCTTGCGGGCTTGCCCGCCGTAGCCGAGCTTCGGCGAGGCGAAGGCGGGGGCACTAATTGCTTCGCAATCAAGGGAATCTCACGCGCTCGCTCAGATCAGGTGCTTTCGCATAAACGCTCTGCCTGAACCAGATTTTAAATACTTCTCGAAATCGTAGGCTCTATACTTATCATTAAATTCAAAATAACAATGTAACTCAACTGGTAACCGATCTCGCGTTGCTGGAATCTGGTCTTTGCGGTGCCTTTCAATTCTGTCTTCTATGTCAGACGTACATCCAACATACAATCTAGAATCTCTACATTTTAAAATATAAACGTATTGCATACTAGCGGGTTTCACCTCGCCGTAGCCGAGCCGAATCCCGCCTTCGTTCTGCGGAGCGGAACTTCGGCGAGGCGAAGGCGGGGGCACTAGGAATCGAACCCAGGTCGTCTCTTTTGGAGAGAGACATTCTACCACTGAAATATGCCCCCGTATGCGGTTTTGTCCCGATTTTCCAAAATCATAGCATGATTTTTAGGAAAATCGAGGATCCACGATTTCATAAATGAAATCGGGAGAGACCACTGTCCTGCCACTGAACGATGCCCCCACACCAATAAAGCTTAATGGAGGTTAAGCGTATCTTCAAGTCTTTTCCGGAGTTGGGCCAAAGCCCTAGACCCCAATTTCAAGTTATGTTCCCGATGTTTTGCGTCTTTTTCGGAAATGTAGGCCTCATAATAAATCAACTTAAATGGGCCTCTACTTTTTGTAGATTTGGATTTTCCGTTGTTGTGCTCCTCTAATCGACGCCTTAAATCGCTAGTTGACCCAATATAATAAGAGCCGTCCTTCACGCTCTCTAACATATAGACGCAAAACATCACAAAGCTTTATTGGTGTGGGGGCGATGCCCCCTATGCAGTAAAACAATAGAACAATTATAACCCTATTTACTCGTAATCTTCGTCTCTTTGTGTATCGTGTGCTTCCTGCACCATTTACAAAACTTTTTGAATTCAATCTTCCGCTCAACTTTTTTCTTGTTCTTGCCGGTATAATAATTCCGCCGCTTGCAAACGGAACATCTCAACGCTATTAAATTTTCCGAATGTTTGGATTTTCCGGCCATGCGAATTAGTTTAGCTCAATTGCTTGAATTTGTAAATGAGCCGGAGGGGAGAATCGAACTCCCGACTTCCTTCTTACCAAGAAGGCGTTCTGCCACTGAACTACTCCGGCAATGGTTATAGATTACTCCGAGTATTGGAATTGTTCAAATAGTTTTCTATCGCCACTACGTCTCTTAAATGTTTTTCTCGGCCGTACGCTTTTTTAAAAGAAACCGTGTCGCTCAAACTGGCGAACGGAATCCCGTCTATAATTTCCGCACGATTAATCAATTCCTCCGTTGTTGGCCAAAAATTTCCGCAGTTCACGTCAAGATACAATTCAAATATACCTCTCCGAAGAAACACCTGCCCCTTATGGTCGTCGTATGTCCACGGCACAACCTCCCATCCCTCATCTCTGAATTTTTGAAAAATATCCGGCGTAACCATGATATCAATGTCGTGCGTCTCTTTGAGGCCCTTCGCCGCCATGATGCCGCTCCCGACAACCACGTATTTCCCCAACGGCAAATTTAGTTTCCTAACTTCTTCTATGACATTCATTGAGCCACCCCGCGGATTCGAACCGAGGACCTACGGCTTACCTGCCCGCCATTTGCCTGAGTCTGTATTGTACCAAACTCGCACCTATTTTCAAAACAAATGATGTTGCACGCTCCGCGTGCGTGGTGGCTTGAAACTAAATCGTACGCTCGGATTCTGCGCGCCTCGTCCGCTCCCTTCGGTCGCGGGAGCAAAAACCAAAAATTTTCCTTACCTTTCTTATTTTCCTCGGCGGGGGGTGTGGGGGGAGCCGACAAAAAATGGAAAGGAAATTTTTGGTTTTGCTTCGCCGTATTCATATGGAACTAT
>Ga0315291_10005612_pt1 | contig 15706 bp, 16 predicted proteins | sample YL17G12_20_MG_FD_203070 | JGI IMG/M metagenome (GOLD analysis project Ga0315291, IMG submission 203070) | Sediment microbial communities from Yellowstone Lake, YNP, Wyoming, USA - YL17G12_20 | ecosystem: Environmental > Aquatic > Freshwater > Lake > Sediment | place: USA: Wyoming | collected...
CGCCGGGGTTATGCGGTTTCAGCATATCCTGCAGGCACCGCCCTCGAGACAAGGTGCCCGACTCAGATCGAATCCATCGGGCTTCGAACGCCTTTGCCTCCGCGGTTCAGCACATGTGTGTAGATCATCGTGGTGCGGACGTCCTTGTTGCCCAGCAGTTCCTGCACAGTCCTTATGTCGTAACCGGCTTCAAGAAAGGTGGTTGCGAAGGAATGCCGCAGAGTGTGACATGTCGCCCGCTTGCCTGATGTCGTTGCCGTGCTGTCACACTGATGGGGCGGCTGAGCCGACGGATTGTCGGCATAGACTCTCTGGGTGGTATGCCCTAGCTGTAGCAGCAGTATTGGGTCATTTGCGTCCGCACTTTGGAGGGGTGTTATGCGGTTCCGCCGGACCACGGATGGCGGCCGTCATTCGCCACCTCGCGACACGGTGAATTGCCTCGATGTGGGGTAGCGCTATGAACCGTCTGACCGGCGCGGACCAGGCGTGCGGTCAGAACCGCTACGGTTTCTTCGCTCCCGCCTCCTTGATGAGACTGAGCGCGATTATGTTCCTCTGTATCTGGTTCGTGCCCTCGTAGATCTGTGTGATCTTGGCGTCTCTCATCATCTTTTCCACCGGATAGTCGCGCATGTAGCCGTACCCTCCGAAGATCTGGACGGCGTCCGTGGTGACTTTCATGGCCACGTCTGAGGCGAAGAGTTTCGCCATCGCCGACTCCTTGGAGACGTCCTTGGCGCCTGCGTCAATCGCCTTCGCGACTGCGTACACCAAAGCCCGCGCCGCCTCGACAAGGGTGGCCATCTCCGCCATCATGAACTGAAGGCCCTGGAACGAGGAGATGGGCCTGTCGAACTGGTGCCTCTCTCTGGAGTAGCTCACAGCGGCGTCCAGGGCGCCCTGGGCTATTCCTACTGCCTGGGCCGCCACACCCGGCCGTGACTGGTCGAAAGTCCTCATCGCCACCAGGAATCCCACACCTTCTCGTCCCATCCTGTTGGCGGCCGGGATGACGCAGTCGGTGAAGGCGAGCTCTCTGGTGGCCGAGGCCCGTATCCCCATCTTCTTCTCTTTCTTGCCGAACGTGAACCCGGGTGTGTCCTTTTCCACTATGAACGCGCTGAGCCCCCTAACCCCCCGCTCCCTGTCCGTCGACGCGATCACAGAATAGATAGCGGCCTCGCCGCCGTTCGTTATCCACTGCTTGGTGCCGTTCAGCACGTATGTGTCGCCCTTCTTCACTGCCGTGGTCTGGACCGCGGCTGCGTCACTGCCGGCGTTGGGCTCGGTCAGCGCGAACGCGGCCAGCTTCTCTCCGCTTGCGACCGGCGTGAGAAACTTCTTCTTCTGTTCCTCGGTCCCGAAAAGGAGAATCGGGTAGGCGCCCAACGCCGAAGCTGCGTAGCTGACGGCCACTCCGCCGCAGGCCCTGCTCAGTTCCTCGGTGGCCACGCAGAGGTCCAGGCAACCACCGCCGGTTCCGCCGTACGCCTCGGGCAGGAACACGCCGAACAGGCCCGACTGGCCCAGCACCTTCATGATCTCCCACGGAAACTCTTCCTTCTCGTCCAGCTCCGCCCTGACGGGAACGATTCTGTCCCGGGCGATCTGCCGGGCCAGGTCCCGAATCATCTCCTGGTCCTTCGTAAGAAAATAGTTCATGTCTTCACCTCTCCCGGCTTGGTTTCTTCGCCGCGATGGCGGGTGGAGTTCTCTGTGGACCTCGGCTTCAAGTTGGACCCCCGTCTGCGCCGCCGTCGTGGCCCGCGAGGCGGACGATTGCTCTGATCAGTGCCGGGCCGCTCGGGCGCGGAAAACCCAGGCCGCGGCCCGCGGGGGTGACGGTTGTTCCGGTCAGTGGCAGGACGCCCGAGCGCGGAAGGCGTCTGCCTTGCCGCGGCCGGCGGACGATTGTCCTGGTTCGTGACCGGGAGTTCGAGCGCTGAAAGGGCCTGCCTGGCAGCCGCCTGCTCGGCCTCCTTCTTGCTCTTGCCAGAGCCGCGGCCGAGCATCTTGCGCTTGACTGACACTTCCACGGTGAACAGTTTCTCGTGCTCGGGGCCGCTCTCCGAGAGCACTCTGTATTCCGGGTGGACTCTCATCTCACCCTGAATCTGCTCCTGCAGGAGGCTCTTGTAGTTGATGTGCTTGGAATCCGCGAGTATCTTTCGCGCGTCGCGCAACAGGGTGTCGCCGATGAACCGCCTCGCGCCCTCCAACCCCTGGTCGAGGTATATGGCGCCTATAACCGATTCGTACCCGTCGGCCACGATGGAAGTTCTGTCGCGCCCGCCGGCGTCGACCTCACCCTCACCCAGCAAGAGGAAGTACCCCAGACGCATGTTCCTGCCTCGTCTGGCCAGCACTGCCTTGCTGACGAGCAGTGATTTCATCTTCGTGAGCTCGCCCTCTTCCGACGCCGGAAAGCCCGCGTACAGGTACTCGTTCACCACGAGTCCGAGCACCGAATCGCCCAGCAGCTCCATCCGTCCCATGGACTCGAGGCCTGTGTCGGGGTGTTCGTGCACGTAGGAACCGTGGGTCAGCGCGACGCGCAGCAGGCCGATGTCGTTGAATCTGACCCCGGTCTTGTCTTGAAATGAATGGATCGCCTCGTCCAGCTCGGTCGGAGCGGCCGGAGGCTTCTTGAAGAACTTGGTTAGAACGCCGAACAAACCCATGGCTGTGACCACGAACGCGGCCCGGGGAGTCGTCCGGGACAACCGCACGGCTGCCCGGGCGCGCGCTCATTCGTCCGAACTCCAGTTCATTCTTCGAACTTCTTCACGAGCAGAGTAGCGTTGTGTCCGCCAAACCCGAGGGAATTGGACATGGCAACGTTGACTTCACGCCTGACGGCGACGTTGGGAGCGCAGTCCAGGTCGCATTCCTCGTCGGGAAACTCGTGGTTTATCGTGGGCGGGATTATCGAGTCCACTATCGACATCACGCAGGCGGCGAACTCGATGCCGCCGGCGGCGCCCAAAAGATGCCCGGTCATGGACTTCGTGGAGTTGAGCACCAGTTTCCTGGCGTGCTCCCCGAACACGGTCTTGACGGCCAGCGTCTCCAGCTTGTCGTTCAAGGGAGTGGATGTCCCGTGCGCGTTTATGCAGTCCACTGACTCCGCGGGCAGCCCGGCGTCGGCGAGCGCCAGCTTCATGGCCCTTGCGGCTCCCTCCCCGTTCTCAGCAGGTGCGGTCATGTGATAGGCGTCGGCCGTGGCGCCGCAGCCGGCAAGCTCGCAGTAAATGCGGGCCCCCCTGGCCCTGGCGTGGTCGAGGGTCTCCAGAACGGCGATGCCCGCGCCCTCACCCATCACGAATCCGTCGCGCGTCTTGTCGAACGGCCTGCTGGCCTTCTGAGGCTCGTCGTTGCGGGTGGACATGGCCTTCATGGAACAGAAGCCTGCCATGGCCATGGGACTTATGGTGGCCTCGGCGCCCCCGGCCAGCATGGCGTCTGCGTCGCCTCTCTGGAGCATCCTGAAGGCGTCTCCGATCGCGTGTGCGCCCGAAGCGCAGGCCGAGACCGTGGCGTAGTTCGGGCCCTTCACCAGGAATTTCATCGACACCAGGCCTGAGGCCATGTCGGCAATCATCATCGGGATGAAAAACGGACTCACGCGCGAGGGTCCCTTTTCGAGAAGGGCGGCATGCTGCGTCTCGAACGTCCCGATCCCTCCTATGCCCGTGCCGATGAGGACACCCACCCTATCCCTGTCCACCTTGTCCAGGTCGAGACCGGCGTCCTTCACTGCCTCGGATGAAGCGGCGATGGCGTACTGGGCGAAGGGATCGGCTCTCCGGACTTCCTTCTTGTCCATGTAGTTCTCGGGATTGAAACCCTTGAGCTCCGCCGCGATCCTGGTGTCGAAGCCAGAGGCATCGAATTTTGTGATTTTATCTACGCCGCTCTTGCCCTCGCAGAGACTCTTCCAGAAATCAGCGACGTTGAGCCCCACCGGGGAGACGACCCCGAGGCCCGTAACTACTACGCGATCCATCCACTCTTCTCCGGTGCCGCGCCTGCGGAAGCACGCCTGCCGCGGTTGCCGCGGCAGAACGTGCCGCCGGTATGGCCGGCAAAGATCAATCCATCTATTACTACTTTGCCTCCCCAACGTGCTTTTTTAAGTAATCGAGCGCGTCCTGGACAGTTTTCATCTTCTCGGCGTCCTCGTCCGGGATTTCGATGTCGAACTCCTCCTCGAGCGCCATGACCAGTTCCACGGTGTCCAGGGAGTCGGCTCCGAGGTCATCTATGAAAGACGCCTGCGGAGTCACCTGGTCGGCAGACACACCCAGTTGATCCATGATGATCTGCTTTACCCTGTCTTCGCTGAATGCCATTTCTAAGTTCACCTCCTGTCAGAAGTTTTAGCCTTGCATTCCGCCGTTCACGTGCAACGTATGACCGGTGATATATGATGCACTATCGGAAACCAGAAAAGCAACCACGTTGGCCACGTCCTCGGGAAGGCCCACCCTGCCCATCGGGATCGTGGAGAGCAGGGCGTCTCTCGCTTCGGCCGAAAGCACGCGGGTCATCGGAGTGTCTATGAAACCGGGCGCCACCGCGTTCACCGTTATCCCGCGCGACGCGACTTCCTTGGCGACGGACTTCGTGAAGCCGACTATTCCTGCCTTCGACGCGGCGTAGTTCGACTGGCCCGCGTTGCCTATGAACCCTATCACTGAAGACACGTTGACTATCCTTCCGTACCTGCGTTTCAGCATCTCCCGCAGGAAGGCCTTGGTGCAGTTGAAGGTTCCCTTGAGGTTGACTTCTATCACCGCGTCCCAGTCTTTCTCGTCCATCCTCAGGAGCAGGCCGTCCCTGGTTATGCCGGCGTTGTTGACGAGGACGTCCACCTTGCCGAACGATTCCAGGATTGCCCTCGCCGCCTTCTCCACGTCGGCCGCCAGGCTCACGTTCGCCTTCGCGAACATCGCCTGTCTTCCGAGGGCCTTTATCTCCGAGAGCAGTTCTTCGACTCCCTCCTCCCTGAGATCCACGACGGCCACGTCGCTGCCTTTCCCGGCCAGACAGAGGGCTATCGCCCGGCCTATGCCCTGAACTCCACCGGTCACGACAGAGGACTTGCCCAGAAACTCCATGCGTCACCTCGCGTCCGAGCTCCGTTGACTGACAAGAGCCAGCGTACCTACCACGTCGGCCGGACTCCCCGCGCTCGCAACGGAGGCCTGCCTGTCGATGCTGCGCATGAGTCCCTTTAGCACGCTGCCCGGCCCGACTTCAACAAAATGCTTCACTCCCTTGGAGAGCATGTGCCGCATGGACTCTTCCCACCTGACCGCACCGAGGACCTGACGGGCGAGGTTCTGCCTTATGTCCTCCGGCTCGGTCACTTCTGCCGCAGTGTAATTGGCCACGACGGGAAAGCGGGCCTTCATCACATCCACGGTCCTGAGCACTTCCTGGAGTCCCCTCGAGGCAGAATCCATGAGAGGAGAATGAAAGGCTCCACCCACCGGAAGGCGGGCCGCCCTGACCGCACCCTTCTCGCGGGCGAGCTTCATGCACTCTTCGACAGCCGGCACCTCACCGGAGATCACGAGCTGAGTCGGAGAGTTCAGGTTCGCCGGCTGGACTATCCCGCACTTCGACGCTTCTCTGCAGATGTCCTCGAGCGCGCCGGCAGGCAGACCCAGCACCGCGGCCATCGTGCCCGGTCTCTCGAGCCCGGCCTCATGCATAAGCGATCCCCTCTTCTGAACGAGAAGGAGAGCCTCTTCAAAGCGAAGCGCGCCGGCCGCCGCTAGCGCCGAGTATTCGCCGAGGCTGTGACCGGCCGCCATCGTGGCCACCAGACCGGACTCGGAAAGCACTCTGAAAGCTGCCACGCTGTGCACGAAAATGGCAGGCTGGGTGTTCCTCGTCTCTCTGAGCCGCTCCTCGGGGCCGTCGAACGAAATCTTTGATATGGAGAAACCCAGGATGCTGTCTGCCTCCTCGTAGGTCCTCCTTGCGACGGCGTAGGCGTCGCAAAGCTCCTTGCCCATGCCCACGTACTGAGAGCCCTGTCCCGGGAATAGAAACGCCAGCTGCAAGAGTGTCTCCCTGTACAAAATGATACACCGGTCCGGAGAATCCGCCCTCCGAGCCGGTCTGTCGATCCCTACCAGCGCAGGACCGCAGCGCCCCAGGTGAAGCCGGCTCCGAAGGCGACCAGGCCGACGAGGTCGCCGTCCTTGATCCTGCCTCCCTTCCTGGCTTCGTCGAGGGCCAGGGGCACGCTCGCGGCTGAAGTGTTTCCGTACTTGTGCACGTTCACGAAGACCCTGTCCATGCTGACGCCGAGCCGTTTCGCCGTGGCCTCGACGATGCGCAGGTTGGCCTGGTGCGGGATGAGAAGGTCGAGCTCGTCGGCCCCGACTCCGGCCTTGTCAAGGGCGTCCCTGGCCACGGTCTCCATGGCGCGCACGGCGCTCTTGAAGACCTCGTTGCCCTTCATCTTGATGAAGTGCATCCTGCTGTCCAGGGTCTCCTGAGTGGCCGGGTGAAGAGAACCGCCGGCCGGGAGCTCGAGAAGACAGCCCAGACTTCCGTCACTCCCCAGACTTGTCGCAAGCACGCCCCTGCCAGGTTCGCAGGGCACGACCACGGCCGCGCCCGCACCGTCACCAAAAAGAACGCAAGTGTTTCTGTCTTCCCAGTCCGTTATCTTGGAGAGAGTCTCGACGCCGACCACCAGTATCCTGTCCATGGCGCCTGTGCCGATCAGGCCCGATGCGACCGAGAGTCCGTATATGAAACCGGAGCAGGCGGCGGACAGATCGAACGCCGCGGCGTTGAACGTTCCGAGCTTCTCCTGGAGGCTGCATGAGGCGGAGGGGAACATCCTGTCAGGAGTGACGGTACCCACTATCATGAGCTGCACTTCTTCGGGAGGGATCCCCGCTTCCCCCAGAGCTTTTTTCGCGGCCTCGGCCGCGAGGTCGCTCGAGGCCACGCCGTCCTCCGCCAGGTGTCTCTCCCTGATTCCTGTGCGGGAAACTATCCATTCGTCGCTCGTCTCCACCATGTGCTCCAAATCCTGATTTGTGAGCACCTTCGGCGGCACGTAGGAGCCGGTGCCGGCGATGCGGGCGCCTCTAACGTGCGTCAACTTTGCCTCCGGTGTAAAGCATGAGCTCCGCCCTGATTATGTCGTTCACTCTCGTTTCGACGAATCTGACTGCCACCTTGACCGCGTTCTTGACCGCCTTTGCAGAGGAGTTGCCGTGACCGATGATGCAGACGCCGTTGACGCCCAGCAGGGGAGCGCCGCCGTACTCGGCGTAGTCCAGCATGCGCTCAAGTTTCCTGAAAGCCGGTCTCATCAGGAGTGCGCCCACCTTGTTTCGAAACGCCGCGGAGACCTGCTCCCGGATGGAGCCGGCGAGGAGATCTATCACGCTCTCCATGAACTTGAGCAGTATGTTTCCTGTGAAGCCGTCGCACACCACCACGTCCGCGTGGCCCCTGAACACGTCGCGGCCTTCCACGTTGCCGATGAACTTGAGAGGACTCTCCGAGAGAAGTCTGTGCGCCTCCACGGCCAGGTCGCTGCCTTTCGTGTTTTCCTCTCCTATGTTGAGGAGCCCGACTCTCGGCTCTTTCCTGTTCAGAAAGTTCCTGGCGTATATGCTGCCCATTATCCCGAAATGGACCAGGTTGACGGGCTTGCATTCTGAATTGGCTCCCACGTCCAACATCACACAACCGCCGAACTCGTTGGGTACGACTGTGGCGATGGCAGGTCTGTCCACGCCCGAGAGACGTCCCAGACTGAGGAGCGACGCCGCCACCACGACACCGGTGTTGCCTGCGCTCACGAAGGCGTCGACCTTGCCGTCTTTCTGCATCCTCGTCGCGACCGCGATGGACGAGTTGCGCTTTCTCCTGAATGCCACCGCCGTCTCGTCCATGCCGATCGTCTCGGGCGCGTGCACGACGCTCAGCGGAAGGCCGCCGGCCTCCAGCTTTGAGATCTCGGCCTTTATGATTGGCTCGTCCCCGAAGAGGATTACTTCGGCGGCGCCGTTCAGCTCTCTGACGGCCTCGACGGCTCCCGCGACTATCACCTGAGAGCCGAGGTCTCCACCCATTGCGTCCACAGCTATGCAGGGGATTCTTCTCTCGGACATCGTTACCGTGTTACTTCACCCAGGGAGTAGTGACCTCTTCACCCCTGTAGTAACCGCAACTCGGGCAGGCGCGGTGAGGCAGTTTGAGATTCCCGCAGTGCGCACATGTCGAGGAACCAGGCGTGGGCAGTTTCCAGTGTGTGCGCCTCTTGTCCCTTCTGGTCTTGGAATGTCGCCGCTTAGGTAGCGCCATTATTTCCTTCCCTCCTTATTCAACTTCTCCAGAATGCTCCAGCGAGTGTCCGGCTTGCCCGCGGCGCAATGGCACGTCTGTTCATTCAGGTTGACGCCGCAGACAGGACAGAGACCTTTGCACTCGTCCCCACACAGGGCCTTCATCGGGCTGGAAAGCACTATGGCCTCTCTCACCACGGGCCCTATTTCGAGGGTCTTACCGTCGTGGTGGGCAAGGTAGGTCTCGCCCTCTTCTTCGTCTGACGGGGGCTTTTTCTTGTGAGCCCCTATCTTATCACAGAAAACCTCAAACTCTACACTAAACTTGCGATCCTTGTGACCGAGACACCTCGAACACTCCTCCGAGACGACTCCGCTCGCCTTCCCCAAGACGACTATCTCGTCGTTCCTCCTGTGGAGCGTCAGACTCACGAGGATCTCCGACTTGGACTCAGCCGGAAGATCGCAGAGGCCCAGGCCTGACGCGCTCTCCTTGAACTCCAGCGAGTTCTCTCCCTCTTTCAGAGCGAGCACATCGATTTTCATCGGTCGCGCCTCCCCCCAGTTCGCCGGAACGGGCCGCACGGCTCCGCGCGCTTCCGAATTTCCGGTGCGGACGGCTTACGCCCCTGCGTTCGGTCCGAAAATGAGCCCTGTCTCGCGCTGGGCGTTCTCAGCGGAGTCCGGAGCGTGCACCGCGTTCCGCTGGACGTCCAGTCCGTAGAGCTTGCGCACCGTGCCCTCGGCAGACTTGGCCGGGTCCACTTGGCCGACCAGTTCTCTCATGGCGCGCACGGCGTCGTCGCGTTCGAGAAGACACGCCACGCAAGGGCCGGACGACATGTACTCCGTCAGGGGCCCGAAGAAGGGTTTTTCTCTGTGCGTGGTGTAGAGCATCTCGGCGTTCGCTCGAGTCAGGCGCAGCACCTTGAGCTCCAGAATCCTGAAGCCCCTTTCTTCGGCCATCGAGATTATCTTGCCGGCGAGGCGCCTTTCGACCGCGTCCGGTTTTACTATCATGAGTGTTCTTGACATTGCCTTGTCTACCCCGCGGATAGAGTCACTCCCAACGGGTCTCCGCCCCGGAGACCCGTGCTCGACAGGAATCTGAAATCGCTGTGCGCCCGGCTGCTGTCCCGCTACTTGACGAGCGAGGCCACCAGTCCGCTGATCTGAGACGGTATGTCAGCTACGGCGATGCCGCTCTTCTTGAAGGCATCGATTTTTTCGGCCGCAGTACCGGTTCCTCCGGAGACGATGGCGCCCGCGTGGCCCATTCGTTTCCCGGGCGGGGCCGTCTGGCCGGCGACAAAGCCCACGACCGGCTTCCTTATCTCGGACTTGATGAATTCGGCGGCTTCTTCCTCGTCTGTGCCGCCGATTTCCCCGATGAGGACTATGGCTCTGGTCTCGGGATCTGCCTGGAATAGTTTGAGGGCATCGATGAAGTTCGTACCTATTATCGGGTCCCCGCCTATTCCGATGCAGGTGGACTGGCCGAGTCCGGCCTTCGTGAGCTGGTTCACGACCTCGTAGGTGAGCGTCCCGCTTCTGGAGACGACTCCCACGTTGCCGCGCGTGTGTATCTGGGCCGGCATGATTCCTACCTTGCACTTGCCGGGAGATATGATCCCGGGGCAGTTGGGACCTATCATCCTCACGCCGAGCGACTTCATCTTGCCGTAGATTTTCATCACCTCGGAGGTGGGAATGCCTTCGGTTATGCAGACCACGAGCTCAATACCGGCGTCGAAAGCCTCGTGAACGGCGTCCGCGGCAAACGAGTATGGAACATAGGCGATCGATACATTGGCGCCGGTCGCGTCGCGCGCTTCTCGGACCGAATCGAACACGGGCACACCGACACATTCGGTCCCTCCCTTTCCGGGAGTAGCGCCCGCCACAACCCTGGTGCCGTAATCGAGCATCGCCTTGGCATGGAAAGAGCCGTCCCGGCCCGTGATGCCCTGGACGATGACCTTGGTCTTTTCGTCTACGAGAATGCTCAATTTACTCCTCCCTTAGCCATCTTGAGAACCTGCCTCACGCCCTCGTCCATCAGGGTCGTTGCGTTGAGGTCAGACTCCTTAAGTATCTCTCTCGCTCTCTCTTCGTTCGTTCCGGTGAGTCGTATTACGATCGGAACCCTGACGTCCATTTCTTTCAGCGCCTTCACGATCCCGGTCGCGACGTCGTCACATCTTGTGATACCGCCGAATATGTTGAAGAACACGGCCTTTACCCCGGGGTCGGAACAGATGATCTTCATTGCCGTGAGGACTTTGTCCGGACTCGAGCTCCCCCCGATGTCCAGGAAGTTGGCCGGCTCACCGCCGTAGTGCTTGATCAGGTCCATCGTGGCCATCGCCAGACCCGCGCCGTTGACGCAGCATCCAACCGAACCGTCCAGCTTGACGTAGCTGAGTCCCATTTCCCTGGCGGCCTTCTCGTGCTCGTTCTCGCCCTCGCGCAATGTCTCCAGCTCCGTGTGCCGGAAAAGCCCGTTGTCATCCAGGTTGATCTTTGCGTCCAGTGCGATGACCTCACCCTGCGCGGTCTTTACCAGAGGGTTGATCTCGGCCAGAGAGCAGTCCGTCTCCCAGAAGACCTTCCAGAGTTTGTGCGCGATCGAGGCAATCTGGGCCTGGAGCTTGGGGTCCTTTTCGAGCCTGCTCGCCAGGAACCTGGCCTGGTAAGGAAGCAGTCCCGTGCACGAGTCAACGTGCATCTTGAAGATCTTCTCGGGAGTCGTGCGCGCCACTTCTTCGATGTCGACCCCACCAGCCGGGCTGGCCATGAAAACCGGCTTCTTGGCCCTTCTGTCCACTACGAGTCCGAGATAGCTCTCACTCGCGACCTCCATGCTGGTGGTCACCAGCACTTTTTTGACAATGAGACCCTTGATGCTCATCCCGAGCACCTGTGCGGCCACCTTCTCGGCCTCCTCGGGCGTCTTCGCGAACTTTATTCCTCCGGCCTTGCCACGACCACCCACGTGCACCTGGGCCTTCACCACGACAGGTTTCCCCAGCTCGCGCGCAATCTGTCCGGCCTCGGCAGGCGTCGCAGCAACTCTGCCGGGAGGCACGGGTATTCCGTAGCGCGCAAAGATCTCCTTCGCCTGATATTCGTGGATGTTCAAAAGCGGCCTCCTTCCCGTCTGGAACGACTTCTGATCAGAAAAGTCTCGAGAGTATCTCGTCTAGCTTCGGAGGACCCAGTTCCTCCAATTCGTAGCGGACCCTCGCGACCGGCTTGTCGACTTTGATTATCCGGCGCAGGTCCGCAGGAGTAGCGATAATCACGACCTCCGGGTCGCACGCCCTGATGGTGGCCTCGAGCTCGCCCACCTGCTTGGCCCCGTAGCCCAGAGCCGGAAGCAGATGTCCCACGGCCGGGTATTTCACGAAGCTCTCCTTGATCTCCCCGACCGCGAACGGTCTGGGGTCGATGAGCTCCTTCGCTCCGTACTTGCGCGCCGCCACCACGCCCGCTCCGAAGGTCATGCCTCCGTGCGTGAGAGTGGGGCCGTCCTCTATCACCAGCACGCGTTTGTCCTTGATGAGCTCGGGCTTGTCGACCGAGATCGGAGAAGCTGCGTCAATCATCTCGACGCCGGGATTCAGCAGTTTCACGGTGTCCTTTACGACCTTGATGTTCTCCGGCGTTGCGGAGTCCTGCTTGTTCACAATCACGACGTCGGCGCAGCGCAGGTTCGTCTCGCCGGGATGGTACTTGATCCCATGGTCCGGCCTGAGCGCGTCAGCGATCACGATGGACAGAGTGGGCGCGTAGAAAGGCATGTCGTTGTTGCCGCCGTCCCAGACAATCACGTCCGCTTCCTTTTCGGCGGCCCTCAGTATTTGCTCGTAATCCACACCCGCGTAGAGCACCATGCCGTTCTCCAGGTGCGGCTCGTATTCCTCCCGCTCCTCGACTGTGCAGTCGTGCAGGACGAGGTCTTCCATTTTCTCGAAGCGCTGGACGGCCTGCTTCCTCAAGTCACCGTAGGGCATCGGATGCCGGACCACCACCACCTTTTTCCCGCTGTCTCGCAACAGCTTGGTGACTTTTCGCGTGGCAGGGCTCTTGCCTGCGCCGGTGCGAACTGCCAGGATAGCCACCACGGGCACCTTTCCCCTTATCATGCTGGCCTTGGGCCCGATGATCCGGAAATCACAGCCGGCTGCCAGGACAGCCGACGCAACGTGCATCACGTGTTCGTAGGAGACGTCGCTGTAGGAAAATATGACCTCATCTAGGTCGCCAGTTTTCAATATGTTAGGCAGGTCTTGCTCGGGCAGGATGGGAATGCCCTCAGGGTAGAGCTTCCCCGCTATCTCGGGCGGAAAAGTCCTGTTCTCGATGTGGGGAATCTGGGTGGCGGTGAAGCAGACAACCTCGTAGTCGCTTTTGTCGCGGAAGCACATGTTAAAATTGTGAAAATCCCTTCCGCCCGCGCCCAGAATCGCGACTCTCCGTCTCTTCATAGTCCTCTCCATGTCTACGAGCGGGTCTTCAGAGCTAGCACGCTGGGCCCTGCGCCGTTCCAGCCTAGCTGTAACTCCTTTAGATTCAGCAAATTATGCAGCAGCTGGCCCGCCGGTTTACGGCCACTACCGAGCCGGAGGCGGAAAAGAGATAATTCAAGCCACAGCCCAGGAATGGTGACCGGCAGCTTAAGTAAGTCACAATACCATCCCGGTCACCAGGTGTCAAGGTCGGCACCACACCCTGACATTATCCCTTTGGCCCCACAGGCCGGCACGGAAGCCAGAGCGACCCGGTAACCCTCCGAAGCCAGGCCGAAAACGGAGCTTGAATTCTACATCGGCCGGGTGTAGCAAGGAGGGAGGAAGCTTGAAGCTCGGGGTTTGTGGTCTCATGGAAGGAGGGCGAAATGAAGAAGCCGAGCACTCTGATAGTTGTCGCCGTCTTGCTGGCAACGCAGCTTTTTCTCGCGCTGGAGGTCCAAGGCCAGTCAGCGCCGCCGCCCGCCTCAATACCGGTGCACTCCCTCGGGCCTGTGAAGATCGGGCCCAATCCTCCAGTGCCGGTCCCCCCGGACAATCCTCAGACGACTCTGAAGATTGCGCTGGGCAAGATGCTCTACTTCGACACCCGCATATCCAAGGACAATACCATCAGCTGCGCCACGTGCCACCACCCTCAGAAGGGCTGGTCGGATGAAGGTCCTACGAGCATGGGGATCCACGGACAGAGGGGCGGCCGCAGAGCTCCTCCGGTCTCCAACGCGGCCTATCTGCCTCTCCAATTCTGGGACGGAAGAGCTCAGACTCTGGAGGACCAGGCCAAGGGTCCAATTCAGAACCCCGTCGAGATGGGAAACACGCACGAAGCCATGATCGAGACGCTGGTGGGCATTGAGGGTTACACAGGCGAATTCGAGCAGGTCTTTGGTCCTGGCCCGGTCACAGTCGACCACGTTGCGCAGGCCATAGCTGCTTTCGAGCGAACCGTGGTCACCACTGATTCACCATTTGACCGATTCGTGAGAGGTGAAGAGAACGCTCTCACGCCCGCGGAGAAGAAGGGACTCGAGGTTTTCAACGGCAAGGGGCATTGCACGGCGTGTCACTGGGGCAGCAACTTCAGCGACGGCCGATTTCACAATCTGGGCGCCAGACAGACCGGCCCTCTTGCCACGGACGACGGCAGGTTCGATGTCACCAAGAATCCAGACGACAAGCGCGCCTTCAAGACTCCGACCGTGAGAGACGCGGCCCTGAGGCCGCCTTACATGCACTCAGGCGGCGAGAACACACTCCGTGACGTGGTCGCCTTCTACAACAAGGGCGGAGGGAAAGAGGACAGCAATCTTGACCCTTTGATGGTCCCGCTCGGGCTTTCCGGCGAGGAGATAGACGCCCTGGTCGCCTTCTTGACCCGCGCCATGACAAGCCTCAATCCAGAGGTGGCGGACGTGAAGCCGGTACCCGCTTCCGAGTTTCCGAAGTAGCCGCGGGCTCGCGACAGAGAAGCATGCGTAGAATGACGGAAAGAGGAGGAATTGAGATGAAGAGGGTCTGCCTTTGTATGCCGGTCTTGCTTGTGAGCCTGCTCGTGGCCTTGCTCCTCCTGCCGGAGGGAGCGGACGCCATCCCCGCCTTCGCAAAAAAGCACGGGTTTAACTGCAACATGTGCCACACTGCCTATCCCAAACTGAACGATTTCGGCCAGCGTGTGAGGGGAAACGGCTACCAGATTCCGGGGCAGGAAGGAAAAGAGAAGAGCGTGTTCGACACCCCGCCCCCGCTCGCCTTCCGGACTTCCACGGGAGTGTCAGGATACGACCACGAGAAATTCACCACGTGGGGCTTTGAACTGGGCGGGCTCGACGTCCTGGGTGCTGGCGTTCTGCACAAGAATATCTCTTTTCTGTTCATCTACACCCCCAGGATCGACGAGCCGTCAGCAGATTTCACTGGTTCTGCCGGCGGCACCAACCCGGCGCAGCTCGGCGCACTGGAGTCAGCGAACATTGTCTTCAGCAACGTGATCAAGGACATGTTGAACGTACGCGTCGGCAGATTCGAGCCCAGTTACCATCCATTCAGTGCCAAGAGGACGTACTACCTCGGCGCGCCCTACGATATCTACGCGTTCACGTCGCCTGGTTGTCCCTTCGTGTTTGACGACAACCAGATCGGCGTGGAGCTGACCGGACACGCGAGGTGCGGCGGCAGCTACGGGCTTGGCGTCGTGAACGGCACCGGCGCCAGTCCTGACGACAACAGGTCCAAGGACGCATACTTGACTGTTGCCAAGACGTTCGGCCACGGCGAAGGACAGAGCGCGGGACAGAGAATAGGGCTCTTCGGTTACTACGGCCGCACGCCTCTAGAGGTCCCCGGTTCGATTGCTTCACCCGGGGGCGAGGCAAACGGCACCAACAACACTCCGTTCTATCGGTTCGGCGCAGACGCCAGCCTAAACTGGAGGACACTCAATTGTCAGGTAATCTACCTGAAGGGAGTGGATAATCAGGACCTAAATCCGCTGGACCCGACCGCAGACTACGAATACGACGGTGGACTGGCGGAGCTGGATTACGCCGGGCTTGCGAACAACAGACTCGTGACGTCACTGCTCTACAACTGGGTGAGCCCGCCTTCTTACGACGACGACAGGGAAGTGAAGGCTTACTCCGGCCTGGTCAGATACTACCTGGGTGACTGGGCGGCGGTGAACGTGGCGCTGCACGGCGAGTACACTTACAGGGAGACAGGTTGCAGCAATCCGGTGAAGGAGAACTCTGCGTCCCTCATGGTGGATTTCGCCTTCTGACGCCCCACCTATCGCCATTGGACGGAGTCGTGGCCCCGGCGCGCCGACAGCACACGCTGACTTCGGAC
>Ga0315291_10005613_pt1 | contig 15703 bp, 15 predicted proteins | sample YL17G12_20_MG_FD_203070 | JGI IMG/M metagenome (GOLD analysis project Ga0315291, IMG submission 203070) | Sediment microbial communities from Yellowstone Lake, YNP, Wyoming, USA - YL17G12_20 | ecosystem: Environmental > Aquatic > Freshwater > Lake > Sediment | place: USA: Wyoming | collected...
GGTATAGTTCGTCCTCCAAATTGATGAAGGGAACATCAGACCATTTTGCTAGCTCCTGTACGAGATTGTGAGAGGCACCATATTTCCATTTGGTGACATTCGGGAATACCCGAACACCTATTACACTTGCATAGCGGGATAGGACCTTGGCAGTGTCTTTGGGTGATTCTGAATCCTGCCCCAACCACATCCGATCCGCTTCGATAGTCATCGGATACCCGCCCAATTCCACCATTGCGGCTGTGAATGAAGTTCGTGTGCGGGTTGAGGGGTTAAAGAAAATCATTACAAAAACTTTCCCCTTAAGATCATCCGTCATTTCTCGATTCTTCTTTAATTCCTCGGCTTTTTGTAGAACCATCTCTATGTCTTTAGTTGTCCATTCTTGAGTGGTAATCAGATGCAGCGTTAATCACCAATTTTATAATACAAAATCCATTTAATTCTGAATAGAATTAAGAAAAGTTAAAGGAATTAAAAAATTTTGTTTTAACTATAAAATAAAGTTTTGAAAATAACGGATAAACGGTAAGCATGAGGAAAAACTGTGGCAAAAAAGAAGACAGCGGTCATTGGGGCGGGATGGTTCGGGAGAGCTCATGCGCGAGTTTATAACGCAATATCGGATTTACATGCTATCTGTGATCCAGATGAAGAACGAGCGAAAGCGGTAGCCGAGAGTTTTCATGTCAATTATTACTTAGATTATAAAGAAATGATCAGAAATGAGGATTTGGATGCGGTAAGCGTTGTCATTCCACCACGTCTTATTCCCTTGGTCTCGACAGAATTCGCTAAAAAAGGAATTGCAGTTCTTTTAGAGAAACCACTTGGTACGAATTTGGAAGATTTCGATGAACTCCTTAAATATACATCCGATGTCCGACTTACCTGTGGATTCATCGAGCGATTTAATCCTGTCGTGGAGCGTTTGGCTAAGCGGCTACCTGAAATTGGCACACCAATTATGATAAGTTCAAAACGTATTGGACGATATCCGAAACGATTTTGGGACCTTGGTGTTGTATTAGATTTAGGAATCCATGAAATTTATATACAACGGTTCCTTTTTGGAGATGTCACCGATGTCCAAAGTAAATTATGCTATTTTCATAGGGAGAAAGGCACCTATGAAGATGCGGCTTTCATCCTTCTGCAGTTTTCAAATAATGTCCAAGGGTTAATCGAAGTAAATTGGCTTACACCCACCAAATACCGTAAATTAAGCGTGTATGGAAGCGAGGGTGTGATGGAAATCGATTATTCTACGCAGGAACTTAAATTTATTCGAAGTTCAGAGGAGCCAGCACTTTTTAGGATAGAAGAGGTAAATCAGCCTTATTCCACGGACGAACCACTTCAGTTGGAGCTCAATGCTTTTCTGTACGGGAAGGAGAACCCGTTTCCTCTAGAGGAAGGAGTTAAGAGCCTAGAGATTGCGTTGAAATGTTTACAATAGAGGGGGAAAAATGGATAATTTAGAGATATTAATCGATCCAATGGCTTTAGCCAAAATGATCCAGCACACAAGTTCAAATATTCACAAAGAAGTCGCAGGATATTTGATTGGCAAAATAGTCAATGGTTCTTCAGTCGAAATTACCGATACCGCAATTGCACGACAACAGGGGACATCAGTCCATGTCACCCTTAATGATGAAGACCAAGCTGTAATTGCAGAACGCCTTGAAAAAGAAGATTTGAATGAGGTCATTATTGGTTGGTACCACTCTCATCCCCATATGGGAGCTCACTTCTTTTCTGCAACAGATGTAGCAACTCAGAAACGCTATGAATTCTTTCTAAAACAAGCGGTGGGACTTGTGCTTGACCCGTATAAATACGTGATGTCGGGCCAGCCAGACGATCTGGATATTCATGCCTGGCGCGTCGGAGAAGCAGAATATGGAAGTGAGGTGCCTTTTAAAATTATGAAAGATGCGGGTAAAATAACCTTAAATATTTTGGAGCATCTAAAACGGCAAAAAGTATTAGAACAGGCAGTTTCTCAGATTATTTATAGCCTGAATCCGAAATTAGAACAATCCCTTACAGATATGTTGAATATGGGAATTGGGGGAGCTATTTCAGAAGGAAAGGGGATTGCTTTTAGAAAAGTTGTACTATTTAGTGTCTTAATTCAAGCTTTGGTACTTTTAGGAGTTTTCTTTATTGTTTGGGCAATAATTCTTCTAACAATCTAGCTGGTTTTCAGCGGCTTTATTTTATTATAATTTATTGGCTTTTTCTATTAATTTGATGTAATCCGCGTGGACTTTGATTGGGATCGGATAAGCGGATTCGAGTAATTCTAAAGTGACCTCTTCTTTGGTCGTATCGATGCGGGTAACCTTGGCTTTCTCACCCTTGAATGGTCCGCCGACGATTTCTACGAGGTCGCCAATGCCTAAGCCTTCAGTGGGGATGCGAGGTACCAGGAAATGTTCAATTTCTGCGAGATTTATTTTTCCTATAGGTTTGCCACGAATATGAGGAACGCCCAATACCGCTTGTTGGACTTCTTCCGCTTCTATTGCTTCAACAAACACGTATCCTTTTAACTGTTCAGGCACAAGGATTGCTTTAAAGGTTTTCAGCGCTAATGCATCGACCCGTTTCATGATTAGTTCAGCAACACCTTTCTCCTGACCAATAGTGGTACGGATTGCAAAAAGCGATGTTTCTTGCGGGGGTTTCAAATAGAACTCCATTCTAAAATACACCTGTTCTTAATTATCTAAAATTATCCGAAAATCGCAGTGAAAATGATTTTTATCACAAATCCCACGAGCCCGATAATGGCAACGCCAAGAAGACAAACCCGGGTAATTAGCCGAACCTCTGTAAATGTTGGTTTGCGGGACAATCGAAATATCCGTTTTGAATTTGCAATAAATCCTTTGAATTTATCAATGTAGCCGATACAAATCACCTATCGTTAAAGTAGACGATTAAATAAGCTAGACATAAATAGAAATTAAAGAACTATTAAAAATTTTTTGATTTTATCGAAAAGGAAAAAAAAAGGCTTAAAACGGATCGGAATCGAAGCTAATTGCCTTTTCAACAGTATCTGAGGATGTATGAGGAATTTTTAGGCTTGAGCTAATCCCGCTGATTATTGCAGTGACTCTAATTGTGTTTTTAAGATTAGGATCGAATACCGCGCCCCATTTGACTTCAACATCACTATTCAATTCCTGAAGAACTGTTCGGATAATAGATTCTGTTTCTTGCAAAGAAAGAGAGTTACTGGAACTAATATGCAAGAGAACTTTCTTGGCATTGCGATAATCTAAATCGAGTAAAGGATTATTAAGGGCATTAAGGCCTGCATCTACAGCTTTATTGGCTTGCCCAATTCCAATTAATGCCTCACCACTATTTTTCAGTGTATTCTTAACATCAGCAAAATCTAAATTGATGAATCCAGGTTTAGTTATCAGTTCGGTCAAACTTTTTGCGCCTTGAATTAGAATTTCATCTACAACACGAAATGCTTCATTAAGCGATAAGTCTGGAGCAATATCTAGTAATTTTTCGTTAGGAATTATAATAATCGTATCAGAAACTTTCGCTAAGCGTTCGAGCCCGATTTTTGCATTCTCTTTTTTCTTAATACCTTCAACTTCGAAAGGAAGAGTACAGATTGAGATCGTAAGTGCCCCATTTTCCCTGGCAATTTCTGCTATGATGGGTGCAGCGCCAGTTCCAGTTCCTCCACCTAGACCACAAGTAATAAAAACCATATCAGCATCCAATGCCTCTCTGATTTGTTCCACACTTTCCTGTGCTGCGGCTTCGCCAACCTTTGGATTATTTCCAGCGCCGAGTCCATGCGTTAAATTTCTACCTATTAATAATTTTCTATCAGCAGTAGTATATAATAAATCCTGCGCATCTGTATTGATAGCTAAGGTAGTTCCACCTTCAATCCCAACTTCCATTAAACGTGAAATTGCATTATTACCAGCCCCACCAACTCCTACCACTAGAATTTTTGCCTTACTCTTTTTTAATAGTTCTTCTAGCTCTGCATCGACTTCGCTAGCTTGTATTTTGAGTTCATTTTTGCTCTTCTTATCTAGTTGAGTGATTGCAGATTTATCCCGCTCTTCTTTCATGACCGTTTGGATGAATTGCATGCTGATTCACTACCTATCATTTTTAATTAATAAAGCCCAAAAAATCATAAAAATATAAAGAATATTAGGATATTATCTTTCAAAGATATCTTGTGTGGTATTAAATGCCCGTAATCGTAGTTTCAAATGAAGATCTGGCAGGATTGAATATTAAGCGGCAATTATTAGCAAGTGGGAAGTTTAAGGAAACAGAAAAGAAATTTGAGGGGAATGTAATCTATGAAGAAGCGAAAATGAAAATCCCACTTATTACGATTAATCGGCGATTAATTGAGGCGAATCATTTAGATCAAGCTTTCAAGACCGACCTCTTCCTTTTTGCAAGTAAACATAAATCGGAGTCCGAAAAACCGGCCCTCCTTGTCCATGCCCCTGGTAATTGGACCGATGATGTTTCATTTGGCGGAAACCCCAAAGAATTAGCCCATACATCTGCGGTTATTATTAAACAAATCTTGAAGGAATTAACAAGGGAACATGATGCGCATCAACTGGATTACGATGTGACCAGTGAAGTCAGCCACCATGGACCTACTAATTTGGAATCACCCTGTGTATTTGTAGAGTTAGGGAGTAACGAGACATATTGGCAGGATCCCCTAGGAGGCAAGATCGTTGCAGAAACAATCTTAAAGGTATTAACCGAACCATTTCAGAGGCTGAACCTCAAGTATGCCATCGGGTTTGGCGGTCCCCATTATGCAAGCAATTTCAATCGAATCCAATTATCAACAGATTTTGCGGTTTCGCATATCGCACCAAAACATGTTTTAGATAATATTACAGAAGATTTAGTCATGCAATCTATAAGTAAGACAAAAGAAAAAGTAAAGTATGCAATCCTTGATTGGAAAGGTATGGTTAAGCCTCAGCGAGATAAAATTATAGCAATTTTGCAAAAATTGAATATAGAAATTGTAAGAGTTCAAAAAATTCAAGCAAATCAATCCGAATCAAGCAAAATTAGTTCCTGAATTAAAAAAAATACTTTTAAAAATGCTATTCGTATAAATAAAAGGACTTAAAGTATGTTTCTTTTATTTTCTTATCAGAAAAAATTAGATATATCCATTATATCTTCAAGATCTTCTTATAAAATATCCCACGGTCTGTGGGTAGAACGGAATTTCTTCAATTTCGAAAAATTTATAAAAGTTAAGAGCGATAATAAAATATTAAGATAAATTAGGGTTAAATAAAAGATAAGTTAAGTAAAAAGTGAAACGAAAAAAAGGAAATGCCACTAAGGAGATTTGAAGAAAGTAGGTGAATTACTCAGTCCTCTTCTCTGTTTTTTAACCCCAACCCCCTCCTCCCTACATTTCCTTTTTGATTTGGACTGGGTTCACAAACTACTTTCTTCGCAATAAAATCCATTTTTGGACCTAAAAAAAATGACAGGCATAATAAAAATTATTAAACCGGCTATAATTATTAAAGAACAATTAAAGAGTACTTTTGAAGAATTATTAAAAAGTGCTGAGTATAACCAGTTAAGAAAAATAAGATAAGTATATAACTAGTAAAAAAAAGGTGAGGCGAAAACCACATTGGCAATAGATTGGTCTCAAGTAATAGAGAAACCAGATAGAAGTTTTAAAGTTCCTGGGGAACTTTTGTTACAGCAGCGAACAAAGATTGAAACCTTGCAGAAGGAAGTAGAAAATCTGAAATCAGCGAAAAGTGAAAGTGATCAAAAGGCTTCTGCACTGAATCTGCGAATTGAAACAGTATTAGGGGATCTTGAATCCAAAAATTCAAAAATTTCTGAGCAAGAGAAGAAAATTGATGAATTGAAAGAAGTTATTGCAGGATTAGAGGATAACCTCGCAAGTACTGATGAAAAGCAAAAACAGCTTTCGAAACAAGTTGAGGATATGGAAAGCGATTCTAAATCCAAGGAAGCTCAAACTACAGAACTGACTAGCAAAATCTCAGAATTAGAGCAATATCAAGCTAAATCACAGGAGTTGGAAGCAAAATTAGCCGAAATATCAGACGTTCAAGGCAAACTTGCAGAGAAAGAATCCGAACTCGCAAGTTTACAGGTTAAATTAAGCGAATTAGGATCCATAGCAACAGAAAAGACCCAAATTGAAGCACAAGTAGCAGAAAAAGATGAAAAAATTCAAGTTCTAGAATCCCAACTCGCGGAACTTCAACCGAAAATTGAGGTATTGTCAAAATTGCAAGAGGAGTCGGATCAGAAAGACAATGAAATCTCATCAATGAAAGCAAAAATCGAAGAGCTACAAGGTAATGTAGCCGCATTCGCACCTTCAAAGAAAGCCCCAGAGGCAAGACTTAACGTAGGGAAAGGCGCTGGAATTAAAGCCCAAATCCCCTGGAAATCAGGGACTGGCATCCACGTTTGTCCCAGCTGTAGCGGCAATCGTACTGAAGAAGTACAGGATAAAACCAAGGTTCTTTATATCGCAGCAGGCACGCCTATTTACGCTAAAAAGAGACGCTGCTTTGACTGTGGAGAAGAATGGAACATCGATTAATAAATCTTTATTTTTTCTCGCTTTTTTTATTTTTTTGTTTTCCTATAAGGCGCAATTAACTTTTGGGCCGTTTCGATAGCATTTTCCTTTGAAGCGAGGAAATTTAGTGCCATAGAAATACTAGAATTCAATATCTGATAAAATTTATCTTCAAAATCAGGTAGTATTTCGATTCCGCGTTCAAGAAGCGCTTCTTTTGCCTTTTCAGGATCGATAAAATCCTTGATCTCTGGTTCCATTTGCTTTTCTTCTTCAACAATCCGGAATCCATTGGAATTACTTATGTCCTTGAATATTTTTAAAGTTTCAACAGTCCATTCGTCTAATTCTTTAATTTGCAAGGTATATTTCAGCGCATCATCAAGATCATTTTCGAATCTCTTGAGATCATCGACATTAATTTTCACCTCAGAAAGCGTATGTTTCATAGAATTCATGAGGTGCCGTAAATCTGATAAACTCCTTATGCGTTTTTCAAGCGCGCCAATAAACGAGTCATCCATTTTAATCAACTTTATTTCATTATAATTAAGTTAAAATAAATCGCTCTATTTTAAGTAATTTGTTATGTTAGACCTTGAAGAAAACTTTATTTTTAAACTAATCTTAATGCAATTAAATTGAGCTAGAGGATTCTATGGGCGTCATTGAAGTCGAAAACCTCGTGAAAGAGTTCAATGGGTTCCGAGCAGTGGATAATATATCCTTCAGTATTGAAGAAGGCGAAATTTTTGGGATGCTTGGTCCCAACGGGGCTGGGAAAACCACAATAATTTTCATTTTATGTACCTTATTAAAACCATCGAGCGGATCAGCAAAAATTGCAGGATTTGATGTGGTAAAAGATGAATTAAATGTTCGTCGGCATATCGGCGTAGTTTTCCAAGATGTGGTGATTGATGATCGACTCACTGCAATGGAAAATCTAAGAGTGCATGCGCATCTCTACAGCATGCCTAGAGAAGAATGGTTCCCACGCGCTGAGGAACTCTTAGAACTAGTAGAATTATCGGATCGCAAAGATGAACTGGTTGGCCACTATTCTGGGGGGATGAAGCGCAGATTGGAAATAGTTCGAGGACTTTTGAATCAACCCAAGGTGCTATTTCTGGATGAACCATCTTTAGGTTTAGATCCACAAACTAGATTATGGCTAATTAATCATATTAAACAACTGAATAAAGAAAAAGAAATAACAATTCTTGTAAGCTCACATTATATGGACGAAGTCGATAAATTAGCTAACCGGATTTTGATTATTGATCATGGGAAAGAAGTAGTTTTAGACACGCCTGAGAATCTCAAAAACAGGTTAGGCAAAGATGTGTTACGCCTGAAAGGTGAACCGAACCCAGATGTTATTGAAGATTTGAAAAACTTATCTTTTGTGAATGATGTAAAAGCATCCTCCGAAGGAATAGAAATAGGGGTCAGTATTCCAGGAGGCGAGTCAGTCCCAGAAATAATGAAGTGTATTTATAATCATAGTTATCAATTTCAATCACTTACGATTCAACGACCAACTTTAGAGGATGTCTTTATTTATTATACTGGTAAATCACTTCGTGAAGAAACGCTGGATACATCACACACAATGAAACGAAAAATGGGAAGCAAAAGAAGAAGATAAAATTAAGAGAAGAAATGATAAATAAGGGATATATATGGGGTATATTTCAGAATTAAGGGCGATCTTCACCAGAGGCATGATTATTTTATGGAGGAATAAATTATTGCTTTTCGGCAATTTACTCATGCCTCTTGCGGTCATTGCCGTTATGGGACCTGCCGTGAATGCACAGACCTTTGGGGAGTTAAGTTTCGAGGATCTTACGACGGGAATGATGGGTATGATGATTTTCTTTTCGGGAATTTTCATTCCCAATAACATCATTTGGGATCGGGATAGTAAATACCTCAATATTTTATTCGTTTCACCATGTAATCGTTCCTCTATTATTTTAGGGTATTCTTTAGTTGGGGCAGTTCGTTCCACAGCCCAGTCACTGATTATTTACATAGGTGCATGTATAATAAGTAGCTCAATGGGTTATAATATTTCATTTTCAGTAGGGATTATGTTCGGCTTAATAGCAATCACTATTTTGATAACCATATTTGTAGGAGGCTTCATGACCATTATCGCCAGCTATTCTAAGAATTCAGAGACGTTTTTCATGCTCTCTGGAATAATTGGGATGCCTTTAATGTTTCTGAGCAATGTCTTTTTTAAACCGGAGAGCTTGCCCTTTAATTTAGGAGTAGTTGGGAAATTCAATCCCTTAAATTACATGGTGGACACAATAAGATATTTAATGTTAGGGCCTGGGGAATTACCGCCCGGCGAAGCACCTTGGATGGGCCCAGTGTTGATTCTGGTATTGGCGATTGGCTTTACCTTTTTAGGCACGTATATTTTTGTCAGAACCGTGAAGAAATAGGAAGAGAGAAGGGGAGAGGGAATGTTTCCTATTAGGTTAGGCTGCTCTGGATGGTCTTACGAAGATTGGAAAGAGGGTAAATTCTATAAAATGGGTATTAACAGTAAAGAGATGCTGCCGCAGTACGCAAGAATCTTCGATACGGTGGAGATTAATTCGACTTTTTATAGGTTACCTGCAACGCCGTTGATTACCCAAAGTTGGGTGAAGAGGACACCTGAGGATTTTATCTTTGCAGTGAAATTTCCGAAACAAGTGACGCATGCAAAGGCTAGGCTAGAAATAACGGAGGAAGATTTACAGCCATTTTTTGATATTGTGGTGAAACCCTTAGAGCAAGGGAGGAAGTTAGGACCGATTCTCATTCAATTTCCTGCCAGCTTTAAACAGGATTATCCACTATTAGAGAGATTTTTTAGCTATCTTCCTACTCAATATTCATACTCAGTGGAATTTCGGCATCTGTCCTGGTTAGAGGACCAAAAGAAAACTATGGATTTATTACTGAAATACAATATTGCTTACTGTATTGTCTCTGAGAAAATTATGCCATCCATTACGGAAATTACTTCTGATTTTGCGTATATTCGCTGGCATGGATTAAACGAACCAAAGGATGGGAAATACCTAATATATGACTATACCTACACAGAGGAGCAATTAAAGGAATGGAACCCGATTATTAGAAACCTAGCAGACCAGGTGAAAGTGTATGGCTATTTTAATAATCATCCAAATGGGCAAGCTCCCACGAATTGTAATCAGATAAAGAAGTTGTTGGGGCTCAAGGTCAAACAGCCTCAATCAGGACAAAAAAGTTTGGATAAATTTTTTAGATAAGATTTGTATTTTTGATAATGAGCAAAAATAGGGTTGAATACAAAAATGCCGCATGAATTGATATTTGTAAGCCCCATGTTAGGAACGACGGATTACATTACGGCAGAGGGTTCAGACACGATTAAAAGCATAACCTCGCGCCTATTGTGGAAATATAGTGAGGAAGTGGTAGATCTGTTGAGTACCACGTATCAGAATGTCCGAATAAATCCAACAATAAATTTAGTAACAGTGAAGGTCTATCGTATTGATAGGGGAAGAAAAAAGCCCGTCGGGCTTCGAGAAACCATTGATGATATAATTGAAATGAAAACGAATAAATTATATTGGATTCCGGAACCCATTGGTGGAAGATAGAGAATTTCTTGCTTTTGGATGAATTATAATGCGTGTGGAAGATAACCTAGAGCTGTTTAAAAAACATATTGCAGATATAGTAGTTCAGGAACAGTACAAAGATTGGAAACTCATTGATGAAAATGATTTATCAAAAGGGATCTACTCCACCACTACTTGGCGCGATGGAAAAACGAGGGTAACTGAAATTACGTTCAATATAGGATATCCAGAATTCCCTCCAACCATTAAAGTTATTCCGAAGCCGAATAATCCCTGCTTCGATAATGAAGGCTATTTGCACTTTGCAGAATTTAAATCGAGGCTGGTCTGGAATCGTTACAAGGATCATGTGAATCCGATGGTATATCTGATTGATGAGCTTTACAGTAAATACGGATTAGATATGTTTTTTGATTTGGATTAGAAAGAAGATTAAAAAAAGATAGAAATTTCTGCTTATTTTTTGGAATTGTCGGTTTTTTTCAATTTTTCTCGCATTAACTCGTCTTTCAATTTCTCAGCTTCTAAAGGTGTAATGGATTGTAGAGCACCCTTTTCACGTAATTTGAACACGATTTCAATTAATAGAGGAAGTTCTGTAATCCCGGCTTCCATTTGGGCTTTTGCGAGAAGACGCCCCAGAAGGAAAGGCCCAGACTTTTCATTCAGGGTATAGGCAATCTTATGCAATTTATTTTCATCCTCAGTCAGAGATATATTGTCATGAGGTCTAACGGCAATGTGCGGGAAAGTAAGACTCTTCTCGAAGCAGTCTTCTACAAGTTTATTAGCAAATTCCAGATCAATGAAACGTCCTACTGCTGTAATATTTTTAACGGCTTCAGGGATTTTTTCTTTAAAAGCGCGTTCGAATAATTCAATGAATTTTTGAATCTGCTTTTGCATTTCAATGGAGGGGAGATTTTTAGACAGCACTGCAATTCGAGTGATTTCTGCATCAGAGAGCGTAAGGCATACATCATCCTGGAGATAGATTTCCTGGAACTCAACAGGCATATCAGAATACATGGACATCGATTGCAGAATGCTATTCATAAGATAGGAGGTTATTTTCAGTCCAGGAGAAGAGTAAACAAAAAGCAGTTCTTTACTTTCTCGGTCATAAATTAATAGATGTAGAAGATTTACAGCGGATACATATTTGTAGTTTAATGTCTCTCTTTTTGCGACAATTTTTGCTACTTTTGGCTTATATTTTTCGAGGTAATAATAAGCAGCAACTATTCCTGTAATTACAAGAGCGAAAAGATACCAGGTATTTTTGAGGAATCGAACAGGGTAATACCATGTGGAATAGGTCTGGAAATTTTTTGTTTCTGTGGGAGATGCTAAGCTACGGACAGATGATTTGGATTGAGCAGAAACAATAAAAGTCTCAATATTATGGGGGAGTAAAAAGGTTAAAGTTGCAATTCCATTATTATTAGTGACTGCCTCATAAGAAAGAACAGTTTGCAATCCCGATTTGTAAGTAATAGTAAAAGTAAAGGTGACTTGCTCATTAGGCACAGAACCACCGAAGGAATCAGTTAATCGGGCAGAAATATCTGTTGATTCCCCTTCTATAACATCCTTTGGTAAATTGATGGAGATTGCCACGCTATTTTTGGCGTAATATCGTAAAGTAATATTGTAGATAATTGTTTGGCAGTCGGTTGCAGTTCCATTCAGCTGGATAAAATAATTTTCAAAATAATGGCTATAAAGAGGAGAAATTGGCATATTAAGGGAGAGATTTAGAAGATAGGTCCCATTATTTTGAGAAGCAAACGTGCCTATAGTAAAGGGAATTGAGTTTCCGGTCTTATAGAGGTTGAAGGCGAGATGGCCCCAGAAAATACTGTCATTATAAGGAGTACTCAAATCATAAAAGGTACCATTAAAATCTATTCTGAGCGATATGCTCTCATTCTCATACCATACTAACGACCCAGCACTCCACCATGATCCTGCTTGAATTGGGATTATATAGCTATCCAAGGGTTCAATGGTTAATAAAACGATTGTGCTATTAGGCTCAAAGGCATAGCTGACCGTGTGATTTTCGATGGAAGCTGTTAAATTATAGGCGCCGAAATGAAGGCCGGTTGGCCGCAGTTGAATGGTACAAATTCCATTCAAATACGAGTAAAAAATTCGGAATTTGGCTGTATTGTTTATAAAGGTGCAGGTCGAATTTGATAACGTTATTTCAACATTTGCGTTCTTAATAGATTGGCCGTTTGTTTGATTATACATCAATATTACGTTTTCAAGCGTTTGATTTATTTTAATGGAATAGGGAATTATAGGATATGGGGATATGAGCGTAGGAGTTCCAATGATATGAATTCTTAGAGTAGTCAAATTCCATTCGTGCCCTGAAAGGGTAATATTTACTTTTACCAGTGTATAACCCGCAGGATATCCAGTTGTGTTGAATTTAATGGTGTAATTACCTTTGATATTACGAATCACGACATTTCCTGGAAAATCGCAAGAAATAACGCCATCAATTAACTTGCCAGTTGTATTATAGTAAAGAAGTTTGATGGTCACATTATTTCTATAAAGTACGGAAGCATCCCAATAGGTAAAGACGACGGAGGTGTTCCATACCCAGATATTAATCAAACCATTTACAGTCCCATCAAGATAACCCGTTTTATTGGCAATAAATGAAACTTTAAAGGGAGTTCCATCCGTTTGAGTTCGATTTTTTCCAATATTTATTAATAATTCTATGTTATAAGTGCCGTTATTAAAATCTATTAAGAAGAAACGCCCATTATTCAATTGAGCAGGAGTTCCTACCAAGGACAGCTCGGCATCATCCAAGAAACACCGAATGGAGCTTTGGGGGAGATATTTGCCTTGGAGAATATTTGTAGCACGAAAAGCAATGGTGAGATTAAAACGCATACCCGCCTGACGAGTAACATTTTGATATAATAAGAGTTCAGTAGGAGTTGCATTTACCTTGAACGTGATAAATATTTGCCGAGACATGAATTTTTGGAGTGTAGCATTAATTTTCACTTGATGTATGCCGGGATATATTTTAAAGAGGGGAGCACTGGTATTGATTCGCACCGAATAATTCCCATTGGAAATATCAATCAAGGATGCATAGAATTTCCCATCAACAAAACATTTTACCGTAGCACCAGGAATACCAGAGGCCGTATCGACTCTCGAATAATTCACTCTAAGTGAAATATTGAATCCATAGAAAAGTTCAGCATTATACAAATTCACCATCAAGGAAGTGTTGAATACGAGTTCAATTCTCAATGAGAGCGAGATATTATTTCGATCTGGCTTGCCAATGGATATTTTACAGCTATAATTTCCTTGTGCATAGGAAGTGGTGGGAACAATTGTGGTATAGTAGCCATTTCCGACTTGATTAAGCGAATAAACATTATTCTTTGTGAAGTTTCCGAAAACACAAGTTGCATTCGCATACTCTATTCCGGTTTCCCCAAATTTATTATTTTTAAAATCGTTTGCATATTCCACTGTTAGATTTATGGGGGCTCCGACCACAATATATTCGGTTCTTGGAGATTGGATAATCAGGGTTGTAGGATAAAGGACATGTAATGTTATGTTTTTAATACCGACCTGTTCTCCATTCAACCACGAAAGTTGGAGTTGATAACGCCCACTCTGATTCGTGAAAGAGTCAAAGGCAAACGGAGTAAAAAAGACCCTGCCATTGATCATTGGGTGCGATTCAGAATAGTTTAATACCCCTTTCAACTCAAAGATGGAAAGATTCCCCGTTTGTTGAGTTAGAGGGAATGCAAGCGTTCCATTGATGCGAATAATATCTGTTATATTGATGGTTGTATTCATGTATGGGGACCTAACGAACTTCCCGCCTATAAATTTTTCAAGAGTTATACTCTTGAGATAATTCTGCCCCTTACAATAGAGAATCCAGCGATTTGCATCCGCATTTATTTTAAAAATCGAATATGCTCCAGCGAGATATGTACGCACACCCCCAGAAATAGAAGGGTTATTGGGGCGAATTAATCGAGGGGCAGTCTGATTCCAATTAAATGGAACGGTTATATTTGCGGTAAAATTAGCCATGCGTTGCGGAATCGTTTGAAATTGAATGGAAACATTCCAATTAATAAAATTGCTTGATGCAATACCAAGAAACTGAACCGGAAATCGGGTCCTATTTTGAATTGTTAAATAATAGGTGATATTATACGAAATAGGCCAGATAGCCGTGATATCATAAAAAATCCTGGAGCTAGAAGGGATTAAGAATGATGTATCTTTCCACAGGCCCGACCCTGCGCCGTTATTTAACACAGCGGATGAATTAACCCGCATCGTAAGCGAAGAAGGATAAGGATGAATAAAGAGCGGCTTCAAGTATACCTGCATCGTCATATTGCGATCAGTTTGTTTCTGAAATGCAGTGCCGGTCCAGGAATACGATTCTCCACCCGAATTGTCGTAGTACCAATCTAAGGTATGTTCAACGCCCCCAACGATTGTGCAATTGAACCCAATGAAGAATTTATTCATATTTGTTAAATTTATATTCAATAAACAGGATTTTTGGTTGGTGATATTGAATATATCCAGTTGGGGAACAATAGGAAATGGTTTGAATGAATATAACTGAGTGAAGTTGATATGAAATATCATTTTATTAGGTAATCCACCTGCTGTTGAGTTCCATATGAAAAGGCTGACATCTACCAATTTATCCTGGAAAGATAAAGCCCAAGCAAAATCCATTATCCCAACGGTATCTAGATAACAGCTTGTAGGAATGGTTAATGGCATAGCCCATGTTGCATTTTTTAAAAAGATAAAGTGTGATATACTGTAAAAATCTAATTCGAGAATTTTCCAGAGATTCTTCCCAGTAATGTTAGAAAAGGTAAGTTTAGTGTAAGAAACATTCCAATTACTGGTATCGATGGAAAAATCGGTTGTATCATCTCTATTTCTAAGGAAATCAGAAATATTAGTGAGAATTAATGCGGGTCGAGAGGAGCCAGTTCCGGAGATTTGACCAAGAACCTCAGATTGTTCAGACTTCTCGATTCTAGAAGTAGGTACCTTATAATTTTCAATATTTTTTGAATTAAGGAAAGGATTATTCAAGATACATAATATAGGAAAAGATACTGTGAGGATGAGGAGTGAAAGAATGAAAAGTGACTGTAATTTTGCTTTTTGCCGAAAAACCATAGGGAATTCCTTCGTACCTTCTATCAAGGATTTTTAAAATAGCAAATATAATCTAATATACGGCGATTGAATATATATTCTTTGAGATGATTGAGATTTGAAACAAAATTAAAAAGATTGAAATGAGACCTAAATATAATGAATATTAAGATAAAGTAGAAAGGTTCGTGGAAAAAATTGAAGGCAGTAATAATGGCAGGTG
>Ga0315291_10005614_pt1 | contig 15702 bp, 26 predicted proteins | sample YL17G12_20_MG_FD_203070 | JGI IMG/M metagenome (GOLD analysis project Ga0315291, IMG submission 203070) | Sediment microbial communities from Yellowstone Lake, YNP, Wyoming, USA - YL17G12_20 | ecosystem: Environmental > Aquatic > Freshwater > Lake > Sediment | place: USA: Wyoming | collected...
ATTTCCCATCGTTCCAACGCGATCGGAAAACCGTGGACGCCGTTCTCCGGAACGTCACCGTGATTGGAGAGGCTGCCGGCAGAATCCCTGATAAGATCCAGGCCGCATTTCTTGAGATCCCCTGGACCGAAATGAGGGATATGCGCAATATTGTGGTCCACGAATATTTTGGTATCGACAAGCAGATCCTCTGGGATACCACTCAAGCGGACCTGCCACCACTTGTTTTTCTTCTCAAGGAGCTTCTTATCCAAAAGGAATATTGAATCCTCCGATCAGCCGTATGATCATTTCGTGCCGCCCTATCATGAATGGGAGAGGGGCCTCGGGTGTTGACGGGGAATGACCGCATAGAATCCCCGGCCGGGACGCGGTCTTCCTGCTGGAGAACGGTTACGATATCCGGGGCGTGGACGACGGTGAACCTGCGCAACGACATCCAACACTACCAGGATGGGCTTTCATTCTCGACGTGCCGACATTCGATGAACGATCAATCCGTGAGGCGATTCTGAACTCGGTAAGCCACTGTGACTACAGGCAGGGTGGCAACATCTTCGTCCGTCAGTACACCTGTCGGGTCACTATTGAGAGCCCCGGTGGGTTCCCGCCAGGCATCAACGAAGCAAACGTGCTGGAACGGCAAAATCCGAGGAATCGGCGCATCGCGGACATCTTCGCGAAGTGTGGTCTGGTCGAGCGCTCCGGGCAAGGTATGAATCTGTTTTTCGACGCGGCAATCCGACAGAGCAAACCGACGCCAGACTTCGCGGGTACGGACCGCTTCCAAGTCAGACTGACGCTGGAAGGCGAAGTACGTGATCCTGCATTCGTCCGTTTCCTGGAACGTGTCACCGCAGAGTCATCGGTATCCTTCTCGACTACCGACCTCGTGGTTCTCGATCACATCAGGCGCGATATACCTGTCCCGGAGGGACTTGGGTCCAGAATAACCGCACTGGTCGAGAATGGAATCATGGAAAGAGTCAGCCGTGGGCGAGGCCAGCGGTACGTCCTGTCGCGCCGCTTCTACCAGTTCATCGGGCAGGCCGGGGTGTACACGAGGAAGCACGGTCTGGATCGCGACACAAACAAGGCACTCCTCGTCAAGCACATTAAGGAGAACGCCCTGAGTAGTGCCAAGATGGAGACCCTCCGGCAGGTGTTGACGAACCTTTCGCGAAGCCAGATTCAGGTCCTCCTGCGGGAGCTAACGAAAGCTGGAGTCATCCACCATCATGGTGCGACCCGTGCGGTTCTCTGGTACCTTGGCCTGGAGACCGTGGATTGCAACAACGATAGGGTCTGGTTGCAATACCAAAGCATTCCGCCATTAAGCTATGACGTGTAAGTGCAATCATGTGCAAGAATTATCTTGCACCGAAGATTGCAACTTCAGGCTCGAAGTCTCCGCCACTGGGGCTACGCAATCGACAACGGCGCGGTAAGGTGAGGATCAAGCGCCCCCCTATGTTCAGAACAGCTCCAGCGCGCGGAAGGAATACCCCAGAAAATGTCCCCCGGGGAGCGTCGTTGGGGTGCGAACTTGGTAGAATTCCTGAAGGTGTTCAAGTTGGGGACGAGGACGCACCGCCGCGTGTCATCCGGATAGATCCGTAGAGCCAGGAGATACGAAAAATGCCGTGCCTTCAGGGGGTCTTCCCTGGGGATTGAGCCTTGGACGAGCCTGCCGGACAGTAAAGGCGATGAAAACATGTGGGGAGGAAGGCGGGATTGGAAATCCACAGCAGGCATGATAAATTATCCACATGTTGACCAAAGCCCAAGCTAAAGAGTTTCTGCAAACACTGCAAACACTGCCTGCCGATAAACTCGCCGAGGTTTTTGACTATCTCGCGTTTCTCCGAGATCATTATGCAAAGCGTGCACCAGTTGATGTGAGCGATGCGTGGAGCGAAGAAGACATCAACGTCCTTGTTGCAGCATCGCTTTCCCATGCGGAAAATGCGGTATAGGGAGAATCAGAGATGCCCAAACCCGGCGATGTCGTCACCGTGGATTTTCCCGGTGCGCAAGGAATCAAACGCCGCCCAGTTGTCATTGTGTCATCCGATGCTTATCACTCCACACGACCGGAAGTCATCCTTGCCGTACTGACAACGAACATCGCCGCGTCAATCGCGCTAACAAACTATGTTTTACAGGAGTGGCGAGCGGCAGGTCTGCGTAGTCCATCCGTTTTTCGCGCCTTTCTCGCCACAATGCCGGCAGCAAGCATCATGCCCATAGGGCATTTGTCCGAGCGGGATTGGCTGTAAATTCAGATACGTCTGAAAACTGCAATCGCAGTGAATGAGAAGTGAACGTTCCATCCGGGTGAGGACCATTGTCGCCATAAGCGGTCGATGAGTGGGCCATGCTTTGCGCTGACGGATCTATGCGCTGGCAGCAGGTACAAGAGGGGCATGCATTCAATCATGTCAATCCGCTCCCCGTTTACGTCTCCTTCTCGTGAGGATCTCTTTTGCGACGTCATGGATGGATGCAACGTCGAGAACTCTCGCATTATCCTCCGTATATTTCCCAGGGTCCCGATCGAATTGGTGAGGCTCTGGAGGTTGGGGAGCGAATCTCTGAGCACAAGGCAGGAGTACACGGAGTCGCACGCAAATGCCTGCGGGTCAAACGCCGTGAGGACCAGCTCCAGCATACGCGGGAGGATCCAGTCCTTCAGGGTCTACTAGGCGCCAACAGCCCCTTATATTGTGAGCACCCAGAGCGATGCCGTAACGTGCACGCGGGGAAGCACCACTGCTATCTCCTCCACGAAACCCCGCCCTCCCGCCTCCGCATCGCCGTCGATCGGGAAGCTTACGGCGTGCACGGAGATCCCTCCGACCTCCGCGCGAAACGGACAAGATAGCCGGCGCGAGTAGATAAGCACCCCTGTCCGGGCTCCCCTCGCGACCGCGTATGCGACGATCTGGGCGACATCGTCCGAGGTGCGGTGTCCGTGATCTTGTACATGGTGTTCATGACAGAGAGGCAGGTGCCGGAGTCTGCATCGTGGAGAGTGAGGTCGATCCGGAACTCGACGGACCCGGTCGAGCCTATCCGCACCACTTTCGGCCAGTTTTGATGCGGTCGGATTTCATGGCATCTCCGATCGTCGACTGGCGGCTGAACCGCACAGGCTTTGCCTACCCATTTTATTGATTGCGTCCTCGATACTTCGTAGTTGCCGCAGTATGTTGTCGAAGGGCGGCGGCGGTTCAGTGAACATTTCCTGCATCTGTTGATAATCGGCTCTCAGTTCCGCGAGACGGTGCTCGGGGGGACAAGCCATGGGGAGCCGGGTTTGGCGGCTTCATAGTGTACCCAGGCGGACTGGAAGTAAATGCGTTTATGGCGAACGACACGGTCAAGGAGGTCGAGGTCTTTCATGGCCCGCTGGCCGTCGGGGTGCGCTGCCATCCGGCACAGATCGTAGCAGTCGCGCGAGAGCCGACTGCGCATGGGATTGCCCGATGGCCGGTGATACTCGGTGTGCAGGATGGTAGCTTTCTCCCAGAAGGTTCGCTCGACCTCGAGCGCGACCACACTGCAGCTCGGGGCGGAGAAAAGAGCCGGGAACTCCTCGGCGACCCACGGTGTGACGGTGTGGTTTCCGACGGGCCTCTGATCCGTGAGTGATCCGAGCTCAAGTCTCACCTGGGGATGCACGTATCCGGGCCGCTCCGGTTCGGCCGTGGGGTAACGGAAAGTCAGAACGGGCGAATGCGTCTGTTCTTCGATAGTGAAGGCAAGATACGGGGATTTGTTTCGAGTTTGGCCGAGTGCAGCCTGAATAGCCTCTTCGAGCGCCGGACGAACCTTCTGATCGACCATGGTTGCGCATGCGTCGTTGAGTCTTTTCCAGCGTTTTTCGAACTGAGAACGCGACCGGGCAGCATCCGGTCGGTCCTCTGCGCCGAAGCCCAGCCAACCGGGATCAGGAGAATCTCTTGATGATGCCAAACACCTTGGACAAGGATGTGCCGCCCTTGAAGACGAGCTTGTTCGCAAGTGCAGGGGTCGAGAAGAGAAAGCGAAGCGAAAAGCAGGCCCAGAAATCTTTCTCCACAATGAGTCGCGTAAGGCCGCGCCGGTTTGCCACTTCCTGGAAGTACGGGATGCGTTCGTCGAGTGGGAGTCTGGCGAACTCAAGCATGGGGATTCCCCGCGATAGCGTCGATGATCCTGTGCATCCATCCGGGGGCATAGATCCTATCCCGTTTCAACTGGGCCTTGTCGCTTGCGCTAAGTGTATGCTGCAGGTGCGCGATGTGCTGTGTACCGACCTGCCTGGCTCCGAGATACCGGAGCGCCTGGATAATCGTGCCGCTGATCCTGTTCGCTGACGCCATGTTGCGGGGGGTCGTGTTCTTGAGGATGATCTCCTGGCGGCCAATCTTGACGTGGCGAGCCGGGCCGTCTGTGAGGAAGACGATTCTGGCCGGAACCTGTTCCGACAATCCCAGCAGATTCGAGGCATAACTGCCGGAAGGCTGCAGGCGCGAGGCGCCCCGTTCGGACAGGGCCTTCGCGACCTCATCAGGGCTCGGGGAAAGGAAGCCGATGGTCGGGTGTTGTTTGGGGTAATCATAAAGCCCACGGGCGAGCCGGCGAAGAATGCCGCGCCTCTCCAACCGGTGCAGTGCGATACGGACTGCTTCCGGGCTGCCATGATCGAGAAATGCCTTGGGGGTGAAACAGGCACCTCTGCCTTTGCCACGTATTCGGCTAATGATGCTTTTCTCGATGGACTTCATTGCTTGGTGTCCAATAAATGTAACGAAAACTATCCCCTTTGCGTTACAGGGCCAAGAGGTAGTGGAGGATTCAGATACTTGGCCTGGCTTCATTCATGGACTACAGGTATAGAACAAAAGGAAATAGCCCCCCGTCTTGCGATTCCGCAGGCTCACTCTGCACCCGTTTTCGGTTCGACGGCTCTGCGAATATCTCGCTTTCCGCAGTTGGTCGAATGGCCGGTGATTAGCTTATTCGACCCGGTCTCAGCTCCCTCAGCCGGACTCGAACCAGCGACCGTGTTGCGAACGCGACAGTTCGTCACGCTGATCGAGGACACTTTCTGCTTCTTACATATAAAAAGCCCAGCTCAGCGACAACGAGGCTCGCGCCGTACAGCGCCATCACGCTACGACCTCACGTTTGTACCTTTCGCTCTATGTGGTCGAGCTGCACTCAGCACTTGATGCGCTGCTTGCGAGCGCTGTCTAGGAGTCGCGCCATCCACGGGAGGGAAGTCAATGGTTCTCCCCACAAAGCTCAGGATATGGTCCAGCTTCGCGAGGCCGATATTCTCGGCCTCCCCAGCGCGGATGCTCTGAATAGTGGTGGCGGATACCTTGGCACGCTCGGCGAGTTGCCTCACGGACAACTTGTGATTCTTCATCCCCTCGATCAAGAGCGTCGAGAGGTAGATCTCGCGCTTCTTCTCGTCGATGCGCCGGCGGACCGCAGGGTCCTTCGCGCGATCCAGGGGGCTAACGTAGCCCTTTGGTTTGTTCATCATAGTAACACCCCTTAGCATTTCTATCCGTGTAGTCTCGACGGTATCCCTTCGCCTTCTTCCTTTCGTTTGGCGGAAGGTCGTCGCGCTTCTTCAGAAACCCGTGAGTAATGATCACGGTCTTTCCCTTCACGAAGAACGCCATGAACCGATGCGGCTTTGGCCTGAATGCAAACAGCTTGTCGCCCTCGCTTCTGATCTTCTCTTTGTTCTTCAGCTGGCCGTTGCACTCCGCGAGGAACTCGAACAGTGCGGTCAGCTCGTCCTTTTCGTCCTCGTCCAGCTCCTCCTGGTAGTACTTGGCCCCTAGGCTGTTCCCTTCTTCATTGACGTACCACTCAAACCGCCAGCCTTGGTGCTCATGCGCTAGGCACTCACCACGTTTTACCATCCAGGACAAATGTACCAATATATAGGCACACTGTCAAGCTCCTCCGCCAGTTATCCCGCGAGGTACAGAACAACATGGCTGAGGCCGTGATCACCCCGGAGCTTTGGCACGGGAGATAATCTCGAGGACTCTCGAAATCAGGCAGAGTGAAGATGATAGGTCAGAAACGTCGTGCGCAGCATCGAAGCCTGTGGCACGCGTCGGTACGATCCTGTTTGAATCATGGGGCGTGGGAAATGCTCTCCGAGGAAGAGACCGCGAACCTCCCGGCTGCGTGTCCGGGAGAGATGAAGACCGATCCGCTCCTGGATACCCTTGTTGACCCTACCCTCGACGAGAGGAGATTTGAGAGGGAGATGCATGCGGCCCGCCACACCGTCTGCATGGAGGGCCGTTCGACTCTGTCTTCGCTCCCCCGGCCGGACTCGAACGGACGGCCGGGTCGCAAACATGGTCGTTTGCCTCGATGATCGAGGACGTTATCTACTTCCCACGCGATAGGAGCCCAAATCAGCATAGAAGCGAATCGCGTCTTCCAAAGTCACCAATCTACAACCTTGCGCTTGTGGCTTTCCCGATGTGAAGTCGCCAAGTCATTCCAGTGATTTTCGACATGGGCCCTTGGCGAGCACCGAAGTTCCAAACCTTGTTCCATCGCCCTCCTCACCTGCGCGGAAAGTTCAGGCGATGATTGTGTTGTATTTGCGTGCGCCAACTATCCATAACCTGCGCCTGCTCCGCGTGGTCCGGCCATTTCCTCACAGCTGTGCGAACCTCGTCCACGATTGCTTCGGCGCGACCCCGTTTCATCAATGCGCTCCTTGCGCAGGCGCGAAAATCGTCCAGCGTGAAGCCGTCGCGCCTGCCATTCATTGTCATCTGGTGGGTGGCGGTCCAGGTGCCGGTAGGATTGAAGCTGTAGGTCACATCGAAGGCAGGCGCGAGAGACCAGTGCCCATCTTTCTCCATCAAGAAGGCGATGTTTTTGACATGATCGTCCTGGTTGCGGGCCACGATGTTGAATACCATGCGCCGGAACTGCTCTTCCACCGCCTCCATTGGCAAGTTCAGCTGACGGATGATGAGCAATGCCTGCTCGTATGCGTACGCTCCCGCTTGATTGAAGTCAAAGTGTGCAAGGGCACACAAAGACTGCATGTGGATTTTCTCGCCACCTTCCATCCGGTCAAAGCGACGGCTCATAAAATGCCGTCGGCCGTTTTCTTCGAGCAGGCGGCATTCGCTCATTTGTACGCCCGCCCCCTTTGCCATCAGAGAGTACGCATACTCGATGGCCCCATAGCCCTTGGGATCCTCGAGCTCCTTGTCCATGTTTCCGGAAACGCCATCGAACTTCAACAGCCAGTAGCCGAATCCAGTTCCAGCCGCAATCTGCCCTGATCGAACTTCATTGGTTTCAGGGTTCCAGGCAATGACCGCCTTCGCTCGCGCGCCACCGGCGGACGTGCCGACCCGCAGAATGTCCTGAAGAGCGTTCTTCCGCCGCTCGCTGGAAAAGGTGGCTTTCAGATTCCCGCGTTGGCTCAGCACCTCCGAAGCCAGCTTGACCAAGGCATCAACCTCAATCATCCCGGCTCGTTGCGGCTTGGGCCCCGTAGCCGGTGCGTACTCCAGTGCTCCCATTCCACGCGTTCCGGTATAGCAAAGCCTTTCCACAGCATTGAAACTCTCAGGCGTTCTCCCCTGCGTCGATAGCCACGCGTTGATCAGTGCATCGCCAAATCTGTCTGGCAACGAATCGGCCAGCAGACCGGGCAGACCGTGAAAGGTCCGTTGCGGCAGGTCCGGAAAAACGTAGACTCGATCCGTCAGCGGAAGGGTGATGGGAGAGACCTCGATTCCACTCCGAGCAAACGCCGGGTCGTACTGAAACGCCGCAAAGCCTGCTCCATCCTCCATTGAGACAGCTCCAATGGTCCGTCCCCAGAGTCTCACTTGCGCGAGGGTCATCGTTCATCACCCCATTTCCATTGTTCATGTGAAGGTTTCGCTGTCCTGGGCGCAGAGGCGCGTCGACGTTTCCGGCCTCCGAGTTTCATTTGCTCTACCGGGCTCGGCAGTGGTTCCGGGATCAGTGCTTCGAACCGCTCGATGAGCTCGAGCACCCGGCAGACTCGGATGAAGCCCGACAACTGCGTCGCGACGCCACCGGACTCCAATCTTTCTACTGTTCGTTTTGACACGCCGGCTTGTTCCGCTAGTTGGGCTTGGGTTAGGTTCAACTCCAGTCGTATCCTGGCCATTCTCGCGCCTAGTTCGCTCAGGATTGTCCTGTCAGTGGCTTGTTTGGTGATTCTCATAATACGTCATTTATGGCGAATAAAGGCTAAAATGTCAAGCAATTCGCCATAAAAGGCGATTTGTTTGGAAGATCAAGTTTGTCGGTGTACGGGCATAGGGCTTCATCCACCACATGGGCACGGATGAGCTTCGGACTTACGTGTACGAGCACAAAATCGAAGGGATATCTGCGCTCCTGACTGTTTGATCCTCGTCGGGCTCTTGCCCGGGTGTCTCAGAAGTGTTGCACTTGGATTTGGAGGGTCGCAATGCCTACCAAGAATCCGCGCATCAACGTTGCTCTGGAGAAGCCGATTCATTCCCAGATCAAAAGGATGGCTCAGGAGAATGGATTGTCCCTGGCCATGGTGACCCGGGGCATGGTCCGGGAGGCTCTGGAAATGCATGAGGATGCTGTCCTCGTGCGCGTAGCGGATAAGCGTGTTGCGGCACTGGCCGGTCGCAGGAACTTGGCGCACGCTGCAGTCTGGGAATAGCGGTGCCCTACCACCTCCAGTATTACCCCGACGTCAAAGCGAAGGATATTCCAAGACTCAACTGGATCATTCAGGAGCGAATCAAGATCGCCATCGAGCAGAGGCTTTTGGTGTCCCCTGCGAAGTGCTTGGAGCCGTTGAGACGAAAACTGAAAGGCTACAGAAAGTTGAGGGTTGGTGACTACAAGATCGTTCTGAGAATCACAAGCATGGACATACTGATCCCGGGTATTCGTCACCAGAAGGATGTGGACGGAAGAATGGAGTGGCGCAGCCAATAGTCTTCTCGCACGAGGCGGTGCGATCCGGCTGTGCTTCTCCAACGTGCATTGGGCCATTTCTCTCGCTCCGAGAAACGACGCCAAGACACAACTGGCCCTCCTTGGCGTTACCCTTGGAGGGGCCGTTTAAATCAATCTTTCCTCCCCCGGGTCAACACGAAGCGAACTGGCGCACGGCGATCCCTACGCATATCGAGGTTATCCTCCCTTTTCCGCCCCTGCTCCGGGCAACACCTGTCGATCCGGGAGATCGCCCAGCTTACTCCTGTCAGTCAAACCGTGATCCTTGATGCCCTCGACCGATTCGGCACAGGGAGTCTCGGTGTTTGGACGGAGAGCGGTCGCCGGGGGACCGTTATGTGGTGGGGCGCAGCTCATTGAAGGGAACAATATGGTCTCCGAAGGACCGAAGGTGGCAGCAGCGATTGTTCCTTATCCTGCAGGCGCCCGGAGCTATGCCGTCACGTGCGCGCGGGGAAGCACCGTGGCTATCTCCTCCACGAACCCCCGGCCTCCCGCCTCCACATCACCGTCGATCGGGAAGCTCACCGCGTGCACGGAGATCCCTCCGACCTCCGCGCGAAACGGACAAGATAGCCGGCGCGGGTAGATGAGCACCCCTGTCCGGGCTCCCCTCGCGACTGCATAGGCGACGATCTGCGCGACATCGTCCGAGGTGGGTGTGCCCGTTATCTTGTACTTGGTGTCGATGACGACGAGGCAAGTACCGGAGTCTGCATCATGGAGAGTGAGGTCGATCCAGAACTCGACGTACCCGGTTGAGCCTATCCGCACGATGTCCTGGGGACTCAGACGCACCGTCCGAGGGAGGTGCTGCTGCAGCCACTCGGCGACAAAGAGCTCGAACAAGCGCGCCATGTCCACGAGGAACGGGAGCATGAGCTTGCCTCACGGCTCGTGCGTGGGTCCGCTCGATTCGAGGAAGAAGCGGCACAGGGCGTGAAGCGGCAGGTAGTCGGCGTTCAGCCGGTTGTACCGCCGACCCATGCAATCCACGGGGCCGAACGGGCGCACCGTGACGGAGCCTCTCAGGGCATGGTAGGCCATTCGAACGCGCGGGAGGGTGCGCTCCGTGCAGATGCCCGACATGAGTATCAATCGAACGCGGTGTGGCCGCGCGAGTGCCTCCTCCACGTCGAGGCGGCCCCGAAGATACGGGAGCGCACCACGCTCCGAAACGTAGGATCGATGCAGACCGCGACGGCTGCGATCGAGCACGCGGCCGGCCAGGATCGATGCGAGCCTCTCGTACAGCTCCCGGATGGAATCACTGTCCACGATACCGGGTAAGACATGGAAGCCTTTGAGGCGGTAGGCGTACTCCAGCATGGCAAAGAGACTGGCGAGGCGCACGCGCGGCTTGAGCTCCAGCGTCAGCTCTCCGCTCACCGGTATCCAGCCCACCCACCCACCCCTTGGAGGCCAGGATCCAGTCCGCGGAGCAGTGCGGGCGCCGATTACACCGCAACTCTGCTTTTGATGGCATCCCACCGAAAGCGGCAAGCGGGATTGGGGCACTGAGAGCTGCTTTCGCTCTTGTCTGGATGATCCGGAAAGGCTATGCTCTCCGTCATGCAGACCGAAGAAGCGGCAGCCCTCATAAGGAGCGTCACAACCCCGCTCCAGAATCTCGGTGTGCGGCGTGTCGCTCTCTTCGGATCGACCGCGCGGGGCGATGCCCGTCCCGATTCGGATGTAGACCTCATTCTGGAATTCGACAAGGGCCGCAAGACCGTCGACGCATTTATGGATGCCGCCGACATCCTCGAAGGTATCTTTCCGGTGCCCGTCGACGTCCTGACGCCGGAATCCTTCGATGACCGGAGAAGAGCACGGATCCGGTCGGAGGCCGTGTACTTTGAAATCAAGTCGTGATTCTCTGGAGGACATCGTCGCGGAAGCGCGGTTCCTTCTTGATCAATCCTCGGGATTATCTCTTGAAGACTTTCTCGCCGATGAGGTCAAGAAGCGCGCCTTCGCTCGAAGCCTCGAGATCATCGGAGAGGCGGTCAAGGGCTTGCCGAATGATGTAGTTCTCCGCCATCCGGAAGTTCCTTGGCGGCGCATCGTGGGCATGCGTGACCGGCTCATCCATGGGTACTTCGCGGTCGACTATACTCTTGTCCACGATGTCGTCATCAGTAAAATTCCAAACCTCCATGCTTCGGTAGCGAAGATCCTGATTGAAGACGAGTCGACGACCAAGTAACCTGCTCCAAGCGATAGGATTATTGTTCAGCTGGGGACGATCCCGCCGAACATCTTCGGCTATGGGGACAAGGTACGGATGCGGTCAGTCAACATATCGAACTCGGAGCATAGCTGAAACCCTCGCCAGTTCTTGAGGGTCTATCCCGGCGGCGACAGTTTCTCACACTTGCGGGCGCCCGGAGCTATGCCGTCACGTGCGCGCGGGGAAGCACCGCTGCTATCTCCTCCACGAACCCCTGTCCTCCCGCCTCCACATCGCCGTCGATCGGGAGGCTTACGGCGTGCACGGAGATCCCTCCGACCTCGGCGCGAAATGGACGTGATAGCCGACGCGGGTAGATGAGCACCCCTGTCCTGGCTCCCCTCGCGACAGCGTAAGCGACGATCTGGGCGACATCGTCCGAGGTGGGTGTATCAGTGATCTTGTACTTGGTGTCCATGACGGCGAGGCAGGTGCCGGAGTCTGCATCGTAGAGAGTGAGGTCGATCCGGAACTCGACATACCCGGTTGAGCCTATCCGCACGACGTCCTGGGGACTCAGACGCACCGTCCGAGGGAGGTGCTGCTGCAGCCACTCGGCCACAAAGAGCTCGAACAAGCGGGCCATGTCCACGAGGAACGGCAACATGAGCTTGCCTCCCGGCTCGTGCGTGGGTCCGCTCGATTCGAGGAAGAAGCGGCACAGTGCGTGCAGAGGCAGGTAGTCGGCGTTCAGCCGGTTGTACCGCCGGCTCATGCAATCCAAGGGACCGAACGGGCGCACCGAGACGGACCCTCTCAGGGCATGGTAGGCCATGCGAACGCGGTGGGGCCGCGCGAGTGCCTCCTCCACGTTGAGGCGGCCCTGAAGATACGGGAGTGCATCACGCTCCGAGACGTAGGATCGATACAGACCACGGCGGGCACGATCGAGCACACGGCCGGCCAGAATCGATGCGAGGTGCTCGTACAGCTCCCGGATGGAATCACTGTCCACGATACCGGGCAAGATATGGAAGCCTTTGAGGCGGCAGGCATACTCCAGCCCACCTTCGACAGACTAGAAAATGAAATGGTTGTCCTGCAAGGAATTAGAAGACATGGGAATTCTGTTGGCATTACATTCTCTCTCGTGCCCAAAACGGCTCAATTTCGCACACTCGGGGGCACCGCGACCCCGGCAGCCTGGAGAACCTCGTGGCATGCCCCGCGAACATCAGTTCGCAGATACCAGGTGCGGCCATCTAATTCCACCTCCACCTCCTGGAGCGCTCGCAAGTCCCTCTTGATATCCGCCCATTCCAGGATGGAACCTCGGGCATCCAATTGCGCTTCAAGCTCCTTGAGTACCACCAGGGCGAGGAAACTGCAAAACACATGCCCGCGGATGGTCTCGTCGCACTTGTGAAAGATCGGCCGGGTCTCCAGGATGCGGCTTGAGCTCCAGCGTCAGCTCTCCGCTCACCGGTATCCAGCCCACCCACCCCTTGGAGGTCAAGATCCAGTCCGCGGAGCAGTCCGGGCAGAGGTCACACTGCAACCCTACCCTTGATGGCATCCCACCGGAAGCGGCTGAGCTTGTCCCGCTGGTCGAAGAAGCACTCCTCCAGATACGGATAGATCTCCATACGCCAGATGTCCTCGATGTGCTCGGGGAGCTCTGCGGTCAGGAAGAACGAGATGCCCAGGTGGTAGTCCTCGTCCCGAATCTCGGAATTGACCTCCTTCAGAACCTCGATGAGCCCAGAATATCCGAAGCGGCAGCCCTCATAAGGAGCGTCACAACCCCGCTCCAGAATCTCGGTGTGCGGCGTGTCGCTCTCTTCGGATCGACCGCGCGGGGCGATGCCCGTCCCGATTCGGATGTAGACCTCCTTCTTGCATTCGACAAGAGCCGCAAGACCGTCGACGTCCTGACGCCGGAATCCTTCGATGACCGGAGAAGAACACGGATCCGGTCGGAGGCCGTGTACTTTGAAATCAAGCCGTGATCTTCTGTAGGACATCGTCGCGGAAGCGCGCCTTCGCTCGGAGCCTGGAGATCATCGGAGAAGCGGTCAGCGGTCGACTATGCTCTTGTCCACGATGTCCTATCAGCAAAATTTGAGACCCCATGCTTCGGTAGCGAAGCATCCTGACAGGTCCAGCACGCGCAAAAGCTGCCACGTAGAAGCTTTTCCTCTGTCCGCCGACGTCGGTACCCACTACCATTATGATAATCCAAAGATGCCTGAAAGCGTCCGCACGATCTCGCCGATCGTTGTATTCCGAAGCCCGAGGTTCGGAAGGTTCAGTCCTCTTTCATCCGGGAGGATCGATACGAAACGACGCAGATCATCGCGGATCAAGTCCGGGACCGCTACTGGAACGACCGGATCGAGCAGGCTGTAGAGCCTGACGATGTCATTGCGGTGCTTTCGGACATCTCGGTCGTCGATTCGTTCACCCGCGGCGTGCCGATCTTTCAGATCGAGCCAGGCGCGAGCCTTGAGCGGAATGAGCCGGTCGGGACCCACGATCGGGAGCCCGTCAAGTATTCTCTTCCCTGAATGGATGAAACCATAATAGTCGGGATCGAGAAGGATCGCCGACAGGCTCGCGACTTCCTCTCCGGCCGGGATGGGCGTGAGATGAGAGGTATCCTCTATCGCTAACGCGTCCGGAACACGGGAGAAAAGCTCCAGCATCTCCGGATACTCATTGCGGCTCGGCTCATTGAAGCGGTAGAGCAAGCGTTTCCCGGTGCTTCTCTGTCGATTCGAATAGCCGCCCATCTTCACGAATTCCCAGAATGCTCGGGCGAATTCCGCATCGAACGTTTCGATGCAAAGGACAATGTCCAGATCTTTCGTCGCTCGAAACGATAAGCCGGCCTCTTCCATGAGGAGCGTCGAAGCCGTTCCTCCGATTAGAACATATCGATCTTGATACACCTCGAAGCTTTCCCTGAACAGACCGAGTCCTCTTACCACGGCACGCCCTCCAACAATTCGTCGAGGGCTTTCTCAACGCGCTCGTCCGAAGCGCCATAAAGGCTCAAGTAAAGTGACAGCCTGTCGACTCGGTGACCCTCGGCGAGGAACACCGGATTATAAGCCCAGCGTTCGAGTAGGGCTTTTCCGGCAGGCTCTCTTTCGGGTTGGGAGGCAGCGGCCCGAGTTGTCCCTAATGAACGGACAGCAAAGATCGTATACTCGGGCGGGGCGAGATTCGTGTAATCCGATAGGGCGGACAGTCCCGAGATGAAAACGTTCGATTCCTCTATCTGCGCTGGGTATTCGGCGACGGCCTTCACCGGGCTTCGCAACCTCGGCAAGGCCGATCGCCAGAGATCCTTTCCAGTTGCTACGAAAGAGAACCTCTTCGCTCTTCCGGCGGATCTTATAGTCGCGAGTCCGGCGGCTGAGATTTCCCCGAACGCACGGCCGATCGTCATCTTCGTGTAACCGAGCCGTTTCGCCAGGTCCGTCGGGGTACTGTCCGCCCATTTTTTCCCGAGCATGACGCCGAGGACGATCAATTGGGCGACTGGGCTCAGGTAGCCGGAAGACGCTCCAGCGGAGGAGAAGCGCTCCCGGAAATCGATCCCAAGAGGAGGTAGGTACAGTTGCCTGCCGGGTATGAGGAACGGCACCTTCACAGCCACGAGACGCGCTCGGTCGGTCGCGGAAAGTGTCTGCGCCGCGTAAAGGATGCCGCCGTTCCATCGAGCAGCGACCTGTTGTCGATGCTTCCCGATGGCTGCGGGCGTGTTTCGCTCCGTACCAAGATCGACCATCAGAACACACGGAAAGCCAAGCAGGTCCATCTGGAAGAAGGAGTATCGCTCGCGAAGATAGGGGGGCAACCGGATGGCTTCATTCCACGGTTCGAATACTACATTGATTCCAAGAGTCTCGTTGAGGTACGCGGCAAGCGTGCGATTCGTTTCCCCTGAATTTTGCTTTGGTAACATCAGAATTAAATAGTAACACTCGCGATGTTACTAATCAATACCAGTGTTACAAAGGTATGGAAATCGGAGTCCGCTCTTGAATTCAAGGGTCACCTATATGACGGATAGCGGCAATGCGGGCACCATGGCAGGCGGCGTGTTGTTCCCAACGGTAATTTTGGATAGCATTCCATTATGGATGCCGCGGAAGTGAAGCGTGCCCTTGCCGCCCACCCCGAATTGTTTCAGGAATTCTCCGTGCACGAACTCCGCCTGTTCGGCTCCACGCTGCGCGGCGATGCCGGCGGAGCCAGCGATATCAATCTCCTTGTCGATTATACACCTGGGGCGCAAGTCGGCTTGTTCGCCTTTATCCGTCTTCGCCGGAGGCTCAGTGAGCTTTTGGGTTTCCAGGTGGATCTCGTGACCCCTGACGCACTGCACCCGGCCATCCGTGAAGGGATTCTCCGCGAGGCGATTCGTGTCGCATAGGGATTGGCGGCTTTACATCCAGGATATCCTGGATGCCATCGCAGCTATCCAGGACTAC
>Ga0315291_10005616_pt1 | contig 15700 bp, 17 predicted proteins | sample YL17G12_20_MG_FD_203070 | JGI IMG/M metagenome (GOLD analysis project Ga0315291, IMG submission 203070) | Sediment microbial communities from Yellowstone Lake, YNP, Wyoming, USA - YL17G12_20 | ecosystem: Environmental > Aquatic > Freshwater > Lake > Sediment | place: USA: Wyoming | collected...
CGGCTACGAAGGCTGGAAGCCTTGGCGAAGGAGGGTATGCTTCGGCGGGTTTCGCCGAAGTATGTGAAGATGCCATGGCTGTAAAGCCGTGGAGCTTCACCGGCAAAAGACACTTCAAATACTAATTAATGCCTTTTGCAATCACAAAAACCCCCTCAGCGGGGGTTTTTTATTTTTTTTAAACCGCTTCAATTGTCGAAGGCGGCTTGGGAGCTATGTTATATGTAACGCTGACGATGCCGGGGACGTTGCGGATAATCTCATCAGCAAGTTTTTGAAGGGTTGCGAACGAAAGCTTTGTCGGCGTTGCGACTCTGGCATCTATGCTGTCCCAGCAGCGGATTTCAATTTGCTGGCCGAAATCGCGACGGCCTCCGCGCATACCGGTTACGCGGTCTTCGTGAAGGATAGCCATATACTGAAACGCCTTTGTACCTTTATTAAGCAGCCTCTCGACAATAGCTGTTGCCTTGCGGACAGTTTCAATGCGCGGTGGAGTCGCTTCGCCTATCACGCGCGCCGACAGTGCCGGACCGGGAAACGGAATACGGTTAAATACCTCATCCGGCAGTCCAAGTGCCCTGCCGACCTTTCGTGCGCCGTCTTTGCGAAGCTGAATCAACGGCTCGAGAATACGGTAGCCAAAGGCCTTCTGCGGGTCAATGCCGAGCTGCTCGAAGACATTATGCTGGCGTTTGATTCCTGCGACGGTCTCGTCAACATCGGTAAGGATTGTTCCCTGCAGAAGGAGCTTTGCTCCGCTTTTTTTGACAATGCGGCCAAATACTTTTTTGTAAAAGGTCTGGGTAATAGCTTCGCGTTTTTCTTCCGGGTCTGTTATGCCTTTAAGTGCTGCAAAAAATTCCCTGCGTGCGTCGACTATTTCGACCTTCACACCTAATTTTTTGAAAAGACCTGCGACTCTTTCGGGTTCGCCCTGCCGCATAAGACCGTTCTGGATGAAAACGGTTTTAAGCCGCCTGCCCAAGGCCTTATGGCCGAGCATTGTAACCGTGGATGAGTCAACACCACCCGATAAGGCGTTAACTGCCATTCCATTGCCAACGACATCCTTTATTTCCTTAACCTTTTTGCTAATGAACCGCGCCGTGTCGAGCTTCTTTGCGGTAATCTCCTTAATCATCTGACGACCTCCTTTTTGCCTTAAATAGTTATAGCTTTATACGGTATAAGTTGAAGCGCTTGTTGTGCCGCCGCGGCCTGTCCAGTTGGTATGGAAAAATTCGCCGCGTTTCTTATCGACTCTTTCATAAGTATGTGCGCCGAAATAATCTCTCTGAGCCTGCAGGAGATTTGCTGGCAGTCTTTCACATCGGTATCCGTCATAATATGCAAGTGCAGCGCTTACCGCCGGCATTGGAATACCCAAATCAATGGCGGCTCTGACAACCCGCCGCCAAGAGCCTTGCGATTTCTTGACTGCGCTTTTAAAGAACGGGTCAAGCAGCAGATTCACAAGCTTTGGATTTTTGTCAAATGCCTTTTTGATTTTCCCCAGGAATGCCGAACGAATGATACAGCCGCCCCGCCACATTAGGGCAATGCCACCATAGTTTAAGTTCCAGCCGTATTCCTTCGCAGCAGCGCGCATTAATTGATAGCCCTGTGCATAGCTTACGATTTTCGATGCGTACAGCGCCTTGCATAAATCGTCTATCATTTTTGTTTTATCGCCTTTGAACGGTTTTGCAGGGCCGGCAAGTATTTTTGATGCTTCAACGCGTTCTTCCTTTATCGCCGACAGACACCTTGCGAAAACGGCTTCACCAATGAGCGTTAAAGGCTGGCCGGCATCGAGGGCGGCGATAGCAGCCCATTTGCCAGTGCCCTTTTGTCCTGCCGTATCGAGAATCAAATCCAGAACTTCACTTCCATCTTCATCCTTATATGCAAGAATATCACGGGTAATTTCTATTAAGTAAGAATCAAGCTCTCCTTTGTTCCACTCTGTGAAGGTCTCGTGCATCTCGGCGTTTGTCATTCCGAGTCCCTGCTTCATCATTTGATAGGTTTCGCAAATCATCTGCATATCGCCGTATTCGATGCCGTTGTGGACCATTTTTACAAAATGTCCTGCGCCGTTTTCACCGACCCAGTCGCAGCAGGGTTCGCCCTCTTTGGTGCGAGCAGCGATTTTCTGGAAAATCGGCTTTAAATGCGGCCATGCTGCAGGTGAACCGCCCGGCATAATCGACGGTCCTCTCAATGCGCCTTCCTCGCCGCCGGAAACGCCTGTGCCGATATAAAGTTTGCCTTTGCTTTCAACGTACTTTGTTCTTCTGGTTGTGTCTGGGAAATGACTGTTTCCGCCGTCGATAATAACATCGCCGTTTTCGAGATGCGGCAGCAGAAGTTCGATAAAGTCATCAACGGCCTGACCGGCTTTTACCATCAGCATAACCTTTCGCGGTTTTTTGAGATTGGCACAAAGCTCTTCGATGGAATGGCAGCCGATTATATTTTTGCCCTTTGCTCTGCCGTTGATAAAATTATCGACCTTTGAGACTGTGCGATTAAAACATGCAACAGTAAAACCCTTGCTTTCCATATTAAGGATGAGATTTTCACCCATTACCGCAAGACCAACAAGACCAATATCAGCTCTCGACATTTGTGTTTACTCCTTATACGTTATTAAATCTTTTTTTATAAGCCCACAAGCCTATGCCCGGGTTGGGAATAAAATAAATTTTTTCGTCATCCGGCATTGTGTTGAAACCGTTGTTTAGTTTATCCGGATTATACTTTTTCAGCATATCAGACAAATCAGCGTAGTTAAAGTTTACTTTTTCGATTTCCCGTTTTGAAAGTTTACCGGGGCAGTATGTTATTTTAAATCTGCCTTCGCTTGAGCCGTGAATAAGATGAGCAGCGGCGCTTAAATTTGCCCTTAAATCTTCGTTATTTCTGACGAGCTCAAGAATTTTTTCGGTGCCGAAGTAGCCGTATTTTCGAATAAGCCGGTCAATTTCTTTATCTTCACCGAATTCCTTTACTCCCGGCGCCAGTACAATTAATTCTCCGCCGTCTGCCATAGCCATTCTCGTTCGGTAAATACTCTTGTTGCCCAGCCAGGTACTTTTGTATTCGTGCGGGTCGAGATAAACAATCACTTTTTTCAACGGCTCATCGAGCATTGTGAAATTGACTTTTAAAGACAGCTGGCAGGCATGATTGAAGCATTCGAAACAATCGCCTATGAAAAGACCCCTTGTTTTTATATTTCTCCGGCCGTCATCTGATACAACGGTGAGGGCATAACAAATAGGCAGATTTTTTGCGAAATGTTCTGATGCGTAATTAAGGACCTTTCTTACCGGCGTATCCGCCCTGCCCATGATTTTTTCCATATCGCAGACTGCACCGAGAAAATGGCTTTTGTTAATGCCTTCGGGGCCGCCCGTGCCGACGAAGATATTTTTATTGTAATTAGCCATGCCAACGACTTCGTGAGGAACAACCTGGCCGATTGACAAAATCAGGTCAAAGCCCCCTTCGATAAGCAGCTTATTTACCTGAGCAGGCCAATCGTAGTCTAATTTGCCATTGCTGACCTTTTTGACAAAGTCAGCCGGCACCCGGCCGAGCGTTACCGTATCAGTCCGCCAATTATACTTTCTGAAAAGATTCAACGGCGTTTGACCATACATTTTCTTTATTTCTGTTTCTGTCATCGGAAAATGCGTTCCAACAGCAGGCAGAACATCGGTGAGCCTGCCGCCATAATACTGCCATGCTATAAACGTAAGTTCGCCGGCACGCGAACACAGACGCGTAATATCCGGGCCGATTACAAGGACCTTTTTGCGATTACCCAGTCTATCAAGCGCAGAATACAGACCCTCTTTGAGGTCATCTGCACTTAAACTTGTTTCAGGATTTCCTTTGCTATAAAGCAGCATCTCAGACTATTCCAACCAGGGTGGATTTTCAGGCAGACAGGCGTCAAACTCTTCTATAAGTTTCTTCTCATAAGAGCCTGCATATCTGCCATTGATAAATCTGTCGAAAGCCTCATCGTGAAATTTCTTCCAGCTTGCGACTTCGTTTCCGGGATTAACAGGAAAAAAGAGGACTTTGTTTTTCTGTGCTGCTTTCATATCTCCCGGTGCATCGCCGACCATCAGCACATTATCCTTGTCGTATTTGCCGTTGCTGACGATTTCGAGATGGTCGGCTTTCGAGCCCATTTCCTGCCCTGCTATTACCTTTGCATATTTGGCTATGCCATGTTCAGCCCATTCCCGCTCAAGTGCCTCTGTCGGCGTAGCGGAACAGACAATAATATCTGCCTCTTGCACTATTTCTTCCAGACTCTCGCGGACATATTTGAAGGGCGGAACATTTTTGACAATATCCGCAACAGCCTGATTGACCCTCTTGCTCCAGTCAAGTGTAATTTCAAGCTCTGCTTTTTCTTTGGGGTCTGTAGCTTTTGCAATTGCTTGTTTCAGACTGTCATTGCTCAAAAGGCTGTTTGGGTCATTTACCCATTTGCAGTAATATTCAAACTGCGGCACTTTAAAGCCGCTTTCCTTTACCTTTGGATGCGAGGGCAATAGCTCAGTCAGGATTCTGACAATGGTCTTATGTCTGTTTGCGCCGCGGGTCTTGCTGAAAAGGTCTGCAAAGTCCTTACACTCTCTGGCAGCTTCAGCAACCGGCTGCAATCCGAAGCAGCCTATCATCCAGGGACAGAAGCATTCCCGCTGCTTTATGCCCATTGCGTCGAATGCGCAGCCGTCGGAATCAATCGCTACAAGGAATTTCTTTGTTGGTTTTAAATCTTTTAGTGGTTTTGCAAAATCGGTCATTTTCACAATCCTTTTAATTACATATAAGCAGGAAGTTTTTTAGCTATAGTCTTTTTCTCAAATCTTATATAGACCGGCAGACCGTCGTCTCCTATTGTGATGGGCGCTTCGCCTTTTACCAGCGGACGAACATAGTCGAGCATAGCTGCTGTTACGCCGTTGCCGGCAGCGTTAATATACTCGCGCGGCACTTTCTTTACGCCGTTGGCCACATCCATAAGGTTGGCAAGGCCGGTAGTACATTTATACGGCTTGTTACTTTCTCTTACAAGCGTTACCATTTTGCCGCTTACGCCGTCAAGAGCATATTTTACTGCCATCTGGCCGCACATATAGGCCTCGTTTACGTCAGTCAGTGATGCAAAGTGCATCGCGCTCCTCTGGTTTGTTCCAGGCTTATTGAAGCGGGTCTTTATGCCGACTTCCTTTTCAATAACGGCCTTGAGCATTTCAGCAATGCCGCCGAGCTGAGCATGGCCGAAACTGTCGGTCGCAAGAGTGGTTTTTTCCACTGTAATATATTCGCCCTTCTCGTCTTTTAATCCTTCACCCGCAACGATAAATACTCTGCCGAGTCTTCTATAAACTTCCTTTACATCCTTTGCTAACTGTTCAAAGCTGAAAGGCGCTTCGGGCAGATAAATCAAATGCGGGGCATCCTCTTCTATTCTGTGTGCAAGGCCTGTTGCCGCGGCAATCCAGCCGGTATTTCTGCCCATAACTTCGAGTATGCTGCACGTATCTGTTGTGTAGAGTGCTTCGGTATCCCTGCCCGCGTTCATCGCACTTGTGGCAACATATTTTGCGACACTGCCGTAACCCGGACAATGGTCTGTATAAGCGAGGTCATTGTCGATAGTTTTTGCAATACCGATGGTAATAAGTTCGAATTTGCTGTCGGCAGCAAGTTTATTCACCTTATCGGCTGTGTCCATCGAGTCGTTTCCGCCGGCATAGAAGAAATAATGTATGTCGTGCGCTTTAAAAACATCGAGAATCCTTTGATAATCTGCACGCGATTTTTCAAGCGATTTGAGTTTATATCTGCATGAGCCGAGCGCTGCTGCCGGCGTTCTTTTTAGCGCTTCAATAGTCTGAGGGTTTTCTGCAGTAACATCGAACAGTTCTTCCTTCAGTACGCCGAGGATGCCATTGTTTGCGCCAATCACTTTGCCGATTTTACCGGATTTAATTGCCTCCTGAATTACGCCGCAGGCACTTGAATTTATAACGGTTGTCGGTCCGCCGGACTGGGCAATTATGGCGTTCGCCTTCGCAGCCATTTTTATAACTCCTTTATGTAAAATATATTATGATTTCGATGATTGGTTTGTTTACAGAACCAACTTTTATATCAAAACCGTAGCTTACTTTCAAGACTATTATGCTGATTCAAGTTTCAGGAGGATATCGCTGCGTTATGCTTTTGCTTTACAATAATTGTTTGTCAGGTTATATTCTGTAAGTTACGTCTTTCGGTTGCGGTTGCGCGACTCGTTACGGTTGCGTTAAACGTAAGACGATAGACGAAAAACGAAACGAGCATCGCAACCGATATACGGAAAACGATTTTTCGCCGATGTAGCTCAACGGTAGAGCACGGCTTTCGTAAAGCCGGGGTTTTGGGTTCGAATCCCATCATCGGCTTTTATGACAGAACCGCATAAAATAAATCATATTGATACGCCAAAAAGTGTCCTCGAAATTCAATACGACTTGTATCGCAAAATGAGTCCCGCGAAAAAATTTAGGATTGTCTGTGACGCTTATCGTTTCGGACAGTTTCTTGCTATGACAGGGATTCGAATGCGATATCCCAATGCCAGTGAGAAAGAAGTAAAACAAATCTGGGCAAAAGAACACCTGGGCGAAGAACTATATAACAAAGTCTATGGGGGCAAAACCGATGAGTGATGTTCAGCAGAGCAACGTAATTAAAAAACTAACGGATATTCTTGATGAATTGAAGATAGGGTACGCCATCGGCGGTTCAATCGCAAGTTCAATATACGGCACGCCGCGTTTTACGCAGGATGCAGATATTACAGTTCAATCTTTTTCATCTGTCGCAGAACGTTTCTATGAAATGTTAAAAAACGATTTCTATATCAGCAAAGACGCTATGTATCAGGCGATTAGTTCCCACAGCAGTTTTAATATCATTCATTTTGAGACAGCTTTTAAAATAGATATCTTTACTGCAAACAGCGATTTTGAAAGACTGCTTCTGACTCGGAGTAAAAAAAACAAAATCGAGGAGTCTATCGACAAACCTTTCTCGCTCGTGTCGCCGGAAGATATTATACTTTTAAAACTCAAATGGTATAAACAATCGGGATGTGCTTCAGACCGACAATGGTCGGATGTGCAGGGTGTTCTCGCTGTGCAGAAAAATAACCTCGACTTTGATTATTTAACCGACTGGGCAAAGAAGCTTGGTTTAAACGAGCTTCTCAAAAAGGCAAAGTCGGTATCTTAGGTGTAAGTCAAAATTCTTCAAACTTTAAATACATTACATATGATATTACTCTATCGGTGCAGGGCTCTCGATGGTAGATTCATTTTCTTGATTTACTGTATTGCGTCGGGGCCGCAGAGCTATCCAACCTTGTGAGATAAGGGTCATCTCGATTACAAATGGAATTAAGCACAAACCGATTTTTGCAACCCAACCTCCTATGGTATATCCTCGACTTTGCTCCTCTTGTGTAAGGGTAAAAGCAGTGTCAAGTCTGATTAATAAAAAGTAAAAGATAACTAAACATAAGAATATAAACGCAGTTTTACGATATTTAAAAATGACGGCAAGTAAATAACCTAATAGAAGCACACCGCCAAAAATGTGAAAGATAAGTTCATTGTCAAGCCGTTCAGGAATTTCGACAAAATTAGCTGGGTCTTTACCCAATTCTTGAAGTAAATTAGGATTTGAGAATATACTTTTTGCTGTTCTATTCTCAAAAATTTTACCGCCGATACCACCGAAAAGTAAAAGGATTATGCTGATAATGCCGATGAACCATCTGACCTTTCTCACTTGTTGACGCATAGCTAAATATCCAAAATCTCAATTTCATAATTTCTCATAGGTAAACGGCCTGCTGAAGAATTTTGGCCTTCAACTCCTGGCGGAGAGAATCTATCGGTACTACGTCAACCTTATGTTTTAAATGGTCTTCAAGAAACTGAGAGAGACCTACAAAATTAAAAAGGTCAGCTTCTTTGGAGAATTTAACCAAAATATCAATGTCGCTGGTGCTTTTAAACGCATCGGTAACCACTGAACCAAAAACTGCTTCTAATTCAGCATTGTATTTTTCTTTTGCCTGCTGTTTCAGGGAAGAAACCTTATTTATGATGCTTTTCTGTGTCATTTCTATATCCTTACAAGGTCAATATATAATTCCGTCCTGACCATATAATGTAAATATTATTATGACTTCTTATTATCGTATTTCCTTTGCTAAAGCAGCATTGATTTCATCAATGTCAAATTGTTCGGGGTCAAAATCTTCGCCTATCCACTCAAGCACATCTTCATAATCCTCATGTTTGGGGTCTTTGAGAACTTCGAGCATATCATAGTAGCCCCAGATGCCGCCAGAGTCATCCGGCGGGCAGGCGAGTTTGCCTGCTACGCACACTGGATGCTTCACGCCATCAATAGGTGGCCTGATTTTGACCGTCTCAATCAGGTGTTCCCAACTGTCACCAAAGTCATATTCGTAAATGAATTTGCTCCCCACAGTCGGCGCCAATTCGCTGAGCATTATTCTGCCCTCGTCTTCAATATCCTCATCCTCCAATTCGAATTGCGGATTGCTTATACGACGAACAGAGTGCGTATAGCCGGGCAGGCCTCGCATGCGGAACTCTTTACGCGAACGGTCGGAGACGATGAACTGATGCAAATGCGAATCTGTCCAGCCCATAACAATCTGGATGACATCGTGCAAGTCGCTTAGATGCTTGTCACTGGACACAGCGACGCGCCGCCAAATTGGGGGCTTGGTGCCACATAGCGTAATTTTGAGTTCGTGAACCTGTGCCGGTTGGGCCGACTTTACTCGCTGCCAGATTCGCTTTCCCTTGGGGATGGCTGGTTTTTTCGGCATGTCGAGCTCCTGTTTTTTGTATTATCATAGATAAATAGCCTGCTGTTTCAGAAATGAAACTTTATTTATGATATTTTTCTGTGTTATTCCTATGCCATTATAAGGTCAATATATAATACCGTTCTAACCCTATGTTGTAAATACCATTATGGCTTCTTATTGCATTCCCCTCGCCAATGCAGCAGCTCCGATTATGCCCGCGTCCTCGCCGAGTGTTGCAAAGCAAATCTCCACATTATCTTCTTGTTTGATTGTCCAGATGTGCTGTTTGAAATAATATCTGATTCTGTCGAGAAGTACCTGCCCTGCTGCAACCATACCGCCGCCAAATATAATTTTTTGGGGCTGAGTTATATGCAGGAGACTTACACAGACAAGTCCGAGTGCTTCGGCAGTCTGCTCGACAATCTGCTTCGCAAGCTCATCGCCCTTTTCGGCATGTTCAAAGACATTTTTACATGTTACTTTTCCATTTTTTTCAAGGACTTTTTTTAAGGATGATTTAGTGCCTTGTTGTAGTGCTTCGGCTGCCCTTGCGGCGGTTGCCGATGCCGAGGCATAAGCCTCGACGCATCCTTTTTGTCCACAGCCGCAGAGTCTTCCATCGGGATAGATTATTATATGGCCAAGTTCTGCAGCTTCACCGCTTGTGCCGTGAACAATCTGTCCGTTGGCGACGATACCGCCGCCGACACCTGTACCGAGTGTAAGGAATACCATATCGTTAATACCACTGCCCGACCCTGCAACTCGTTCACCCCAGCATGCAGCGTTTGCATCATTTTCAAGAAAAACCGGCCTGCCAAACCTTGCAGAAATCATATCCCGAAAAGGTGTCTTGCGGAAAGTTTTCAGATTAGGGGCACTTTGTATTATCCCGGTCTTCGGGTCGAGCGGACCGGGGGCTCCAACGCCCACACTTTTAACCTGTTCAAGCGATATTTTGCACTGCCTTAAAAGTCTGTTGGAAACGGAGAAAATATTTTCGACCATCTGCTGCGGCTCAATATCACCGCTGTTCGGCTCTGATGTTTTACCGATAAGTTTAAGATTTAAATCGAGGCAGCCGATTTTAATACTTGTTCCGCCGATATCAATACCGAGAATGAATCTTTGCATTTTTAATCCTTATAACCATCAGGGTTTGCTGAATGCCATTTCCACGCAGTTTCGATAATCTCCTCGAGTTCCGGATATTGTATTTTCCAGCCAAGCTCTTTTATTGCTTCTGCGGCATCTGCGGTTAAAACCGGCGGGTCTCCCGCCCTGCGAGGCACATTTGTAACCTTGAAGTTTCTGCCTGAAACTTTTTTGACCGTCTCTATAACTTCTCGAACAGAATAACCTTTGCCGTTTCCGAGATTATAAACCAGTTCGTTGTGGTTCTGGAGTTTTTCGAGTGCCAACAGATGTGCCGAGCACAAATCCTCAATGTGGATGTAATCTCTTATGCAGGTGCCGTCCGGCGTAGGATAATCTGTGCCGAAGATTTTGACATCCTCTCTTTTGCCCATTGCAGCAGCGATTACCAGTGGAATGAGATGGCTTTCGGGCCTGTGGTCTTCGCCGAGCGTGCAGTTTGCGCCGGCACCGGCAGCATTGAAGTACCTCAGCGCAGCATAGTGAAGTCTGCCTGTATGGCTCTGGAAATGACACATCTGTTCAACGGCCCATTTTGTTTCGCCATAAGGATTGATTGGCTTTTTGGGGGAGTTCTCAGTTATCGGGGTTTTGTCCGGAATGCCATAAACCGCGGCGGTGCTGGAGAAGACAAATTTTCCAACGCTGCACTTTTCCATTGCTGCAAGAAGATTGCGGGTATTGCAAACATTATTGCGATAAAATTCAAGCGGTTTCTCGACCGATTCGCTTACCTCAATAAAAGCAGCAAAGTGCATTACCGCATCGATTTTCTGCTTATTTAGTACACTTACAAGAAGATCGAAATCGGCCAGGTCGCCTCTGATAAATTCAGTATTTTTAACCGCTCTTTGATGACCGGAACTTAAATCGTCGTATACAATCGGCTTATGGCCTGCCTCGACAAGAATTGCCGTCATATTGCTGCCGATATATCCTGCACCGCCGCAAACCAGAACCTTCATTAACCTCTACCTTTGTGTTTTGATTCTTTTATAAATTTTTTGAAGAATCGCAGCTTCAAGATTTTGGTCCCGCCCAATATTGACCCAGTCCATCATCTTTTCCTGTTCGCCTTCGAGTCTTAACGTCTGTCTTGATTCACTGCTTCTTGAGAACATACTGTATGCCCTTGCGGAACTGTCGATTTCTTTTTCCGGTATTGAAAGTCTTTCAATTGTAACATTACAGTCGATGCAAAGTAAGTCGTTTTTCTGCATAAAGTTAAGCACTGCCGTCCGCTGGATACTGTGAAGATTCGACATCGCGCTGCTGTAGCCGTCGCGATTGTCTTTTCGCCAAATTTCGAAGAATTGGCCGCCAGGAAGTGGCTTAGTCCTCATTATGCCTGCACTTATGTCAGCCTTATCAACAACAAAATTCATTTTCAGCAGCACCAGCTCACTTTGCTTCATTGCTGATTCTAAGTCCATATTGGCCAAACAGATAGGCTCATGCTGAATTTGCTTTTGGGCGCAGCCGGACAGCAAAATTGGAGTGACAAATAAAATCGGAATCGTAAGTAGCGTCCAAACAATCACTTGCTTTGCCATTGTCAAATCCCTTTAAAATACGTTTTAGAGGATTATAAACGGTAAATTGCAGACTCTCCAGAGAAATTTTTGCCACTAAGGCACAAAGACACAAAGGAAAACCAATTGTGCGAAGATGAGTTTAAAATGCTGCAAACCCCCCAAAAACAGGCACTTTTCGGCCCAAACATCAACGAACGCAGAGTCGGGGGTAGTTAGGGAAGGGGTAAGTTCAAATTTTAAAATTTTGTTTAAAATTTGCGTAGAACGGTTGCGGTTGCGCTGCTCGTTTCGTCCAACGTCAAAAACGTCATAAGTCTTTAATTTGCGTTGGAGAAATTGACGTAAGTCGTTATTATTTTTAGAAAATAAAGGAGTTATGAGCGATTTTGTCGGCAAAATGCGCAAGTTTTTTTGATATTTGCGCAAGTTTTTAAAATTACGCTAAAAATGGGGGTACTTTTTATCGCAGATTGCGCAGATTTTGCTGAAAATTTATAAAAACAGTGACTTTTTACAGATTTTTCACAGATTTTCGTCAATTTCTGCAACTCGTGCTTGCGCGTTTTGTGCGATGTAGCCACAAAGGCACGAAGACACAAAGAAGAAAGAATCCAGGGTAAAATACATAGCCACTAAAGCACTAAGGCACAAAGAGAAAAGAATTCAGGGTAAAATACATAGCCACTAAGTCACAAAGGCGCGGATTTGCCCCCACACCAATTTGGCCAGCATCTGCACCTGTTCAAAATCGTCGGCAAAAAACATTGCCCTCCGTCAGGAGTCCCAAGGACAACATCTCTGAACAAATTAGCACTTTAAAAAAATTGGTGTGGGGATGTAGTTGAGTTTGAAAAAAGCGGTGGTATATTATAGAATGTAGAACGGTTGCGGTTGCGCTGCTCGTTTCGTCCAACGTCAAAAACGTCATAAGTCTTTAATTTGCGTTGGAGAAATTGACGTAAGTCGTTATTATTTTTAGAAAATAAAGGAGTTATGAGCGATTTTGTCGGCAAAATGCGCAAGTTTTTTTTAATTCAGCGCAAGTTTTTAAAATTACGCTAAAAATGAGGGTACTTTTTATCGCAGATTGCGCAGATTTTGCTGAAAATTTATAAAAACAGTGACTTTTTACAGATTTTTCACAGATTTTCGTCAAATTCTGCAACTCGTGCTTGCGCGCTTTGTGCTATGTGGAGAAAAGATAGCCACTAAGGCACTAAGGCACAAAGAGGGAAGAATTCAAGGTAAAATACATAGCCACTAAGGCACAAAGACACAAAGAGAGAAGAATTCAGGGAGAAAGATAGCCACAATCCCAGTTAGATAGCCACTGCATCTAACGGGACAAGGGCACTAAGGCACGGATTTGCCCCCACACCAATTTAGAGTAATTTTTAAGATTAGCCGCCACTATGTAAATTGGTGTGGGGATGTAGTTGAGTTTGAAAAGAAAGAGAGATATAATTGTGGGGTAACCATCGAGGAAGCAACGGGAGAAAATAAAATATCAAAAATCAAGGTGCAAAATGACAACACAAAATTCAAAAAGAAACGAACTAAAACAACGCGATGTATCAACAGGACATTGGAAAAAATTAGAGTTGTGTTTCAATATAGGGTTCGCTGTTATTTTGACTACGGTACTCACTGCCTTTGCTAAAGATCGCTTCGTCAGTCTTTGGCCGGTGGATTTGTCACCTTCCTATTGTTCGAAATTTCTTGGGGTAATCCTATTAATTGAAATAATAGTATTGCTATTTCTCTGGACATTTGCTGTTTGGAACGAAATGAACATTTTAAAAAAATATTTTTTTAAATATATCCCACAACAACCCTATCAAGTAGCTGTCTGGACCGTCATGTTTTGTTTGGTTTTGGGTCTTTTGGGAAAGTTTTCAGATAGAATTGTTGTTTGTAGTGCTATATTCGCTATTTATGGACTTGGTGATATTTGGGGGCAAAAGATCCGTAACAATCAATTAAAAGATGTTTTAAGAAAAATGGGTAAAGATAAATATGAAGAAACACCAACACAAGTAATTAAATCGTTCTATCTTGAACGACCACAACTTGAGCGATCCGCCAGTATCATGTTTTTTTCTTTTGTAGGTTTGATGTTGGCACAGGCATCATTATTTAACGAGTCAACACTAAAGGGTAAATGGTTAGAATGTTCAGCTTACTTGGTAGTTATATTAAATATTGCAATTGGCGAAATTGTCATTTATCGATGGCGACGCCAAAGAGATAAGATTTTGAAACAATACGATAATGAGCATGTTCAAAATGAATGACCCACATACCTTCAATTCGGTGAAGACGGAGAAGTGTTGGCAGGGCTAACCCGCTCGGCGGGCCGAGGGCTAAATAAAAATTATTTTTGTTGAGTTTGAAAAAAGCGGGATAGTATTTTTTAACCACGGATTACACCCCGATGAGATAGCCGAAGCGTCATCTCACAGGGCAGGCAGATGACACAGATTTTGTTTTTAAAATTACGAGCGGACCCCGATGATTCCCGCCTACGCGGGAATGACAACTTCCTCAAAGTCTCACAGGGTAGGCAGAGTCGCCGAGAGAAACTGGTAGGAGAAAAAATAAAAATGTTTTTTCAATAGCCCCAATGACTCACCTGCCTTCTTTATTTTATTTTAAACACATAGTTAAAATAACACTGATGCAAGCCACTATTGCAGCTACTGCTGCAAAAAGACAAGACCACTTTGCAAAGACACAAGCATTTAGCATCATTTTCGTTTGCAAGGTATTGTGAATATTGTTTATCAGTTCCCCGATTTGACTCTCCACGGAGGCTGAGTAACTCTGTCCAATCTTTATATCAGTATTCAGTATATTAGCACTCGACAAAGGGGCTCCAACCTTTGCAGCTAAAGTCTGAAGCTGCTGATACAACCTCTTTAAGTCAGAATGTCTTTTGACCCCTTCTTCAACCGTTCTCAATTCATTTACAGCTTTTGAAAGCTCAGTTAGCTCTTGTTCATATTTTACAATTTTTTCGTTCGTCATTTTTCACCTGCTTTTTTATGGATAAGATTAACTCCAGATAGTTATATAATTTTAGTGCTGTAGATTACTTTCTATTGAGGATACGTCCCGCTCTATCGAGGACACATCAGATTCTATCGAAGATACATCAGACTCTATCGACCATAGGTCAGATTTTATTGACCGTAAGTCAGAGCTTATCGTGCTAAGCTGATATAAAATTACGATAATACAAATAGCCAAAATGGTTTTAAGTGGATACTTTTCCGAAATCTTATTCTCCCAATTTTTAATATCTGAAACAATTTTTATAAGGTTCATAATTCTACCTCACTTTCTTTTTAGGTTTCAGTTCAAGTCCTAAGTATTTACAAAGAACATCAGCGGTGTTTGTGCCGCAAGACGCTGAACTGTTGTTACCAGTCGTCCCGATAAATCTTAGCTTTCACGCTATTTTACCACACAAACCCGTATATTAAAAAACTGTTTTTTTCCTCTTGATTGACAGCAGGAAAGGTGTATCCTCAGGTATTGTGTAATCTATTTTACAGGATTTACAGGAGATTTAAAATGAAAAAAACAAGTTTGGTTTTACTGTTAGCGTGTTTGGTTGTTATAAGTACTGGTTGCCAAGAGAAATCTCGTACACAAGGGAGCAATCTCACCGCCGGAATGGTAAAAACTAAAATTATTAACGGCGTTACCACTCAATCAGAGATATTGACGGTTTTCGGCTCGCCCAATATCATCACCAAAAATAAAAGTGGAAATGAGGTTTGGACGTATGACAAAGTAGCGATGGAGATATCACAGGAAGATGGATACTGGAACATTCTTGTAGCAGGCGCTGGTGGCGGCAAACAAAAAACATCCACAAGAACTTTTACATTAATGATTGAGTTTGATGCCAATGATATTGTGAAAAACAACAGTTATAGAGCATCGCAATTTTAGAAACCAGAAGGGGATATTGTGAAAAAATCATATATTGTCATATGTTCAGTTTTTATGCTATTTATTGTTGGGTGTAATGAAGCACAGTTAAGTCCTTTACAGCGGAAACTTCTTG
>Ga0315291_10005617_pt1 | contig 15696 bp, 14 predicted proteins | sample YL17G12_20_MG_FD_203070 | JGI IMG/M metagenome (GOLD analysis project Ga0315291, IMG submission 203070) | Sediment microbial communities from Yellowstone Lake, YNP, Wyoming, USA - YL17G12_20 | ecosystem: Environmental > Aquatic > Freshwater > Lake > Sediment | place: USA: Wyoming | collected...
AAACCCGCGCCACTTACTCGAGCCTGGAACATGGATAAGATCGCGACCGTAGAGCAGATGCGCGGGCTGGACCGCCGGACCATCGGCGAGAACGGCGTGGCCGGCCTGGTCCTGATGGAGAACGCGGGCCGGGGCGCCTGCGCGGTGATCCAGGAACACTTTCCGGAGCTTCGCCGGGCGGCGGTGTTCGCCGGCAAAGGCAACAACGGCGGAGACGGTTTGGTCATCGCCCGGCACTTGCAAAACGCCGGGGTGGAAGTGATGGTGCTGCTCCTGGCCGGGAAGGATGAGATCAAGGGCGATGCCCGGACCAATCTTGAGGCCTGGCTCAAGATGAAGGGCAAGCTCGAACAAATCAAATCCGAGAAGGATCTCGCCGGCCAGCGCCCCGCGATCCTCCATGCCGATTTGCTGGTGGATGCTATTTTCGGCACCGGCTTGAACGCGGAGGTCCAGGGCCTATACCGGGCGGCGATCGAGCTGATCAACCAAGTTTCCAGCGAGCGCAACCTCCCGGTGCTGGCGGTGGATATTGCCTCCGGCTTGAACGCGGACACCGGGCAGGTGATGGGCGTGGCGGTGGAGGCGGACGTCACGGCCACCTTCGGCCTGGCCAAGGTGGGTCAGCTTTGTTTTCCCGGCGCGGCCCTTTCCGGCCGGATCGAGGTGATTGACATCTCGATTCCCCCCGAGCTCTTCGCGGATCTGCCTTATCATGCGGTCACGGCCGCGGCCGCGGCCGAGCTCTGCGCGCGCCGGCCCGAGGACAGCCACAAGGGCCGGAACGGGCACCTGCTGGTGCTGGCCGGGTCGCCGGGCAAGACCGGGGCCGCAGTCATGGCCGGCGAATCCGCGCTCCGCTCCGGGGCCGGGCTGGTGACCCTGGGCGTGCCCGCAAGCCTCCACGACCTCTTCGAGCTGAAGACCCTGGAGGTGATGACCGAGCCTCTGCCCGACACCGACCGCCGCACCTTGGGCCGGGCCGCAGTTGCGCGGGCCAAGGAACTGATGGCCGACAAGGAAGCGGTGGCGCTGGGCCCGGGCCTGGGCCGGGGCGAGGAGGTCACCGAGTTTGTCCGGGCGGTCATCGCCGCCTCTTCGGCGCCGATGGTGATTGATGCGGACGGGTTGAACGCGGTGGCGACCGACCCGGAAATGGTGAAAGCGCGGCAAGCGCCGATCATCGTGACGCCCCACCCGGGCGAGATGAGCCGTCTGCTGAAGCGGCCCACGGCCCAGGTCCAGGCCGACCGGCTCTCCGCCGCGCTCGAGTTCGCCAAAAGTTACGGCGTGATCACGGTGCTCAAGGGCGCGCACACGGTGATCGCTACTCCCGAGGGGCAGGCGTTCATCGTCCTCTCCGGCAACCCGGGCATGGCCACGGCCGGGATGGGCGACGTGCTCACCGGCGTGATCGGCTCGCTCCTGGGCCAGGGCTATGACCCGGGGAGGGCGGCGGTGCTCGGCGTTTACCTGCACGGCCGGGCCGGAGACCTGGCCGCCAAGGACCTGGGCGAGGTGGGCTTGATCGCTTCGGACCTGATCCAGCGGCTGCCCCGGACGCTCTCCGAGCTGAAGGTAGAAGTGTGAAGGGTGAAGTGTGAAGGATGAAGGATCAGGAGGAAGAGGTTCATGTTTCGGAAAGCCCGGAGGACACGCGGGAACTGGGCCGGCAATTGGCCGAGCGGCTGAAGCCGGGAGATGTGGTGGCCCTGGAAGGCGGGCTGGGCGCGGGCAAGACCTTGTTCGTCCAGGGTCTGGCTGCGGGACTGGGCACGGACCCGGGCATCCCGGTGACCAGTCCCAGTTACACCCTGGTCCACGAGTACCCGGGGCCGGTGCCGCTTTTTCACCTGGACTTTTACCGGCTCACCCGCAAGGAATCGGTGCTGGAGTTGGGAGTGGAGGAATATTTTGACGGCGGGGGAGTGAGCGCGGTGGAGTGGGCGGAGAAATTCGCGGAGTTGTTTGGGCCGGAGACGATCTGGGTGAAGATTGAGCGGAATGCCGAGGAGCGGCGGACGATCACTATCAGCACTATTGCATAAAGAGAACAGGTTGAAAACCTGTTTCCCTTGAGGAGGAAGAAGTTTGGCGCTGATTGTGCAGAAATACGGGGGCAGCTCGATGGCCACGATCGAGCGGATCCAGGAAGTGGCGAGACGGGTGCTGGCGCGCCAGGGGGAGGGCCATGACCTGGTGGTGGTGGTTTCGGCCATGAAGGGGGAGACCGACCGCTTGATCGGCCTGACCAAAGAGATCACCGACCTGCCCAACCTGCGGGAGTATGACTCGATGGTCTCGACCGGGGAGCAGGTCGCGACCGCGCTCCTGGCCATTGCCCTCGAAGCGCTGGGCGGCAAGGCCCACTCGCTCTTGGCCTTCCAGATCCCGATCCGCTCGGACAGCGGCTTCAAGGACGCCCGCATCACCGGGATCGAGACGGCGCGGATGCGCAAGCTCTTGCGGGAAGGCCAGGTGGTGGTGGTGGCCGGGTTCCAAGGGCTTGACCCGCACGGGTGCATCACCACGCTCGGCCGGGGCGGCTCGGACACCACCGCGGTGGCGGTGGCCGCGGCGCTGAGAGCTGACCTGTGCGAGATCTATTCGGATGTGGACGGCGTTTACACCGCGGACCCCAACCTGGTGCCCGAGGCGCGGCGCCTGGACCGGGTGGGCTATGAGGAAGTGCTGGAGCTGGCGAGCCTGGGCGCCAAGGTGGTGCAGATCCGGGCGGTGGAAATGGCCATGAAACACCAGGTGCCGGTGATGTTCCGCCACGCCTTTCAGGGCGGGGTCGGCACGGTGATGAGCAAGGGGGACAAGGAAATGGAAAAGATCGTGGTCGCGGGCGTGGCCTCTGACCAGAACGAGTGCAAGATTACGGTGGCGCGGGTGGCGGACCGGCCGGGCGTGGCCGCGGCCTTGTTCCAGCCCCTGGCCGAGGCCAACATCGCGGTGGACATGATCATCCAGAACGTGAGCGAGAAAGGGTTTACCGACCTCACCTTCACCGTGCGGCGGGAGGACCTGTCCCGGGCCGGGCGCCTGACCGAGGCCGCGGCCCGGAAGCTGGGCGCGGCCAAGGTGGAGACCGACGACCGGATCGCCAAGGTCTCGATCGTGGGCATGGGCATGCGCACCCACGCGGGGGTGGCGGCCAAGATGTTCCAGACCCTGAGCGCGGCCGGGATCAACATCCAGATGATCTCGACCTCGGAGATCAAGGTCTCCTGCGTGATTGACCAGAAATACACCGAGCTCGCGGTCCGCGAGCTGCACCGCGCCTTCGAGCTCGACAAGAAGCCGGCCGCGGCGGGCAAACCCCGGGCGCGGGCCAAGAAGTAGAACAGGAACTCCGATGCAACCCATCCGCATCTACGATACCACTTTGCGCGACGGCTGCCAGGCCGAGGACGTGGTGTTCAGCGTGGAGGACAAGCTCCGGATCGCGCGCAAGCTGGACGAACTGGGCCTCCATTACATTGAGGGCGGCTGGCCGGGGAGCAACCCCCGGGACATCAAGTTCTTCCGGGAGATGCAGAAGGTGGAGCTGAAACATGCCACCCTGGCCGCCTTCGGGTCCACCCGGAAAAAGGGCGTGCCCTGCTCGCGGGACTCCCAGCTCCAGGAACTGCTCAAGGCCAAGACGCCGGTGGTGGCGATCGTGGGCAAGGTCTGGGACCTGCACGTGCGCGACGTGCTCCGGATCTCGCTGGCCGCGAACCTGGCCCTGATCCGGGAGTCGGTGGACCACCTGCGCCAGCATCACCGCCGGGTGTTTTTCGACGCCGAGCATTTCTTTGACGGGTATCGGCAAAACCCCGAGTATGCCCTGGCCGCGGTGAGCGCGGCCGCGGCGGCCGGGGCGGAGGTGGTCTGCCTGTGCGATACCAACGGGGGGAGCCTGCCCGCGGACGTGGCCGCGGCCGTGGCCCGGGTGAAAAAGACGGTCTCGGCGCCCCTGGGCATCCACACCCACAACGACGGGGAGATGGCGGTGGCCAACTCGTTGGTGGCGGTCGCGGCCGGGTGCACCCAGGTGCAAGGCACCATCAACGGCTTCGGCGAGCGCGCCGGCAACGCCAACCTCTGCTCGATCATCCCGGCGCTTAACTTGAAGCTCCGGCGGCCCTGCCTGCCCGCGAGCAAGCTGAGACAGCTCCGGGAAGTCTCGCACTATATCTACGAGCTCGCCAACATCACCCCGCCCACGCACCAGCCTTACGTGGGCGACGCCGCCTTTGCCCACAAGGCCGGCCAGCACAGCGACGCGGTGCTCAAGAACCCGGCGACGTACGAGCACGTCCCCCCGGAGACGGTGGGCAACCGCCGGCGGATCTTGATTTCGGACCAGGCCGGGAAGTCCAGCCTGGCCGAGAAGGCGAGGGAGTTCGGGCTGCGCCTGGACCGGGGGAGCCCGGAGACCAAGGTCATCCTGGAGGAGTTGAAGGCCCTGGAGGACCAGGGCTACCAGTTCGAGGGAGCGGAGGCGAGCTTTGAGCTGCTGATGAAAAAGGCGCTCCGCGGCCGGCGCCGGTTCTTCACCTTCAAGGGGTTCCGGGTGATTGACGAGAAGCGGCCGGGCGACAAGGTGCCCCGGGCCGAGGCCACCATCATGGTGGAGGTGGACGGCAAGGTGGAGCACACCGCGGCCGAAGGGGTGGGGCCGGTGAACGCGTTGGATCGGGCGCTGCGCAAGGCGCTGGAGCGGTTCTTCCCCTCCCTGCGGGAGGTGCGGCTGGTGGATTTCAAGGTGCGAGTCCTGCCGGCCGGCCTGGGCACGGCCAGCCAGGTGCGGGTGTTGATCGAATCGTCCGACGGCCGCGACCGGTGGGGCACGGTCGGGGTCTCGGACAATATCATCGAGGCGAGTTGGCAGGCCCTGATTGACAGCATTGACTACAAACTCTATAAAGACCGCAAGTCCCGGGGTCAAGCGCGCTGAAGCGCTGCCCGGCTTCTGGCTGGGAACGGCGCTGGTGGTCCTGGCGGTCCTGCGCTGGGCTTTCCCCGCCGAGAGCGGGGTTTCCTCCCGGCCGGCGGCCGCCCGCGCCGAGTACCGCGGCCGGTCCTGGCAACTCCCGGCCGAGCGGAGAGCGTTGACCGCCCGGATGCGAACGCCGCCTTCGGCATCCGAGGACCACCGGTCCTGTTTGCGGCTTTTGCCGACGAGCGGCGCTGGCCTGGAGGCGTCGGCTTGCCTGACCAACACCGAGCGCTGGGTCTGGGGCCTGCCCCTGGATCTGAACCGGGCCACGGCCGCGGAGCTGGAGCGTTTGCCCGGCATCGGGCCCAAGGGGGCGGAGCGGATTCTGGCCGAGCGGGACCGGGAGGGAGGGTTCCGCAGCGTGGAGGAGGTCTGGCGCCGGCACGAGCTGCCGGAGGAAACCCGGGCGGCGCTGCGCCAATGGTTTATGGTGGAGGGGACCAGGGAGAGTGACGGGGAATCTTCAGGGCAAGCTCTCTGAGCACTTGCCGCCGCGGCTGCTCAATTTCCTGTTTGAGCGGCAGGAGACGGGGATCCTGCGGCTGAGCCGGCAGGGTCTGACCAAAACCCTTTACGTGGTTTCCGGCGTGCCGGTAAACGCGGAAAGCACGAGCCGGGACGAGACCCTGGGCCGCTATCTGATCAAGAGCGGCCGGATCCGCGAGGAGGACTACGAGAAGAGCATCGCGCTCATGCTTTCGCAAGGGGTGCAGCAGGGGGCGGCCCTGGTCAAGCTGGGCTGCCTGAAGCCCAAGGAGCTTTACCAGGAAGTCAAGAGCCATACCCGTGAGAAAGCCCTGGCCGCTTTCAGTTGGAGCGAGGGCGAATACCATTTTGAAGCAGAGGTGGGTTTTGTCGAAGACCTCTACCGCTTCGAGTTCCAGTTTTACCCGCTCCTCGCCCAGGGCGTGCTCAACCACTTGCCGCTCGGCGCGATCGAGCGGGAACTGGTCCGGGTGCCGCTCTTGCCGCTGGCGCCGGCGGACGACCTCCTGGACCGGATCGCCGCCTTTGCCCTGAACGAAGCCGCCTCCGCCTTCGTGATCCAGATTGACGGCCAAAAATTGCTGCCCGCGCTATGCGAACAAGCGCCGGACCCCCGGTTGGCCCATCGGCTGCTTTATCTGCTTCTGCTCACCGGCCTGGTCGGCCCCTCGGGCCAGCCGTGCCGGGAAATCCGGGAGGTGGTAGTGGAAGAAAAAGCGGCTCCTTCTCCTCCCGCTTACCTGTTCCTACCAACCAAAGAGACCGCGCCGGAGGTGGAAGAAGAGCTGCCGATGGAAGAGGCCCTTGGCAAGGGCCAGGAGGCCATCCTGACGGCGTATATAGAGATCAAGAGCCTGGACCTGTTTGCGGTGCTGGGCGTAGGCCGGGACACGGGCGACCCGGAGGTGGAACAGGCCTACCGCCGGCGAATGGACGAATTTGATCGGGACCAGTTCCAGAAGAATCTGCCGGCCGAGGCCGAGGCCAAGCTGGAAGAGATCAACACCCGCTTGATCCGGGCTTATGAGAGCTTGAAGACCGCGGCCCGGCGCCAGGGTTACCTGGCCCAACTGGAAGAAGTCTCGCCCCAGAAGCAGGCCCGGCGCCGGCTGGAGTCGGAAAAGTTCTTGCAAGAGGGAATGAAATGCGTGCGCAGCCGCGACTTCGCCCGCGCCCAGGAGATGTTCGAGAAGGCGATCCAGCTCCGGCCCCAGGAGCCGGAATACTACGGCTACCTGGGCTGGACCATTTACATGAACCCCGCCCTGGAAGAAAAAGTCCGGCGCGCCCGGGCGGAAGAAAAGGTCCGCATGGCCATCCAGATGAACCCGCGGCTGGACTCGGCCCGGGTCTTTTTGGGCAAGATCTTCAAAGATCAGGGTCGAATGGAGGAGGCGGTGGCCCAGTTCCGCGCCGCGGTGGAGTGCAACCCCAACTGCCGGGAGGCCTCGCGCGAGCTTAAGGTCTACGAGCAGAGTCGCAAGGGTTCTTGAGATGGTGGAAGTCGCCCGGCCAAGCGAGACGATCTTCGAGCTCCGGTTTGCCAGCCGGGAGGAATTGGCCCGGGAATACGACGAGAACCTGCGCAACCTGGGGGCCTTCCTCCCGACCGAGCAGCCCCTGCCCCTGCACACGCCCATCCAGCTCCACCTGATCCTCCCGGGCCGCGAAACTCCGATCGAGTTGAAAGGCACCGTGGTGCACGTCGCCACTCCGGAACAGCCCCTGCCCGGGCTGCCGCCGGGAATGGCGATCCAGCTCCAGCCCCTGGGCCCGGAGATTTCCGAAGCGTTAGCCCCGGCCCCGGCCGGCGGGGAGGGCGAGGCGGCGGAAGCGCCGGCGGCCGAGGAGCCGGCGACGCCGGAGGGCAAAGGCGGCGAAGGGATCACGATCGGGGACAGCGCCAACCTGTTCCAGTCGGTGCGGTCGGCCTCGCTGACGGAAAAGATCAAGCTGGCCAAGCAGGGGACTAAGGCGGTGCTGAACGTGCTCATCCAGGAGGGCGACAAGCAGATCATGCGTTTCGTGCTCCAGAACCCCCGGCTGGGCGCCGCGGAAATCAGTCAGATCTTGAAAAACCCCACGGTGACGATGGAGACCATTCAGACCATCGCCAAGAACGCAACCTGGATGCAGAATGACCAGATCCGAAACATGGTAGTCCTTAATCCCAAGACCCCCATGCCGCTCGCGCTGCAACTCCTCCCCGGCCTCAACCTCAAAGACCTCTCCAAGATCGCCAAGTCCAGCAACGTCAAGGCCCAGCTCAAATCCAAGGCCCTCAAGCTGCTGATGGAGCGACGCTCCTCTTCCTAAGAAGCAGTAGATAGTAGGTGTATTGCCTCATCAGATTGCCATACAAATCGTAGGGCACGAATCCAATCGTGCCCTACGATTCTATTGTTGTAGGGCAGGTTTGGATACCTGCCCGATTCGAAAAAGCCGCGCGCTAAGTGCTTCAGTTCATAATTTCGATGACGTCCTTTCACTGCTCGGTCCCGCCTTGCCCCATCACGCTCCCCCTCACCCTCCCCTCTCCCCCCAGCGGGGGAGAGGATAAGGAGAGGGGGGTAGCCTTTCGGTGTCCCAGGACTGACATGAAGATCAAGAATACGTAATGATATCTACGAAATAGCCCACTAAGTTGATGAGGCATTACAAGTAGGCAGTAGGCGGTAGGCAGGGAACAAACCCAGGGAAAAGATTTCCTCCCTGTATTCTGCCTACGGTCTCCTGCCTACTTTCGTCCTCGCCAAAAGCGGACCAGGACGCCGGCGGCCAGGAGGAGGTAGGCGCCGGCGTAAACGTAGCGGACGGTGGAGGAAGGGAAAATCAGGGTCTGAAGCCTCCAGCCGATTTCTCTTCAAAGTTCAGTTTTTGCGGACCTTTTTACGGGCCTGATCCTTCGCTTTCGCCGCGCCTTCCAATCTTTTTATCGTCCGGTCAAAGTCCGGGTCCGGGGCAGAGGTTACCTCGGACAGGCGCCGGCGCTGGAATTTTTCGTATTCTTCCAGGGCCAGGGCTTGGGCCACTTCCATCGAGACTTTGCCGGCGTTTCCCAGGATGTCCCGCTCGTTGAAGCGGAGGAAGGCGTCGAGTTTTTGCTTCCAGTCTTTCATGTAAAGTGGCCGGCGGCGTTCGGCCTGCTCTTCGGCATAATCGAGGACATGGTCACGATGCGGTTCAGATTCCGGAGTTCTTCCTCGTTTAAATAATTCTTGGCGATAGTCACGTCGTGCCGGCGGACCTTGGAACCGCACCAGGCGGTCAGCCCCAGGTTAGGTTTTTCATGGTCCGCCCGTTCCGCAATCAGCTCGGCCGCGGTCTTGCCGGTAATGGCCCAGTGGAGCTTGTTCTGGACAATGGAGAAAAACTCCCGGGTGGTGTCGGACTTTGGATCATAGTCAATGGCGAGCCGGTAGAGGTCTTTGATTTTCTGGTAAAAACGCTTTTCCGAGGCCCGGATGTCCCGGATGCGCTCCAGGAGTTCATCAAAGTAGTCCGCACCCAGAGTTTGGCCGGTTTTCAGCCGCTCGTCATCGAGGACAAAACCCTTGGCCAGAAATTCGCGGAGGCGCTCGGTGGCCCACTGGCGGAACTGGGTGCCCCGGTGCGAACGGACCCGATAACCCACGGCCAGGATCATCTCGAGGTTATAGTAGTCCAAGGACCTGCGTATCTGACGTGCTCCTTCACTTTGAACTGTCAAATATTGCTTGACAGTTGCTTCCGGCGAGAGTTCGCTTTCCTCGAAAATGTTTTGAATATGATGACTTATGTTCTGCTTGGTGGTCTGGAACAGTTCGGCTATCATGGTCTGGGTGAGCCAGACGGCGCCGGCTTCCAGCCTTACCTGGATGCGGCTTTGACCGTCCTCGGTCTGGTACAGGAGGATTTCGGAGGAAGGGGCGGACTTTTCCGGCAGGTTTTTGCTCATCCGAGGATATCCGCGGATTCGGGGTCAAAGCTGGACATTGGACATTGCCTCCACCCCGCGAAGACGCGGGGCGCGCTCGTGGGCTCGTCCGAGAACGAGCCCCGGTCCGGGAGACTTGAAAAGCCGCTTCCGAGGAAGAGTCTCACGCAAAGACGCCAAGCCGCAAAGGGTCCAAGATCTGTCCGGGCGGTTATGGTCAATCGCCTCCGGGAATTGGATCCTCAAGGGTCGTGCCATGATCTAAGCCTAGCAAGGCGAGATGAAGGTTGTCAAGCGGTGAATGTCCAATGACCCCATTCACCTCTAAGGCCTTTTACGGAGGAAGCGGACCAGCACGCCTGCGGCCAGCACCAAGTAAGCGATGGCATAGGCATAGCGGATGGTGGAAGAGGGGAACATCAGTTGAGTGGCGAAGAGGACCAGGAGGAGCAGTCCCTCGGCCAGGGAGAAGCGGAGGTTGAGGAGGATGAGGGTGGCGAACAGCGACTGGGCGGAGGTGAGGAAGATTTCCTCGGTCTGGCGGGGATCGAGCTGGAGCGCGCCCAGCCGTCCCTGGGAGAGGGAGAAGGCGAGCGGGACCATGCCCACGAGCAGGGTCCACTGGTTGATCTTGGAGGAGAGCATGGTGTGGAAGCCGGACCCCGCCTTCTTGCGCCAGGCAAAGAGCACGGCCACCAGGAACTCGGGCGCTTCCGAGGCGAGCGGCGCCAGCCATTGCACGAGCAGGAATTCTTCGACCTCCAGCGCGCGGCCGCTCGCGATCAGGCTTTCGGCAAAAGGCTCGGCCGCGATGTAGATGGTGTAACCGGCCAGCGCGAAGAAGAGCACATTGACGGTGCGCCGCCACCCGGTGGGCCAGCGGCTGATCAAAGCCGGCGGACCTTCCAATTCCGGCTCCTTCACTTCCCCCCGCAGGGCCAGGACCAGGTAGATGACGAAGATCGGGATAAAGACGATGGCGTCCATCCAGGAGAGGGTGCGTTTGAAAAAGAGGACGAACGAATAAAGGGTGGCGGTGAGCAGCACATAGACTTCCAGTCGGTGCGCCGGCTCCAGCTCGATCTCGCGCTTCCGGGTCCTCCACCAATAGACAATAATGATAGAAGACCAGCCCAGGCCGATGAGCAGACGGTTGGCGCCGGTCATGTTGGCCAGGGCGAAATGGGTGTAGGCCGGGTCCTTGCCCGCCTGCCAGGCGAGATAAATGTCCACCGCGTATTCCGGGAGCACGGTGAGCAGGGCGAGAAGGATGAAGGCCACGGTCGGGGGGACTTCCAGTTCCGCCAGCTCCGCGGCCCAGGAGATGAGGAAGGCCGCGGCCAAAATCCCCAGGCCGGAGAGGAGCGCGGTGAGGCCCGGTCCGAGCTCATGGCCCAGGTGGTGGAAAAATATCCACTGGGCCACCAGGGCCAGCACCGCCAGGATCCAGAGGCCGTATTTGCGAGAGGAACTCATGACTTCTTGCGCGCGCCTGGAGCGGAAGAGACGAGCCGGGGGCCTCGGACCTGGCCGGCGGGATCACTCCGGGGCCAGGCTTTGTTCCGCGTCCTCCACCACCCGGAGAAAATCGGGCGCCGTCTGCACCTGGCGGAGGCGGTCAAGAAAACCGGGCAGCCGGGCGATCCGGCTGATCCGGGCCAACAGGCGCAGGTGCAAGCTGGTGTCATCCGGGCAGCCGAAGATCATGAAGACCACGTCCACCGAGACGCGGTCAAAGGACTGGTAGTCAATGGGCGAAGCGAGCGTGGCTGCGGCGAGGAAGGTGGACTTCATTGCCGGCGGATCGGCATGGGGCACGGCCAAGCCTCGGCCCACGCCGGTGCTCATCTCTTCCTCCCGGTGAATCAGGAGCTTGAAAAATTCCTGCTCGTCAGGCACCAAGGCGCGTCCCGCGGTCTGCCGGGCCAAGTAAGCCAGAAGATCGTTCCGGTTCGCGACCTCCACCTTGATCCACACGCGCTCCGACGCCAGATACTGGGTCAACTTCATCCCGATCCCCAATGACTGCGCTGGGCAAATTGGAAATATTCTTTCACCATCGTCCGGCCCTGTCAATCCTTATTGGGTTCACGGTTCTCGGTTCAGGGTTTGCGGTTGGGAATTCTTGGTCCACGGTTCACCGTTAGGCGCCTTCCCGGCGAGGAGGGGTTCCCAGGGAGATTGCAACTTGTCCTCGCAGCCAGGGGATACTCAATTCCTTTCTGATTATCTTATCACCGCGGGGTTTGTGCTACAATGAAATCATGCCCCGGGTGGTCGTGCGAGATGCGAGCGCTGACCTGAAGACTGATATCGCCGCGGTCCTGGATCAGTTCGGGGGCGTCTCTTCGCTGGTCCAGGACCGGCCAATCCTGGTCAAGCCCAACGGCGTGCACTTCAACCCCGGCCAGGCCACCGCGACCGGGTTCCTGGAAGCCCTCTTCGGCCTGCTCCGCGACGCTTCTCTCCGCCGCCTCTTTCTCATGGAAAGCTGCACCGCCGGGAACCTCACCCGCGTGGTCTTCCGGGTCCTGGGCTGGGACCGGCTCTGCCGGAAATACGGCGTCCAGCCGGTCTTTCTCGACGAAGGCCGGACCCGGCCGCTCCGGCTGCCCGGAGAAACCCAGCCGGTGCAAATCCCCGCCTTCCTCTACGAGCGGCTGATCGAGCGCCGGCCCGAGCACTTCTACCTCAACGTGCCCCGGCTCAAGACCCACAGCATGAGCCACGTCACCCTGGGCATCAAGAACCAGCAGGGCTTGCTCATCCCCCGCGACCGCATGACCGACCATAACTTTCAACTCGGCCGGCGCCTGGTCCGGATCCTCGGCCGCTTCCGTCCCGACTTCACCCTGGTCGAGGGTATTACCGCCACCATTTACGGCCACTTTCCCCTGGCCCGCGACCTAAAGAAGAGCATCGTGGACACCCGAGTGATCATCGGCGGAGACGACGTGGTGGCGGTGGACACGGTGGGCGCCAGGATTTTAGGCTACCAAACCGACGAGATTGACCACCTCCGCGGCGCCGGGGAGGCCGGCCTGGGTTGCGCGGATTTAGACCAGATCCAGGTGATCGGCGACCTGAGCCGCTTTCGTGAGCGCTATCCCTATCTGCCCGAGCTGCAAATCCCGGAGAGTATCCGCTGCATCCACGGCCGGGAGCGGGCCTGCATCCAGGGCTGCCGGGGCAATACCGAGATGACCATTGACCTGATGGTGGGCGACTACGGCGGCCGGGGCGGGTGGAATTTCATCTGCGGCAAGGGGATCGCCCGGGAAGAGCTGGCCGGCCTGGAAGGCGATTTCCTGATCGTGGGTCCGTGCGCGGCCGCCGAGGCGGGCGATCACATCAAGCGGACCTACCCGGGCCGGCGCGTGTTCATCGTGCCGGAGCATAATGACCTGGCCGCCATGTCCGGCAAGGTGGCCTGGCTCACCCGGCCCAAGTTCTGGAAGATGCTGCCGCTTGCGCCCTGGACCACGCTTGGGCTCTTGCTCAAGGCCCGCAAGAACGGTCTCTTGGCACGCCTGATCAGCCCCCTGTAAGCTTTCCCGGCAATAGCTCCGCCATCCTTCATTTCCCTAAGAAAAATGCCGGTTTTACGCTCGGCCGGTGTATTTTTCTGAAACTTTTATGCCTAATTTTGAATCTCAAAGGGTGAGTTAATCTAACGGAGTAAGGTTACCCATGAACCGCAGTCAAACTCAGCCTCTTGAAAAAGATAGGGAAATGAATCCGGCGGAAGATCCGGAACCCGAACTCGAAGAGGCGCCGATCGAGGCCCGCGAAGAAGCGGAAGAAGAAATGGAAGAGACCGCGAGTTCCTTGGGCACGGTGCAGACCTTTGCCGATATCCTCGCCCTCTACCTCCGGGAGATGGATGAAATCAGCCTTTACTCCACCGAGGAAGAAGTGGCTGAAGCCCGCCAGGTGGCCGAACTCCGCGATGATCTCTGGCGCCAGGTCGCCGAGTTGCCCTTTGTCAAGGGCGAGGTGACCGAGGCCAGGGTCAAACAAATCCTGGAAGAGATCGGGACCTGGCTCCTGCAATACCGCCGCCGGAAAATTTCCGCCTGGGCGCTCCGCCGCCGGTGCCGGATGAGCCCGCAACGGCTGCAGGCCGCTTCCCGGTCCCTGCTCGAAGCCAAGCGCCGGCTCGAAGCCAAGCGCAACGAGTTCATCGAGGCCAACCTCCGGCTGGTGGTCAAGATCGCCAACCGCTACCGCAACCGGCACGTCTCCCTTTCCGACCTGATCCAGGAAGGCAACCTCGGCCTGCTCCGGGCGGTGGAAAAGTTCGACTGGCAGCGCGGCTTCAAGTTCTCGAGCTATGCCACCTGGTGGATCCACCAGGCCGTGATCCGGGCCATGGCGGAAAAAGGCCGCTTGATCAAGGTGCCGATCTACTTTACCGAGCGCATCCGCCGGGTGGATCGGATGTATCAAAGTCTGTCGCGCGAGTTGGAGAAAGAGCCCTCCCTGGCCGAGCTGGCGGAGGGCATGGGCCTGGAGGAGCGGGAGGTCACCAACCTGATCCTGACTTCCAAGGAGCCGATCTCCCTGGAGGCCGGCCTGGGCGACCTGGAAGACATCAGTCTGGCCGACGTCCTGGAAGACGCCCGGGTGGAGCAGGCCGACGAAGCGCTGAAGCGGAACTCGCTGGTGGACGAGCTGGAAGAGGCCCTGAAGACGCTGTCTCCCCGGGAGGAGCAGGTGCTGCGCCTGCGCTACGGCCTGGGCGAGGACCAGGACCACACCTTGGAGGAAATCGGCGTCCAGTTCGGCGTTTCCCGCGAGCGGGTCCGCCAGATCGAGCAAAAGGGACTGCGGAAATTGCGCCATCCCACCCGGGCCAAGCTGCTCAAGGCTTTCCTGACCCACTGAGAAGAAAGTAGGCAGTAGATAGTAGTCAGTAGGCAGGGAAAGGAGGAAATTGAATTCCTTATTCCCCTGACTACTGACTACCGAATACTGCCTACTCTCCTATTCGCCGCCTATCACCTCCCGGGCGATGTCCCGCGCCGAGGTCGAGTCCTTGCCGTAGTAATCGGCCCCGATCTCGTCCGCATATTCCTGCCGGATCGGCGCCCCGCCGATCATCACTTTGACCTGGCTGCGCACCCCGGCCGCCTTCAACGCCTGGATGACGTCTTTCATCGAGAGCATGGTGGTGGTCAAGAGCGCGCTCAAGCCCACCACCTGGGGCTGGTGCTCCTTGACCGCGGCCACGAACTTCTCCGGCGTCGCATCCGTGCCCACGTCCACCACCTCGAAGCCGGCGCCTTCCAGGGCCATGCAGACCAGGTTCTTGCCGATGTCGTGGAGGTCGCCCTTGACCGTGCCGATCACCACCTTGCCGATGGGCTTGATCCCCTTGGCCACCACCAGCGGCTTGATGATCGCGAGCCCCCGCTGCATGGCCCGCGCCGCCACCAGCATCTCCGGCACAAAGTATTCGCCCTGCTGGAACAGGTCGCCTACCTCGTCCATGGCCGGGATCAAGGCCTCCTGCAGAATTTTCTCCGGTAAAACTTTCTGCGCCAGCAGTTCCTTGACCCGCGCCTCGGTCTCCGGCGCTTTCCCGTTCTTCACCAGCTCTTTCAATTTTTCCATAGTTCCCCTCCGAGCAAAATCTTCCTGCCTCCAAGCCCCTGGGCAACTCGCTTTACTTAGCATAGCGCCTCAAGTTCGTCAAGCCGATCAATACCTAGATCCCCTAAACGGGAACGTTTCCGTGAACGTTTCCGAGTTCCTGGGTGGTGTCAGATATCAAGGTGGGGGACAGGCATTCCTGCCTGCTTGCCCCGCGTTTGGCGGGGTCAATCTGGTAGCCTACCCTTTGTCCGCAAAGGATGGGGACAAGAAAAACTGCAACATTTCTCCATATAGTAAGGAAGGATGAAATCTGAAGGATGAAGGCTGAAATAAAACAATTGTTCGAGATGCTAACCCGGCAATTTCTCAAGGACTTTTTGCCAAATCGCACTCAAAACGCCAGGGGCCTCTTGGCGCCAGCCTTCCCGAATCCTCCGATTCTCCGCTTCTACCACCCTGGAATTATAACAAGCCGCCCAACCTCTCGAAAATCTTGCCTAATCTCCTGCCCTGACACCCTGACACGTGACACCATGATACCTGACACGCGCTCCGCGCGCGTTCCCCCCATCCTGCTCGCCAACCACCCCATCCTGCACGCCAGCCACCCCATCCTGCGCAGCAGCCACCCCATCCAACGCAACAACCACCCCAGGTTTTCCGCCTGGGGACTTATACTCCAAGCACTGTGCACCGTGCACTGTTC
>Ga0315291_10005621_pt1 | contig 15692 bp, 8 predicted proteins | sample YL17G12_20_MG_FD_203070 | JGI IMG/M metagenome (GOLD analysis project Ga0315291, IMG submission 203070) | Sediment microbial communities from Yellowstone Lake, YNP, Wyoming, USA - YL17G12_20 | ecosystem: Environmental > Aquatic > Freshwater > Lake > Sediment | place: USA: Wyoming | collected...
TGGGATACCCTTGCTACAATCGTTGACCCGCCGCCCGCCTGCTGCAGTCGTGGCCAATGGCAGTCCCCTGGTCCCAAGATGGGCCTCAGTGCACGCCAAGGTCCATCATACCGCGACGGCATGGATAATATGAAATGCTTAGAAAAAGTCGTCCTGCTAGGACCTTCGTGGCGCTATGCGGCAACCTTGGTTGCAGGGGACGCGAGGGACCTATACAATGAGGTCGTCTAGGTGGTGGACCGTCGTTTATCGAAGCTATGGTAAGGCTGGTCTCTCTGTGCGAAGCCATAGTCTTGCTTGGCCCCAGTTGTTCGTGGCCGACCCGTGCTTCCATCACACACCAACGAGGGGCGCAATGTGCCGCTAAACATCCAGGTACTCGGGGCCGACGATACCGTCACAGGAAGCCGCAGCCTGTTGACCTACCAGGGCCGTTCATGGCTTATCGATTGTGGTTTATTTCAAGGCGACAAGACCAAGCGTGAGCGCAACTGGTTGCCGTTTAGTATCCAACCCAGCAGTCTAGCCGGGGTGCTGCTGACGCATGCTCACCTCGATCACACGGGGTATCTGCCAAGGCTCTGCCAGCAGGGATATACCGGCCCTATCCATGCAACCCAGGGCACAGTCGACTTGACCCAAATCCTGCTCCTCGATGCGGCCCATTTGGAGGAAGAGGCTGCAGCCTTTGCCAATCGCACGCACTACTCGAATCACAGCCCCGCCGAGCCCCTCTTCACGGCAGCGGATGCTGCCCTGGCTAACTCTAGGTTGGTTCCGCATCGCCGCGATCAGTGGATCCCGCTCGCCGAAGGGCTGTCGTTTCGCTTTGTGCGCGCCGGGCATATTATCGGCGCCAGCATGATTCAAATCGCCGCCGATCTTGGTGACCGCGGCATGCGGACGGTGACCTTTACCGGCGACCTGGGCAATGACCGCTCGCACCACCTGCGGCCACCGGAGTACATCCATGGCACCGACGTGCTGGTGCTCGAGTCCACCTACGGCGATCGCTTGCAGCCGCGTGAGGATGGTTTGGTCGCGCTGGCCGAGGTCGTTCGCCGCACCATGGCTCGCGGTGGGGTCTTAGTCATCCCGGCGTTTGCCGTCGGCCGGGCCCAAGAGCTGACCTATATGCTGCGGCTCCTTGAGGACCAGGGCAAGATTCCCGCCGTGCCGGTGATCCTAGACAGCCCCATGGCCACCGCGGCCATGGAGGTCTGCTTGCGCCATCCTGAGGACCAAGTCCTCCAGTCGGCCTTTACCGGCAGTGACGACCCGTTTCGACCGCAGCGTTTTGAGGTGTCGCAGACGGTCGATGAGTCGATGCTTAGCTGCATGCGCGATGGTCCGATGATCGTCATCTCGGCCTCGGGCATGCTGAATGGCGGCCGTATCCTGCATCATCTCAAGGCTAGGCTGCCCGATCCTCGCAGTACCGTCGTCTTTTGTGGCTATCAGGCAGACGGGACCAAAGGCCGGTTTTTGCAGGATCATAGCGTTGATCTAGCGACCCTGCGGATCCATCATGTCGAGGTGCCCATTGCCGCCGAAATCGTCACCTTGGACCACCTCTCCTCGCATGCGGATTATGTCGATACGTTGACCTGGCTTAGCCATATGCCGCAACTACCGTCGCAGATCGTACTGAATCATGGTGAGCCGCAGGCACAGCGGGCGCTGGCTGCTCACATCTTGGAACGCTTCGGGGTGCAAGCCATTCTCGCGTGTGAAGCCAAACACATCGCCATTCAGTGAAAGTGTTGAAACCCCATGTTTAGTTTACCAGCAAAGGTCTTGGGCGTGCTGACGGCAACCGTCCTCGGTGCCTGGGTGCCTGCGCTTGCGGCAGACCCACCCAAGGCAAAACCCTGCGCGATAAAAATTCGCACGGTCGTGATGGCGGATGCGCCGAACGCCTATCCGTTGGCGCTACTGCAGATGGCCCTGGCGAAGACCGAGGCAGAATACGGACCGTGTCAGGTCAGCATGATGGCTGCCGGTACGCATTCCCGCAATATCCGACTGGTCCTTAAAGGCGAACTGGATGTTATTTGGAACGTCGCGACGACCCTTCGCGAGAAGACCCTGCGTCCGATCCTAATCCCGATATTTCAGGGTCTGCACGGCTACCGGATTTTGCTGATCCGCGCTGGGGATGAAGCTAGGTTTGCCAAGATAAAGACCTTAGACGAACTGCGTCTGCTTACCGGCGGCCAGATGCATGACTGGCAGTCGACCGAGATCCTCGCTGCAAACAAACTCAAGTTTGATACCGCCGATCGTTTTGACGACCTGTTTACCATGCTGGTGAAAGGCCGCTTCGACTATTTCCCTAGGGCGCTCCATGAGCCAGTCTCGGAGCTGCAGCAGCGTAGTGGCATGCCACTCAAGGTCGAGGCGACGCTGATGCTGCATTATGTCGCGCCCGACTACTTCTTTGTCAGGCCCGATGCGACCGCCCTGGCTGAGCGGATTCGCCTTGGCTTCGAGCGCGGCATCGCCGATGGCACGCGCGACGCATTGCGTGAAAAGATCATCGGCGTCGGTCGCCTGGTAAAGCAATTCCAAATCAGCAAACGCCGGGTCATCGAGCTGATCAACCCGACGCTGCCAGCAATCGTGCCGCTGGGACGTCCCGAATACTGGTTGGACTTGAAGCAATTCCCTGAGTGAGCGGGCGAGTAGGACGCTCCTTGCGCCCAGAGGTGCCAGGATTAAGGCTCTGCTCAAAAAATATTCAAGTGCTTTAATTGCAGTCACTTATGAGTCACTGCGATCGATAAAAGGACGGTCAACCGCTCACTTCTTACGGCGTGGGTTGCCTTTCCTCGGGCCTTCGCTAAGCTAGGCCCGCAAACACCCTGAAGTTGTCCGCCTTTTGTTCGAGGAACCGATGGATATTTCAAGCAAGGTCATCGCCAATAGGCGCCTACTCGTCGCCAACCGTGGCGAGATCGCCGTGCGAGTCTTTCGTGCCGCTAACGAATTAAATATGCGCACCGTCGCTATCTATAGTCACGAGGATCGCTTCTCAGCGCACCGCTTTAAAGCCGACGAAGCCTATAAAGTGGGGACCAAGGGCGATCCCCTGGGTGCCTATCTAAATTGGCAGGCGCTGATCGATTTGGCAGTCGAGAAAAACTGTGAATTTATCCACCCCGGTTACGGCTTCCTGTCGGAGAACGCCGATTTTGCCGCAGCCTGCGCCGCGCACGGACTGACCTTTTGCGGACCCAACGCCCATATACTTAGTTTGTTTGGCGATAAGTTGGCGGCCAAACGCGTAGCCCGCGAGGCTGGCGTGCCAGTGATCCCCGGTACCGAGGCGCCGGTCGAGAGCCTGGACGAGGCTCGGCGCATCTGTGCCGAGATCGGTTATCCGGTAACGCTGAAGGCCCTTTCGGGTGGTGGTGGAAAAGGGATTCGCGCGGTCAAGGACGAGGCTGAGTTGGTCGAGGCCTTCCAACGTGCGCGTTCCGAGGCGATGAGTTCCTTCGGCCGCTCCGAGGTCTATCTCGAAAAGAACGTGCAAAACGCCAAACACATCGAAGTGCAGGTGGCGGGCGATGTCAATGGTGGCGTGATCCACCTTTTTGAGCGTGATTGTTCGGTGCAGCGGCGCCACCAAAAGGTGGTCGAGGTCGCACCAGCGCTCGGTATCACCGCTGAGACCAGGGCCGCGCTGCTGCGTGACGCCGTCAAGATCGCCAAGCACGTCGGCTACGTCGGCGTGGGCACGGTGGAGTTCCTTGTCGGCGCGGACGGTGGGCATCACTTCCTTGAGGTCAATCCGCGGATTCAGGTCGAACACACGGTGACGGAGATGATCACCGGAGTCGACCTAGTCCAGATGTCGATCATGCTGCCCGCCGGTCGCAACATGAGCCATCCGACCATGGGCATCTTGTCGCAGGCGGATGTCAAGCAGCGCGGCGTCGCGATTCAGTGCCGCATCACCTCGGAAAACCCAGCCAAAGGCTTCGCTCCGGACACTGGCGTCATCTTGGCCTACCGGTCGGCGCAGGGTTTTGGCATCCGGCTGGACGAGGGCTTTGCCACCTCCGGCGGTCTCGTGACGCCCTATTATGATTCCTTGCTGGTCAAGGTGACGGCGCATAGCGTCGATTTGTTTGGTGCGGCGCAAAAGATGGTGCGTGCGCTCAAGGAATTCCGCATCCGCGGCGTCAAACACAACATCCCGCTCCTGGTCAATATCGTCTCGCATCCTAAGTTTGCCAACGCCTCGCTAGACACCGGCTTTCTCGACCATCATCCCGAGGTCTTTAAGTTCAAGGCACCCCGCGACCGCGCGACGAAGATCCTTAAGTACATTAGTAATGTGACGGTGAATAATCCGCACAAACTGACGTCCAAGGAGCACAGCCGTGAGGCCGATCAGTATGTGCTCGATAGTAGGTCTCTCGCCCTACCGAGTCAGGTCACGGCCAAGCAGGTGTACGACCAAGGCGGGGTCGCCGCGCTAAAGGTATGGACTAAAGCGCAAAAGCGTTTACTGATCACCGATACGACGATGCGCGATGCGCACCAATCGCTGTTTGCCACGCGCCTGCGCAACTACGATATCTTTCAGTCCACGGCCTATTATGCCAAGGCTATGACTGGGCTGTATTCGCTCGAATGCTGGGGTGGCGCGACCTTTGATACGTGCATGCGCTTTCTCAAAGAGGACCCCTGGGAACGTCTCGCCGGAATCCGCCAGGAAGTGCCCAACACCCTGCTGCAGATGCTGCTGCGCGGCGATAATGCGGTGGGTTATACCAATTACCCCGAGTGGGTGATTCGTGATTTCATTCGCTTGACCAAGGATGCCGGACTCGACTTATTTCGCGTCTTTGATTGCCTGAACAATCCGCAGCAGATGGCCATCGCCATCGACGAAGTGAAAAAGCGTGGCGGCATCGCTGAGGCTTGTATCTGCTATACCGGCAACATCATGGATCCTCGCAATGACAAATACACCACGTCTTATTACGTCAAGCTGGCCAAAGAGCTGACGCTGATGGGCTCGGATATCCTGTGTATCAAGGACATGGCTGGACTGCTAAGGCCACGGGCCATCACCACCTTGATCAAAGCCCTGCGGGAGGTCACCGATCTGCCGCTGCACCTGCACACCCATGCCACCGCCGGTAGCTCCGAGGCCATGCTGCTCGCCGCTGCCGAGGCGGGCTGTGATATCGTAGACGGTGCGGTTGGCTCGATGTCTGGCCTCACCTCGCAGCCGAGTATCAACGCCATCGTTGCAAGTCTCGAGGGCAGCGAGCTGTGTCCCGACCTGTCGATGCGCCATCTCGACGAGCTGAGTCGCTTCTGGGCGACGGTCCGCGAGATGTACCACGCCTTTGATCCTGGGTTCAAAGCGACGTCGACCGATGTTTATGAGCACGAGATTCCCGGTGGGCAGTACAGCAACCTCTATGATCAGGCACAAAAAGTCGGTGTCAAGGCGGCGGAGTTCTACGATTTGACCCGCCGCTATCAAGAGGTCAACACCTTGTTTGGCAACATCGTCAAGGTCACACCCTCGTCCAAGGTCGTCGGCGACATGGCCTTGCTTCTGCAAAAGCACAACTTGACCGGTCCGGAGTTCCTGCAAAAGAAGCCGCATCTAGACTATCCTGATTCGGTCATCAGCTTCTTCAAAGGCCACATGGGCATACCCTATGGTGGCTTTGCGACGGACCTGCGCGAGTTGGTCCTCGGTGCCAATCCGCCGCCCCCGGAAAAGCCGCCGGTACCGACCGGAGACAGCTTCGACAAGGCCAAGGCGGAGCTGGAGCTGCTCCTCGACGGCCCGGCATCGGCCCGCGATGTGTTGTCCTACCGCTTGTATCCCAAGGTGTTTAAGGAATACCTCGCGGATCTGCGCGCCTATAGCGACGTGGCTGGCTTGCCCACCGACGTATTCTTCTACGGCCTAAAGCCCAATCGCGAAATCGAAGTCGAGATCGAACCCGGTAAGACGCTGATCATCAGCATCTCCGGCGTCTCCGCACCAAACGCCGACGGCATCAGGCGCGTCTTCTTTCAGCTAAACGGCTTCCCGCGGACCTTGGAGGTGATGGACGAGGCTTTCGCGGTACCGGGTAAGAAGAAGGCCAAGGCCGACCCGATGGCCCTCCAGCAGATCGGCGCACCGATGCCGGGCAAGATTTTGGAGGTTCGCGTGACCGCTGGTCAAGACGTGGCGAAAGGGCAGGTCGTTTTGGTCACGGAATCGATGAAGATGGAATATGCGGTGAGCGCCAAAGCCGCCGGTAAAGTCAAAGCCGTGCACACGGCCAAGGGTGAACTGGTGGAGGAAGGCGACCTGTTAATCGATCTGGGTTGAATGGCGCAGGTGGATGTTCGGTTCACAACTGTAGCGGGCTTCCCCCGATCATAAAAGATATACCGTTTATGTCCTGCGGACAGGCCACTTCGTTGTAGTGCAGCTTGGGATTGTCGGCGACTTCAAACCAGTCGACAAACCACATGCAGATTGTAGGGCAATCAGTGCGCCAAGAAGCGCGCGGAAGGAGCAGGCGTCATCCAAAGAGCGTCGCCGTAAAGACCAGACAGCGGTGGACGCCTATCCAATCCAACGGCCTAAATTGCAAATCCCGTGCATGCGGATGCAGCAATATGCCGTGCTGTAAGGGTCGTCCTTTGAAGAGCGTGGTGCAGGAAATCTGGCGCATCATGGCCAAAACGGCTCGACTCCGGCCCAGCTTGAGAGGGCGCTAGAGGTAGGTTGTTTAAGTTGACCCCATCGAAATTACTACAAGCGAAGGCTCCGTTATCTGGTTAGCAGCTTGCCAAGCAACTAATAAGCACGTTCGTGTTGGCTAAGCCTATGGCGAAGAGCGAAAGCTCGTCCGATGGTGAAATCCTTGAGTAGATCACGGGATGCACTGGTACCCACAGCAACGGGGTTCAAGCCTATCTTCCGCATTTGATAGTTGACCTTGTTTAAGCGAATGACACGATCAATGTCAGCTGTCCTATAGGTCATCGCAATAGAAACTGATACTTCGGTGCCCGTGTCAATAAGGTGCGGCGCTAAAAACGGATGGTGGAGTCCATCTCCGGGGGAAAGATTAAAGGTGCTCGCCAACTGCTGCAGTTCATCCCGATACTCTGGACGCCGACTGTGCTAGGAGCCAAACAGCCTTTCAATCTCAGACTGGGACATGACGTTCTTATCCCAGAGCTTGACTCGTTTTGGTCCATGCAGATGCATTAAGAAATTGATCACACGGTCGGTGTGGTAAGGCGTAATTGTTCCGGGCGATGCAATAAAAATATGAGTTGCATACCAGCTAATTTGGGATTTGAACGGAGCTGTATGGAAGGCAATCTCATCATAAACGCTTTTAATCAGCGCCCCATACTCTGGGTCAGTTTCCGGATAATTTATGCAGATCTGGGCGCCGGCTTCGGGAAGATTGGCAAACGACTCCGCCAGCGATTGGCGCATAGGTTTCTGCAGGTGAGCGCGGTCAAAATCGGCGGTCTGTTCGACCACTCCCTGGCGGTGGGTAATTTGTCGGGCCGGCAGGCGCAGCGCAAGCTTCGCTAACGCGTCAAGTTGCATAAGTGGGTGCAGGTGCAAATTGTGACGTATAACAAACGGGGCGATATTGTATTTTTCGTTGAAAACATCGGCGTTGATATTAAGTGAGCTACTACCTGATCTTTTTGGCGTAAATGGATTTAACATGATTTACTTACCTATTCGAAATGACAAGAGCATATTCCAGCTTTTACACCATCATACACTGCACGTATATTATATTCATACTTGTTTATAAACGTACATTGAAGGCCTTGCCTTGGACGGACGTTACTACCAGCGTTAACGCACGCAAAAATTAAGTTTAAAAATATTCAGCGATGCGATTCCTTTACGGACGTTGTTGAATAAATACCTCTCCATTTCTCCCAACACTCCCTTTTTTACGTGGTCAAAGCGAAGGCCTGCTTTAGACCATGGAGTAGCGGAGGCAGGGAGGAGGGCCTGTTACACCAATCGGCAGGGCGAGGCCGGTAAAAACCTTGTCGGCTACCACCTTGAATATGCCGCAGCCCGTGTAGCCTGCACGAAATTCCTCATTTAAATCCTGCTTAAGAACAAATTCAAAGCTGTGGGTAGATGGGTCTAGAAGTTTGACTTCGGCGTCTTTAAATTCAAAAAACCGTCCAACCAACGGCCGCAAGCACTTATAAATACTTTCCTTTGCCGAAAAAATAAGGGTCAATCCAAGCTCTGTGCCCAGGGCTGATAGTATGGTGTGCTCGTCGCCTAAAAGGACCATGTGATGGATCTGATCAGCGCGGTCAGCGCTGATTAGCTGCTCGCAATCGATGCCGATGCCGCGGAACCGAGATTCTGGAGCGACAATCGCCTGTACGTAACCGGCGGCGTGAGTGATTGAACCAACATATCCTGCTGGCCAACCGGGGCTGCGGTCCCCTCTAAACAGCACATGCGTTTCGCTCGAGCTTGCCTGGCGGAGCGCTCGCGCCGCGCAAAATCTACCGATCGTATACTCCGCACGTCGAGAAAGTACGGCATGCTCAAGGGCCTGCGGTAGCTCGACGGTGAGTTGGCTGACGTGCTCGTCGGTCATCAAACTCATGTCGATGCGCACTGCGAAGGAATATGTCTGTGCCCACGTTAACTGTGGAGGCGTGGGCCAATACGGTGAGGTCATTGGAACCACCGCCGGTTAGGGTTGAGCGCGCATTTTTATGAAAAATGCGCCAACAATTTCCGCCCATAGGTGCGGTTCCATCGTCGCATACGCGCCATGCGTCGCCCCGCTGACGACCCAGCGGGTTTTGGGAGCATTGGCCGCATCATAGAGGGAATCCGTGAGGTAGGCTGGTATAGCTCGGTCGCTTGTACCCATTATGAATAATACCGGCATATTCCGCAACTCTTTGACCTTCACAATAGGCTGCTCATCACTTCTGCTGATACCCATCATTCGAGCCGCTACATACCAACTCCCGGTGTGTAAAATTCCGGCCGAGCCAGCCTGGGCTGTAAACGCCTCAAAGATAGTAGGAAAGGCGCCCGCTAAAACCAAACCGCGAATTTTCTGTGGAGACTTGGTCGCGACTTGTAGGGCGGTCATCGTACTCATCGAAAATGCGTAGATGCCGAGAGGGCCAGCATGTCGCTGCGCGGCCATCCAAGCCAAAGATTCCTCCACCGCCTGTATCTCTGGGTCTCCCCAAGTTACCTTACCGTCGCTTTCGCCGTGGCCAGGTAAATCGAGCAGCAAAACCCCCAGTCCCTGCTCAGAGAGCAGGAGTGCCTCCGTCATCAGCAAGCCACGGTGTCCGCCTGAGCCATGGAGAAACAACACACTGCCGTGATGTGAACTGGGCGATTTGTAGGTGCCGACCAGCTTACCATGAACCGCGGCGCTCTGAATTTCAACGCGCTTAAACCCAGTCGACAGCTGCTCCGCGGTCAGTACTTGATTTTCCCGAAGGGGCTTAAAGTCGGACGCGACTTCATCCATGTATGATCGACCACAATAAAGGGCGATAACCACCATGATACTGAGACTTACATATGCAGCGGACTGTAAGATGACCATGCTAATATCCAATAAAAATTGCGGCGCCTTATAGGGACGCCATCGTCGGCGCCCGTGGATCTTGCTTTTAGTTACGATAATCATGGTAAACATAACTACCTTTATACTACTCGATCTAGCTATTTGCTTGCGCTAGAGTCGCCAGAAGCTAGCTAGATCGGAGATGCTCATTGGATTCCTTCCGAAAGCATGAATCGCGTGGCAATTTATGCAAAAGTGTCTACTAGCCAGTGCTCGATAGTCTGAATCATCGTGCCGCGATTTTTCTGGTAGGAAAACAGGTGATTTACATCGTTAAAATACTTGGCCGTGATCTGAGACCTGTATTTACCCAGCAGGGGAAACATCCGCCAAAACTGTTGCGCGTGGTTATAGTAGGATTGAATTCCGCCGGTGTAGATGTAGAGAAAACGAACGCCTCGCTCCGACATACTAATAATCTCAGCTTCTACCCGATCCTTGGGCGGAAACTCGAGGAAGTAGCTAATGTTTGGTGTGTTTAACTTTTTGAAGCGTGATTTGAATACACGACTTATGCGTGACCAGATATTGCCCGGGGATGCCAGGCGTCGGACGGTATGAAGGACGGTATGCATAGGTGTCGCGTAGCCATATCCGTCGATCATGACTAGACCTTGCACCCTCGGGTCGGAAAGTGCGGCAGGGTGAGCCGAAGCTGCGCTACTGCAGAATCCAACCAGGACGAAGCTGTGGCCTAGGCCGTTGGCCTCAAGAAAATCTAGGGCTGATTTGATGTCAGCCACTTCTTGGTCCAGGCGCATATTGCCAGCGGCTTGAGTCTGTGAGTCGCCGAGGCCGCCGAGATCGAAGCGTAAAGAGCGGTAATTAAGTGCCGCTAGATGTCGCGACAGTTGGACATAGTGACGCTGAGGACCGATGCGGTGACTGACACCTACGTTCCAAAACACCACGGTCGGGCGCTCCGCGGCCAGTTGATCGGCTCCAGGAACCGTGTAAATCCCAACCATCCCAGCATTGCTTGCGCCAAATCGAACGATCTTTTCGCTAAATGTGCTCACTTTGCTGGATCTCCCACAATGTTCACGATCGCTTTGACTATTTCTGGAGCCATCAGCGCGTCCTGAACGGCGAAATGGTCTGTCCATCCGACGATGTCCGCTGCAACGTGGTACTTGGTACCCGGTACGCAACTTAACTGCTCACGGCCAGCCGAAACCAAGGAATGCGCGTAAGCGCTGCTGACGCTTTCGGGCTGCCACTGGAGGTTACGGATGAGCGTCACGGCGCGTTTAGTCATCGGAAACCCATACACCCATGCCACATCGCTGGAGTGCCGCTTCGGAATGGCAACTTTGTGAAAGCGGTCCACTTTGCGCTGCGCCAGCTCCAGCTGCTGAAGATCCTCAAGGTAGTGTTCGCCGGATTGCGGACTATCCCAGAGAATACAGTTGAGCACTGGCAAAAGATTGGAGAGGCGGGCAGCAATGAAAGATCCAAGTCTGGCTCCGACGATGTGCAGCTCGTCACAGCCGCTTCTCTCGAGCAGGTACTTTGCCGCAGCGACCGCATCCTCTGTCCAAGCGTTGATATCAGCGCTGCCGGTAACTCCGGCAGAGTCTCCAGTCGCTGAGTAGTCAAACCGCAGCACCGGCCAGCCCGCTTGAGTAAGGCGATTGGCAATAGTCCGGTAGGCCCAGTGGAGCATTTTGTATTCTTGGTCTCCAGAATATAGTAGGAGCACGGCACTGCTTCGCGCGATGTCTCCAGTAGGCTCATGATAGATCGTGAATAACTTGCCGTTTTTCGTTTCAATAAACTGCGGATCGGTAATAATGAGACTCATTCTCCCACCTCACAGATTCTGGTCGAGCTGCCTAAGCCGCTTTGTGCCGCCAGTGATTTTAAGTCTTGCGCCAAAAATCCGCCGATCTCCATGCGAATTCCCGTCCTTTGCTCAATTTCGTTAATGATGAGCAATGGCAGCAGCGAATGACCGCCTAGATCAAAGAAGTTGTCATGTCTAGTTACCCGTCTAATAGCCAGCACGCGACGCCAAATTTCTGCCATATCGATCTCAGCGTCGGTTTGCAAAGCCTCGTCGGTGGTGTGGTCCAGGATGGGTTGATGCAGGAATTTATGATCCAAGTTTAGATCGCCGGATTTGTCGAGGGGCAATGCATCGATAAAATTAATTTCGCCACACATCAAATAGGGCGGTATCTGACGCTTGAGTATCGCTCGTAAGGTCGCGATTTCATCGCCAGAGGACTGACTTGCAACGACGATTTGGGCTCTAAGACTAGGTGCGGATGAGGAGTCAGACGTCGGGCACATGATGGTGGCGTTCACAACACCAGCGCAATGAAGCAATGCACGCTCCTGCTCTTCGCGGCGGACCTTGTAAAAAGAGTTGGCGGGTATGGCCGTGCCAAGGTTGGCGCAGTGACCGAAGACCTCCAGGCCGTGTTGGCCAAAAATTCCGCCGTAGCCGGTACCTGCTAACGTCGCATCGCTGACTTCAAGGCGAGCTTGTCCAAGCTCCACGGCGATCTCACCGCTCATGTAGTGGGAGGCTATGGAGGCCTTGTTGGAAGAGTCCGCTGACTTGCTGCCAAGTCCTGGTGCCAGAATGGCGACGTGACCACCTAAGCTACGCCAGTCAATAGGTTGATCACCTTGAGAAGGTTCTCGCAGCTTGCCTAAAACGGCCCACATACCAGCAGTGGGCGCACCAAAGACAAAGGTGGTCTGCGGAGCTGACTGAGCGACCCGGAGGACAATGTCCCGACTAACTAGCGGCCCAGCAATGACGAGGGCCTTTGCGGTTGGTAGATCAAGCCCTAGCGCCAGCATATTTGCTAATTCGTAGGATGTCAGAAATATCGCCGATTCGTTCAGTGTCTTCTCGCTCCGCCTTATGCGGAATTGGCGACGGCGGTCTGTATCCCGCACGATCAGAGGACGTCCGCTGCTTAGTGCCACGATAACCCACCGCAGACTGTCAGCGGTGGTGATGCTGCTATCGACCTGCGCGTAGGAGAAGCTAGGTAGAGCGGCAATGAGGGTGTGCAGACGTGAGATATCCAGGTCTGCACTTAAAGCGAAGCTGCCAGACCTGATTTTTCCAGAAGAACCTCTGGCCAAGCTGGCTATGGTGAAGCACAAGGCTCTGGCGAATGTGGCAACGTCCCCGCGACTTTGATCGGCCGCTGGAGCGGCGATGATGGGAGACTCCTGGCTTAATTGGCTAAGCGCTTCGTCTAAGAAGGATAGGAACTCCGCTCCGGTACAGCTCGCCTCGTCGTGAATAATATACGGCTGGTTTTCGAACTTGAGCGCGCTGGCTCGCATAAACTGCAGTATATCTGTAGTCGCCTCGCGACTACCTGGGCTGCTAGCCGCCAAACTTGCCGGTGGCGGCAAAATCGGATCGATAAACATCTGCCGGTCAGGTTGTTCGCACAAGGTCTCCAGCAGCGTGGAAACGTGACCGATCATCGCGGCCATGCGCGCATCCGAGAATAGATCGGTGCGGTAGTCAAAACCGCCCGTCAAGCCGGCACCATGCTTGCGAACCCAGAACACGATGTCGGTACCGACCGCATTTTGCGGCAGATTGATTTGTTCCATTTGCAAAGGTTGCCAGTTTGTCGCCCGGTTCGATGTGTCCTGAAAGGCAAACATGACGGAATAGATCGTCGTTCTGCTGGCGTCCGGCCTAATATCCAAGGCCTGAGCGATGTCTTCGAAGGCGACATCTTGGTGGCGAAGTGCATCTTCGGACGAGGATTTTACGGCTTTGAGCATGTCGCGGAAGGTGTCACGCTGCGAGAACTTGGTGCGCAGGACCAAAGTGTTCACGAAGTAACCGATCACATTGGCAAAGTCTGGATGGCCTCGACCCTGAACGGGAGTCCCCACGACGATATCGCGCTGTCCGCTATAGATCGCCAGGATGTATTTAAACATGGCCAGCATAACCGAGAACGGAGTGGTTTTCTCCTCTCGAGCAAGCTTCTCAAGAAGATTCGTCTGCCTCTTATCCCAATAGAACTGCTGCCGGTTACCATGGCTTCCCTTGCGGGCCGGCCGCGGCCAGTCGGTCGGAAGTTCCAGGCATTGCATGCCGCCGAGATATTTTGTCCAAAACGGCAGCTGGGCGCGGAATTCCGCCGAGGCCGATTTTTGGCGATGCCATACGGCGAAGTCGAGATATCTACATCCAGGCTGGGTAAGCGCGACCTGCTCACCACGAGCTCTGCCGAGGTAAAGAGTATGGATTTCATCCCAGAAGATATCAAAGCACCAACCATCCCAGATGAGATGGTGAAATACCGTTGCAAACACGTGAACATCGGGAGCCAAACGGAACAGGCGAAAGCGGAATAAATTCTCTGCATGGACATCCAGCGGACGCGACGCCATATCGCCCCCGGTCTCAGCCAAATAGATCTGCTGCTGTTCGGATGTTAGGTGCGTAAGATCGATCGGATTCAGGTCAAAATCAACGCTTTCGCGGATCTTCATCATCGGGCCCGATGGATCATTTTCGACCGTGCTGCGCAGCAGCGGATGGCGATCGACAATGGTGCGGATGACGTCGGCAAAGAGCTTTGCGTCGAAAGGACCGCGGATGGTTCGACCATCTGGGAGTAAGTTCACGATCTCCTGGGGACTCAGCATGTCGAGGTAGTAGACTCGCTCTTGGATAATTGAAAGACGTGCTCTGCTGCCGTTGGTGGCCTCGGGGATGGTTTCGAGCGCTTGATAATTTGGTCCAACCAGAGATTTCGACAGCTCGCGTATCGAGTTGTTCTCCAGAAATGTTCTAAGACTAATTGTGGCACCAAATTCCTTCTGGGCCAGGGCGAGCATGCGCGTAGCCAGAATTGAGTGACCTCCGAGATTATAGAAGCTCCGAGTGGCTGGAACTGTTTCAACTCCGAGCAGTGGTCCCCAAATGGCGGCTAGGCGTCGCTCAGTGTCGTTTTGCAGTTCGTCGGATGCACTGATAGCGCCGAGATCTACGGTGGGTGACGGCAGCGCTTTGCGATTGATCTTGCCATTGGGTAGCAGCGGCATTTGCTGCAGTATCACGCAGTGCTGGGGCACCATGTAGGATGGAAGGTGACTTGAGCACCAGGCTATGACCGCCTGCTCAGTTGCGGTGTCTGATTGGCCATAGGCGACGATACGCTTATCGTCAGGTCGGTCTTCACGGACCATAACCAAAGCCTGTGACATTCCAGGAGTGGACGCAACTGCGGCTTCGATGTCACCTAATTCGATGCGGAACCCGCGAACCTTGACCTGGTTGTCGTTGCGACCAATATAGTCAAGTCGGCCGTCAGTTTGCAGGCGTACGAGATCACCAGTCTTATAGACGTCGGACAACTCAGGAACACCCGGCAGCTTGATGAATCTTTCGGCCGTGAGGTCGGGGCGGCCGACGTATCCTTTAGTGACGCCGATGCCACCGAGGTAGAGTTCGCCAGGAAAGTGGCGTGGCACTGGCATGCCAAATCTGTCGACAATATAAACAGTGATGCCTGGAATGGCAGACCCAATGGTGATCGGCTGGTTGCGGTGTACCTCCTCACCAGTCGCCCATACCGTTACTTCGGTGGGACCGTAATAGTTCCAGAGCGATGCGACATATGTTACGAGTTCGTTCGCCAGATCGGCCGGCAAGGCTTCGCCCGTGCTGATGGCCTTGAGTGGAGCACCCTTCCACTCGACATCAAGAAGCATGCGCCAGGTGGCCGGAGTCGCCGGCATGAAGGTGATGTCATGCTTGGCGATGAGCTCGGCAAGAAGCCGGCCGTCCTTGACCTCATCGCTATTGGCGACGATCAACTGGCCACCGACGGTGAGCGGTAGGTAGAGCTCGGCCACCGAGACGTCAAATGATAGCGTCGTCACCGCGAGCAGTCGATCGGAAGCAGAAAATCCTGGTTCACGAGCGATGTTCGACAGCAGGTTGACGACGCCCACATGCGGTACCAAAACCCCCTTAGGTTGGCCCGTTGAGCCAGAGGTGAAAATAACATATGCGAGCGTGCTACCCGTCACATATCTAGCGTAGTCGACAGC
>Ga0315291_10005622_pt1 | contig 15692 bp, 15 predicted proteins | sample YL17G12_20_MG_FD_203070 | JGI IMG/M metagenome (GOLD analysis project Ga0315291, IMG submission 203070) | Sediment microbial communities from Yellowstone Lake, YNP, Wyoming, USA - YL17G12_20 | ecosystem: Environmental > Aquatic > Freshwater > Lake > Sediment | place: USA: Wyoming | collected...
CTGCAATCAATGTCTGTTACAGCGATGCGATTCCCGATCGCGAATATGAAGGCCTGAAAGAATTTGCCGGAGAATTTGTCGGGAAGATTACCGGGCTCCTGATCCTGACAAAGGATTACGAGGCACGGGACGGGAAGATTACCTGCATCCCGCTCTGGAAATGGCTGCTGGATAGCGAAAGCCGGTAATCTCATGCCATTATCTCGTTTTATCCTTCCAGGCCCCATCCGTTCCGGCTGAAGCCCGGGGCTGGCCATGTCCTCGCGTGGCGAAGCAGCCATGGGCCGGTGGGGGTGTCACGTTTGGCCGGGGGCTCATAGGACGGACTCCAGGATGTGTGATGCGTGTGAAGGGAGGACTGTATCTCAAATAAGCCCGTAAAACGCTCCTTTTACCAAACGGACGAATGTGTTTTTTTGATCAGTGAAAACCGTGTCCACGCTTACAAAAAATACGGATGTAAACGAGTGTTTTTTCCATCGGACTGATTTGCGGGGATTTTGAGCCTGCAATTTAGCGGTCTTACAGCAGCCCCTGTTTTCGGGTGGGGGGGTAGCACGGTCAAGGGGAAAAGAACCCCTGTTTTGGGGATCGATTATTCCGGCCCGGGACCTCAGGATACATGAACTCCGGTCAACCCACTTCTCCGACGGTGACTCCTTTTTCGGGGTGTTGAACTATTCTTGTTTTGTTGCAAAAAACACCGAATTCCGGCCCATGTTTTCTAACCGGGCGTAACCCGTCGTTTCCCGGAAGAAATTCGCATTTTACGGGCAGGAAAATGTACCCTAATAGCACCTATTGGGAGGCGAAACTGAGAGGAGCGAGGGGGGTAGCACGGTCAAGGGGAAAAGAACACCTGTTTTGAGGCAAAGAACGGGAAATTCTCCGTCGGACACCGACGTAAATTTTACTTTTATACCAAGCTTTCCAGTATCGAAATAACTCTCGAAACGTACATGAGGTTCTGCAACAATTGAACTATTGTTTTTCCTAGGACAGAGATGAGGGAGGAAATCAAAAATGAAAATTAAAGAGATACATATGAAAATAATTGCAATCGGGCTGGTTCCGGTATTCATTATACTCGCCTTAACAATGCCAAACACTGCCACCACAGCCATCCTGTTGGGCGGTATTATGTTCACCGCTTTTGTGGTAACTTTCATAGGAATGTCAATGCAGAAGAAGGAAGCGAAGGAAGCGAAGGAACCCGATGACCTATTGGCAATTCCGCCAAAGAAATCTTAATTTTCTTTTTTTCATTGCGAATGATAAGATGGCTGAGGTTAGTTTGACTTGATCCCGTGTACCCATTTTTTATTCGTTCTTAAAGAACCAGGCCGGGAAAAGATGCACTTTATCCATTCCATTTCTCCGTCGGAGACTTCTTCCACCAAGTAGTTACCGACTCCCATAATAGCACTAATTCGTGAAAAAACGACACTATTATTTCGGGAATACTTCATTCTGGCGCCCATTTGGCTTATCCGGGGCTGAATAGACGCAGAAAATCACCGCTAATAGCACCTATTGGGAGGCGAAACTCAAGGGAGCTGGGGGGGTAGCACGGTCAAGAGGAAAGAAAGGGCTGTTTTTGAGGTAAAACCGAAATAGCCTCACGTTGTCTATCGACGTGGATTTCATGATTCCTTCCGGACCCCCTCTTCATGCAATTCCTCCAGGAGTTTTCGATCAAACAGGGGGTGATCTTCACCCGGAACTGGGGTGGTTTGGGCTTTGTTTTGGTACTTTGAGGGGGCGGAGGCCGGGGCGTGGCCGGATGAGGGGGTTTGGGGATGCCTGCCGGGAATTCTGGGATTCCTGGATTGGGGGGCGATCAAATCTTTGCAGAGCCCGCGAGAAGGTACGGCAGCAGTGGGGTATTACATCCTTTTTGTTCAGTCAGCCCTCTATTGCAGACGAAATTAATTTTCTCCAAACAATAAAAAAATCTTGAGATTCATCTGGTATAGGTATTTCTGGGGCCCAGATCAATTTTCCTATCTGTTGTATTTTAAATTCAATGCAGGAATCTGGAGGAACAATTCCCGATTTAGTATCAGCCAATATCGCTGCTATTAATGCATTTCTTGCCAAATTAAAAGAATTTGATGAATCAGGAGAAATATTGACAATTGCACCGAGTGCTGAACCAACTAATTCTGGGGAGTGCAGATAGTCATCAACCCATTCTTGAGGACCAATTATTATTGAAGGACGGCAAAAGTATTCAGTAAAAATTTTATCAACAAGTTCAGAAGGGGTAGTATCATTTAATATGTCTCTGAAAAATCTTGAATCCAACTGAGAATCAGGACGTATACTATTTATTGTAGTTATTAAATTCAATGCTTTATTCTGGGCTTCTTCAATTGAATTTGCATTCGTAACAATCAAAAAAAATTGGAAATGCTTGTTATTATTTATTTTTTCTTCAATAGAATACCCCCATTCATGAAAGAGTTCTGCCAATGCGCGACTGAAAAAGGGATCCTCGATAAATACATTTGAATTAATCAATATGGCATGCAGATCCATATTTAGAGCCGCAAGAATGATCGCTTCTTTCAAGTCAGAAACCTCAATGGTCTCTCCAGGTTTTATCTTACGATTGTATTTTCTTCCTTTTTTTAAATTCTCATTACCTTCAAGATTTTCTTTAATTACGATTTTTTTGATTTTGTCGATGATTTTCATTATAAATGTTTTATAGTTATTAATCTGAAAAAAGTTGCGATATGAATTTAATATCTCGGTTCCTTCTGTCACAAATATCAAAAGGAAAGGGATATGGAGCAGGGGAGAAATATTCATACTTTATTAAGGCAGGTGTCGAAGGGATGATTGTCACCATTCTTTTTGTGTTGAATATGGGGTTTCTATATGAAATCTACGAATAATTATAAAACAGCTCCTCATGAATTACGTCTTGTTTTCGACACTTTGATCGCAGATAAATTAAAAAACTTTGTAGGAAGAGAGTTCGTTTTCAATGAAATTGATAAATTTTTGGAAAATAAGGATAATGATTCAGGATATTATATTATTCGCGGCAAGCCTGGAATAGGAAAGACAGCATTGATGGCGAAGCTGGTGAACGATAGGGGTTATATTCATTATTTTAATATTGCTTCACAGAATATCCGAACGGTTCGTCAATTTTTAGATAACATTTCATCTCAGCTTATTTTTCGTTATAAATTAGAATTTCAGAATGTTCCATCAAATACATCTGAGAATAGTGCCTTTTTATCCTTATGCTTAGACGAGGCAGCAAAAAAGCGGAATAATGAAAAGATTGTCCTAGTGATAGATGCACTTGATGAATCGGATCGATCCAATCTAGCTCCTGCGGCTAATGCTCTCTTTTTACCTGATTCGCTACCAGAGGGGGTATATATTATTATCACGACACGCCCATTGGATGATATTCATTTAACTGTGGCAAAAAAAGAGACGTTGGATTTGGATCGGTATTCAGATGACAATTTGAAGGATATCACAACATATATTGAAACCTATACTCAGCGCCTGCATATGCAAGACCGATTAAGAATAATAAACACAGATCCCAAAAAATTTATTGAGATTTTGTGCAAAAAAAGCGAAGGTAACTTCATGTATCTTTATTATGTGTTACCGGCGATTGAACAAGGGAAGTTTAGCGATGGAACACTTGATGAGCTTCCTCAAGGGCTGGAAGAATATTACAACCGCCATTGGCGACAAATGCAACAAATAGATGGTAAAGAAAACTTCGCAAAAATTTACGAGCCGATAGTGTATACTTTTGGTGTTGTTAAGGAACCAGTATCAATTGAGTTAATTGGATATTTTACGAGGTTAGCAGAAAGGGATGTCAGAAACGCTATCAATTGTTGGCGAGAATTTCTTGATGAGCAAATGATAAATGGGACTCGCAGATACCGTATCTATCACTCAAGTTTTCAGGAATTTCTTAGAGATAAAACAAATTTAAAGGAATATCATAAGATTTTTGCTAAAAAAAGATTAGAAGATCTTCGGAATCTCGGAATTCTGAAAGAAAAATGACTATAGAAGTGAAGCAAATTTATTACACTCACCGATGTCGAAATGTAAAAACTATGTTATCCGCTTATGAAAGGGACCTATGGTAGAAAATGGACCTGTCAGGGAAAATAAGAGGGAGACCCCCTTAACTGAAAAAAATATATATTATATCCGCAACACACCAGCCCATTTACTTGAAGTCGAGATGTGGGACGATCTGTGTGATGTGCTCACAGACCCAGGTTTTTCGATAGCGAAACTTAGTCTTCCTTCGGGAAATACGGAACAAAAAGCATCGCTTCCTGCCATTTTCGATCTTCTTCGTGATTTCAATAACACACTTAGTGCATTACCTGCCGACCATGTGAAACGGGAGCAGGTCTCCAAGAGGTTCAATTCAGTCAAGGCACAGCAGACAGCTATTATACCGCCCGATCTTGGATCAGTGGGGGAGCTCTATATCCCTTTATCTATCCCAAGAGCAGTCATACTTAATATCCAAGATTCATTTTCAAATCACGAATCTCGGAAATACACGGTGGATATTCTCGACAGATTCATCAAAACATATGGAACGAAACTTGTGTTTGTTGAGGGCGGATCCGGAGATGTGAGTTTAAGTTTCTTAAGAGAATATGGTTCCCAGGAAAGGCGGATTGAAGTTGCAGAAAAATATCTTATGGATCTCAAAATATCACCTGAAGAATATCTGAATATTATCTCTGACTATCCCCTTACTCTCTGGGGGGTAGAGGATGAAAACCTCTATGAAAAACACTATCAATCTTTCTTGGAGACTGTTGGATTGAAGGAGCGACTTGAGCCAACATTGTCCTCTCTGCATCAGACAATTGAAATACTGAAAGAAAGATGGCAGGATTCTGCCGTGGCCATGCTTGAAGCCAAAATTATCGCTTATCAAAAAAAAGATCTAGGTTTGGCAGACTTTTCTGATTTTCTAGTACATACAGCAACACAAACCGGAATCGATATGGATGAATATCCCAATCTTTCGATCTTCGTCAACGTTGCCCGTCTTGAAAAATCAATCGACTGGGAAAAGGCCCAGTTTGAAAGAAATGCCTTTGTAAAGGACATCGCAAAGAGAATGCAGAACAATACAGATGTACAGGATTTAATTGAAAAGACAAAAGAGGTCAAAACAGGCAAACTCCCAATAATCGAGTATTATTCACTATTAGAAAATCTCGCTTCGAATGTAAGCATAGATACCGATTCATATCCCAGCTTCTCGGCCTATTTGACCTACCTTAAAAACAGTCCACGAATCCATATACCAGAGCTGGTACAGGAAATCGATCAGCTCATCGAATTATTACGAGTCACACTTGCGCCGACCCCGCAATACAGGGATCTTGTGATCATTAAAATACAATTGCAATTTGTCGAAAAATCACTCGAACATAATTTAACACTTGCGGATTACCAACGATTCTGTAGCTTACATTTAAAGGGTATAGCGCAGAAGTGGTCCGATTTCTTAAAAGAGCATCTTCCCGGATGTTTATCAGAGAACGACTACATTCTAATGAAGGAACTTGAAGGAAAAATACCGATTATAATAAAGGAATACGAGATTGCGCAATTGCGTGAAGATGCAATGATCAGGAATATTAATTCGAAGTTAGCTGATACAGGAGAAAAGACCGCAATATTGATTGCCGGAGGCTATCACACTCAAAGAATCGCAGAAGGTTTAAAGAAATGTAACGTAGGCCTCCTCGTGGTAAGGCCGAAAATAAATCAACGAAGTGATGATAAATTGTACATTTCTGTTTTGAGAGAACAACGAAGTGGCAGAAAAAATCAGTCGGAGCTGGATGACCAAACTTCGTCCGATTAATTTGTGGAATTTGAATCGAAAGTAATCACTTTTTTTCAGTTTTACCTCGGAAGAACTAAATAGCCGATATTCGCGTAACCTTTCTCTTCCTTCGATGCCTAAGACTGATCAGGTTCCCCTCGGGGCCCCGAGCTGGTGTTGTAGGAGCGGGGCTTGTAACACGCGAAAGCGAAGGGAGGAAAAAATGATTATTTTTTCATAAATCCTCCCATATGCCCAAATTAATATCACAATATTCGGGCTTCATGTTTTCACACATGGAATTTTGATAATTTATTGTAATCTGGAATATTAGAATATCGCGATTTTTCACTCCCATTCGTATGTCGTCAAACAGCTCTGGAAGATACCATAAAGACGTGGTACAAAATTTTTGTTTTGATCCTAGTATTGGTAATCCTTTTAAAATAATGGATAATTCATCTAGGGATTTCTCTAAAGTTGGAATTCCAAGGGGAACGACAGTAAAATGAATATTTCGTGCAATCCCTAATCCAATATTTTCAATGACCAACCTAGCGAATTTGATATCCTTAGTATCAAGTTCTATATATGCAATAACTGCGGGTTGAGTTTGAGCCTTCAACATTTCCTGATTCGTTATTAAAAGATCTTGATTTGTTTTTACGAGTTTATTGGTTAATAAAACATAAGAAAATGTGACAATCACTAATACAAAATTTGGTATAGCTGTAAGTACTGCTTGAATGTATCCCGATTCATTCGAATGTTGAATTAACAATGTAAATATCCAGATAAAATATGTAACAATAACAATTCCGAATCCCGCCCACAATAAAGTTTCATTTTTTCTCATTTATACACCAGTAAGTAATTCCCCAAAGATCTATATCTTAACTATGATGGATCCGAAAAATGGCAGATGAAAAGAAGCTATATTATGAGATCAATAATCTGTTCATCAATTTGCCGGTTGAGAATCCGGTCCTCGCGTTGCGGTGCAGCCGTGGGCCGGTGTGGCGGGGGCGCCTCGGCTCCGTACCGGTTAAGCAAGGCTTTCCTCATGCGATCGCTCAAGGGTGTACCTCCCACTTCCGTTGGAAACACACCTTCCCGGACATATCAAACCTGCACCCCCAATCAGGGCCCGCAGTGGGCTCCGATTACCTGTTTTTTCATTTCGGGATCGCATGACCAGCACTGTTTCGGGAAAATCCGACACTATTTATTTGATAGCATTTACTAGAATGCCCCGTTTGCCGTATTTCGGCATCAATCTGGCTCCGTTAGAAACCTAATTAGCCGCATTTGGACGACCGATCGCAGGCCGGATCGACCCATGGCAGGCCAAAACGAAAAGAACCCCTGTTTTAGGGCTCCGATCCGGAAATCTTCCGGTGTGTATCGACGTGAATTTTATGCGTTTTTCCCGGACCCCCTCTTCATGCAATTCCTCCAGGAGTTTTCGATCGGACATGGGGTTGGCGGATCCCAACCGGGGCTCAATCTGGGCTTTGTTTGGGAATTTTGGGGAAACGGGGGCTGGGGAGGGGCCAGATTGGGGGGTTTCCTGATAGGAAAAAGAGGGTTTTTGAGAGTGATACTAAGAGGTTGCGAACGATGGGGTACGGGATTTTTCCCGTTGTTAATTTTTTAAAAAAACCTGGTAAAAATTTTCCGGGCAGGATTTAACCGATAAAAAACAAATGGGATCATTGTGCCCCTGAAAGCAATTGTTGATGGAGAAACAATTATCGGCCCCGACCTGTCCAAAGAAGAATGGACAAACCTGAAATCCCGGCATAAAAAGGGACTCACGATAACGATGGGTTGTTGTGGAGCGCCAGGACATTTAAGGATATCAAAAAAGGGAACTCAGCACTTCTACCACGCGGTTGATACCGGATGCAATTACGAACAGGAGTCCAGAGAGCACCTGGAGATCAAATACCAGATATACCGGACCTGTAAATCCGAAAACTGGGAGACTTACGTCGAATTCCCGGCACCGGACCGGACATGGATCTCGGATGTATACGCAATCATGGATGGCAGGAAAATTGTTTTTGAAATACAAATCAGCACCATCTCTCCGAGTGTCCTGGAAGAGAGAGACAAGAAATACCGGAACGAAGGAATCGAATCGTACTGGTTACTGGATAACTTTCTCGAGAGATCCAAGGATTTCGAGTCCTGGTATCATTCTCATCTTCACGAAGAAGATAATCGGCTTAGGCAAACAATCCCCTACATTGACGATACAATATTTGAAACAGGTCCTGAAAATCATATTTTCATCTCAAAGGGCATCCGGAGTGTCGGACTGAATGCAAAGAACCAGACGCTGTTCACGACCAATAACCCGGAAATCCCGCTGGCGGTCTGGGTCCGGGAGGTCCTGAAGGGAAATTACCAGAACTATCTCAAAGAAACTTCCACTGCCTATCATCATAAGCGCCAGTTAAAAGATCTGGCAGCTCCCCTACTTATCCAATTCAGGGAATTTTATCATAAAATAATCCGCAATGAAACGTACAGGAAAAAGGTTGATTCCTATTATCGGATCTTTAAAAATGACAAAACATTTCAAAAAGATAAAGCACGACAAAAAAAGTTTGATGAGCTCTATTCCGAAGTAGGCTGGCTGGGAAAGGAATATCATTCGTTTATTGCTGAAAGTTATGGATTGTTTATGTGGAAAAAAATGCCGGGGCATGATGTGACAAGGCCCTTTTTCCGGCTCGAATCGGAATCAAAAATCAAGAAATTACAGGAATGCGTAAAGATGTTCAGTCAATGGGAAGCGTTTTTTACTATTGCATTCAGTAATTTAGAGCAGGAATTCCCCGCTGAAAAAGGATGAGTTGAAGAATGAGATTTGAATCTCTATCCTTTATTTACCGGGGTTAAGTGGATGTAATATCATTCCTCGCGTAATGCCTTTCATCCCTTAAATTGTGGGTGAGTGATAAAAGGTACGGTTGTATCTTGCGCATCTGATCGTATCATCTCTTTACCAGATGCTGCCGATACATATTCTCCAGCTCGGTGAGATCATTCACCGGTGTCGGGATAACCTGCGAATCGTTTTCCATAATCGCTTTTGCCAGATTCCTGAAGACCTCTGCCTCCTTTGAACCGGGAGAGTGCTCCACGACGGCCCGGCCCTCCATCTCGCACGCTTGGATCACGGGACTCCGCGGGATGAACTGGACAAACGGCGTCCCCAGTTTTTGTGCAAATGCCGGGATAACGGCACGCTCGAATGCCTCATCACCGTTGCTGTTGCAGAAGATCCCGGCAAGCCCGGTATCCCCCCTCTTGGCGAGGCGCTGCACGGCCCGGGCAATATTATTCGCCGCATAGATGCTCATGAACCCGCCGGAACAGACCAGGTAGATTTCTTTTGCGAACCCTTCGCGGATGGGCATCGAAAACCCCCCGCAGACAACGTCGCCGAGCACATCGTAGATCGCCACATCGATCTTGTAGGTCTCGAACGCGCTTAAGTCTTTTAAGATCTGCAGCGCCGTCAGCACACCCCGTCCGGCACACCCGACACCCGGTTCCGGCCCCCCGGCCTCGACAAGGTAGATCCCGCCGGGCGATTTGAAAACAATGTGATCAAGTTTGATGGCATATTCGTCCCTGCCCACCCTCAGCTGTTCGCGGTGCTCTTCCAGCACTGCGGGGATAAACTTCCCCCCGGCAAGGATCCTTGTCGAGTCCCGCTTGGGATCGCAGCCGACCTGCATGACCGTATGCCCCATTTCGTTCAGTGCTGCAGACAGGTTCGAGGCGATCGTGCTCTTCCCGATCCCTCCTTTGCCGTATATCGCGATCTGTCTCATGCTTTTCACCACTTTGCCTCGTACCGTTTCTCTTTTGAACGCCACCCCATTGTCCACTCGTTCTGGACACTCTCGAAGAGATTCAGGATACCGGTATACCCGAAGTATTCGCGGTTGATCATCCTGAACTGGCGCATTATTCTTACCACTTCTACGACGTATGCCACCGGAAGACCCTCGCTGGCATGCCGTTCGATCGTGCTCCCGAATATGACTTTCGGTTTAACCTCACGAAGGCCCATCCTGGTCTTGTACACGTCCGTGCCGTACACGACTTTCGGGCTGAGCCCGAGTTCTTTTAATTCCTTATCCAGCAGTTCCCGCACCGGGCGCTGGGACGTGTAGAGGGCAATGAATTCCGGGGTCATCTCCATCTCCTCGGTGACAAACCGGACCAGCGGGATCCCGATCGTGGCATCGGCAACGATCGCAGCGGGCGTGCGATACAGGAACCGGGCCATAGGCCACTTGCGCCGGCATGTAGCCATCACCATCTTCTCACCTTCTGCAACCATACCCTCCGCTGTTTTCTGTGCACCGAATCGCTCCCCGAGCGCAGCCAACCAGCGCTGCGTGTTTGTCAATCCTATGGGAAGGGGGATCCCCTTGCAGACCCGTTCGATGCCATACGTTGCGGAGAGATAATCCGCGGCCTTCTGCCCGGCATCGTGACTCAACAGGAGGGAGGTCTCGGCAGATGCAACATTCTCGATCTCTGAGAGCGGTGTCTTGTGCGTGAGCGTGGCAACAACCGGAATACCCATTCGGGAGAGTGTCTGCTTCACCCATGCAAGGTCTGCCTGCCAGGTCGGGTTGGCGTTCGCGTGGGGGGCGATGAGGCACACGGATCCCGGGATCTTATTAGTGCCGTTCTTCACCAGCCGTTTCAGGATGGTATCCAGCGCAATATCGATGCCGTCGTACTGCGATCCCCGGAACCCGGGACTAGGAATGGGGATGAGCCGGAACTTCACCTCAGGCTGCAGGGCCTCGCAGACTGCAACGATATCGTCGCCGACAATCTCGGGCCCGCACGCACTGATCACGAAAAGGGAGGAGATCGGAAGATCCTTAGCTTCCCGGATCGTGCGGGCAAGGATATCCTCACCGCCATGCACGATCTCGTTCACGCACAGTTTTGTGCAGAGCGTAACCGTCTCCATGTAGTCGCATTCCTGCGAGGCAAAGGCATTGTTGACCAGGTACTCGCACCCCTGCGGGGAATGGGTGAGCAGGGCGGAGCCGGAGACTCCCAGTGCCGTCTGGGCGGCACCGTTGAAGGCACACCGGAGGTAGGGGTCGGTGCATGACTCGGGGGAAGGGACCCTCCGCCCGGCAGGCTCGTTACCGTTTTCCGGTTCCATAGAGCATCCCCTTAAAAAGCCTTGATCTCGGGAGGTCCCGGTTCTCCAGTGCCTGCCTGACCAGTGCAGCAATATTTTTGATCCCCTTAAATCCGTACTGGGGCTGGAACGCCGGGTTCATGAGCGTCAGGTTTACCACCGGGCACGGGGGGAACCGGCCGGAGTTACCAAAGAAGATCGCGTTATCATATCCTTTGACAATCGCCTCCAGCTCGTCCTCGGTCTCTTTCGATGACCGGAAACTTCCCAGCCGGAAGAGTCCTTTTGTCAGGATGATCTCCGGGTTGAGACCCGTCCCGAGAATGTATCTGATGCTGGGCATCCGCTCCTTGATCGTGTAAGGGTGGACGTTGATCACTATGGGGTGGGCCCCGAACTCCTTGGCCATCCGTGCGAGCGAGAGGGCCCGTATCGGCCCGGGGAACTCCGACACCTCGATGATCGCTGTCTTACCGGAAAGAGCTTCTTTTAAGTAGGCAAGGTCCGGCTCCACCTCCCGCATCTCCCGCTCAATTACTTCCAGCGCTTTTTCTTCCATGCCCAGAGGTTTTGCAACGCCGAGCAGCCATTCCTTTGTTGCCTCCGGCCCGTACGGCTGCCCCGTCTTGCTGTACGGGATGCTGAATTTTTCCTGCATCAGGTCGCCGAGCTTCTGCCCCCAGTCGTAACACCACGAGGCGTTCAGCTCGACCTCACGGGCATGCCGGATCTGGTCGACCGTGCACCCGCCCGCTATGATCGCGTTGATCTTTATGCCGATCGCAGAAAGGAGCCGTTCGATCTCGTCCATGTCCCAGTTGAACTCCGTGGGGGACGGGCCCCAGCGGGCTCCGAGGATATTGATCGTTCCTTTCATCTTTTTTTCCGGGGGGTCCATCAGCTCCATGATGAGTTTGAACGCATCCTCGTACCCGCTCCGGAAGTCGCCGCCGAACCCCTCGCTTCTCAGTGCAAGCACCCGGCAGCCGACCTGCTTTGCGGCCTCGCGGGCAATGCTCTCGACATCGTCGCCGATGATCCCGGAACAGCAGCAGGAGAGTATGACTATGAGGTCGGGGTGGTACTTTGCATAAGCTTCCTTTACCGCTTCCAGGAGCTTTCCCTCACCGCCATAGATGATGTGGCTTTCGTCCAGCGTTGTGCAGGCCGTGGGTTCGAGCGGCACACCGCGTATCTCGCAGCATTCCCGGGTCCTGACAAAGTCGGACATGTAAAGCGGGCAACCGGTCGGGCCGTGCACGAGCGGAACAACGTGCCGGATGCCGCTGATAACGTAATATGCGGTAAAAAATTTGCACATGGGAGCGTGCGACGCCTGCAGCTTCGGGATCATCTCGCCCGTCTCCACCTTCTCCAGTAACTGCTGCAGGTTACCGTGAAATACGATGGACTCGTTCTCCATGGTTCACACACACTCCCATCACGCACTGAGGGGTAAATAGTTTTGGACTGGTTTTTTTTATCAGGAGTACCTTTTCCTTTGAGATTTTTGTACCTTATTAGACGCGAATGGGAGGCGAAACTCAGCGAGGCGGGCAGGGGTAAGCACGGTCAAGAGGAAAGGAACATCTATTTTGGGATCGGGATTTTTCCCAAAACACTAGACTGGACATGCATTTTTTCCTAATACATTCTCCGTCAGAGACTTTTCATCATAAGCGGTTATCGACTCCCGGAATAGCACTAATTCGTGAAAAAGCGACACTATTATTTCGGGAATGCTTCATTCTGGTGCTCATTTGGCTTATCCGGGGCTGAATCGACGCAGAAAATCACCGCTAATAGCACCTATTGGGAGGCGAAACTCAATGGGGCTGGGGGGGTAGCACGGTCAAGGGGAAAGGAACACCCGTATTGAAGCAAATATCGGGAAATTGTCCGACGATAACAGACGAGGATTTTGCTCCTTCTTCCGCCTGCTATTTTATTGCTACCAGAACTTTGAACCATGCAAACCCTTTCACCGGGCTGACTTCAACGTTCTTAAACCCGGCATCCTTGCACAGTTTTGCCCATTGACCAAATCCAATGCAGTATTCACCATCGTTCAGGATGTGCTTCTTTCCATTGTCATACATCCTTTCAAATGCCACTACGCCTCCCTCTTTCATCGCGAGTGCAAGCTCCTCCGTAAGATAATTCAGGATTCTCAATAATCGCTTCGGGTCATCCGGTCTTCCCGTTGTATCCATATCAATTTCTCCCATAACGAATCGTCCACCACATTTCAGAGAGGCATAAATATTTTTAATAACCGGTTCTTTGAATTTCACATGATGCAATGAAACCGTCGCTGCTATTATATCAAATTGGTCCGGTTTGAAATCCATGTCCTCGGCCGATTTTTGTTCGCAATGAATTTTCTCAGCCAGATTATATTTTTCAATCTTTTCCTCAAATATCCTGAGCATCTGAGGCGAGCTGTCAATTGCCGTGATTGTGCAATCTGTTTTATCCAGGAATTTCAAGGACAGCAGTCCTGTCCCGCAACCAATATCAAGAATATGGTTATCCTTTTTTATTCCCGATGACTTTACGACCAGGTCAAGCAGTTTATGGTGTCTTTTTAATTTTCCAAGAGTATTGTCGTATTCGTTCGCCCACTCCTGGAACCATTCACGATTATCCTTAGTGTCGTGTTTCATTGTTTTTCCCTTCGATCGTAGTGATACTTTTTTTCCGGTTGCCATTTTCTTTCCTTACTTTTTATTATCGGGATTTCCCTCTTCGATCTGGTCTTTCCTTATTGATGAGTCTTAGTAAATCGGGATTACCTCATCTTATTTCCTTTTCTTTTTGAAAAAAGAAAAAAAATGTTCTTTACCGCTATTATAAAAACAGGATACGTCAACCGGGACCACATTCATCCTCATCCTTCAGAAAAATCGTCCGCCACGACACCCTTCCTTCCTCAACCGCTTTCTTGATCAGCGTCTCTTCCCGCGTGAGTCTCCCCTTCCCCTTCTTCACTTCAACTAAAACGACACTGATCGTATCTCCCTTCTCGTCTTTCACCTGCGTGTAACCCTCAAACACAACAAAGTCGATCGGGTTCCCGATGAACCGGGCATCCGCAGAAGCAAACGGAAACTCCGGCAAAAGCGGGGCCATCTGCTCGGAGATCCTTCCCTTCAGCGTTGAACGCGAGCGGTTGACGGAATCCTTCCGGATATCGCTCGTACATTCGATCTTCCAGCGTTCGAGATCGTTTCGTGCCCGCCCTTCGATTGCGCTGATCTGCTGGCGGAAGACGAGGTAGGCGGCGACGATGTTGAGGATGAAGGTGATGGTAGGAGGTTTTACGTCGGTGACGACGGTGTAATCATGGCCTTGGAACCTGTGCTCCTAACATTATGAAATCCACTAAAAAACAGGCAACTCTGAATTTTATTAAAAAATTACCGGCGCCGGATCACAAAGATCCCGATGCCGATAGCGGCTGCCCCGACAACGACAGCAGGATCGACCGGCGATTCCGGTGATGATGTTGGCCAGGGAGTGGGGACTTTTATCGTTGACTTACTAAGTGTCGTGACGGTTCTCACCGGTACAGGGCGGGTAGTCTCTTTAGTTATTTCACCTAAAATCGGAGTGAGCCTGGCATAAAATACTACCCTTTCACCTTCAATCACGACGACTTTATCGGTGTAATCCTCGTACAATCTCTTCCGGACACGTACATCCAGTGTTCCTGTTTTTTCGGAGTAATACGTGAACGGACTGGTTCCCAGCTCGATGTTGTCCACCCAGATCGTGGCGCCGGGCGGGTTGGTCTCGAAATAGACACTGCCGCCAGTCGCGCCGGGAGTTGTCGTGATTGTCGGGGAGGCGGCAGACGTAATGCCTACCGGAACAAGGAGGAGCATGATTGCCAGACAGATAAGATAAGGGAAGCGTTTCATGCCAGTGCTTCCTGAATGATGGGCTGAATGAATGAACATCTCCTGGATCTGATATTTTTTATAAACAGGGACTCATGGCTGCTTCCCCGGTTTTCCTCTGCTATAACGCAATAACCCTTTCAAAAAATGATGTTTGCCGAAGTAATTAAATTCATATGATGTTGTTAATCCTGATCTTACACCAGTGAATTCTGTCAATGGGAGATCACGTATCCATCGTACCACCAGATTTCATAATCATAAGGAAAGGTTCGCCCGGACCGCACAACACAGAAAAATAATTACACCAGAATGCGGGACCGGATCTATTATTACTATCCAAACCTGATAGGACAAAACATGAAATGCCATGTATGCGATCAACCTATACAAAATTACCAACCTGCTCTCCATCATTTAAAGATAAACGAGTCTCAGAGTCTAGATATTTGTCAGGACTGTATTGATAAAATTATCAAATGGCAGGGGAGTATATGGGCGAAACTTTTTCCAACAAAGGCGATGAAAAAGAGGTTCGGACAAAAATAAAATGTTATTATAAAGAGCCAGATGCCCTTATCCAACAAAAACAAAAAAATTAATCAATGTTCCAGTATGCAAGTTTGATGCTATTGGAGACGTTCCCAAAATCATAATATACCGCTAAATCTTTGGCCGTTAAGGGAACCTCAAAAATGATTTCATTACTAATACTTTGATTTTTGTCGAGGTCCGT
>Ga0315291_10005624_pt1 | contig 15689 bp, 27 predicted proteins | sample YL17G12_20_MG_FD_203070 | JGI IMG/M metagenome (GOLD analysis project Ga0315291, IMG submission 203070) | Sediment microbial communities from Yellowstone Lake, YNP, Wyoming, USA - YL17G12_20 | ecosystem: Environmental > Aquatic > Freshwater > Lake > Sediment | place: USA: Wyoming | collected...
GCCCTGTCCATCCTCGTCATTTCTCCTTGCCGCAGAACCCGGTGCCGCTCCCCCTTACTTCGAATAGAGCTCGACGACGAGCTGCTCATTGACCGGCACGGTAATATCTGCTCTCTCCGGGAACCTGAGGACCTCCCCCTTCAGCTCCTGCCGGTTCACCGAGAGCCATGCGGGAACCTCCCTCTTCTCAGTGACCTCGAGGTTTTTCATTATTACCTTGCGGCAGCGCTCCTTCGGTTTTGCCTCTATGATCTCGCCCGCCCTCACCTGGTAGGAGGGGATATCAACCGTGCGGTCCTTGATGCGGAAATGACCATGGCGCACCAATTGACGGGCCTGCGCGCGAGAGATGGCAAACCCGAGCCGGAACACCACATTGTCCAGCCTCGTCTCCAGGAGCTTGAGCAGATTGTCTCCGGTGATCCCCCTTTTCTTCTGTGCCCTGGTGAACAGGATCCGGAATTGCTCCTCGAACATACCATACGAGCGGCGCAGTCTCTGTTTCTCGCGCAACTGTTCCCCGTAGGGAGAGAGCTTGCGCCTCTTTGCCCCATGCATGCCCGGAGCGGGTTTGCCGCGCTCTATTGCGCACTTGGCCATTTCGCAACGGGTACCTTTGAGGAAGAGCTTCATCCCCTCCTGGCGGCAGAGCCGGCACGCTGGACCTGTGTACCTCGCCATATATTTATCTACCTCCCTCTGTCCCTCGATATGCTCAATACTCGATAGCTCGATTGCTGGATAGCTATTAGACTCTCCTCCGCTTCGGCGGCCGGCACCCATTGTGCGGTATGGGGGTGACGTCGCGGATAGCCGTGATCTGGAGCCCGGCAGCCTGGAGCGCCCTCACCGCCGACTCCCGCCCCGCGCCAGGCCCCTTGACGTTGACTTCGATTTCCCTCATCCCCTGGGCGAGTGCGCGCTTCCCGCAGTTGCTCGCCACCACCGTGGCAGCAAATGCGGTGCTCTTCCGGGCCCCCTTGAACCCCGAGGAACCCGCGCTCGCCCAGACCACCACATTCCCTTTCGTGTCCGCGATGCTGACGATCGTATTGTTGAAGGTTGCCATGACGTGCGCGATTCCCCTGGGGCCGCACCTCGCAACCTTCTTCTTCACCACTTTTTGTGGCTTCTGCTCTTTATCCTCCGCCATTTTCTCTCCTTTACCGGACTGAGTGACTTACCGATACAGCGGGATCATTCGGTCTCGCCCTGTTTTTTCATCGACGCCTTACGTTTCACACCGACTGTTTTCCGTGGGCCCTTCCGCGTGCGCGCGTTCGTACTGGTCCGCTGGCCACGCACCGGCAGGCCGCGCCGGTGCCGTATCCCACGGTAGCACCCGATGCTCATGAGCCGCTTTATATTTTGCGCCACCTCCCTGCGCAGGTCTCCCTCGACCCTGCAGGTGCTCTGGATCACGGAGGTAATCTTGGCAATCTCCTCCTCAGTCAGATCCTTCGCCCTGGTATCCGGATTCACGCTCGCCTGGGTGCACACCTGGGATGCCTTGGCAGGGCCGATCCCGTAGATGTACCTCAAGGCCACCTCGATCCTCTTTTCCTTCGGTATGTCAATACCCACAATTCTCGGCATATCTTCTCTCCGTTCTTATGCTTTACTGGCTCCACGCCGTCGCGAATCAACTATTCGCCAGCAACGAGCAACTAGAAACTAGTAACGAGTAACTGTTTTATCCCTGCCTCTGCTTGTGCCTCGGGTTCGTACAGATAACACGCACCACTCCCTTGCGGCGCACGATCTTGCACTTTTCACAGATTCTCTTGACCGATGCTTTTACTTTCATCTCTCGCTTCAGCTCCTCATGTCCCTTGATGAGATCCGGGTCGCGGCAAACAACAGCTCACTTGACGCGGTACACAATCCTCGCCTTCGTGAGGTCGTACGGGGACATCTCAAGCAACACCTTATCCCCGGGGAGGATACGTATGAAATGCATCCTCATCCTCCCCGATATGTGCGCGAGGACGCGATGGCCGTTCGGGAGATCCACCCTGAACATCGTGTTGGGCAGAACCTCCGCGACGATCCCCTCAACCCTTATGGCATCTTCCTTTTTGGACATGTCAAAACCTCAGGCCCGTCACCCGTGATGACAATCGTGTCCTCGAAGTGGGCGGAGGCCTTCCTGTCCTGCGTGATCACGGTCCAGCCATTCGGCAGCACCCTCACGGCATAGGTTCCCGCATTGATCATCGCCTCCACGGCAAACGTCATGCCGGGTTTGAGCCTGGGCCCGGTATGCGGCTTCCCAAAATTGGGGATCTGCGGATCCTCATGCAGCGTGGAACCGATGCCGTGTCCCACATAGTCACGGACCACCGAGAATCCGCTCGACGTCGCCCGATGCTCAATTGCGTGAGAGATATCAAAAAGTCTCCCGTCCGATCGCGCCATGCCCATCGCATCCTCAACCGCGAGCCGCGTCACCTCCACGAGGCGGGCCTTCGTGCCGTTCACCTCCCCCACCATGAAGGTGCGCGCCATATCCCCGCAATAGCCGTCGTGCTCGACCCCCACGTCAACGCTCACGATGTCGCCCGCCCTCAGAACCCTCTCGCCGGGGATTCCGTGCACCACCTCCTCATTCACAGAAACGCATATGTGCGCGGGATATCCACGGTACCCCTTGAAGGCTGACAGGCCGCCGCGCTTCCGAATGAGCCTGGCCGCCGCCCGGTCGAGTTCCACCGTCTGTACCCCCGGTCTGATCATGGCCTCCAGTGCGCTCATAACCTCCGCGGCGATGCGGCTGCTCACGCGCATCTTCTCTATTTCCTTCGCGGATTTTATGATGATCATTTCTGATTCAGCACCTTGAGCACCTGAGCGTACGTCCCCTGCACCGGGGTATCACTGTTGACGGTGGCCAAAAGCTTTTGCTTTTTATAATAGTCTATGAGCGGGGCGGTCTGCGCCTCGTACACCCTGAGGCGGTTCAGAACTGTCTCCTCGGCGTCATCGGGCCTCTGGTACAGATTCCCGCCGCAGGCATCGCATCTGCCCTCGATCCTGGACGGCATGTTCACGACGTGATAGTTTGCCCCGCACGACTTGCAGACCCTCCTGCCGCCGAGACGCTGGAGGATCGCCTCCTGAGAGGTCTTCATGTATATGGCCTTGTCCAGCGCCTGATGCAACTCGCCGAGGATCTGATCCAGTTTCTCCGCCTGGGGAAGGGTCCTCGGGAAGCCGTCGAGGAGAAATCCGTGCGCGCGACAATCGTCCCGCGCAACCCGCTCCCTCACCAGCCCCACGGTGATGTCGTCCGGCACCAGCTCACCCTTCCCCCAGTAGGTGTCGTGCGCCATGCGCCCCAGCGGGGTGCCCTGTTTATATGCCTCGCGAAACATATCACCCGTCGAGATGTGAGGGATCGAGAATCTCTCGCACAGCACCTTCGCCTGTGATCCCTTCCCCGCCCCGGGCGGGCCCAATAATATCAATCTCATCGTTCAAGAAATCCCAAATCCCAAATCCCAACATACATAAGATCGGATGCCCGAGCTGCGCGCTACCGGCCGCGTATCTTCCCCTTCCGCATGAAACCCTCGTAGTGCCTCATCACAAGGTGGGATTCGATCTGCCGCATGGTGTCCAGCATGACGCCGACAATAATCAGCAGCCCCGTGCCTCCAAAAAACTGCGAGATCGTGTAGCTGATGTTCATGTACCCGGCAATCACACTGGGCGACACGGCGATCGCCGCGAGGAATATGGCCCCGGGGAGCGTGATGCGGTTCATGGTCCTCTCGAAGAACTCTGCCGTGGGCTTCCCGGGCCTGATGCCGGGCACAAACGCGCCGCTCTTCTTCATATTGTCCGCCAGGTCAATCGGATTGAAGGTGATCGCCGTGTAGAAGTAGCAGAAGAAAACAATCAGCACCACCTCCAGCAGTGTGTACAGAAACGCCCCCGGGCGCAGCATTCCCATCGCCGTTTTGAGCCACTCGGTCTGCACGAAGCCCCCGATAGTCGCGGGGAAGAGGAGGATCGACGAGGCAAAAATGATCGGGATCACCCCCGCCTGATTCACCCGCAGCGGGATATACGTGCTCTGCGCGCTGTAGATCTTCCTCCCCCGGATCTGCTTCGGCCGCTGAATGGGTATCCGCCGCTGGCCCTCGGTGACCAGTACCACCGCCGCCACCACCAGCGCCGCGAGGACCGCCATGCCGACGACCGCATAGGGGCGGATATTGCCCGTCCGGGCGAGTTCGTAGACTTCAAAGATCGCGTTCGGCAAGCGGGAGATTATCCCCGCCGTGATGATCAGTGAGATACCATTCCCTATCCCATTCTCGGTAATCTGTTCACCCAGCCACATGATGAACACCGTCCCCGTCGTGATCGTGATCATAATCATGAGTCGGGTCGCCCAGCCCGGGTGGGGAATAATCACCCTCCCCCCGAAGCTCGCGGGGTTCTCGAGGAATCGGCTGATCATACCTGCCTGAAATAGACAGAGGAGCACCGTTCCGTAGCGGGTGTACTGATTTATTTTTCTCCTCCCCGCCTCACCCTCCTTCGCCATCCGCTCGAGCGAGGGCACCACCGCGGTGAGGAGCTGGAGGATGATGGATGCGCTGATGTAGGGCATGATCCCGAGCGCGAAGATCGTGCACTGGCTCAGTGCTCCCCCCGAAAACATATTCATGAGGCCGAAGAGGTTTCCCCCCGTGCCCTGCGTGCGCTGCAGTTCCGTGAAGAACATACTGAGGGCCTTCGCATCGACACCGGGGGTCGGGACATAGGCCCCGAGCCTGTACACACTGATCAGGGCGAGGGTGAAGAGAATACGGCTGCGCAGCTCGCCGATTTTGAACATGTTCCTGAACGCTGATATCATTGCCTGCTCTTCCGCACCCTAAAGGGTGCGCTCCTTACGCGGGGGCTCGCCGCTCGTGGCTCGTGGCTCGTCTGATCCTTCTTTGCGGGTCACGAGCCCTGAGTCACGCCTGCGTGCGCCCCGTCGCTGAAGCTCTGGAGCGTAGGCAACCGAAACGCCCGTCCCCGCCGAAGCGTTGTCTCGGCCACGCGCAGGCACGGACTCCGGCGTGCAGGCACGAGTCACGATCTTCGCCGCGCCCTTCGCGGCCTCGATCTTCGTCCGGGCAGATGCGCTGAACGCGTGCGCGACCACCTCGAGCCTCTTCTTGAGTTCGCCCTTCCCGAGGATCTTGATCTCGTCCAGGTGCCCCTTCACAATCCCTCGCGCCGCCAGGGCCTTGGGATCAACCACGCTCCCCTCCTCGAAGATGTTGAGCGACTCCACGTTCACGATACCCTGGCGAAGCCGGGAGGGGCTCCGGAAACCGCGTTTGGGCAGCCTGCGTATCAGCGGCATCTGACCGCCCTCGAACCCGGGACGGATGCTCACCCCCGAGCGGGACTTCTGCCCCTTGTGCCCCCGGCAGCTCGTCTTCCCGTGTCCGGAGCCCGGACCACGACCGATGCGCTTCCTGCCCTTGCGCGCGTGCGGGTTGTTGCTCACCTGATCCAATCTCACGTCAGTCCAACCCCCTCGCCTGCATCACCTGTTCCCTGGTGCGCAATTGCTGAAGCGCGTCAAAGGTGGCCTTCACCACATTGACGGGGTTCTTTGATTTAAGCGATTTCGCCAGTATATCTTTCACCCCCGCGAGATCCAGGACCACCCGTGTCCCCCCGCCGGCGATAATACCCGTGCCGGGAGCGGCGGGCTTCAGCAAGACCCGCGCGCCGCCAAAGGCCCCCATGGTCTCATGAGGTATCGTGGTATTCCGCCTCGGCACGAAGAGCGATTGTCTCCTGGCAGCTTCGGAAGCCTTTCTGATCGCATCAGCGATCTCGTTCGCCTTCCCAAAACCGTAGCCGACGCGGCCATTCCTGTCCCCGCTCACCACCAGCGCGCTAAAGCTGAATCGGCGACCGCCCTTCACCACCTTCGCGCAGCGGTTGATGCTCACCACCTTCTCCTCTATTTCGGGAGTCTCCGTCACTTTCTTTTCCTGAACCACCCGCTCCTCCTTCCATTAAATATTGCAAATTTCAAATTGTAAATTGCAAAATTTAAATTTACACTTTACAAATTAGAAATTTACAATTTACAATTTGCAATTTAAAATTTTAGTCCGCCCTCCCGCGCACCCTCGGCGACGGCCTTCACGCGCCCGTGGTAGCGGTACCGATTCCTGTCGAAAATCACCCGCTCGATTCCCTTTGCCTTCGCCAGCTCGGCGATGAGCCCCCCGACGGCCTTGGCCGCCTCTTTCTTCCCCTTAACGGCTGCCTTCTCCCGGTAGATTGGCGAGAGGGTTGACACGGCGGCGACTGTGGTGCCGCGCTCGTCATCGATCAACTGCGCGTAGATGTGCTTGTTGCTCCGGGAGACGCACAGCCTCGGCCGTCCGACCGTGCCCCGAATATTCTTGCGCACGCGCATCTTCCTTCTCCAGCGTGTCTTTTCAATCCCTCTCATCGCGACTCCAATGCCATCTCCCCGGTTGCCGGTGTCCCCTGCGCCCGCGCCGGCGTGCTCGTTGAGAAGCCGGGATCGAGCATCCCTCAACCAATTTTTTCGTCACATCAGGTGGCCGCGGTGGTCGCGACTGCCTTCCCTGCCTTGCGCCGCACCCACTCGTCCTTATATCGGATCCCCTTGCCCTTGTACGGCTCGGGGGGGTAGAATCCCCGAATCTCCGCTGCCACTTTTCCCACAAGCTGCTTATCACAGCCCGAAACAGTCAGGGTATTTTCCTTCCCGGTGCTTATCTTGATCGTCGTGGGAATATCGTAATTGATGGGGTGTGAAAAGCCGAGCTGTATCACGAGCTTCTGTCCCTCGACTTTTGCCTTGTATCCCACACCCACGATCTGGAGCGTCTTCTCGTACCCCTCGGAGACACCCTTCACCATATTGGCGATGAGGGTGCGCGTGACTCCGTGCAGCGCGCCGCCATTCTTGGTGCCCGGCGCGCACTCCACCACGAGCTGCTGCCCCTCCTGCTTCACGGAGATGCCGGGGGGCAGCTTAAGACTGAGTTCGCCCCGGCTGCCCTTCACCGTGATGCGATGGGCGTCGCTCGTGGCCTGAACACCCGCGGCCACGTCGATCGGCTTCTTCCCTACCCGTGACATATTACGTTATCCTTCTTTTAACCTTACACTTTACACTTTCGGCTGTAGTTACTACCAAACGTAACAGATTACCTCACCGCCGAGCCCCTGTGCCTTCGACTGAGTGTTGGTCATGATCCCCTTGGAGGTGGAGAGGATCGCAACTCCCAATCCCCCGAACGGTCTGGGGATATCCTTGACTCCAACGTAGCGCCGGCGGCCGGGGGTGCTCGCCCGTGTAATGCCGCGGATCACCTGTTCCCCGTCTGTGGTGTACTTGAGGAAAACCCGTATGAACCCCCGGACCCCGGCGTCCATTATTTTAAAATCTTCTATGAACCCCTCGCTCTTGAGAATCCTGGTGAGTTCGAGTTTGAGCTTGGATTTTGGAATGTCCACATACTCGCTTCGCGATCTCGTCGCGTTCCGTATCCTCGTGAGCATATCCGCGATCGGGTCAGTCATCGTCATATCATGCACCCCTATCTCTTATCCTTTATCCCTGCGGTGCTACCAGCTCGCCTTCACCACCCCTGGAATCTCTCCTCTCGAGGCGAGCATCCGGAAGCATATCCTGCACAATTGAAACTTGCGCAGGTAGCCGCCCGAGCGCCCGCACTTCCTGCAGCGGTGATACTTCCGGACTTTAAACTTGGGCTCCCGCTGGGACTTCATTATCAAACACGTCTTCGCCATATATTCCCCGTCTCTCGTCTCCCTTCTTACTTCTTACGTCTCACTTCTTCGCGAATGGCACCCCCATGAGCTGAAGCAAAGTCTTCGCCTCCTCATCGGTCTTCGAGGAGGTGACCACCACGATATCCATCCCCTGCACTCGCTTCACCCTGTCCAGTTCAAGCTCAGGAAACACAACCTGTTCAGAGAGTCCGAGCGTGTAGTTGCCGCGACCGTCAAATGATTTCAGGGGCGCGCCCCTGAAATCCCTTATCCGCGGCAGCGCCACGCTCACCAGGCGGTCGAGGAACTCGTACATGATCTTCCCTCTGAGCGTCGCCTTGCAGCCGACCGTGGCGCCCGCGCGCAGTTTGAAGTTCGAGATGCTCTTCCTCGATCTCGTCAACACCGGCCGCTGTCCCGCAATGAGCGCGAGGTCCGCCGCCGCGTCATCGAGTATCTTCGTGTCCTGGGTTGCCTCGCCCACGCCCATATTGATGACGATCTTTTTGAGCCGCGGCGCCTGGAGCCTGTTCGTGTACCCGAACTGCTTCATCATTGCGGGCACGATTTCATTCCTGTATTTATCAAGCAATCTGACCATAACGCACTCCCTCAAATCCCAAATCCCAAATCCCAAAATGAAGGGGTAAATGGGGCGTTGGAAAACGTTATTGGGATTTGGGATTTATCATGCCTTCCCTACCACCTCTCCGCACTTTCTGCAGTATCTCACCACGCTGCCGTCGGCGAGCACCCTATTCCCGACGCGAACTCCCCGCTGGCACTTGGAGCAGTACAGCATGATATTGGAGACGTGGATGGGGCGCTCCTTCTGAATAATACCCCCCTTCGGATTCTTCTGGGTGGGGCGCATGTGTCTCTTCGAGAGGCTGAAGCCCTCAACGATCACCCTGCCCTGCTGGGGGAATACCTTCAACACCCTCCCCGTCTTCTTTGAAAAACGCTCCTTCCCCGCGGTGGCGATCACCAGATCGTCTTTCCTGATTCTCATCTTCGTCTGCATTAATGTTGTACCCACTCTGCACCTGATTATTCTGATTTCTCTGAATTAACTCTTATTCGGCGCAATCAGGTCAATCAGGTGCTCACACTATCGGTCAAATAACCTCCGGGGCGAGCGATATGATTTTCATGAAGTTCTTATCCCTCAGTTCCCTCGCGACCGGACCGAATATCCTCGTCCCCTTCGGGTTGTTCTTGTCGTCGATGATGACCACCGCGTTCGTATCGAATCTGAGCAGCGAACCATCCTCACGGCGGATTGGCTGTCGGGTTCTCACGATCACGCCACGGACAACCTCACCCTTTTTGATTATCCCGTCCGGAGAAGCTTCCTTGACGGACGCAATGATGACATCCCCTATGTGCGCGTAGCGCCGCTTCGTCCCACCCAGCACCTTCACGCACGCGATGAGGCGCGCGCCGGTATTATCGGCGACATCACACCGTGTACGAAGCTGTATCATGAGCTTGCTCCCTAGACCTCGAACTTCCAACTTCCAATTTCAAACTTCAAAACAAATCCCAAGGGCAAACCTCCAATGTCAAACCTCACAATCCAAAACAAATCCCAATATCAAACTTTCGAATCCCTGACCCACCACACAAGCACTCTGTGCCCTGCTTTAGGATTTTGGATTTGTTTTGAAGTTGGGATTTTGAAGTTTGAAGTTCTACTCCCTCCCAGTCTGCGATGCGTCAGCTGATTCTTCCGCCACGCCTGCGCGCTCATCCGCAGGGGGAGCTCCCGCTGACGCCCCCCGTATTTCCTCCTGAAGTTCGCGCATCTCATCCTCGCTTTTCAGCGGCGCCTCGATACCCTTGCCCTTTTTCACAATTTCAACCAGTCGCCACCGCTTGAGCCTGCTCAGCGGCCTGCACTCCATGATGCGCACGATATCGCCCGGGTGCGCTTCTCCGCGCTCGTCGTGAACATAGCACCGGGAAACCGCCCGAACCACCTTGCCATAAAACCGGTGCCGGTAGACACGCTCCACATCCACCACGATTGTCTTCTTCATCCTGTCGGCCACCACCGTTCCGACACGCACCTTTTTCTTGCCTCTCTCCTGAATGGTCATGATGCCGTGCTCTCCTTGTCGCGAACCGGGCTCGCGGTACGCTGTCCCCCCAAGATCGTGAGCACCCGGGCGATATCCCTCTTTATCTCTCTCACCCTGCTGTACTGCTCCATCTGTCCGGTCATCGCCCGCACATTGAGATTGAACAACTCCTCCCGCCACGTGGCGAGCAGATGATTCAACTCCTCTGCTGTTTTCTCCCTCATTTCCTTCGCCTTCATCCCCCACCTCGCTCGTAATGACAAATACCAAATCACAAATGACAATAGCCGTTGGGATTTTGTTATTTGGAATTTGTCATTTGTTATTCTTAAAGCATCCTTGCTCGCGATACGAACCGTGTCCTGATTCCCAGCTTTGCCGCCGCCCGGCTCATCGTCTCCTGAGCCATGCTCTCAGGGATTCCGTCTATCTCGAAGATGATCCTCCCCCGCCGCACCACCGCCACCCAGGTCTCGGGCGGCCCCTTTCCCTTCCCCATCCTGGTCTCCGCAGGCTTTTTGGTCACCGGCTTATCCGGGAATATCCGTATCCAGACCTTCCCATGGCGTTTCATGTGCCGCGTGATGGCAACCCTCGCCGCCTCGATCTGCGTGGTGGTAATCCACGCACTCTCCAGTGCCTGGAGGCCGTATTCGCCGAAGGTAACGGTGGTCCCCCTCGTCTCGTGCCCCTTCATCGAGCCTCGCTGAGCCTTTCTGAATTTACTCTTTTTGGGCTGGAGCACCATGTCCAGTTGCCTCCCTCGCCGGCGCCTTTTCACCCTTATAAATCCACACCTTGACGCCGATCTGCCCGTAGGGCGTGTGCGCCTCGGCGAAACCATAATCAATGACGGCGCGCAGGGTGTGCAACGGTATCTTCCCCTCCCGGTACCCCTCGGACCTGGCGATCTCAGCCCCACCGAGGCGGCCGGCGCAATTGATCTTAATCCCCTGCGCGCCCGCCTCCATTGTGAGCGCCACTGCTCGCTTCATCGCCCTGCGGAAAGAAACCCTTTTCAATAACTGCAGCGCCACGTTCTCCGCGACGAGCTGCGCCTCAAGCTCCGGTTTCTTTATCTCGATCACGTCCAGTACGATCTCCCGGCCGGACAGTTCCGCGAGATCGTCCCGGAGCCTGTCGATCTCCGAGCCCTTTCTGCCGATCACAATTCCCGGCCTCGCGCTCCATATCGTGATCCTGACCTTCTTCCCGTATCGCTCAATGCAAATGCGCGCGACACCGGCGAGACTGAGCCGCTCCTTGATATGGCTTCGTATCTTGATGTCCTCGTTGAGGAGCGCGCCGTACTCGCGTTTGCCGGCATACCACTTCGACCGCCACTCCTGATTAATGCCAAGCCGCAAGCCGATCGGATTTACTTTCTGACCCAATGCGTACCTCCCCTTTGGTAGTAATGACAAATGACAAAGCACAAATGACAATTCAATGACAAATGACAAAATTCAAATGACAATACTTTATATGTTCTGACATTTGTCATTTGGTATTTGTCATTTGTTATTTTATATTCGCTCTCTGCCGCCCGCTTTTCTTCTGAGGGAGCGGCTTTGCCTTCTCCTCCCGCTCCTCGAGCACTATCGTGATACGGCTCGTCCGCTTCCTGATTACTGTTGCCCGCCCCATCGCGCGGGGCATATATCTCTTGAGCGTCGGCCCCTCGTCAACAAAGGCCTGCCTCACCACGAATCCCTCAGGCTTATCGTTTGCCGCGGCATTCGCCATGGCCGATACGAGAATTTTCCTCACCGGATGAGCCGCCCTCTTGCGGCAGAGGCCCAGCGTGTTCAACGCGTCGGTGAGACTCTTTCCGCGGATGAGATCAACTACGAGGCGCGCCTTGCGCGGCGCCACCCGTATATAATTACCGACCGCCCTCGTCTCTTTCATCCCTTTATTTGCCATTCTCGATAGCTTGATAGCTTCCCCCTCAAGGGCGGGCTACTTGACCGCGACCGCCTTCTCCGTGTGAGCGCCATGCTTCCTGAACGTGCGCGTCGGGGAGAATTCACCGAGCCTGTGCCCGACCATGCTCTCCGTGACAAACACAGGTATAAATTTCCTCCCGTTGTGCACCGAGAACGTGTGTCCAACGAAGTCAGGTACAATCATGCTCCTCCGCGCCCAGGTCTTAAGCGGCCGATGTTCATTCAACCGATTGAGCCGCTCAACCTTGCCCAGCAGCTTCTCGTCTACGAACGCACCCTTCTTTAACGATCGTGCCATTGTCTCTCCTCACGTGGTTCCCGGCATCCGCGCTCGGGCGCCGGGTATGCGGCGCACGCCTTCAGGCCTGTCCGCCCCCGCCCCGCCTGCGCTTCTTCACCCTCGGCTTGATAATGTGGCGCGTGGACTTCCTCTTCGAGCGGGTCTTGCCGCCCTTCGCGAGCACCCCGGTCGGCGAACAGGGATGCCTGCCGCCTGAGGACTTGCCCTCCCCGCCGCCCATCGGATGATCAACAGGGTTCATGGCCACTCCGCGGACCTTCGGGCGGTGGCCGAGCCACCGGCTGCGCCCCGCCTTGCCGAGGCTGACCGACTCGTGCTCGGGGTTGCCGATCTGGCCGACGGTCGCCATGCAGTTCACATCCACCAGCCTCACCTCTCCGGAGGGGAGTTTCAGATGGGCGTATTTCCCCTCCCTCGCCATGAGCTCGGCAGCCGCGCCCGCGCTCCGGGCAAACGAGCCGCCCGTTCCCGCGTGGAGCTCGACATTATGGACCAGTGTCCCCAGGGAAATCTCGCGAAGCGGCATGCAGTTCCCCACCTTGCTCTCAACCTTCTGCCCGGCGATCACCGTATCATTGACGCTGAGGCCGAGCGGCGCGAGAATATACCGCTTCTCTCCATCCGCGTAGTGGAGGAGGGCAATGCGCGACGAGCGATTCGGATCATACTCTATCGCCGCAACCCTGGCCGGTATGTTTACCTTGTCCCGTTTGAAATCGATCATCCTGTAGCGGCGCTTGTGGCCGCTCCCGCGGTGGCGCACCATGATCCTCCCCATGAAATTGCGCCCCGCCTTCTGCCTGACGGGACGGGTCAACCGCCACTCCGGCTCACGCCTGGTGATCTCGGCGAAATCGTACCCCGTGATCCATCGCCGGCTTGGCGTCGTTGGTCTGTACTTTTTGATTCCCATTGTTCACTCCATACTGCCAGTTGATGGTTGAGAGTCGAGGGTTAAGGGAAAGATCAGTGCGCAACACTCTCAACCCTCAACCCGCTCATGTCGTATATTCTATTTTGTCGCCCTTCTTCAGGGTCACCATGGCCTTTTTCCAGTCGGGGGTCTTTCCCGTCTGCCAGCGGACCCGCTTCAGTTTCCCGCGGGCGGTCAGGGTATTCACCCTGGTCACGGTCACCTTGAACGCCGCCTCAACAGCCTTTTTGATCTCGATCTTGTTCGCGCGGCCGTCAACCGCAAAGCTGTACGTGCCATCGCGCTCCATCTTCCCACTGGCCTTTTCGGTAATGACCGGCCCTCTGATCACACTGTACCGCCGCCTCATCCCAGTCGCTCCTGTAGTTTGGTGAAAACGCTCTTCGCCATCACGAGCGTGCCATGGGCCATCAGCAGCCAGGCGTTCAGCGACTCCATCCGCGCCACCGCGGCGCCCGCGATATTCCGCGTGGCACGCACCACATCCGCGCCGGGCTCACCAAGGACAATGAGCGGTTTCCTCTGCGCGTCAATCTGCGTGAGCCAGCGCGCCATCTCCTTCGTCTTCCCCCCCGTGTCAGGAATGCAATCCACCACCACCACCTGGCTCTCCCGCAGCTTATCCGCGAACGCGGCCTCAAGCGCCCGTTCCCTCAGCCCGCGGGGTATCAGCCGTCTGAAATCCCTTGGCTTCGGACCGAAGGTGACTCCCCCGCCGCGCCAGATGGGCGACGCAACGGAACCAGCCCGCGCCCTGCCGGTCCCCTTCTGGCGCCATGGTTTCTTGCCTGAGGCGCTCACCTCACCCCTGGTCAGCGTCGATGCGGTTCCCCTGCGCCGATTGCGCTGATAGCCGACTATCACGTCGTGGAGGAGCTGGGGGTTGACGCGAACCTGCGCAAGCTTCGCCGATACCTCAACCTCGCCCACGACCACGCCGTTGTTGTCGACCACCTTCAGCGTATCCATGCTTCCCCTGTGTGTGGCGCCCAATTCCCCCCGGGGGCTGCCACTAGAGCTTTATCTTGATATCCACACCCGCGGGCAGATTGAGCTTCTTGAGTTCATCCACGGTTTTTGCCGTCGGGTCAAGGATATCCAGGAGCCTCTTGTGAGTGCGGATCTCAAACTGCTCCCGCGATTTCTTGTCCACGTGGGGCGAACGCAAGACCGTGTAGCGCTCGATCTCCGTGGGAAGCGGAATAGGGCCGCATATCTTGGCCCCCGTCCTCTTCGCGGTCTCGACGATCTCCTCGGTTGACTGATCGAGCACGCGGTGGTCGTACGCCTTGAGTCTGATCCTGATCCTCTGTTTTGCCATTGATCCCGTCCTTCGTCACTCGTCGTTCGTCATTCGCCGTTCGTACTTCATACATCGCCGCGAAGTACGATGTGCGAATGACGATGTACGATTCTATTTGATGATATCCGACACCCTCCCCGCCCCCACCGTGCGTCCGCCCTCGCGCACCGCAAACCGCAACCCCTTCTCCATCGCAATCGGCGTGATCAGCTCGCACTCCATTCCCACGTTGTCCCCCGGCATCACCATCTCCACTCCCGCCGGCAGCTTCACCACCCCCGTCACGTCCGTCGTCCGAAAATAAAATTGCGGCCGGTACCCGTTGAAAAACGGCGTGTGCCGACCCCCCTCCTCCTTGCTCAGCACGTACACCTCCGCATTGAACTGCGTGTGCGGCGTGATCGATCCCGGCGCCGCCAACACCTGCCCGCGCTCCAGCTCCTCCTTCTCTATCCCCCGCAGCAATACCCCGATGTTGTCTCCCGCACGACCCTCGTCCAGCAGCTTCCGGAACATCTCCACTCCCGTCGCCACCGTCTTCCGCGTCGGCCGTATCCCTACGATCTCCACCTCCTCGCCCACCTTCACCTTCCCACGCTCCACACGCCCCGTCCCCACCGTCCCCCGGCCCGTGATCGAAAACACGTCCTCCACCGGCATCAGGAACGGCAGCTCCACGTCCCGCTTCGGCGTCGGTATGTAGCTGTCCACCGCCTCCATCAAATCCACAATGCACTTCGCCTCAGGACTGTTCGCATCCTCCGTCTTCATCGCCTTTAACGCACACCCGCGGATGATCGGTATCTCGTCCCCCGGAAACTCGTACTTCGTCAACAGCTCCCTCACCTCAAGCTCCACCAGATCCAGTAACTCCGGATCGTCCACCATGTCCACCTTGTTCAAAAAGACCACGATCGCAGGCACCCCCACCTGCCGCGCCAATAGTATGTGCTCCCGCGTCTGCGGCATCGGCCCGTCCGCCGCCGACACCACCAGGATCGCACCGTCCATCTGCGCCGCACCCGTGATCATGTTCTTCACGTAGTCCATGTGCCCGGGACAGTCCACGTGCGCGTAGTGCCGCTTCTCCGTCGAATACTCCACGTGCGCCGTAGAGATCGTCAATATCTTCGTCTCGTCACGCCGCCCCTGCGACTCGCTCGCCTTCGCCACCTGGTCGTACGTCACGTACTGGCACAATCCCTTCTTCGACAATACCTTCGTGATCGCGCTCGTCAACGCCGTCTTCCCGTGGTCCACGTGCCCGATCGTCCCCACGTTCACGTGCGGCTTCGTACGCTCGAATTTCTCCTTGCCCATG